>VOFJ01000520.1_pt1 | contig 47232 bp, 63 predicted proteins | sample 5384081 | NCBI WGS metagenome assembly VOFJ01 (sample SAMN12384729, study PRJNA508395) | human gut metagenome | isolation source: healthy gut I | host: Homo sapiens
GGATAAGTTCCTTTCTTTGGATGATCCGAGTTGCGATAATTGCACTTTGGTAGGCTGGTTATTTTTAATAATGATTGTCCCTCCTGGAGAAGTCCGTGCATGAAACATGAAATCTGTAGGGGAATAATTGCAGAATGAGTGGCAATTGACACATCCTTTTTCATTCATATTGCTGGATATGATAATATCCCTCTTTTAAAACAGTTTAAAGCTCTTTGGCGGATATCCATTTCATGCCAAGATTCATAACCTGGTTCGATTAATCGGTAGGCAATATAAGGGTCGATAGAGTCTGTTGTAATATAAACAGGAAAAGATTTGTATTGTATACCTTCCGGATAAGATTCATTCCATACGGATATGGATATACCTATTTGCTTGCCAGTATTATCGGATAACATATGTTGCCATTTCTTTAAGGGTATATCGATTTTGTTTTTCCCTTCGATGCTGAATAATGGTTGGTTATTGTTGGAAAAAAACAGCTTTTTATATGAGAGGAATTTCTGACAGTAAAGTTTAAAGGTGCAATATTGATGGGGATACTTTATTTTTATAATCCGGAAATATATCCGGATAGGTATTTCCGAGTTTAGATGCGATTCTATTTTCTGTACATCCGATGTAGAAAAAAGAAGGTCAATAAAGATAATAATAATTGTTTCATGGCTCATTCTGTTTATGCGATAGCACTCTGCAAAGATGTATCAAATTTTTTAATTATAAATATCAAAAAAGTATAGATAAAATTTGTGCGAGGGTGAATATTTTTGTCCATTGTGAAAGACACATGTGGGAACATGGATTAATCTTATTTTTGTAAATACCGTATTATGATGAACAGATACAAGATTTTCTCTCTTTTGCCTAGGTTTGATGTGTGGACTGCAATTTGTCGGCCAAAGATTATGCCACGGATTGGTGTGAAAGCGGGGATGGTAAGACATTGAACACGAGTCCCATTCAGAAAGGAATCGACTTTGTGAATGCACAAGGTGGGGGGGCGCTTGTCTTTACCATTGCGGGTAATTATCAGACTGGGGACGATTTACCTGAAGCCGAACGTGACATCTTGGAAGAAGGAGCGACTTTATTGGGATCGACCAATCCTTGGGATTACGAAAAGATCCGTATATTTTGGATGTCTATGATTTTCGCAGTCAAGCAGAATATTGGAAAAGGGGGAGCGGGACGATTAACGGGCGTGGTTCAAAACAGCCAACAATATGGTGGACTATATCCAGCGGGGTATCTACGAAGATCCACTGAAACTGGGCCGTCCAGGTGAAACGAACCGTCCGCAAGAACATCTATTTCAAGCGAAATGCGAGAATGTGACAATCAAGGATATCACCTGCAGGACCAGCGAAGCCAGACGGTTCATGCGACCAGTGTGAATCTTTATGTCGACGGAATCCACGTGGATAGCAAATCCTATTAGGAACCAGCCGGTATCGATGTGGTAGACTGTGACGGCGTTGTGTAAACTCTTTTATCGTGCAGCGGATGCGCTTTGCTTTAAATCGCATGATGCGAACAGCATGTGTCAGGAACGTGGTTGTCGAGAACTGTGTGGGGATGCCTGAGTGCCAGGCTTGAAATTCGGGACGGTATCGAGAGGTGGTTTCCGTAACTTCAAAGTGAAAAACATCAAGATATATGATACGTATCGTTCGGCCATAACATTTGCAGCAGTCGATGGTGCTGATCGAAAACATCGAAGCAGATGGCGTTCGTTCCATTCATACGGGAAATGTGATTACCTCCGTATCGGTGACCGTTGAGTGCGCAGGGAAGAAACCGATTATGAAGAATATTACGATCATGAATGTTCATGCCGAGATCCCGATGGACAAACCGATGCCGGATATAATTATGAAGGACCGATCGAAGATCTCCCCGCAATATCTCACCCGCCAGCATTGTTGATTGCCGGAATATAAAGATTCAGAACGTGACACTGCAATATCGAGATTGTTTCTCCCGGAGGTGGTAATCCCTACTGCCATACCGTGGATTGGCACCGGTAACTGGACAGTATTCTGAAATGGCGACTTCCTATCCGGAGTTTTCGCAGTTTAGGAATTGCCGGCTTAAGGGCTTCTACATCCAAAATGATATTACCGAGGAATCACTTTTTGATAATGTGACGTTTAAGGCTTTGAAAAAAGATTACCGTCCGGCTATCGTGATGGATGATGCCGGGAGAGTGACATTCAGGATGTCCGGTTTATCGGAGCCGGAGGGCACGAGGGAAAGAAACAGATATTCCCTTATAGGTCAAAAAGTGATAAAATGAGAGTACGATATCGGACTGGAAGGATGTATAGGATTAAAAACAAAAAAGTGAGACGATATGAATAAAAATAAATTATTTGCAAGTGTGATAGGCTTTTTTGGTCTTTGTGACGGGACTTTCAGCTAAAGATTACCAAGTCGCGATGTTTGGAATCAAATCGGACGGAGTGACACTCAATACCCGTTCTATCCCAGCGAGCTGTCGATTATATCAGTGAACAGGGAGGCGGCCGGCTTATTTTTTATGTGGGCCGTTATCTGACTGGTTCAATCGAACTTAAGTCGAATGTGACGATCCGTATCGAAGAGGGAGCCGTCTTGGTTGCAGTTCCCTCCGTTTATGATTTTAAAGGGGTTGGGGATGTAATGCGATTATTTACGCAGACAAGCAAAAAAGAATATCGGTATCGGTGGAAAAGGCATTATCGATGGCCGTAGCATCGCTGTGCGGGCAAGCGTGGAAGAGCAAAAAAAAGGGCATATCGAAGGAAATGTATCCGATTATGCACCAGTTTTGATCTGTATGGAAGGCTGCGAGGATGTGAAAATCGAACAGGTCACCTTGCAAGATCCAGCGAACATTGCTGAAATATATAAGGATTGCCATAATGTGACAGTCGACAAAGTCGTTGTGAATGCCGGTGCATCGGACCGGAAAGCAATTTCGATTTTGGCTGTGACGGAGTGAAGATGACGGATTGCTACTTCAATATGGCGGGGAATCCGTTGGAGAGTGCCGGAACATCCCGCAATCTGATATTTACAAATTGTATAACACCGGACGGCAAAGCTGTCTCAAGCGATCAATAAGAAGGAGGAGAAAACTATGCAGAGGAGATCTTTTTATCAAACAGAGTGTTTTATGGACAGCCGGTTGTGCCGTCGGTAGCCGTATGTCGCTATGGGGTGCGGTTAGTGCAGCCGATGAGGTGAAGGGGACGGTTTTGCGTTCCGGTGAGCTATATAAATTGTTTCGTGATCCACAATCCATTTATCGCCCGTTTGTCCGTTGGTGGTGGAACGGAGATAAAGTAGAAGCGGATGAATTGAAACGTGAACTGCATATATTGAAGGAGGCGGGTATCGGAGGAGTGGAGATCAATCCGGTTAAATTTCCCGGCAATGACACGGACGATTTGGGAAAGAAGTCGTTACCTTGGCTGAGCGACGAATGGATCGACACATGTTGAAGGTGGCTTTTGACGAGGCGAAGTCGCTTGATATGACCTGCGATCTGATCGTCGGTTCTGGCTGGCCGTTCGGGCGGAGTTCCTGACAGGAGACGAGAGGCGGATGTTGTAGTGAACTATTCCGAGAAGCTGAGTGGTCCGATCGACTATGAAGTCTCTCGCGACGGTCTGTTCTGTGCGGCCGATCCTGCTATCAGTTCTCCTTTTCTTGGAAAGAAGATGGAGTTGGTTTCCCTGCAGCTGGTTCCTGAGCCGTTTGGCAGTATTGATCAGGCTATCGATCTGATGGATAAAGAGGTAGACGGAACGTTCAAGTTCAAAGTGCCTGATGGAAAATATGTCTTGTTTGCCTTGGTCAAGATACGCGGTTTCCTCGAAGTGATCAATGGTGCTCCCGGTGCTACGGGACCGGTGTTGAACCATTTCAACAAGCCGGCCGTGCAGAAGTATTTGAATAATATGTCGGATAAGATTCAGAACCGTTTGGGTCCGTTGTCCGGCAATATCCGTTCCTTGTTTACCGACAGTATGGAACTGGAAGGATCGAACTGGTCGTATGATATGGCGGAAGAATTCAAGAAACGCCGGGGATATGACGTGCAACCCTATCTGCCCTTCATCCTATTTAAAATGGGCAGCATGGGGAATGTGTTGACCTATGAACCAAAGGTTCAGTTTACACCCGAACTGGACGATACGATCCAGCGTGTGCGTTATGATTTTGAATATACGAAAGCCGAACTGCTGCGCGAGCGTTTTACACAGACTTACCTGGACTGGTGTAAGGGGCTGAATGTGAAATCGCGTGCACAGGCCTACGGACGTGGTTTCTTCCCGCTTGAAAGCAGTCTGGATTATGATATACCCGAATGCGAATCCTGGACGATGACTTGGTTGAGGCATCGTCTGGGCGAGGAGATGTCGGAAGAGGATTATCGTCGGGGGCGTGCCTATACGATGGTTAATAAATATGTGTCTTCTGCTGCCCATGCGTGGAAAGCGCTTGGTGAGTTGTGAGGGAGATGACCAATACTTATACCGTGTTCAATATGACATTGGAGTTGTTGAAGATTGGAGGTGACCGGACGGCTATCTCCGGTGTGACGCATTCTATCTTCCACGGTTTCAACTATTCTCCTAAAGAAGCTCCGTTCCCCGGATGGATTCGTTACGGGGCTTATTATAACGAAAATAACAACTGGTGGCCGTATTTCAAATATTATACCGCTTATAAAGGCCGTATGGCTTCCGCTCTGCAACATGGAATCATGTATGCGGATATCGCAATCCTGCATCCGATAGCCGATATGTGGAGTACCTTGGGAATGCAGAACGAACCGTTCCCAGCTACTACCAATGTGAAATATAAGACATTGGTATGGGAGGCGATCCATAAGAACGGCAGCGGTTGCGACTATGTTTCGAATCGATCATCCGGGATGCCGAGATGAAAGACGGTTACTTGTGCTATGGTCCCCGCAAATATAAAAAACTCTTTTCCTGATCGAAGTGGAGAGTATGGAACCGGCTACCGCGCATAAATTATATGATTTTGTGGCCTCGGCGGGCGTATTTTCTGTATAGAGGCTTATCCGCATAAATCGGTCGGCCTGAAGGATCATGACAAGCATGATAAGGAAGTGCAGGAATGGGTGGAAAAAGATGAAGCAGATGGACGGGCGTTTCATACTGCTTCATAAACCGGAAAAAAGACTTTGTCGGTTGGTATCAGGGTGTGCAGAAAGACTATGGATTGACACCGTATATGACGATTGAAAAATCCTGATCCTTATCTGATGCAGAACCGTTATCAGGGTGATAACAAAGAAGAGATGTTCTTTTTCAGTTATGCACACCGCTATAATTCGCATCAGACCCGTATTTCCTTCAGCAACGAGGTTGTAAAAAGGCCGACAGGGTTGGGTGTGGGATCTGGAAACGGGTGAACGATACCGGTTGCCGCTGGATGCAGCCAACAGTTTCCTGTTCGACTTCGGTCCGGCTGACTCTCTCCTGATTGTGTTCGATAAGCAAAAAGAGAGGAAATGATTACAAGCCGCTTCCGGTTTCCGGTGAGGATTTGAAAGATCTTTCGTCTGATTGGGATGTGGAGTTCCGTCATAGCCGTGAGAATACGGTGCAGAATACTCATTTCGACAAACTGAAGGATTTAAAGGATACGGACTATGTGAATTTCTGCGGAACGATTGTTTATAGAAAGAAAGTCAACGTCTCTTCGCCTGTCGGGATGGTGCTCAACCTCGGATTGGTACATGGCGTGTCGGAAGTATTCGTGAACGGGCAGAGTTGTGGTGTCAAATGGTATGGCCGCCGTATCCATCCGGTCTCAGCCCGGTTGAAACAGGGGAGAATTCGGTAGAGGTACATGTAGTAACTGTTATGGGGAAACTATATGAAGACGCTGAAGGATAATAAGATCGCTCAGGCGTGGACCCGGAGGCAGGATGTTGTGCAGCCGGCGGGATTGGTCGGACCGGTAACCGCTTATAGAATTAAAAATTAAGAATTAAGAATTAAAAAAATTAAAGCTGAAATTAAGAAATTGAAGAATTATGAATGTGATTAGAAAAATAATGATCCTGTGCTTGTTGGCAGGAATGCTGATGCCGGTGTGGGCAAAGATTACCGAGATGACTATGTTCGGGATCAAGTCGGATGGGACGACCATGAATACCCGTTCCATACAAAAGGCGATCGACTTTATTTCCGAGAGCGGGGGGCGTCTCGGTGTTTCTGTCGGACGTTATCTGACTGGCAGTATTCATCTGAAGTCAAATGTGACGATCCATTTGGGAGAGGGGGCCGTGTTGGTCGGTTCCACTAATCCTTATGATTATGATATGGAGCTGAATGCTTGGTATGGTTTGATCTTGGCGAATAAGCAGGATAATATCGGTATCACCGGCAAAAAAAGGGTGATCGACGGTCGTGGACGTGAGCTTGCCAATAACTTCATCAACCAGGTTTATTCAGGGGGTGATCAGGACAAACTGCAGATTTGGGACGTGTGGCCAACCGTCGAAGCGCTGGTTTATTTCCGCGAGTGCAAGAATGTGGAGATAAAAGGTGTGACGATGAGAATCCGGCTTTCTACGGACACAGACCTACGATCAGTGCGAACCTGTTGATCGATGGTATCACGGTGCATAGCCGTGCTTACTGGAATAACGACAGGATGGATATTGTCGACTGTAACGGCGCGTTGATCCAAAACTGTTTATGTGGATGCGACAGACGATGCGATCTTGTCTGAAATCCCATAGTGCCGATGCCATTTGTTGTGAATATCGAGGTCCGCAACAATACGGCTTGTTCAAGTGCAAGCGGTATCAAGTTCGAACGGCTTCGACTGGTGGCTTCAAGAACATAAAAGATCATCAACAATACTATATTCGACACGTTCCGTTCGGCTATAACGATCCAGGCGGTTGATGGCGGACTGGTTGAGAATATAGTGGTGGACAGCCTTCGTTCCATCAATACCGGAAATCCTATCTATTTGGTCGTGGGAGAACGTCGTGAGGGACGTCGCAGCCGGATGGACAACGTGCATATCTCGAATGTTTATGCCGAAGTCCCGGCAACGAAACCGGATGCAGGATATGACTGAAGGGCCGACGGAAGATAATCCGCGTAATGTCTCGCCTTCCGGCATTGTCGGCTTGCAAGATAACAAGATTACGAATGTCTCTATCGAGAATGTCGAGATCGTCTATCCGGGCGGTGGTAATCCGTTGTATGCTAAAGTTGGATTGGACGAACTGGATAAAGTACCGGAAATGCCGAAAGCTTATCCTGAATTCTCTCAGCATAAGGAGTTGCCTGCCTGGGGATTTTTATGTCCGCCATGTCGATGGGGTCACTTTCAAGAATGTGAAGCTGACTGCTTTGAAGAAAGACTATCGTCCGGCTATCGTCTTGGACGATGTGCACAACGGGGCATTTACAAAGATCAAAGTGGTTGAACCGTCTGCCGGAAAGAAGGAAAAGATACACGTTTACAAGTCTACGAAGATAAAAAAATAGAACGGAGATACGGGAGACACATAAAAGGGAGAGGGAATGCAAAATGTGCATATCCCTCCTTTTTTATGTAGCGGAACAGACAATACTCCCCCTTCCTTCCTCAGAGCAGGATAAGAAGGAAAAACTGTTTAAGAAAGACTGAACCAATCAAAGGATAGTTTATCCGCAATTACTGAATACGATTAGGAAAGACTGGGCTTATTTAAGTGACGATCGCCATGCTTCTGTTGTCAGACAGCCTGGTCATAAACCTTTTGCCTTTGGTCGAATACGTTTCGCCCCTTAGTCGAAAGGTTTTTGACGAGTGTCGAAAGGGCTTTTGACCAAGGGCGAAAAGTAAAGGTGTGGTAGTAATGGCCGTAAATACCTGTATGTTTTTGTTTTTTTTTGATAAAGACGGCTTTAGAAATACCCGTGCGTTTCCACATCTCCATATTTGAGGGCTATCTCTACCCGTTTGACAGTGAATGCACCGTCATCTTCGGACTGGAACCCGATGCGGTTTGTATCCCTGTTTGAGAACTTCGTCGGGTAGGATAAAGGCATATTCCTTTTCTTCTTTTTCCAGCCCTCGTTCCCCTATCGTATAGGTGGGTGTAGGCCGGCATTTCTTTCTCAACGGCTTTTTCTGTTTACTGTCAACCGGCAGGATGCCGGCCGACTGGTGCGGATGAATAGGATTGCTTCTTCCGGATATCCTTCCTCTACCGAATCGCCGATATAAAGATTGACTTCTTTCTCTTCTCCCTTGCCTATTTTTAGCGGGAGTGGAGAGTCCGGCTTTATATTATACTGACAACCCCGTCAGACAGTGCATATATCTTATTCCTGCCTTTTAAAGTTTCCAACGATCCTAATTCCTGAAGCAGTTCCGGCATCATGACCCGGCAAACCTGGCCGCCGTCTTCCAGATACAGTTTCCCGTCATGTTCGGTATTGAGCGTGCCGAAAAATAATTGAACAGGTAGATCCCGTCTGCCCCCTGTGAGAGGATATGGGAACACATCCCCCTGTGCATGCCGTGTGACCGAGAATTCCCGCGGGCGGTAGCCTCCGTCGTCGATCGAACTGTAGAACGGAATGTTGAGGTCTTTCCCCATTTCTTCCCTGAACTTGGCTACCGGCATGGCGGGATCGCCTCTCCAATGGACACCTGTACTGATAAAGTCCAGCAACCGAGGCGTAGCCATTCGCGTATATCCAGTCCTTTCATCATGTTTTGCTCGACCGTCGGCGCTACACGTGCGGAGAGTAGGATCTTTCTGCCTTGTTTGGCTGAAATTTCATCCACCTTCTGACGGATGTCTTTCACCAACTGTGTCATCAGCGGTGCGTTCTGCGGCCCTGTGCCAGACTTGAAGTAAACGATAAAGCGCATGAAGTCGAGATCGTATCCGTCGATTATGTCGGCGTAATTTTCCAATTGCTCGGAAATAATCGCCAATTTGCGGTCGCGCACTTCCTTTATGGCAAAGTCAAAAGCCCCGCCGCTGTTATAACCTTGTGTCGTGTCGTTCAGCCAGTATTCAGGATGCTGAATCCAGAAATCGGTATACCAGATCGGACAATGGGTAGTCGTATCATTGAAATGCAAGTCGTTCATCCGGTAGGTGATGAAGGCTTCCATCCCTTTCTCCTTGGCTCTCTTTAAAGTATAAGCGACCAAGTCCGTCCCCTCTTTTTCCAGGTTCAGATGGTTCCGGTAGTATCTTCGGATAGAGTTGTATTGAGCTGTGTCGCAACCGCAATCCAACGTCCCGTCCGAAGATCGTCTCCCATCACATGCCCATATTTGGAACGGACATAGAAGAAATCGCTGCCGGAACACATCATATAGGTCGTGACCTGTGAGTTCGCCACCATATCGACGCAGGAGTCCAAGTCGGCAAGCGTAAGCGGACGATACTTGAACCAGCGGTTTCCTAACAGGTCGGAACCGTCGTTGTTATGAATGATCCGGAATGTCCGTTCGGGAGTCTTTCATCGGGTGCACAGGCAAAGAAAGCCTGTGCACATAAAAGAATCGAGAAATAGTTAATTATAAGTGATTTCATGGTGTGTTGTGTGTTTATTCGACTAATGAGTACGGCTTTTTCTTCTGTTGTGAACTGCCTTCTCTTATTGGGGCTTGAAGTCATTTGGAAGACGAGTTCCCTCCGTTCATGATGTCCTGATGGGTGATGTAGGCCTTTTGTAAGGTTTACCGTTTAGGGTGACAGATTTGATGTAGCGGTTCTTGTCACTGACCTTGTCTGCTCTGACTGTAAATGTTTTTCCGTTTTTCCAGGTTTACCCCGCATATAGGGCAGGTAAGGAGCCCGATCACATACTGATCGGTTCCTGGGCATACCGGATAAAAGCCCATGGCTGAGAAGATGTACCAGGCGGACATCTGGCCGCAGTCATCGTTGCCGCATAAACCGTCGATATTGTTGCGGTACATACGGTTCATGATTTCACGAATCCAGTATTGCGTTTTCCACGGTTCGGTAGTCCAGCTATATAAATAAGGGATATGGTGGCTCGGTTCGTTACCGTGGACATAAGTGCCGAGCAGGCCTTCTCGTGTCACATCTTCGGTCTGGGCGAAGAATTCATCGGCAGATGCATGGTAAACAAGGAGTCCAGCTTGTTGATAAAACTGCGGTTTCCACCCATCAGGCGAATCAGATCGGATGGAGCCTGCGGAACATAGAAAGAGTAGTTCCAGGCATTTCCCTCGATAAAACCTTGTTCGTGTGTGCTGAGCAGATCAATCTCCTCTTTCCAGCTACCGTCTTTGTAACGCGGACAGGCAAAACCGAGACCGGGTTTGAACACGTTCCGGTAGTAGAGGGCACGTTTCTTGTAAGTATCGGCAATCTGTTTGTCTCCCCAGCAAAAGGGCGGTGTGATAGACCGTCCAGTCTTCATAGGCATTCTCCAACGTGATGGAGGCGGAAGTGGGGGGATTGGTCGAAAGGGACATATCCTAATTGTTTATACTCATCCGTATGATCATAATAAGGCACGTTTGAACTGCCGGACCATCGCTTTGACTGCTTCCTGCTTGTCGATTGGCAAGCCTTTGGTGATGGCATCGGCCAGTGACGGAAACCGAGTGATAGCCGATCATGCACAAGTTTTCGTTACCCATATGCGACCAGACCGGCAGCAGATGATGCACGCTTTGGCTGTAATGGGCGAGCATCGACTTTACAAGATCCGTACTGACATCCCGTTTGATGATCAAAGAACAGCGGATGTAAAGCCCGGTACGTATCCTGCACTGAAAATACGGTATAGTTTGTAAAGCCTCGGCCTGGTGGATGTTGTGGTCGATCCTCGGTATTCTTGCCCACATCCATAAACGGGACGGTTGACATCGTATGGTACAAAGATGTGTAAAGCATGGGATAGCTGGTCGTTACTGCTCCTCTGCATCGATGACGGACAGTGCTCCCTCCCCATTTCCCATTCGTTTCCTGGCGGACGTGTCAAACGATTTACCGGTAGCCTCTGCTTGCAGGTTTTTTTACTACGCCTGGGTTCGTCTTCGACAGCCGAAAGAGCCGCCTCTTTTGATTTCGGGAGCGGAGCGCTTCTCCTTCTTTGAACTCGAAATAGAAACAACTTTACGCCCTCCGATCCTCGGAAGCCTTTCTGCTGTATTGAAACGCCGGAAAACCACCGGGATAGTTGACTTTTTTCTGGTCTGGTGCACCGCTGGCTGGGAGAACGACAAAAATAGATATAGTTTATTGGGATCACCCATCTGTTGGTTTTGCCCATAAACACCTTGCCATCGTAATTGTAGATACCGTGAAGTTGAGGTCGCAGTATCAGCTGCTTCTTCTGATCGGCCGGATAGGTGTATTTATGAATGGTCCGTTCTGGTTGCTGCCAGCTGCACTTTGATCTGATCGCTCTGGCCAGCAAACACTTTGTGTAGCCTGGATGATATTTCGGTGTCGTGGCTGAATCGGGAAAACGATAGCCGCCGTCCGGATTATCAGCCGTACCAGGGTTGATCTGCAATTTTCCGGTGAAGGGCATCAGCAGAATATCACCGAGGTCCGGAATGCCCGTTCCGCTGAAGTGGGTATGGCTGAAGCCGACGATGGAACTGTCTTTATGTTGGTAGCCGGCACGGTATTCATACGCGCAGGCTGATAGACACACCGTCAATGTTATGAGGAATGGTATCGGTATCAGGACTTACTTGTACGATACCAAACGGGCACGAAGCGCCGGGAAATGTATGTCCCCATCCCGTTTGTTCCGATGATCGGGTTTTACGAATCGGTCTTTTTGTGCCATAATCGGCATGCTCGTAGCAGGCAAAGGCGACGATCAGTGATTTCATTAGTTTTTGCATATGTGTGTTTTTTCTTATTTTTCTAGGATGTCCAAAAGTAAGCAAAGTCACCAAATATGCAAATGTATTTTTGTCGGATTTATTTGGATATTTGGCTAAATGGTGAAAAGCGGACTGGTCCCTAACCGGCCTGTTTCCCTTTGCGGACGCGATTTGCCCCTGTTACGGCCATCAGACTGACGATTGAAATAGATCCAGTTTCCTCATGGCTTGTCACTGTTTTAATTCTTGCAATGCGTTCCTGGTAAGAACAGGCCGCCTTTTTTTACAGAGCGGCCTTTCGGTTATGGGCAAGTTTGTTATTACTTAACTAATGCGGCAATTCGCTGTTAGTTGCATATTTTTGCAAATTCAGGTCGATAGCAGCTTCTTTAGCCATAGCTTTGTCAGCAGCGATAGCAGCTTTCAGGTTGCTGATAACTGCGTTTACATCGTTTTGTGCGTGCTGCAACAACAGCCTTCAGGTAAGTAGTTGCATCAGGTTTGCAACAGCGTTCAAAGTCTGAGAAGCTTTGCTGTAGTCTTTTACTAAAAAGCTGAGCCAAAGCAGCGTTATTGTTAGTCTTAACAGAACCGAAAGAGTTAACAGCTTTAGCATATTCGCCTTGTTCCAGATAAAGAACACCCAGAGCTTCGCCTAATTCAGCAACACCTGCAGCGTTACCGAACAATTGCTGAGCTTTTTTGCCTTGGTCACCCTTAGTCAGAGCGATCAAACCTAAGTTCATGTTAGCTTCGTTGTTAGCCTTAACAGAGTTAGACTTGTTGAACATTTGTTCAGCCTTAGCCAGGTCACCAGCCTTGAATGCCATCATACCGATGTTGTTCCAAGTGCGGTAGCAGTTAGGATACAGTTCAGAAGCTTTTTGTATAGATAGCCATCTTTTTTCGCTGTCGTTGTTAGTTAATGTAGCAGCATAAAGAATTTCTTCGATATTCAGTTCAGAAGGATTGCTCTTAGCCAATGCGCTGATTTCGTCGTCAGACTTACCGATGATTTCGATGTTAGCAGTCAAACGAGAACGACGCAATTGCGGAAGGATAGTTTCAGCCAGATCAGAATAAACAGCAGAGATGTTTTTGATTTCTTTTTCTCTTGTTTCAGGATCCTGGTACATAGAGATAACTCTTAATACAAGGTCTTTATCCTGTAAGTTGGAAGCAGATACCAATTCTTTGAAGCCTTCCCAGTCCTGAGCAGTGTAACGACGAGCGTCAACCGGAGCATCAACTTTCATTTTCTTCAATTCTTTGTTCAGGTATTTAGAAGTGTTACCTTCACGTCTTTCAGCCAGACCAGTGTTCAGTTTAACACCACCATCAGGAGAAGCGTAAGCAGAGATTTCGATTGCTACATTCTGGTTAGGAGCTTCGTCAGCGTTTTTAACCAGGTTTTCCATTCTTTGATTGCATCAGAGTTCAACTCTTTAGCACGAAGTTCAGCCTGCTGGATAAGGAACATGATGTTAGCATCGTGAGCTTCTTTGATGATGCGCTGGAATTTGTCAGCAGCGATAGCAGCAGTTGCAGTAGCAGCGTCAGCCAGTTCAGAAGTTGCGATTACACCTTCACCGATCTTTACGTCCGGTAATTTAACTGTCTTGTTCTTGATCTTTGCATCGAAAGTCAGGTACAGTTCAGATTTCTTCATTTCAGGTTTGTAAGTGAAAGAAGATTTCATTGTTACGTTTCCACCTTCTTTTTTGAGCGATAACCTGATTGTTTACCTTTTACTTTTTCACCTTGATAAGTGTAAGATGTTCCCCATGCTTCACCACCGGCATAGCGGAGAACCGGAGTTACAGTTACAACGGCTTTCTTGTTGAACCATTTTGCAGGGGGAAAGTCGCGTTGATAGTCACGGGTACTTTGCCTCCGATAGCCTCAAGCGGCTGCGGCTCAGCTTTGATGTACTCTTCAGCTAGCGGTTTCAACTTGTTTGAACAAGAAGAAAGGGTTAAGATTGCTGCCATTACAAAGAATGACAATAAAAACTTTTTTTGTTCATAATTTGATGTAAGTTTAAAATGTTACTATGTTTATATATTCACTTTCAAATTGTCCCTTAGCCATCAAAGTGCAAAACTAAAGCATTTTTTTTTTGTTATGAATAGCAAAGATACGATAAAATCTTTCTAATTAATACTTATTAATGAATCCAGGCTCCTTTTTTTGCATAAAAAGAGTATAAATGACAGGATTTATGAACGCTTTAATAGCTTCCATCCGGTACTAATTTAGTTAATTTATAGTGTTTCGCTTTCATCTCTTTATCTTATCGGCTTCTGCCGGCTGTTTTCTTATTGTGTATTTTTGATTAAAAAATAAAATCTTTTTGAGTAAAACATTCGTTTCCGTAGCTGATTTGTATCAGATAGATACCTGACGTGGCCGTTGTAGCGGTGATGATGTTTTTGTCCCGAATGAACAGTGCCGTTCTGTAAAGTTTTTTCCCTCCATCGACAGCACTGAATACCGTGCCTGACGGATTGTTTCCGGTAGCAGGACATGAATTGCTTTGTAGCTGTTTCCACAAATATGCGGATTGGATTACTTTCGTTAATGGAAGTGTTAGCTGATGCCGTATTGTATTGATGACTGGGTCGATGAATAAGGAAGTACTCATCGGGGAAGCCGGATGGCTGGTAGCTTCTATCCATTGGCCTTTATAATTGATCCATACGGTATTTTTACTTGTTTCTCCTTTTGGGAGATTGAATGCCGAAAAAAAGAGGTATTGCCGGCAGCCGATTTGATCTTGTATCCGATGAAGAAATTACCGGACACATCGATTGGCTCTTTGAAGGTTATAAATGATTCCTGGTCGCGGTTCATCGGCTTGGTAGAATCGATAAAAAGCACTTTTGTCATTGAGCGTTACGAATGAAGGACTGAATGATTCGCTGTGTAATAGTGTTTCCGGTTTATCCGAGCCATTGTAGACGGTGATTTCTACTTCAAGGTCACTCATCTTGCTTATAGCCGGATTTACGATGTATGTGCCGTATATTTTAGCGTTGCCCGTTATTTTATAGGCTTCGGCAAATTCGTTCATCCCCAGTGAGTTGTTGCCGAAAGCTGGACCTGTACCGGGTGAAGGGAGAGGTGTTGATTCTATCGTGTTGGCTTTTCCGCTTTCCTTTATGTTGCTCAGGCGCAGACATGGGGTTGCACTGTAAGGATCAAGTCCCTTGCAGGTCCGTCCGGAGTTTGTTCCTGCCGGGTCGAGCCATATTTTTAATTGTTTGTCGGCATCCGGAGATATTTCCCAGTTTTGGCTTAAGGCGAAATAGAAATCATCATAAGGGCGGGGGCAGTCAGAATATCCTCCGGACAGGCCTCCGATAACTAAGCCGTTGCTGTCAAATAATCCGGAACCGGAAGAACCGCCGGCCGTGCTTCCGTCCGACCATTCCTTTATGTGCCAGTGCCCGTTTTTTTATAAAGTTTCCTATCGAAGAGTTGAACGTTGTTAATTCGACTTCTTCTGTCGTGCTAAGTCGCTTTACGGTGCCCGCCGGATGATGGATTCCCACGTATGGGGCAGTGCCCTGGTCTTTGGCATTCCAACCGGCATAATATGGCTGATAGTAAGCCGGTGGTGTTTCCATCAGTTGCAGTAAGGCCATGTCGGTCTGTTCGTTGGTTGCCCTGAAGAGGGTGGAGGCCATCGACATTTCTTCCGTACCTCTCATGATCGGTTCGCATAGAGGACTTTCATAATTGAAATAGGTGACGATATTGCTTGCAATCATTTCATAGTCCGGATTCTCAATGCTGAACTGCTTGTTCAAACAATGGGATGCTGTTAACAGGTAAGGTGTACCGTCGTTTGATGTATTATTAATTAATGTACCGGTACAAAAAATCAGTTCCATTGATAATGAGCAGGACGACGCTTCGGCCTATCTCATTATATTTATCCGTACTTTCTTGCAGGCAGGCCAGTGTTTTTATGCATCCGAGATACGTCCTGCTATATTCTTGCGGCTCGTATCCTCTGATATTACGATAGTCATGGTTTACTTCACCCACTTTTTAGCTTGCCATGAAACGGAAACATTAGCCGGTTCCTGATATTCGATAATTAATTCCTCACCTTGTACCGGAGAGACGGGAAGTATGCCCAGTTTGAGTTGTTCAAGTGGTTGAATGCTCCTAATATATGTGTCTGGTCCGATTGTACAGGAAGAGCTGGGCTCCTTCCGGAATTTCGTATTCAGAAAACAATACATTGATCGAATAGGCTCCGGCCGATCGAATGCCCAGTCGCCATACGCGGGTGCCGTCGGCTTGTGTAAAACCAGCTGCCAGAGTTATCCGGAGTAAAATCGGTCATGAATTTATAGGCAAAATGAAAAACTACTGCGCAAATCGCTTTCGTTGAGTGAGTCGATTCGTAATTGTTCAGCGATGTCAAAAGCAGGCATTTCTTGAAACATACTTCCTGAGCGGGTACTGAGTATCGTCATCGGAAGTGGTCTGCCTCCGTGACTGATCTGTCCTGTTAAATGGGCGGATACCAACAGGCAGAGGAAAAAAAAAGAGTGACTAGCTTTTTTCATATTCATGCAAATATATGTTTTTTCTTTTAATTAATTCTTCCTGTACTACGAACAAATTTGTGAAACCACTCCCCGTATTTCGTGATTTTTGTCTAAGTTTGCGAAGCGAAAAGAATGATTCTGAAATTGTAAAAACCAATATTACATAATTAAATAATAAAGATATGGCAACACCTCCTTTCAAGTATCAGGAACCGTTTCCACTGGGACCGGATACAACAGAGTATTATCTGCTTACAAAAGATTATGTGTCGGTATCCGAGTTTGAAGGACAACCGATTCTGAAGATTGCAAAAAGAAGGATTAACAGCGATGGCTAATGCTGCTTTCCGCGATGTGGCTTTTATGCTTCGTCCGGCCCACAACGAACAGGTTGCTAAAATCCTGAGCGATCCGGAAGCAAGCGACAATGATAAATTCGTAGCATTGACTTTCCTTCGTAACGCCGAAGTTTCAGCTAAAGGCCAGCTTCCTTTCTGCCAGGATACAGGTACGGCTATCATCCACGGTGAAAAAGGCCAGCATATATGGACCGGCTATTGTGATGAAGAAGCGCTTTCTCTGGGTGTTTACAAAACATATATACGGAAGAAAATCTGCGTTATTCACAGAATGCACCGTTGAATATGTACGACGAGGTGAATACAAAAAATGTAACCTGCCTGCACAGATCGATATCGAAGCAACTGAAGGTATGGAATATAAATTCCTTTTGTGTAGCGAAGGGTGGTGGCTCTGCCAACAAGACTTATCTCTACCAGGAGACAAAGGCTATCCTCAACCCCGAAACATTGGTTCCCTTCCTGGTTGAAAAAATGAAAACATTAGGTACAGCTGCCTGTCCTCCCTATCACATCGCATTCGTTATCGGCGGTACCTCTGCCGAAAAGAACTTGCTGACTGTGAAACTGGCTTCTACTCATTATTATGACAACCTGCCTACAAGCGGTAACGAGTATGGCCGTGCTTTTCGTGATGTCGAACTGGAAAAGAAGAAGTTTTGGAAGCGGCTCATAACATTGGTTTGGGTGCTCAGTTCGGTGGTAAATATTATGCACACGACGTACGTATCGTTCGTCTGCCGCGCCACGGTGCTTCCTGTCCGGTAGGAATGGGAGTTTCCTGCTCTGCTGACCGTAATATCAAATGTAAAGATCAATAAAGAGGGTATCTGGATTGAAAAGATGGATTCTAATCCAGGTCGCCTGATTCCTGAAAGTTGCGTAATGCTGGTGAAGGCGATGCCGTAAAGATCAACCTGAACCAGCCAATGGCCGATATTCTGAAAGAACTGACTAAATATCCGGTATCCACCCGTCTTTCGCTGAGCGGAACGATTGTGGTTGGTCGTGATATTGCCCATGCAAAACTGAAAGAACGTATCGATAACCGAGGCGAAGATCTGCCTCAGTATATCAAGGATCATCCTATTTATTTATTATGCAGGTCCTGCCAAGACTCCGGCCGGAATGGCTTCCGGTTCATTCGGTCCGACAACAGCCGGCCGTATGGATTCTTATGTCGACTTGTTCCAGGACAATGGCGGTAGCATGATTATGATTGCCAAAGGTAACCGTAACCAGCAGGTAACAGATGCTTGTAAGAAGCATGGCGGTTTCTATCTGGGAAGTATCGGTGGTCCGGCTGCTATCCCTTGGCACAGGGAAAGCATCAAGAAAGTAGAATGTCTGGAATATCCGGAACTGGGTATGGAAGCAATCTGGAAGATTGAAGTAGAAAATTTCCCTGCTTTCATTCTGGTAGACGATAAAGGCAACGATTTCTTCAAACAATTGAAGCCGCGTTGCTCCTGTAGCAAATAAGAACAACTTATTATAAGAGGTGAAAGGCCTGTTCCGTTTATTCGGGGCGGGCTTTTTCTTTCTGTTTTCTCCTTTTTCCTTGCCTTGTTGTTGCCTATTCATAGTGATCTTTTCCGATTGATTCCCTTATGTATTTGGCTGTCGACAATTATGCGCAGGCCTGTTGACAATTGTGGGCTAGCCTGTCGATAATTATCAGCAGGCCTGCGCATAATTGTCGACAGCCAAATTGAATGAGAGGCATTTTACAGTTGTAAACGAACAGCAGTAGGGGAAGAGTGATTAAAATAAGGAAGGTACTCCTTTTCTGTTTGTACATTTGCTACTTGATTATCTGGTCGCAAATATAATCATTATTTATTAAAACAAATTGAAAAACAGGGCTTATCTCTAATAGATGTATTTTTATTTCCGGATAGTACAAAAAAAAGAACTACCCTTCGCAGGATAGCTCTTTATATATAAATGTATAAGAAAGTTGTCTATTAACGATCGTTACGGTTGTTGCGGTCTCCGCGATCCCATGAGGGCCACGGTCGCCACGTTCCGGTCTCGGACCACGTTCGGATCTCGGCGGACGTTCTTCGTAACCTTCCGGTTTCGGTAGCAGTACTTTGTGAGATAATTTGAATTTGCCTGTCTTGGCGTCGATGTCTACCAACTTAACTGAGATCGTGTCACCTTCTTTTTCAAGCCTGCCTGTTCAACTGTTTCCAGACGTTTCCAGTCGATTTCAGAGATGTGAAGCAAGCCGTCTTTGCCTGGCATGAATTCAACGAATGCACCGTAAGGCATGATAGAAGAAATCTTTCCTTCGTATACTTCACCGATTTCAGGAACGGCAACGATACCTTTGATAGCGCGGATAGCAGCATCGATTGTCGCTTTATTCGTTCCGGAGATTTCGATTTTACCCACTCCGTCTTCTTCTTCAATAGCAATAACAGCACCTGTCTTTTCCTGAATACCCTGGATAATCTTACCACCCGGGCCAATTACTGCACCGATAAATTCTTTGCCGATCGTCATTGATTCGATGCGCGGAGCGTGAGGCTTCAGATCAGAACGAACTTCAGGCTGGGCTTCCATGATCTTGCCCAAGATGTGCATGCGGCCTTCTTTTGCCTGTGCCAATGCGTTTTCAAGAATTTCGTATGACAGACCGTCTACCTTGATATCCATCTGAGTGGCAGTGATACCGTCTGTTGTACCTGTTACCTTGAAGTCCATGTCGCCTAAGTGGTCTTCATCTCCCAAGATATCGGACAGGATAGCATAGTTCTGACCTTTGTTTTCGGAGATCAGACCCATTGCGATACCGGACACAGGCTTCTTCATCGGAACACCTGCGTCTCTCAACGCCAGTGTACCTGCACAAACAGTTGCCATAGAAGAAGAACCGTTTGATTCGAGGATATGGAGATTACGCGTATTACATATGGATAGTTTTCCGGGATCATACGCTTCAAAGCGCGGTGGGCCAGATTCCCGTGGCCGACTTCACGACGACCTACACCGCGGGAAGCTTTTGCTTCGCCAGTAGAGAATGGTGGGAAGTTATAATGTAATAAGAAACGTTCTTTGCTGTGGTTCAGTACGTCGTCGATCATTTTTTCATCGGCTTTTGTACCTAAGGTGACAGTCGAAAGTGACTGTGTCTCACCCACGTGTGAAAATAGCAGAACCGTGAGGGCCGGGCAGACAGTCTGTTTCGATCCAGATCGGACGGATTTCAGTAGTCTTACGGCCATCCAGGCGTTTTCCTTCGTCCAGGAATAGCACGGCGCATGGCTTCTTTTTCTACATCGTGGTAATAACGGCCGATCATTTCAACCTTCTCGTCTGTCAATTCTTCTTCAGAGAATTGAGCTTTATATTCTTCGACAACTGCTTCGAATGCTTCGGCACGCTGATGTTTGTCGGTACCGGAGGTTGCAACAGCGTATGCTTTTGCATAACATTTTTCGTGTACATCTTTGCGCAGTTCGTCGTCGTTGATTTCGTGGCAGTATTCGCGTTTAACGAGTTTGCCGCAAGCTTCCGACAGTTCAAGCTGTGCCTGGCACTGTATTTTGATTGCTTCGTGTGCTACTTTGATCGCTTCCAGCATTTCTGATTCTTGAACTTCGTCCATTTCGCCTTCCACCATCATGATGTTGTCAAGCGTAGCACCCACCATAATATCAATATCTGCTTTTTCCAATTCAGAGAACGTAGGGTTGACTACATAAACTTACCATCGATACGTGCGACGCGGCATTCAGAGATCGGTCCGTTGAAAGGAATATCCGATACAGCCAATGCGGCGGAAGCAGCCAATCCGGCCAGTGCATCCGGCATGTCTTCACCGTCTGCGGAGAATAATATAACGTTTACATATACTTCGGCATGGTAATTGTCCGGGAAAAGAGGACGGAGGGCACGGTCGACCAAACGAGAAGTCAGGATTTCGTAGTCGGAAGCTTTTTACCTTCTCTTTTTGTAAAACCACCAGGAAAACGGCCAAATGCCGAGAATTTTTCTTTGTACTCTACTTGTAACGGCATGAAGTCAACACCCGGGTTTGCATCTTTAGCGGCGCAAACAGTAGCCAGCAACACGGTGTTGCCCATACGTACGGTAACTGCACCGTCCGCCTGTTTCGCCAATTTCCCGGTTTCGATGGTGATGGTTCTTCCATCAGCCAATTCGATCGTCTTGTTAATTGGATTAAGCATAATCTCTTTCTTATTTTTCTATCTGTAAAAATTGGTGCAAATGTAATGAAAGTTTACCTGTAAACACATGAAAATGAAAATAAAAAACATGAGAAAAGTTCTTTTTTATAAAAATAGCGGGAAGATTTAGCGAATAATGGTGCCACAATTGTAAATTAATGTATATTTGCAGCGGATTAAAACAAGAAGTAAAGATAGGATGAAACAAATATCTGCGCAATTATTGACTATTTTCGGACTGTGTATGCTCTTTCTCTCAGCTTGTAACAACGCCTCGGATTTTCACTGTGAAGGGAGTCGTATCTGGAGCTGATGGTCAGCTTATGTATCTGGAGAATGTGGGCATATCAAATATCGAATTGTTGGATTCGTGAAACTGACTGCTGCCGGTAAATTCAAGTTTACCCATAAACGTCCGGAATTTCCGGATTTTTATCGTTTGCGTCTGAATAATCAATTGATAAATTTTGCGATCGACTCGGTTGAAACGGTTACTTTTGCTGCTGATGCCGGAACGTTTGCCACTTCTTATTCCGTTGAAGGATCTGAAAAAACAGTAAAGCGATCAAAGCGATCACCCTGGCACAGTTGGATGCGAACCAGGCGATCGGTCGTTTACGTAAAGAATATGAGGATAAGCATATTGCAGATACGACATACCGTGCAAGAATTTTGGAAACAGCAGAGGCTTATAAGGATGTGGCCCGTAAATATATTTATGCAGCCCCGATGTCGACAGCTGCTTATTTTTGCTTTGTTTCAGCAGATCGACGGACTATTGTTCTTTGACCTCTATGACAGAAATGATGTAAAGGCTTACGGAGCAGTGGCTACCAGTTACGATCATTTCTATCACGGGAAGTCCCCGTTCAAAACATCTTTACAACCTGACTTTGCAGTCTATGAAGGTCTTCGTGCACAGCGTCCGGTAAATCTGGATGATGTGAAAAAACGACTGAAGTGAGTTTTCTGGATATCGAATTGCCGAATCTGAAAGGGGAGGTGGTTAAACTATCTTCTGTGGCATTGGGAAAGCCGGTTATTATTAATTTTACAGCTTATCAGGCTGAATGGTCCCCGGCATTGAATATGGCTTTGGGTGAATTATATACGCAGTATCATAGTCAGGGCTTGGATATTTATCAGGTGTCTCTGGACTCTGATGCTCACTTCTGGGAAGAATGCGGCTTCAAACCTACCTTGGGTAGCTGTTCGTGATCCGCAGTCTGTCTACTCTCAGATAGCCGGATTGTATAATGTGAAACAACTCCCGGCGATCTTCATCCTTGACCGCAAAGGTAATCTGGTTAAACGGGTGGATGACGTGAAAAAATCTGGCAGTAGATGTAAAGGCAGTACTTTAATATAGTACGCTAACAATCAGATTTATATGTTGTAAAGCACTTCAGAGGGTTTGTGCATCTTGAAAAGATGTCTTATCTTTGCAAAGTCTAAAATACAGAGAAAAAGAGGAGTTCCGGCCAAGCAGTTGGTCGGGATTCTTTTTTTATTATGCAGTAATCAATAATAAATTTTAAATCAATAAATAGGAGGATTTAGTATGGCAGTGAGCTATATGACGAAAGATGGCTATGATAAGATTTTAGCTGAAATCAATTATCTGGAAACCGTGAAACGTCCGGAAATATCTGCCCAGATTGCAGAGGCCCGTGACAAAGGTGATTTGTCTGAAAATGCTGAGTATGACGCAGCAAAGGAAGCACAGGGCATAATGGAAGCAAAGCTTTCCCAGTTGAAGGGGCTGATATCTAATGCACGTCTGATAGATGAATCACGTGTTCAGACTGACGAAGTTCAGATTCTGAATAAGGTGAAGATCAAAAATACGAAGAATAATATGGTAATGACATATACATTGGTCTCAGATTCGGAAGCAAACCTGAAAGAAGGCAAGATTGCGGTCAGTACTCCGATTGCGCAGGGGCTGATGGGAAAAAGAAGGTCGGTGACATTGTGGAAATCAAAGTCCCATCCGGCATGATGAGCTTTGAAATAATGGATATATCGATTTAATAATATAACATTATGGCATCAATATTCAGTAGAATTGTGGCTGGCGAGATACCCTGCCATAAGGTTGCGGAAGACGAAGAATTCTTTGCCTTCCTGGACATTAATCCGGTTGCAAAAGGGCATACTTTAGTGATTCCGAAGAAAAGAAATTGACTATATTTTTGATCTGGAAGACGCATTGTTAGGGCGAATGATGGCTTTTGCCAAGCGTGTGGCCCGTGCTCAGGAAGCGGCTATTCCCTGCAAGCGTGTAGGGATAGCTGTAATGGGATTGAAGTGCCTCATGCACATATTCATTTAATCCCTATAACAAAGGAATCGGATATGTGTTTTGGTGGTAAGAAAATGACAATAACTCAGGATGAGTTGGCGGCGGTAGCTGCCTTGATAAGAAAAAGCGTACAAATAATTGGCCAAAGGCTTTTTATTGGAAATAATACGTATATTTGTAACCACTATTTCTGCTTAGTTTTAAAACGGCAGAAATAGTGGTTTTTTAAATGATTCATTAGTGGTTTTTACTCATAAATTTGTTAACCTTAGAAGAAAGGCCCCTCTGAGACAGAGCGGCCTTCTTTTTTTTTAAACACACAAATTATAAACAAATCTTTTTATCTCCTTATATATGTATTGAAAAATTAGAGTTATGCCATAGGTACGGGCTAAGCGCCGGTAAACCTAGATTTACAAAGTAAATAATGCTTCCAATAAGAGCAAGTATCCAAATGACGAACAAAGTCCATTTTGCCGGGTTAGGCAGCGGTTTTAAATTGAATAATTGTCCGAATATGGCAAAAAGCAATGCTATTGCAGGTATTCCGATCAGTAAGATGATGCCGATACAACCTAAAACCGCCATATAAACGGGGGACTCCGCTGTAGAGATCCATTCCGAAAGGAGAAAGTTGGTATAGCATTCCTGCACCTCCTCCAATCAGGGCTACCGTTACAACAAACAGTATAAATACAACCAGCAAAAAGAGGAGGGAGCAAAATGATACCTGCCAGGACTGCTCGAATTTTAAGAGAAAGCCGAATACCGTGACAAACAGATCAGCTATTTTCTGAAAAAAAACTTCTTGGTTTATCTGAACTTATATAATCGTTTACGTTATTGCTGACTTTTTTCAAATCCGTCGGTGACGGTTTGTCCGATGGTTTCAAGCGTTACGCTTTTACCCCTCATGATCAATCTGTCTGCGGCAGTTCTGGCCAACGGCATGACCATCCATAAAACAATATATAGTATAGCCATCCAATGTACGACCGGAATGAATAACAGCAGGATCATCGCCAGTCTGACGGCGGTAGCATCCCATCCCATATAGGCCGCAATACCGGCTGCAACACCACCGATTACCCGGTTGTCCGGGTCACGCATCAACTTTTTCTTGCCGGTAATGACCTGTTCTTGATAAGTCCGTTTTTAGTGTTCTCTTTTTTTCTTCTTCAGCTTCTTCCTCAAATATCTCTTCCGGTTTACCCATGCGGTTGATCACCTCTTCTACATGCTCGATCGTGATCACCTCATGTCCCAGGCGTACTCGTTCGCCGAACAACTCCGAAATACGCATTTCAAAATCGTTCATAATCTCTTCCGAACCTTCTTCTTTACGGAAATGTATGCGTAAATTAGAAAGATATTTATCGAGTAGTTGATATGCATCTTCGTCAATGTGGAAAACCGTTCCTCCCAAATTAACTGTCAGTGTCTTCTTCATTGTTTTCTGATTTTAATTGTTTCTGATGTGGTTTATTGTATCATTTAGTTCCTGCCAGGATGTTTTCCAGTTCACCGAGGAATTCTTCCCCTTTCGAAGTGAGTTGGTAATACTTACGGGGCGGTCCTTGAGTAGACTCTATCCACTGATAGCTTAACAATTCGCTGTTCTTTAAACTTGTCAACAGAGGATATAAAAGGGTACCTTCTACTACAATCAATTTTGCTTCTTGTAACTTCTGGATAATGTCAGAGGTGTAAGCCGGCTCTTTTTTGAGAAGCAACAGGATACAATATTCCAGTGTCCCCTTTCTCATCTGTGATTTTACGTTCTCTGCATTCATTTTTATTTTGTTTTACGCTACAAATATATGCATTGCCTGTGTACTATGCAATACATACTACTGTAATTATTCTATTTTAACATCTTTCGAGTGGTGGTCTGCCTGTATTCCTGAATCCATTTTTGCACAAAAAGTGCAATTGTGTGTAAAAAAAGGAGTGAAAGTGTTGCTATTCAGTAGGAAACCCGTACTTTTGTTGTATCAATTCAAAAAAGAAGAATTATGGTTTATTACCACTATGCCGAGTTAATTCACAGACAGGCTGAAAAGTATGGTTCACGTACAGCTTTAAAATACCGTGATAATGAAAGCGGGAAATGGTTAAAAAGATCTCATGGAGAGAATTCTCAGAGAAAGTAATGCTTACAGCAAAGGCTATGGCTGAGTTTGGAATAGAAGTACAGGAAAAGATCGGTATCTATTCTCAAAATATGCCGCAATGTTTATTCACAGATTTCGGTGCATACGGAAACCGGGTGATTTCTATCCCGATGTATGCAACTAACTCTCCTGCTCAGATAGAATATATTATCAATGATGCGGGAGATACATACGCTTATTTGTGGGTGAACAGTTGCAATATAACAATGCCTTTAAGGTACAAAAAGAATCTGCCGTCTTAAAACGTCTGATTATTTTTGATCCGGCCGTTAAGTTGAATCCGGAAGATAAGACTTCTATTTATTTTTGAAGACTTTCTGCGTCTGGGTGATAATGCACATGCTGAGACTACTGTAAAGATCCGTATGAATGAGGCTAGTTCTGATGATGTAGCTACTATTATGTATACTTCGGGTACGACCGGTGAATCAAAGGGGTCGTTCTTCATCATTTTAATTATCTGGAAGCGATGCGTATTCATGATATCCGCTTGCCGATGGTCAATGACAAGGATACATCTATGTGTTTTCTTCCTTTGACTCATATTTTTGAGAAGGCATGGACTTACTACTGCCTTCATAAGGGAGTGAAGATCGCTATCAATCAGGATCCGAAGATGATACAAAAGACATTACCGGAGATTCATCCTACTTTAATGTGTAATGTGCCGCGTTTCTGGGAAAAGGTATATGTCGGTGTTCATGAGAAAAATAAATTCTTCATCACCTTTTTTGAAGAAAGTATTTCTGAACGCAATCGAAACCGGACGTTTATATAATTTGGAATATAAGAATAAAAGGCATCAAACCGTCATTCTGTCTGAAAGCCAAATTTGAGTTTTATAATAAAACGGTATTTACATTTCTGAAAAAAGTTCTGGGTATTGAGAGAGGTCGTTTATTCCCAGTAGCCGGTGCACCCTTTGTCTGATACGGTCAATGAATTTTTGCAGTCTGTCAATATCCCTATTGTGTATGGTTATGGTTTGAGTGAAACGACGGCTACTGTTTGTTTTTATCCAGAAATAGGTTTTCAGTTTGGTTCTATCGGTGAAACAATGCCGGTGGAAGTGAAGATTGATGAAATAACGGAAGATTCTTGTAAAGGGAAAGACTGTTACTACCGGTTACTACAATAAACCGGAAGAAAATGCCCGTTCTTTTACGGAAGATGGTTTTTTCCGTACAGGAGATGCCGGACGTTTGGAAGGAAACATGTTATTCTTTACAGAACGTATCAAAGATCTTTTATAAGACTTCAAATGGAAAGTATATAGCTCCGCAGGCCATCGAGATGGAAATGAGCAGTGATAAATATATTGAGCAGATTGCTGTTATCGGTGACCAGCGTAAGTTTGTTAGTGCTCTGGTCGTGCCCGTCTTATCCATTTTTAGAGGAGTATGCCGAAGCAACAAAAGGAATTGCTTTCAATAGTCGGAAGAACTTTTGGAAGTAATGAAATCATCCGCCTGATAGAGAGTCGCATATTGAGGAACATCAGAAAAATCTGGCTTCTTATGAGAAGATCAAGCGCTTCACCCTACTTCCTCAGCCTTTTTACGATGGAGGGGCGTGAGTTGACAGATACATTAAAGTTACGTCGTCCGGTCATTTTTGCAAAAAATATGCGAATGAGATTGAAGCTTCGAATATGTGGGGATGTAATGCAGAGTAAACTGACAATTAATTTCCTATCTTTGCACAAAATTTAAAATAAGAAGAAGATTATGATCACATCAGACCAACTACACAATGTGTTGGAGCGCGAGCAAGCGCTGAGGGGGTATCTTTGACATAGATGGTAAGACCATCCAGTTAGAAGAAGAAGAACTGCACTCATGATCCTGGTTTCTGGGAAGATGCCAAACGGGCGGAAGTCCAGATGAAGAAAGTAAAGAGAACTGAAGAAGTGGATCGAACTTTACAACGAGGTAAATGCGGCAGCAGAAGGAGTTGCAGTTGGCTTATGAATATGTAAAAGAAGAGATTATCACCGAAGATGAAGTCGATGCGGCTTATGCCAAGGCTTTGGATCTGGTAGAGAATCTGGAGTTCCGGAATATGCTTCGTGACGAGGCCAGACCAGATGAGTTGCGTACTCAAGATCAATTCCGGTGCCGGTGGTACGGAAAGTCAGGACTGGGCTTCCATGCTGATGCGTATGTATTTGCGTTATGCGGAATCTCATAATTATAAAGTATCCATTGCAAATTTGCAGGAAGGTGACGAGGCGGGTATCAAGACTGTCACGATCAATATTGAAGGCGATTATGCTTTCGGGTATCTGAAAAGTGAAAGAATGGCGTGCATCGCTTGGTTCGTGTTTCTCCCTACAATGCACAGGGAAAACGAATGACATCTTTTGCATCTGTATTCGTTACTCCGCTGGTTGATGATACGATTGAGGTAAAGATTGAAACAGCCGCTATTTCATGGGATACTTTCCGTTCGGGAGGTGCCGGTGGACAGAATGTGAACAAGGTGGAATCAGGGGTACGCTTGCGTTATCAATTTAAAGATCCTTACACGGGCGAAGAAGAAGAGATCCTGATCGAGAATACGGAAACCCGCGACCAGCCTAAGAATCGGGAGAATGCGATGCGTCAGTTGCGTTCAATCTTGTACGATAAGGAATTGCAACATCGTATGGAAGAGCAGGCAAAGGTGGAAGCCGGAAAGAAAAAGATCGAATGGGGTTCCCAGATCCGTAGCTATGCGTTTGATGATCGTCGTGTAAAAGACCATCGTACAAACTACCAGACATCCGACGTAAATGGTGTCATGGACGGCAAGATCGATGAATTTATCAAGGCTTACCTGATGGAATTTGGCGGTGAGGAAGCAGCTGAAAAGTAAATTTTTACAAGAATACTTGCAGAATCCGATTAAAATCGTAATATTGCACCCGATTTCAGAGCAAGCCTCTGAAACACCGGTCCTATAGCTCAGTTGGTTAGAGCACCTGACTCATAATCAGGGAGTCCTTGGTTCAAGCCCAAGTGGGACCACGAAAATGAAGCGAATTGTCTAATTATTAGATAATTCGCTTTTTTTGTTATTCTGTTTAGTATGATTTTAATCATACTCTTCGGTTAACAATTGGATCAGTTTTTCCAGATGTTGTGTATATATATCGGGGGGGAACAATTATATTTTTTGCATAAGAAAGCTGCCATCCCGACCACTTCTCCCATCATTCCTGTAGTTTGCATAACTCTGACTGTTCCCAAGGCAATATGAGTAACACTGATATTACGACCTGCCATAAATAGGTTATTGATGTCTTTTGAGTAAAAGCATCTGTACGGTATATGATAGGGCTCGAACTCCCGGTTATGATCTGCTATGCCTAGAAACTCATTTCCCGGATAATATTGACTGTTTTTGGGATCGGGTAGTGAAGATCGATTCCCCATGTTGTTGTAACGCATGCGTCCGGGTATTGTATCCGATTGTTTATATCCAGTTCTGAGAGGGATCAGATCACCGATTAACCGGCGGGATTCTCTTTTTCCGGCAATGAATGACATCCATTCCAGTCTCCAGTTGGAATATTGTTTTCTTTTCTGATTTTTAAAGGTAAGACCAATGCCCATAAATAACCCGGAAATTGTAATCCCTTACTTCTTCCGCCTGTTCGACTTTATCTTTATAAAAGCCAGACTCCCAGAACCATAAGGCACTGGCTGTGTTTCTAAATGATAGTCATCACTGAATTGAACAGCCCACGGGCATAAAGGAAATTCCGAAGATTTTTCTTCGAAGCGGGCAAACCAATGGTTGGTTGTACCCATTGTTAAACTGTCACTTGTCTGTGGGGCCTTAGGTTCCTTGGTAAGAAAAAACTTTCTCTGCCACTTCTATAGTCTGCTCCTGCGACAACACCGAGAGTTGCATCTCCGGTACAATCAGCAAAAAGAGGAGAGATGAAGCGGAGTTCTTGATTATTTTCTACATTTTTAGCAAGAACTGCTGCTATATGTGATCTCCTGTTTTTTCTACATTATAAACGTGGGTAGAAAGAAATAAAGTAATGTTCTTCTCATTTTTAACGATGTCCAGTTTTCTTTTTATCTCCATATTGATCTGCAGAGGCTATTTCATTGGTAGTACCTGTATTCAGTTCCCTTTACGATACGTCCTAATTTAGGATAGAGGTTATGATAGATGTCTCCGGACATAGGAAGCCGGACTTCTGAGCTGTTATTACCACCTAAAACCGGCCGGTTTTGTATAAGAGCAACTTTTAGTCCTAATCTGGCAGCCTGGATGGCTGCACATGTACCGGCAACTCCCCTCCGGCAATTACGAGATCGTATGTTCCGGCTTCTTTGGGTTGCTTTGGTAAATGTAACATTTTTCGTCTGAACAACTTTTTAGAGCATCTTTGGATGCCGGTGGCTGGTCATTTTTTTTTTTGGGTCAGATAGATGGCATCTACCCGGCCTTCAAATCCGGATAAATCGTTTATTGACAGGGGGTAATCTTTTGATTGTTCGATCATAGAGACACCTGCATATACCCAATGCCATGAGGAATTACCATCTTGCCCTAAGACTATTGGTAATGTGTCGTTATCGATTGCGATAGTGAATTTTCCGGGACCTGTAGGGTAGGGAGCCCAGTCTTTGGTACGAACCCATAGATGATAATTTCGGATTTTTTTATTTGTATGATTGTTCTGGCTGGCTGGACCGGTTTTCCTAATCCATGAGCCAGAAGATAAGCGGATCCCATTTGATCTATAAATTGAGGATCAACGATCCATCCTCCTTTTTCCTGAAATTGTTCTGCTTCCACCCATATTTGTCCGGACGCAGATATGACAGGCAGGAAAAAAGAGCATTATGACTACTGTGAGTAAGTTTTTTACTTTCATATACGATTGATTTTTAAGAGTAGCCTTTGCCCAGATGAAAGGCAAGGGCTATCTCTGTAGAATTAGTGGAAAACGGTAAATCCCATTAGTAATTAGGATTCTGTTTTAATGCTGTATTTGTTTCTATTTCTATTCTTGGAATAGGGAGTACATAATCTCTGTCTTTGTTGAACGAACGGAGTTCGATTACGCGCATGTCGTTTTTTATTGGAGACTGTACTATAATCCGGCGTTCCATTTTCATCGATTTTAGGAGCAGAATGTAGATAGTCTTTTTGGAGGTCTGCCATATAAAACTTCATTCATGACATTTTCCGCAATTCCCCAGCGGCGAATATCAGACCATCGTAATCCTTCCCATGCAAACTCACATTTTCGTTCTTTTCTAATGATTGAACGTAGTTCCGATTGATTTTTATTTGTTATGGGAGGCATATTTACGCTTTTTCTTTGCCGAACTTCATTAATTGCCTGATAAACGGAATTATCTATTTCTCCCAATTCGGTTTTTGCTTCAGCATACATGAGCAAAACATCCGCATAACGCATGATAATAAATGCCGTTTCGCTATTGTCTAATTCACTAGGCTTTGATATTTCATTATATTTTCTCCAGATGTAACCCGAAAAAGTTGCATAAGGATTTTAAGGCATCCTGATTGGCGACCCGGCTTGCTGGAGAAGTTTTATAATTCCAGCATTCCACACTGTCTTTGTGAGTCTCAAATTGAAATCCCATGTATTCGGAACCGGGTAAGACGATTGTATATCCCAAACGCGGATCTCGGTTCTCAAATGGTTTTTGAGGGTCGTAAAGAGAGGATTTATCTATAGGGGAGTCCATCAATGCATTCATATGAGTCAACTGTGGCCTGGACAGGTATTTTACTGCTGTAGCCCCCGCCCATTCTTGATGTACAGCCTCTTACTATTCCGGGGGTTCGATAACCTTCCTTATAAGTAATGAAGAACATCATTTCTTACTATTCGATTGGGTGGCAGATTTGAATAAATTTTCAAAGTTGTCATCAATTTGATATTCACCAGAGTCAATAACTTCCTTAGCCGCTTTGGCTGCAATATTGTACATATTATTATACAAAAGCGGTCCCTGGCTTTATAGCAAGAGCGGTTTCCCTTGCTGATGCGCCCCCATTCATTGGCATCAATATGTACAGGGAGAACCGGAATAGCTTCATCCAATTCTTTTAGTATAAAATCGACTATTGCAGATTTGGATGTTTGGGGGATCTGGGCTTCTGCTAGAGTAAGAGTTTTTGTTACTAACGGAACATCTCCCCATGTTTCGGTCAGCATCAAATAAAAGTAAGCTCTTAAGAATTGGACCTCTCCTTTTTTTATCCTTTCGTAAACAGCCGGAGTTGTTTCTGCTTTAGCCCGTTCCATGTTATCCAGTAAATAGTTACATCGTGCTACGCTGATATAATAATTTTTCCAAAGCTCTTCGGACCATGAGTTATTGGCATCATGAGAACCGTTTCCGATTGATTGCATGGATACTTCTGCTCTTTCCCAGGCTATATCTGTTGTTATATCTAAAAGAGCAGGCATGACCATTCCATAGTTAGTGCTTAACCACAAAGAACCGTAGCATCATCCCCACAAAGCCATTTCCAACTCCGTTTCATTACTGGGATATGTACTTGAAGAGGGTTTATCCAATGGATATTTTTCAAGTGAACTGTCGCATGAGAAAAAGATAGACCTGTTATTACAGGCATATGTATAAAAGATTTTTCATAATAATTTTACATTTAGAATTTTACATCCAATCCGATCGTGAACACTTTCACTTGAGGGTAGTAATCTCCGTCTCCAACAGGCGCTTCTGCATCAAATCCATCCCAGAATTTATCAATGGATAAAAGATTCTGTCCACTGACATAAAGCCGGACATGGGAGAAACTTTATTTTTTCACTTAACGTTTTAGGAAGCGTATATCCTAAGGTTACATTCTTCAGCCTTAAATAAGCAGCATTGGCCATCCAGAAACTGGAATTCTGTTCATTATTTGTTTCATTGAATGCCAAACGAGGAAAACGGGCATTGGGATTATCCTCGGTCCAATGATCTTTATGCATTTCCAGGGCAGAGGCTCCCCAATAGAATGGCATTGTCGCCTGCTTGTTTAAATATCCGTCAGCTTTTCCAACTCCTTGCCAAAAACATACTAAAATCAAAACCTTTCCAACTTGCATCCAGATTTAATCCGTAGGTAAAACGTGGAACGGTATTACCGATGATTACTTCATCTTTCGTTATTTATTATCCCGTCGTTATTTTGATCTTTATATTTGATATCGCCGGAGCAAATGCACCAAACTGAGTGGCATGTTTGTAGGAACCGTCAGCATTGTAGTCTTCTTTCGGATATGTAACCGATCGCTTCAAGTCCATAGATTGAATTGATGGAGTGTCCTTCCCTGTTTACAGTTAATCCAGTCATACTGATGCCTTTCAGGTCGACAACTTTGTTTTTTACGTCGGATAATATGAATGAGGCACCATATCTGAAATCATTGATCTGGTCATTCCATCTCAATTCCAGATCCCATCCTTTGTTGGAAACTTTTGCAGCATTTTGATATGTAGGATTCAGGCCAATGATTAGCGGAACATTGAGTTTCCATAAGATATCACTTGTCTTTTTATTGTAGTAATCGAATGAGGCTGAAAGTTTGGAGAAAAAACTGCAGGTCAATCCCTAAGTCAAGCATTTCCGTTTTTTCCCATGAAATGGCAGAATTAGACATGTCGTTGATCGCACCGCTGGTAACAGGTTGTCCTCCGATAATATAGGAACTGTAGCTGACGACAGAGGCAAAAGCATAGTTTCCTATATTCTGATTTCCCAGTTGTCCCCAGGAAACTCTGAATTTAGCATTGTCGACAATATTACGTATAGGCTCCCAAAAACTCTCTTCTGAAATTCTCCATCCACCGGAAAAAGAAGGGAATACACCCCATTTATGTCCCAGGTCAAAACGGGAGGAACCATCATAACGGACATTTGCTTCAAATAAATATTTCCCCTGGTAATCGTAATTTATACGTCCGAAGAAAGAAGCCAGCGCATATTCAGATCCGGAACCGGATGCTTTTTTGATTGTCACTGCCTCCCGCATTCAATTTTGGATATTGAGGAAATATGAAAGTATCGCGGGAAGCATCGATATAATCATCAGTTCCACTTTCCCATTGGAAACCAGCCAATGCTTTCAGGTTATGTTGCCCGGAATGCTTTGTCGAAGTTCAGTAATGCTTTGAAGTCATGCGATAATCCCCAACCCGGTGCTCGTATAGTGCACTTTTGCTGGGTTTACTGTATGCTAGTTCTCCATCGGCGTAATACGTATTTACACTTTTATTGTAAGTGCTGGTGATATTATTGTTATAAATAGGCGTATAACTGACATCTGCTTTCAGAAAATCTGTAAACTGATAACTTAAAGCCATATTAATGGAAGCTGAAGGCGTTTTGGTTTTAGCAAATCCGCCGTCTTTGGCAAACGCCAGTACATTATCTCCATCCCAGCCGACTGCATATTTTCCGTTTGATAAGACATCAGGATAAATGGGAGGGAGTTCGGTTTATCCAGTAAATAACGTCATATATACCTCTGCCTGGAAGTTTTCTGTGTATTATATTTTAAATACATGTCTAATTTGGCAGAAAAACGTTGGGTAAACTGCATATCAGAATTTAATCTCACCGTGAATCTGTTATAATCAGTGTTAGGGGAGTTATGCCTTGCTGATCATAGTAACCGATTGCAGCAAGAAGTTTCATCTTCTCTGTACCTCCGTTAAGTGTGAAAAAAAAATGGTTTTGCTGGAATGCATATTGATTATAGACAGCTTTCTGCCAGTCTACATCCGGATAATGATCACGGTCGGAAGGACCTTTTTTCTGTATTCCTGAATATACTGGTCTGTGTACAACGGGCTTCTTCCGACATTCCTGTATGCTTCGTTCAGCATGACCATATGATCTATCGCATTCACCTTTATCCGGCAGGTCGGTTGGTGTTTGCCATCCGGCATATCCGTTATATGAAACGGAGAATTCTTTATTTTTTAGCTCTTTTGGTAGTGATCAGGATCACTCCATTGGCAGCACGTGAACCATAGATAGAGGATGAGGCTGCGTCTTTTTAGAACAGAAACGGATTCAATGATATTGGGATCGACGCTATTGAGGTCCATTGCGGTTCCGTCTACTAAAACCAAAGGGTTGGAGTCATTAAGGGTTCCTATTCCCCTGATCCGGATTGTTCCGGCATCTTGTCCCGGTTGTCCGGATTGTTGTGTAATAGTTACCCGGGGGCAATTCCCTGCAAAGCTACGGATGTTTGTCCGACAGGTCTTTTCATCAGGTCGTCTCCCCATAATGGCAGAGACAGCTCCTGTCAGGTTTTCTCTTTTTTGAACTCCGTAACCGACGACAACGACTTCTTCGATCGCCTGGGTGTCTTCCGTTAGTTTTATAGTGATTGAAGATTGATTATTAACGGCAACTTCACGTGTGTTGTATCCGATATACGATATTTGTAGCACAGCTTCAGGAGAGACCTGTAGGGAAAACTCCCCCGTTTACGTCTGTGATTATACCGTTTGTTGTCCCTTTTTCCACGATGTTAGCTCCAATGACCGGTTCTCCGTTCATATCGATGACTGTTCCGGTTACAAATTTTTTCTGTTGTTCTGCCTCTGATTTGGATACGATAATATAGGAACCTTCCTGTACGTAGTTTAATCCTATATATTTTTAAACAGATTATCCAATACTTGCTTTTTACCGGCTGATTGATCGTGTTTAAAGCCACTTTCTGACTCGTATCTACATTAATATTATATACAAATAGATAATCCGTTTGTTTTTTCGATAGTATTCAATACTTCTTTTAAAGAAGTATTGCTGGCCGGACGGTCACCCTCGTATTCTGCGAGTTCAAATTGATTGCATGTAATGAAAATATCAGTACAAACAAAAGGAATGAGGTTATTCTCATGATTCTGAAAAAATGTTTATGTCGTGATTTTTTTTTTGATAATAAGGTCCCGACAAAGATACTTTATTCATAACTTTGTAATTATTAGAGATTAATACAGTTGTTGATAATTGTGTTAGTCGTGAAGCGATAGATGTTCCCGCATTTATCGCTTTTTTTCTTTATGTGCTATTTCATAGGCGATATGATTTAAAGGTTCGACATGTTATTTTTATATAGATGATCGTATTGTTTTCATTCCTGGTAAAAACTAAATCTGACATCTCGTTGGAGGACATGTAGTATAAAGTCTAACCCATCCGAAATACGGAATTTCCCACTACAAAAATATAACTCTCCAGTTTTTGTTTTTATTGATGATCTGTATATCGTAGGTCTTTTCGAACTCTTTCATCAAATCGTTGAACGTGATATTCTCAAAACAGAGCAGACCTTCTTTCCAGCGATAAATATCATAGTTTTGTATCTGTACAACATTCAGTTGACCATTTATATAATCTGCTTTTTTTGCAGTGGATGCAACACTATTTTATTGGATGGTTCGGTTTTATCTGAAATTTGTATGGAACCTTCCATTAATGCGGCAGAAAAAAAGGAGGTTTTATTGTAGGCATTCACATTAAATTTAGTACCTAATACTTCTATATCATATTTACCGGTTTGAACAACGAACGGGCGTTTGGCATCTTTGGTAACTTCAAAATAACCTTCCCCATCCAATGTCACTTTTCGCTTGCTTTTCCCTTTTGTAAAGGAGGCCGGATATCTCATTTTAGTTCCGGAATTGAGCCATACATTTGTTCCGTCCGACAATAAAAAGATTAACTCTTTGTCCCGTTGGCACTGTGATCGTGTTCATTTCCTGGTCTGTCTCCGTTTTTGTTATCCGGTAGGCTTGTAAGCCACACATGATGAACAGGGCAACAACTGCTGCATATTTGATTAGACTGTTCAGTTGGAACACTTTTCCGGAAGAAGAATGCAGCGTACTGTTTCTCTTGTTCTGAATAAGTAGAAGGTCAAAGTATTTACGTTCCTTTATGTATTCCTGCATGTTTTCTTCAGATGCTTCCGTCCAGTCGCAAACCTCTTTTTCTTCTTCAAGAGATGCTTTTCCTTCGAAAAAACGATATAGTATTTTTTCTTTCCATATATAGTAAGCACATAACTAAAATGTATCCCTAATGGAAAAACTTACTTTTTCAATAAAAACAAAATCGTTACTAATTAATTCAGGAAGATAAGAAAGAACGGGGAGATAATCTTTTAATCTTTTTTTCTTAATACGCCGAGGGCTTTGGTTATATGGAATTCAATGCTTTTTAGTCGATAAATCGAGATGTTCGGCAATCTCTTTATGAGTTTTATTTTCATACCGGCTCATAATAAAGATAGTACGTGTCTTTTCGGGGAGGCTTTCCAATGTCTCGTCTATCAGGCGTTGTGCTTCCGAACTGAATAACTCTTCCGGATCGCAGGCTTCCAGTGTCGTGATTTTTTAGTCTCCCTGACTCTGTCCATGTGGGTCCAGAGATTTTGTTCGATATCTTCCCGGATTTCGTTGGTTACGTAGATAGTTGAGGCTTTTATGCTTGACGACTTCCATGATATAAGCCGGATATTCGAATTGGAGGTGAGAGAATGTCGGTTTTTCCCAATAATATACCAGACTGTCGACCACTATATCTTCGGCAGTATCTTCATCCTGAATATAAGTGTTAGCAAAACGGATGAAAATTCCCTGATAGTTCGAAAACAGTTTGTTAAATTCCTTTATCTCTGAAATGTTCTCCATATCGAATGATTGATAGGGTAAAGATAAATAAAAATCGAAGATTACAAAATTTCTTCCCATAATCAATATCTCTTAGCAAAGGTAAAAAAAAACTGCTGTAATTTGAATTATGCAGAACATTAAGAATGATTTGTTAATAAAAGAAATAACATGGCGGATTGAAGAGTAATTATAGGAATTTGTTATTTATTACCATAAGTAGAATGCCAAAAACTCGTTTAAAACGAGCCCCAATTTCGTTTAAAACGAGTTTTTTTTCGTTTTAAACAGGGGGTAAGGTTCGTTTTAAACGGGATGGAGTTCGTTTTAAACGAGTTTTCGGGTATTATTTTGTCATTTCTACCGTTATGCTTTTATTTTCATATCGGATAAGCTTTTCCCGGGTAGAATAATTAGAGCCGTTTTTTTCCGGTATATAAAGTTTCACTCGGAAATTTCTTTGAGGATATTCGAGAAAGGTGCCTTTTATCGTAAATACTCAGTTGCATCTTTTGATCATCCCAGCGGAACCGGATCAGAGAATAAATGCCGTTTTCATAAGCATATGTCTTGTTGTCATCTTCGTAAAGTTCAAAATCGGCATCTGCTCCACCGTAAATCCTTATTTCCAGTTCTTCCTCTTTTTTGTTCGCCGACATATTGAACTACTTTGTTTATCGGAAGGATGGGCCGGACTTTACAAATACGGGGATGATATCCAATGGAGTTTGATATGAAATAGTTTGCCCTCCTTTATAGACTTGCTGATTATAGAAGTCGAACCAGTATTTTCCTGCGTGGCCGGGTAAATAAACAGATTCTTCGGCGTCAGGATTGCTGATGATTCCCTCTGGCGTGTAGTACATCGGTTTCGTTATGGGTTTGACCAGTAATGAAGGGCCGAACATATAGGCATCTGCCATATTGTGTACTTTCTGATCATTGGGGAAGTCCATGACCAGCCCTCGCATCATCAATCTGGAATCTGCCGTTACCTGCCAAGCTGATGAATAGATGTAAGAGAGCAGGCTGTATCTCAGGTTGATCATCTTTAATAATCCTTCATAAAAAGGATCGCCCGGTTCACCGAATTGCCATACTTCACGGGGGTACGTTACTGCCATGGGCACGGAAAAAGGAGAGAATACTCCCTGCTGGAACCATCTTAGATAGAGTTCTTTATAAGAAGGATCGGCAAGACCTTTGGTGAACTGGCTGCCTCTTGTCGTAACGAAAAAGCCGCCGATGTCGGTAGTCCAGTAAGGTATTCCGCTCATACACAGGTTTAATCCGGCCGGAAGCTGTTTCCGGAATACTTCCCATGAAGCGGTGATGTCTCCGGACCAGACGGCAGTTGCATATTGCTGTTGCCCGGCAAATGCGGAACGGGTTAATATGGTAACGCGCTTATCATTTTGTTTACGCAGGTTTTCGTACATGACTTTCGATAAGAAGAGGGAGTAAACATTCAGATAGCGGTCGAATGAACCGATGTGGGTCTGACCGGCCGATTTCGTTTTCTCTTCCTGTTTGTCTTTGTGTGAAACCTTCGCGGAAAAGAAGGTTCGGTCGCATCCATCCACCAGGAGTCGACGCCTGTGCGATACAATCCTTTATAAAGATGATCCCAGAAAAGTTGCCGGGCTTTGCGGATTGTATATATCCATGACTTTATAGTCCGCCCAGGTCGGTTCATTGAACAATGCCCCGATCTTTTCCAGATCTTTGTATATATCAGTCTTTTTCCCGAATCCCGGCCATACGGAAAGCATCAGGCTCACATTGTACCGGTCATGCAGCTGGCGGATCATTTCGGTGGGATGGTTGAAGTGGGTTGTATCAAATTTCAGGCTGTTCCAATGTTCGCGGTCACCCCAGTATTCCCAGTCTTGTACTATATTATCGAGCGGTATCTGCCGTTTACGGTATTCTTTTACGACATCAGTTAACTCATCGAACGATTTGTAGCGTTCTTTGGACTGCCAGTATCCGAAAGCGGATTTAGGGAACATTGGAACTTTTCCCGTCAGTTGATGATAGCCGGCAACTACCTCATGCATGTCGTTACCGTAGATAAAATAGTAGTCGATGCCATCGGCCACTTCCGACCAGAAAGAGGCTCCCTTTTCATTATCTTCAAATAATGTTTTGGAATAATTATCCCATAAAATGCCGTATGGCTGTGTGGACAGCAGAAACGGGTTAACAATCTCCATGTTGGCCTGTACCAGTTTGGCTTTTCTTTCCCCGGTAGTTCATGATACCTTCCTTGGTATTGACCTAAGCCATATAAAGGCTTCATCTGCCTGCAACCTGAATGTTTGTTTCACTTGCCATACCGTTTCACCGGCTATATTCTTTTGTTCGAAAGAACGTGCCTGCTCCTGAAGGAGCACAGTTTCATTTTGGGTATCTGTAAAATAAATGTTTTTATCTTTGTAAGAGTAGGTAGCTGTTATATATTGAGTTTGTATGGATATGGAATTCTCTTTTTCTAAGATTCTGCAATGCGAAGAAGATATGTCTGTTTTTTTAGGTACGATTAATGATTCTTTTACCTCTGTGCCAACAGGAGTTACTTGGATATGGATAATTTTATTTTGTGGCGAAGTCATCTGTATCTGTAGAGAATCGTCGATAATACGAATCTCTTTGTTTATATTTTCTCCTTTATATAATACAGTGTATAATATACCAATACAGATAAGTAGTATTTTGCTCATAATTCTTTATTAATTTGATTTTTTAGTATTTGTAATGTGAATCAATATCAAATACTGATTCACATTACAAATATAGAGATTAGAATCCGATTACATCATTAGGACCTTGTTGTGCAATTTTCGACCAACCGGGATTTTGATAGATGGTAGATTGCTCTACATCTCCCGTACCGTTGGAAGTAATAATGAAATTGTCCATTGGAATAGGCGATAAATAGTGGGCCGCATGCCATTTGTAACCATCGTAAAAACGATTGTTCTCTCTTTTACAATTTGATAAGGACGCAGATAGTTGCTTACTGATTTTGGGGAAACATTAGGAGTTCCTGCATTATTGTCCGAGGTGATTAATAAAGATGTACCGCTATTATCGACATATGTTTTATAGTTTTCTGTCCATAAGTTGAAGCCTTCTATGATGTAGGGGGTTGTAATCATTTGATCCATGGAACGCCAACGACGTAAATCATCGTAACGTAAACCTTCTGCTATAAATTCGCAACGACGTTCGCGGCGAATATTATATAATGTAGGATCGACTAGTTGTCCTCCAGTATATGCTCCCCAGTCGTTTGGAGCCTCTTTACTCATCTCTGTTGCAGCAATTGTCTTTTGATAATCGGGATCTATACCGGCACGTGTACGAAGAGCTTTCCAGTATTTGTCGGCAAGGGCATCTAAAGACCCGTAACGCAGATAAAAGGCTTCAATATAATTCAAATAGGCTTCAACAGATCTGAAAATAGGGAAACCTGTATCTACATTCGCTCCTGTAAAGAACTCATCATGTGTGCAGTACTTACGGATACTATATCCTGTTACGTCTCTTTCTGCGTTGATAGCTAATATTTTAGGATATTCAAACGTTGTTGTTGGTGGATACAAAAAATCTCCTTTAGTTTTTGTGAACAGGCCTAAACGCCAGTCCCTGTCTTCCCGAAAAACTGGTAAAGTCTGTATCTCCCTTATAACCTGAGTTTTCTGCATAAATGGGAAGTCCGTTTTCCATTAAAAAGGACTGGATAAAGCCTCTTGTATATCCCGAGTTACAACTGCCATAATAGAGGTAACGTGTAGTGACGTGGCTTACTAAAGATTGGTCGTAACTTCTCCAAAAAAGAGAACTTCCCTCATAAGATTCCAGGTTTTTATCAAAACATTCTGTAATAAGGATTAGAAATAGCCTGGTTTAATTCTGTTTTGTTATAGCTGTTACTGGTTAATCCTACTTTTCTGCAACCTCTTTTTGCGCTTGCTATAGCAATATCAAAAAGTAGTTTATTTCGCTGTCGATATCTCCGGATGGATATTGATAATCCGGGTACATGGTTGAGCCTGGCCAACCTTCGCCTTTAGGTACGAAAGAAGTGCCTTTGAACGATTTCAGCCACGATCCTTCATACAATGCGACTCTGGATTTTTAATAAGTAAGCTACATTCTTAGATAATCTTACTTTTTTGGTTGGGGGGATACTTCGCTTAAAAACATTGCAGCCGAGTCCAGATCTGATATAATAAATCGGGCAACCTCATTTCTCGGCATGCGTTTTGATGCCTCAGTCAACGTATTCATATCATCAGGCAGAACATTTGCGGACTATAGGGAAATCTCCATACTCTTTTAAACGCGCAAAGTAATTATGTGCGCGTATTAAATAAACCTCCCCGATATAGTGGCGGATATTATTTTCATCCCCTTTGATAGAACCGGCTTGATAGTTGGCTAAAACGTTATCAAGAAAATTGTTACATTTATAAATTGTTGAAAAATCCCAGTTCTCCTTATTTTGAGCAACTCGCCATTCTTCCGGAGAAAAACGATTATTGGGAGAGACTTCAGCCTGGTTATCTGTATTGTTATCCTCGCCGGTTGTCATAGTCAATTTTCCGGAGTCTTAAATTCGCTATAAAGTGTGATAGAGAAGTTGGCCAGGTCTGATTCTGAATGAAAGTACTTGTCCGGTGATACGGAAGATAATGGGGGGTCTGTCCAAAAGTCATTACACCCTGTAAAAATCCCAAGTGTCAGAATTGATGATATTATCGTACTATAAAGTTTCATGATATATTTAATTAGAAATTAACACTTAAACCTAAAAGATATAGTTGTTTGTAAAGGATATACGCGTCCTTCTCCTCTTTCTCCGGCAAAAGCTTCCGGATCAAAAGCTTTGCTCATTTTCGTCCCTGTCCAGAGATTTTCTCCAGAGATGAATACCCGCAATTTCTGGATAGCTATTTTTTTGCATAAATTTTGTCGGTAACGTATATCCAAACTGTAAATTCTTTAATCGGATATAAGCTCCACTTTGCAGATAACGGGTCTGAACCTGTCTGTTCTTTTCTGAATCAAAAATAGGACGCGGATAATAAGAGTTCAGATTTTCTCCCATTGGATCATTTGCCAATCGGAAATAATCTTCATGAGCTTTTAGACCGATGCCTTGCCACATAGTGCTGGCACCCCAGAACTGATTATCGCCTAACCACAGATCTCTTTTCATTGTTCCCTGAAAAAAGCAGAGATATCGAATCCTTGCCAGGAAGCATCTAATGTTAATCCGAAATTGTAACGGGGAGTTTTATTTCCAATGATACGTTTATCCCCCATCTTTCCTAACATGCCTTGTCCTCCGTTAATTTCACCATCACCGTCCAGGTCGGCATACATGATATCACCTGCAGCCCATTCATTGCCAATGGTACTTTGATCTACTTTTTGCCAAATGATTGTTCATCTCTTCGTCTGTTTTTGCTATGCCGATGGTAGTATATCCCCCATATATCTCCGATGTATTGACCTTCGTAATATATTTTGTCCTCATTTTTTACATCGACTTTGTTATTCTCATTCGGATAGCGTTTGACCTTCATGCGTGCATCTGCAACAGTGAAATGAATGCCGTAAGATAATCCGTTTTTCAATCGGTCGCGCCAGCTTAAATCCAATTCCCAACCTGTGGTTTGTAAGTCTGCATTATTCATTTTAGGAACATCTGTACCCAAAATAACCGGTAATTCAGGAGCTGGACCAACCATGTCTTTTTGTATATCTGGGAGAATCCTTCGATAGAACCGATCAATCGGTTATTAAATAATCCAAAGTCAAGTCCGACATTCCATGTTTCAACTTTTTCCCATGTTAAATACTTGCTAATTAGTGCTGCTGGCAATACTTTGTCAGGCTTAGCTCCATTTAATAGCCAATTTCCACCACCAGCTGTAATATTCATTAATGAGTAGAAAGGATATAGTGATTCCGTGTTTTGGTTTCCTAATTGTCCGTAAGATACTCTTAATTTTAAACTACCGAGCCACGAGTTTGTGGATTCCATAAATGCTTCTCGTGCAATATTCCAGCCTGCGGAAACAGAAGGAAACCAGTTCCACCGTTTTGCCTCCAAGAAGCGTGAGGTCCCATCGTATCGTAGATTGAGTTCTGCCATATACCGATCATTGTAGTTATAATTCAAGCGCCCGAAGAAACCTGCTGTTGCCCACTGGTCATATCCTCCGCTTTGTATCTTTTCCAGTCCGGTAGCAGTGTCAATCGTTGGTTAAAGAAGGAGTGATCAGGCCTTCTTTGTAAGCTTTTAAGTCACGATCTTTACTTAATTCAGCATTGAAACCAACCAATGCTTTTAAATTATGACCGGAAGCAAAAGTGTGAGAATATTCAGTGTACAGATTTGTGTTTAGAAAATTCTCTTTATAGTAATTTTCGGTAATACGGGTTAGGCCTTTTTTGCATAGCCGGCTACCCCTTCAATTTGTGAATTGATACCATCTATTCTAATTCAGAAGTTTTCCAATATTTCTGTATGTTCATTTTTTTATTGTGTACTCTATAGTTAACTTCTCCGAATAATTTCCAGTTTTTTATAGGTTCCAAAACTAATCGAAGTTGTTGATATAAATAATCATTTTGGCTTTTGTAGCGTCCACCGTCTTCTAAAGGAATAATACGTGAAGTTGATGTGTATCCTCCATGTTCATAATTGCGTGGAGTTACAGGCCATTTTCTTGATAATTCATTGAAAAATAGTCTTGTGTTTTCCGTCAAATAGGTTGGTTGGCTTTGATCTCCTCTTAAAAATTTGGTGGAAACATTCACTGAAGCCCAGTCTGCGAGTTGAGCGTTTATTTTAGAAGTAAATGAATATCTTTTATAGTCATCACCTCCATATCGGAGCAGTCCTTCTTGTCCCAGATAGTTGGCAGATAAATAGAATTGAATTTTTTTTGACTACCTCCATTGACAGACAGGTTGTGTTCTTGTGCAAAAGCTCCACTTTTGAAGTGTTCTTTCAGCCAGTGTATATTATTGTTAGCTTTTTCGTACATTTGATAACGATTGGGATTATTAGGATCGGACACGCCTTGGGTTGTGATTTCTCCTTTTTGGAATGCGATGATACGTCCCATTGTTTCTTCATCAAATACAACACCTTGATGAGCATTCGTTGATGCCGTGTTCCAATAATTAGCGAACGTATAGGAATCCATCATTTCAGGCATACGCATTGGAGAAGACCAGCGGAAACTATTATTATATGAAATATTGGTTTTTTCCCTCTTTCCCTTTTTGGTAGTAATTAAAATCACACCAAATGATGCACGGGAACCATAAATAGAAGCAGCAGCGGCATCTTTTTAGAACACTGACAGATTCAATATCCTGAGGGTTTAACATATTGATATCTCCGTCCATTCCATCAATTAATACTAATGGACTGGATTTGGATCCATCTCCGATTGTTCCGGCTCCACGAATATTAATTTCTAGAGAATTGTTTAATTCTCCACCTCCGTTATTCATGCCAATGTTTAATCCAGGTAAAAACGCCTTGTAATGCTTGAGTGGCTGTTGTTACTGGACGGGCCTCTAAAGCTTCGGAGTTAATGACACTGACAGCTCCGGTCAGGTTCACTTTCTTTTGAGTTCCGAAACCGACGACTACGACTTCATCTATAAATTGTGTATCTTCAGAAAGGGCGATTTGTAGTTTGGATTGATTTCCCACTTTCACATCTTTAGTTTCATATCCTATATAAGAAACTGTCAGTATTGATTTTTCAGATATCTGAAGCGAGAAATTTCCATCAATATCGGTAATAGTCCCGTTACTGGATCCTTTCTCTACCACATTTGCGCCGATTATCGGATCTCCGTTTTGATCAACAACGATTCCGGTTATGTGCTTTTTTTGTTGTGCAACAATGGGTATTGTAGTGGGGGACTTTTCAAACAAGTATATTTTATTGTTTTTAATTTCATAACTCAAATTGGTATTGGCAACGAGTTTTTCCAATACCTGGGCTACATCGGCATCTTCCACCTGAATACTCATTCTTCTGTCCAGGTTGACGATCTGTTTGCTGTATGCTACGCTTAATCCTGTCTGCTTGGTAATAGTTGACAGAATCTTTTCTACTTTTACGTTATTGAGGGAGATGGATACCCTTTGGGCGGAAGCCTCCGCTGTAAAAGTTAACAAAGAGATGACAAGAAATAAGAATGTCAGTTTCATTGCATTCGGGATTTTCTCAATTAATTAAAAGGTGCCTGAGGATAAGGCACAGATTATTTTTTTTTTTCATATTTTTGAAATGAATTTATGTATTAGAAATTAATTTGAATTTCGGTACGTCGAATAACCGGGGATGGGGACATTTCCGGTTATTTTTTAGTTTGTTATGTCGTGTCGTTCATGTTTGTCTTTATTTTATAGGTTAAACAATATGATAGTTTCTCGATTCTTTACGTGGCGACTTAACCCTGTTTGTCTTTATATAGTAGACACACAAGGGACAAAAAAGTATGAGTGGGATATGTAAAATTATTTATTCTTTTTTCTTCTTATCTTTATAACGCCCTCTTTTTTCAGAGAATTGTACGGGGTGTTATTTTCTCAAGATCTTTCAGTATCTGTTCCAGTTTCTGATCTGTGGACGTTAGTGTATAGTTATAATAGAGCAGCGAGGAATCCTGCATTTCGAACTCTACGTTGTACCAGCGGGACAAGGTCGTGATGACTTCGGATAAAGGCGTATTATTGAATACGATCTGATTTTTTTTCCAGCAGAGTTATGCCCGATGTCTTCAGGCCGGGATATTTTGCAACACCGGTTTTGCGGTTATAGGTGGCTTTCTCCCCGGTTGTAAATGAGCAAGCGGGCGGGCATTATTGGCCAAGGCTACTTTTCCGGTTTCCAGCGAAACGAAGATATCCGGATCGGTTGCGTATGCTTTTACGTCGAATGTTGTACCCAGTACTTTTTACATTGACTTCTTTCAAGTCGACAATGAACGGGCGGTCTTTGTTGGGAGAGATACTTCGAAGAAGGCTTCTCCTTCAATTCGACTTTACGCTCGTTGAAACCGAACTTCCGCGGGTATTTGATGCGTGTCTCGGCATTGAGCATGGCCTTGGAACCATCCTGGAAAATCAGTTGCATACGTTCACCTTTGGGGACATATATCTCTTCGTAGCCGGAATCGGCAAACAGGTCGATACGTTTATCTATATACCAGAATTGACCGAGGAATAATAGTAATGGAATGAGAATGGCGGCTGCCCGGAAAAGCATCTGTTTTCTTTTTCCGGAGGTGGATTCTCTTCATGATATACTGATACATCTCATCGGAAGGGATGCTGCGTTCTGCATACAGTTCTTCGCTGCCCGGCTGTATCTTTTCTGCGTCCTCATCCATCAAGGAGGACAGATATTTTGTGCCCTCGGGAGTGGAGAACCAGCGAATTATCTGGCGGGCTTCCTCCGGGGTGGCCGTGTTGTTGAGGGTCCTGTCGATGATATGTTTATCTGGTGCTTTCATTTTATTCCTGTTTTCTTAATTGACACATAACTGGGCGGATAGTATGAGTGTTTGTTACTCTTTTTTCTTTTCAGGAGAAAAGAGAGGAGAGCAATAGGATTAGTAACTTATCGAAATGTTCACGGAGTAGCTTGATAGCCTGCGAGTAATGGGTTTTGACAGTCGGTATGGATATCTGCATTTTTTCTGCGATTCCTGGTTGGATAAACTGTCTTTCAGTTTTGTACAAGCAGACTGCGTTTCTTTTGTTCCGGCAGGCCGTCGATGGCCCGGTACAGTTGCTCGGTCATTTCCTTCTCTTCCAGTTTCGATAATATTTCGTTTTCATATTCGATTGTTTCCTGTGCCAGTTCGTAATTCTTCTCCAGAGCGGTGTAGTTGTTGCGTATCTCGTTCAGGAGATGGTTTTTCAACATGGTGTACAGGTAGTTTCTCAGGTTGATATGGATGCTGAACAGGGAACGCGATGGCAATACGTATGCTCCCCATTTCGGGTCGCTGCGCACTC
>VOFJ01000443.1_pt1 | contig 47128 bp, 71 predicted proteins | sample 5384081 | NCBI WGS metagenome assembly VOFJ01 (sample SAMN12384729, study PRJNA508395) | human gut metagenome | isolation source: healthy gut I | host: Homo sapiens
CTGGATGCCCCCAGCAGGTATTACGTATGCCGACATGCCATCATGCCGACAAGCAGGCATGGCAACATGACGGCACGAAACTATGGTGACATACCGACATGGCGGCATGACATGCCATCCCAAGCTGGCGAAAGAGGAAAGACATCCGGCGACCACCGACAGCGCAGCGGATTTTGAGGAACGGAAAAGCCATAGCTCATTAGGGCGTTTTCTTCACGCACCGCTGCGCTAATGCTAAAAACGCCCCAATGAGCCGAAGGGGTTACCCCCTCTGGACACCCCCGTTTTCATGCGGCACGACCGCAACGGACGGGAATGAACAAACAAGTTTGTAGAACCTATAAAAATAAAAGACAAAAATGGGATACATAAGCATCCAATTCAACAAGGCGAAAGGCTCGGCGGACACGGGCGCGTCCGACCACATCGAACGCAAAACCGTCCCCAAGAACGCCGACCCTACACGCACCTGCCTCAACCGTGAGCTGGTGGACTTCCCCGATGGCGTGACAGACCGCACCGGAGCAATCAACCACCGCATCCGCACGGCAGGCATCAAGAGGAAGATAACGCCCGACCAAGTGAGGGCAATCCGCATCGTGCTTTCAGGCACGCATGAGGACATGATGAAAGTGAAGGACGAGGGCAGACTGAACGAATGGTGTGTCGACAACCTGCAATGGCTGCACCGCACTTTCGGACGGGAGAACACCGTTTCGGCAGTCCTGCACATGGACGAGCATACGCCGCACATCCACGCCACGGTCGTACCGATTGTAACGGGCGAGCGCAGGAAAGCGAAAAAGAAGCAACAGGCAGAGGGCAAGCGCACCTACCGCAAGAAAACGGATGCCATTCGCCTGTGCGCCGATGACGTGCTGACACGTGAGAAGCTGTCAGCCTATCACGACAGCTACGCCGAAGCAATGGCGAAATACGGCTTGCAGCGTGGCATCCGTGGCTCGGAGGCACGGCATACCACCACCGCCCAATATTACCGTGATTTGAAGCGGCAGACGGGAGAACTTGAAGCCAATGTGCAGCAGTTGCAAACGGAAAGACAACAGGCGGAACAGAAACTTGACGAGGTGAAGCAAGGAATCAAGTCGGAAAAACTGGAAGCCGCTAAGACCGAGGCGAAAGCCGCACTCGTGGCAAAGGTCGGTTCTCTTTTGGGTGGTGGAAAGTTGAAAGCGGAAAGGGAAGGGTTTCAACAACGCATCGCAGAACTTGAAAATAAAAATGCAAGATTAGAGCAATATATCAAGCAGATGGAACGTGAACACCAAGCCCAATGCATCAAGTTCAGTGAGTATATAGACAAGGTAAAACGATACTTCCCTCATGTGGATAAATTGTTGCCCTTTGATAGACTTCTGCCGTAATACGCTGCACTTCTCCGAACAGATTATCCAAGAATTGTGCAAGTTGAAGAAAGTGAAGTTGAAAGGTGATTTTTATTCACCCGAATTTAACCGTAAATTCCATGCAGAAGGTGCGGCTTTCTCGTTTGAAGAAGATAAAAGCAGAACTGGACATTTCCGAATATGCGTGAATGATATTCCGCTTGTGCAATGGTTCCGGCAGAAGGCGCATGAATGGAGAAACGGTTTGGGGATTACTACCCAAAAGCAAAGTAATGGGATGAAAATTTAATGCACGCGCATAAATCCCGCTCAAACAGTCTCAAAAAGTAAAGAAAATCATTCAATGAAAGGAATTTATCAAGGATTTTAGCTACTTTTGCAATTGGATTGGGGAAGCCCTTTCCGAGACATAGAAAAAGAAGAAGCGTTATGCTTATCTTGTAGAACGGAAACCTGAGAAATTTCTGAATTGTGTACAAGGGTAGCATAGTGGTTCTCACGCTATAGCGTGGGCTGCTATTACTACATCTGTACACAGGGTTTTCTCAGGACCTCCGAACTAAGACGTAGCATCGCAGTGCCACGCTTCGTGTTTTGGATAAGTGTCAATAATTATCATTAAAATAGTGAACATTATGAAGAATGTTATTACCTTACTATCCTGTGCAGTTGCATTAGTTATGACTTCTTGCACACTCTCTAACGAGGAAAAAGCTGAGAAGTTGGTTAAAGAGACGCTTAAAGACTATCTCTATCACCCAGATTCTTATGAACCAATATCAACAAAAGTTGATAGTATGTTCATTGATGTAACTACTATTGAACCTATTATGAAAATCAGCGATGAAATCAAAGATTTGATGTCTAAAATAAACAGATGTAAAAGAGAAATTAAATCCGCTGAATCTTCTATGGATATTTGGGCTCCTAATGGTTATTCTTCTCAATACTCTCGTGGAGAATATGCGCGGGCAAAAAAAAAGAGAAAGAAGAAGCCAAATCTGATTTGGATAAATATACCAAGAAACTTTCAGAACAACTTGTTTCTCTAAAAGAAAATGTTGCAAAATATCACAAAGGTGAATTTACAGGTTGGGCGGTAAGTCATAGATTTAGGAGTCTTAATGGCGCAGGCTCAATGACCATTCCGGGAGAAATGATTTTCTTTTTGCGATAAAGAGTTTACAACTTGTGGCGGTTATGAAGTTGATAAGTTCGAGAACTTTGCAAAAATTTTGAAAGCTGTAGATGAGGCAACTTCTGATGAAGATATAATGGATTATTTTAGGGAGGATAGCTTTTTACTGTAACTCCCGTCTTTTAATAGAATAGAAAGTTAGCGTGCCTTCATGGCACGTTAACCTTTTATACAATGTAAACTTTATCAACGGCAAATCTTTCTTTTAGTATGCAGGCATTGTTTATTGGGGTAATTTGTATTATAACTATTTCAATTTGTTATATAGCTATAACAAGAACACGCCTAAAAAATAAGTCCAAGGAACTTTCTGAAAAGTTAAACCACATATCTTCTTATAGCAATAAATCCAATTATGAGCAAGCAAGAGAAAGATTGTCGGCATTAAACAACGGAGCATTTATTGATATTCCGTCCGACCTTAATAGCGGACTTTTTCAGGGAAGATAATATCTGCAACGCAAGGAAAAAGATTTTATCAATCATTACAAACCACATTTTCAAGAAGCATATTCACTCGTTAAGAAACTTGAAGCTTTCAATATCACTCTATCTGAAACCATATCCAAATTCATCAATGATTTTGGAGTCATCAATAAACTTGTAAAACAGCATAATGAGGGAGTCATTACATTTCTGCTTGACACTCATAAAGATTTTTTCGACCATTGCCTAAAATATCCGTTAGACAAGCAACAAAGACGCTCAATCGTTTCAGGAGAAGAAAATTGTTTAGTAGTCAGTAGTGCAGGGAGTGGAAAGACTTCATCCATCGTAGGGAAAGTAAGAAAGTATTTGACTGAAATAAAGAAAATCAACCCTCAAAATATTCTCCTTATCAGCTACACAAACAAGGCTGCCGCTGAATTAACAGAAAGAATGGGTATTGCTGGTTTGCGAGGGTACACTTTTCACAAACTTGCCCTTGACATTATCGGACAGACAACAGGACAAAAGCCATCAATATATGAAAATACGGACGCGCTCTTCGTGAAAATCTACCATGAATTATTGAACGACAAGAAATTCAAGAAAAGCGTAATAGAATACTTCATTGATTATCAAACGCCCGAAAAGGAGTGGGAAAAGCGGAAGAATGAGCGTAGGCAACAACTTTCAGAGCAAAAAGAGGTGCGTTTGAAAGCAACGTTTCCCGATATGGATGGAAAAACTGTTTATGTACGGAGTGAACAAGAGCAGAAAAATATGCTTTGCGCTATCTTCCCTTAGCGTAAAATTCAGATATGAAGAGCCATACGAGCATCCATTGGTAGACGAGATGCACTCTCAATACAAACCGGATTTTTCCATTTATTTTGAACAAGGTGGAGAAACAAAGCGAATATATTTAGAGCATTTTGGAGTGGACGAGCATGGGCTTGTTCCTATATGGTTTGCCAAAGACAGAGGCATTACCTATGAAGAAGCAAACCAAAAGTACAACGATGGCATAACATGGAAAAAAGCGGCACATGAGAAATTCGGCACTAAGCTGTTGACAACTTCAAGTGCAGACTTTCATTATTCCGATATTCGGGAGAAGTTGAAAACCTTATTGGAAAAGGCTGATGTTTCCATCCAAGAGAAAACAGATGCAGAATTATACGATATGGTTCTTCTCCCCGAACAGCAAGCATGAGAAGGCTTTTATCCGCCTTGTCGTGACTTTTGTGACATTGATAAAGTCAAGTTGCAAATCTGTAGATGAAGTATTAAGGCAAACTAAAAACGCAGGGGACGAACGCAGTACGTTCATTATCAAAAACATCTTTCAGCCCGTTTATAAACGGTATATTGAAGAATTGGCGAACATCAACCAAATAGATTTTACGGGGATGCAATTCTGCAAGCTACCGACATTTGTCGTTCCTCCCCATCCTGTGAAGTATGATTATATCATTGTGGATGAGTTTCAAGACATATCAGTTGACCGTTACAACTTCTTAAAAGTATTGCGAGAGGGAAATCCACCCGCCAAGTTGTATTGTGTGGGCGATGACTGGCAGTCCATCTATCGTTTTTCGGGGAGCGACATGGCACTTTTTCAATCAGTTTTCAGATTACTTCGGCCAGACAGAAATCAATAAGATTGAAACAACATATCGGTTTGAGAGCCTTTAGTCAGCCTGTCCTCGCAATTTATCCAACGCAACGAAGCCCAAATTAAAAAGAACATCCATCCTTTTAACCCACAAGTTAAAACAGAATTACAGTTTTGCGATTATGAAAGACGAGATTATTGCAATGTTATCGGACAATTGGTCGCGTCAATTCCATTAGACAAATCAGTCTTTTTTTGTTAGGGAGATATTCCTTTGACGATTATTACCTGTCGTTTCATGTATAAATCCGTGAAAGAGGGTAATCGCTTTTTCTATATCATCGGAGACAGGAAAATAGAGTTTCTGACCGTTTATAAATCCAAAGGACTTGAAGCAGACTATGTGATAATTCTTCAATGCAACAAGGATACATACGGGTTTCCCTCACTTGTAAGCGATGACCCAGTGCTTAATTATGTCTTGACAAAAAGCGACCAATATCCATACGGAGAAGAACGCAGGCTGTTTTATGTAGCCATTACCAGAGCTAAAGTAAAGACCTATATACTGTATGACAGACGCTTTCCTTCCGTTTTTTCGTAGACGAATTCTTGCATCCGGAAAAAATCACGGAAGAAAGTTATGCCAAGCATCCAAACGCCAACAAAAAGTGGACACGCAGTGCGGATAATTTTCTGCTTACCCTTTATCATGAAGGGAAAAGTATAAAATACATAGCCGAGAAAATGGGCAGAAGTCAAACCTCGATAGTAATGCGATTAGGAAAATTGAAGGGAAACGGCAATAAAATACTGATTGCATTTCGTTTGTCGAAAATATAAGTTACCTTTGCATAGAGTTGTTTGACAGCAATGTACTGCACATCGCAGAATTTATGACCGTTGCCAAGTCATTACCTCACTTGTTGCAAAAAGTGCGCAAGTTGCTTATTCCTAAATTATTCCTATCTTATAGCTGTATTTTATATAAAAACACGACAAATTCTGCAACAATTCAAGGGATTTGTTTGTTTTAATTATAAAAATTGTATATTTGTACTCATTACAAATCTTGACGTAGAAATATGAAGAATACACTACTTTCCGTCTGGAACTTCTACCTGGAAGGCTTTCGAAGTATGACTTTGGGGCGTACTCTGTGGATTATTATCCTTTTGAAATTATTCATCATGTTCTTTATTCTGAAGTTGTTCTTCTTCCCCGACTTTCTTGGCGACCACCCTACGGATGCCGACAAGGGAACGTATGTGGGAAATGAGCTGATACAGCGTGCACTTCCGGAGAAAACTACCGATTTTTAACTCTTAAACTACATAAGATTATGATTGAAAGTATTGACACCTCGCTGATCGATTGGTCGAGAGCCCAATTTGCGATGACAGCTATGTACCACTGGATTTTTGTTCCCCTTACGCTCGGACTGGCGGTGGTAATGGGAATAATGGAGACGCTGTATTATAAAACAGGAAATGAATTCTGGAAACGGACAGCCAAATTTTGGATGAAACTTTTCGGTATTAACTTTGCCATTGGTGTGGCAACCGGTTTGATTCTGGAGTTTGAGTTTGGTACAAACTGGAGCAATTATTCGTGGTTTGTAGGAGACATCTTCGGTGCTCCGTTGGCTATTGAAGGTATTTTGGCATTCTTTATGGAAGCTACGTTTATAGCGGTCATGTTCTTTGGGTGGGAGAAAGTAAGTAAGCGTTTTCATTTGGCTTCTACCTGGCTCACAGGCTTGGGAGCTACGATTTCCGCCTGGTGGATTCTCGTTGCCCCAATGCTTGGATGCAGCATCCGGTAGGGATGGAGTTCAATCCGGATAGTGTTCGTAATGAGATGGTGGACTTTTTGGGCAGTGGCCCTTTCGCCTGTGGCAGTCAATAAATTCTTTCATACGGTGTTGTCCGGCTGGGTGCTGGGTGCTATTTTTGTAGTCGGCATTGGTTGCTGGTATTTGTTGAAGAAGCGCAATCGTGAGTTTGCGCTTGCCAGCATCAAAATTGGGGCGATTTTCGGATTAGTGGCATCGCTGCTTTCCGTTTGGACAGGCGACGGTTCCGGTTATCAGATTGCCCAGACGCAGCCGATGAAACTTGCCGCTGTGGAAGGATTGTATGAGGGTGGTACGAATGTGGGTTTGGTGGGAATCGGCATGCTGAATCCCGAAAAAGAAGACTTATAATGACGGAAAAGAACCTTTCCTGTTCCGTATTGAGATACCGAGTATGCTTTCTTTCCTTGCCGAGCGTGACGCCAATGCTTATGTTCCGGGAATTACGAATATTATCGAAGGTGGCTATCAACAGAAAGACGGTACGATTGCTCTTTCGGCTGCCGAAAAGATTGAACGGGGTAAAACGGCTATCGGTGCGCTGGCTGCTTACCGTGCTGCGAAGAGTGCCGGGAACGAGGAGGATGCGCAAGTGGCATACAAAGTGTTGCAGGAGAATATGCCATACTTCGGATACGGATATATTAAAGATGTGAATCAGCTGGTTCCGAATGTTCCTCTGAACTTTTATGCATTCCGTGTAATGGTAATCTTGGGCGGATACTTTATCCTTTTCTTCATCGTCGTTCTCTTCTTTATATATAAGAAAGATTTGAGTAAGATGCGCTGGATGCATTGGATCGCTCTGCTGACCATTCCTTTGGCTTACATTGCCGGACAGGCAGGATGGGTGGTTGCCGAATGCGGCCGTCAGCCTTGGGCTATCCGCGATATGCTTCCTACATCGGCGGCTATCTCTAAATTGGATGTAGGCTCCGTTCAGGACTACTTTCTTTATCTTCCTGATCTTGTTTACCGTAATGCTGATTGCGGAGATAGGAATCATGATAAGGGCTATCAAGAAGGGGCCGGAGGTTTAATACCTGGAATCTGATATCAGAGCGTCATACATAAATACTTAAAACTTAATACTTACATATTATGTATATATTTCTACAACAATATTGGTGGCTGGTCGTTTCCTTGCTGGGGGCCATACTTGTATTTTTATTATTTGTGCAGGGAGGAAATTCTTTATTGTTCTGTTTGGGTAAGACGGAGGAACATCGTAAGATGATGGTGAACTCTACCGGACGTAAGTGGGAGTTTACGTTTACTACGCTGGTGACGTTCGGAGGTGCTTTCTTTGCTTCGTTCCCGTTGTTTTACAGTACCAGTTTCGGTGGGGCTTACTGGCTTTGGATGATTATTCTTTTCAGTTTTGTATTGCAGGCTGTCAGTTATGAATTTCAGAGTAAGGCAGGCAATCTGTTAGGTAAAAAAAAGACATACCGGACGTTTTTTGGTGATTAACGGGGTAGTGGGGCCTTTGTTGCTTGGCGGGGCAGTTGCTACCTTTTTCACCGGTTCTGATTTTTATATCAATAAGGCGAATATGACGGATACCATTATGCCGGTTATCAGTCATTGGGGCAATGGGTGTCATGGACTTGATGCATTGACCAATATCTGGAATGTGATTCTGGGGCTGGCTGTATTTTTCCTCGCTCGTGTGTTGGGCGCACTTTATTTCATTAATAATATAGATGATAAAGAATTGACCGATAAATGCCGTCGTGCCGTACTGAATAATACGGTTTTATTCTTATTATTCTTTCTGGCTTTCGTCATCCGTACATTGGTATCCGACGGTTTTGCCGTAAATCCTGATACGCAGGAGGTTTATATGCAGCCATTCAAGTACTTTACTAACTTTATCGAAATGCCGGTTGTATTAATCCTTTTTCCTTATCGGAGTGGTATTGGTACTTTTTGGAATCGGAAAGACGGTTCTTAAAAAGACTTTTGATAAGGGAATCTGGTTTACGGGCATTGGCACTGTGCTGACGGTTTTATCCCTGTTATTGGTAGCCGGATACAACAATACTGCTTATTATCCGTCTTATACGGATTTGCAAAGTTCGCTGACATTGGCTAACAGCTGTTCGAGTGAATTTACGCTGAAGACTATGGCATATGTTTCTATTCTTGTTCCGTTTGTGATAGCTTACATATTCTATGCATGGCGTAGTATCGACCGCCATAAGATTACGGAGAAGGAGATGGATGAGGGAGGACATTCTTACTAAACGATACGGGTCGGACGTTGATAATGAATCAGGAACGATAATTTTGATTAAAACGATAAACGGTGAACAAGCCTGCGATAGATGCGCAACTTGTTCACCGTTCATTTTTATCGTTCTCCGTCGTTTTATTTATTCACAACGTTTTCCGGTGTTCCGGCAATGTATGCTTGGAGGTTACTGATCGCCATATTCATCAGACGTTCGCGAGCTTCGGTTGTAGCCCACGCGATATGCGGAGTAATGTAGCAGTTCTTTGCAGTCAGCAACGGATTGTCGGCACGAGGAGGTTCCGAAGAAAGTACATCTACTCCGGCAGCATAAATCTTCCCGCTGTTCAGTGCGTCTGCCAAGTCTTGTTCGTTGATGAGCGGACCACGGCCTGTATTGATAAGAATAGCGTTCGGCTTCATCATAGCGAGACGGCGGGCGTTCACCAGTTCGTGAGTTTCCGGGGTAAGCGGACAGTGAAGGCTGACAATATCACATTCGCTGAACAGTTGGTCTAAGTCCATCTTCTTGATTTCCGGTGGCAACTGGAAGTGAGACTTTGAAGTCAAAGCATATACCTGCATACCGAAACCGATAGCAACGCGAGCAGTTGTGTAACCTGTATTTCCCAATCCGACAGACCGATTTTCTTATCCCGCAATTCTATCAACGGAGTATCCCAAAAACAGAAATCCTTGCTATTTGTCCAACGACCTTTGTGGACTTCTTCCGAATGATGCTGTACCTGCTGACAGATATTAAGAATGTGCGCAAATACCATTTGTGCAACGGAAGCTGTGCTATATGCAGGGATATTAGTTACAATAATACCACGTTCTTTGGCTACTGCCGTATCCACTACGTTGTATCCCGTAGCAAGCACACCGATATACTTCAGTTCGGGCAAGGCAGTCATGTGATCGGCGTTGATGATTACTTTATTCGTCAGAATCACTTCAGCTCCGGCTGCGCGTTCCAATACTTCTTCGGGGGCAGTACGGTCATAAATGGTACATTCTCCGAGAGCTTTCAAACCTTCCCATGATAAATCACCGGGGTTGGCGGCAAAGCCGTCTAAAACAATAATTTTCATTTTCGATTTTAGTATTAATAATATGTTATACGTTTCTTGTTGTTTTATTTTGTTTCTGCCATTAGCCTACTTCTTGAATTTGTCTCCCCCAGAGCTGTATCATCCGTTTCGGCATGTTTCTGTTCGGCGGCATTGTTCTGAGGTTGCCATATTCGTTTTTCTTTCAGCTCGTCCGGCAAGAATTGTTGTTTCACGAAGTTGCCTTCGTAGCTGTGGGCGTATTTGTATTCCTGTCCATATCCCAGTTGCTTCATCAGCTTGGTGGGAGCGTTGCGCAAGTGCAGGGGGACAGGCAGATTACCCGTAGAACGGACTAATTCCAATGCGTCATTAATAGCGCTATAAGCAGAATTACTTTTGGGACTGGTTGCCAGATATATGGTCGTTTCAGCTAAAGGAATTCTTCCTTCGGGCCATCCGATTTTCATCAATGTCTCAAAACAGGCGTTGGCAAGAAGTAATGCATTCGGATTAGCCAAACCGATGTCTTCGGCAGCAGAAATAACAAGTCTGCGGGCAATGAAAGCAGGGTCTTCACCACCTTCTACCATGCGGGCGAGCCAGTAGATAGCCCCGTCCGGATCACTGCCACGGATAGACTTGATAAAAGCGGAAATGATGTCATAATGCATTTCCCCGTCCTTGTCATAAGCAAGCGGATTCTGTTGCAGTCGTTCTGTCACCATATCGTCAGTGATGACAACAGTATCGTCAGTGTCCGACTCTACAACGAGTTCCAGTATATTAAGCAACTTGCGTGCGTCTCCACCGGAAAAGCGCAGCATGGCAGTTGTTTCTTTTAGTTCGATTTTACGTTCTTTCAGCACCGTGTCTGTACTAATGGCACGTTGCAGGAGTTCCAGCAAATCTTCCTTTTCGAGCGACTTGAGTACATAGAGCTGGCAGCGTGAGAGAAGGGGACGAATAACCTCAAAAGAGGGATTCTCCGTGGTAGCACCGATAAGTGTTACCGTACCGTTTTCCACTGCTCCCAACAAAGAGTCCTGCTGCGACTTGCTAAACCGATGAATTTCATCGATAAACAGAATCGGGCTGGATTGGGAGAAAAATCGGTTGCTCTTGGCACGGTCTATCACTTCGCGGACATCTTTCACGCCGGAAGTCACAGCACTCAAAGTATAGAAAGGCGTTTCCAGTTTGTTGGCAATGATCTGTGCAAGAGTCGTTTTACCTACTCCGGGAGGTCCCCCAGAGAATAAACGAAGAAATGCGTCCTGCGTCAATCATCTTCCGCAGGATAGCGCCTGGTCCCACTAAGTGTTTCTGACCGATATATTCATCCAAAGTCTTTGGCCGTAACCGTTCTGCTAGTGGTTGCATAATTTTAGAATACCATTAATACCATGAAGCGGATACCGTTTTTGTTGATACCCGGATTATCACGGTAGGTGAAACGATGTACATATTCAATGTGCAGCAACTTGAAAATGTTGTAAATGCCGACGCTTGCTTCTACGTAAGGTACTTTCGGGTCCATTACGAAACTGGTGAATTTACCGTCGCGCGTCGGGAAACGGAACAAATCGGGGTTACTGCTTTTGAACGGATTGTTCTTGTCTGTCAGAGTACCCCATAAGGCACGGACACGGAACATTTCCCTCCATTTCAAGTTTTTAAGTAAAGGAATGCGGTTGAACAACTTTCCATTCATATCGTAGGATATGGACATGGAAGCGAAGCGGTCATTCAGGAATTCCATATTGTTAATCAAACAGAACGTTTCGCGCTGGGTGATATATGACAAGTTGGCTTCCGGCAAAATCAACAACGGGAAAGGAACTGTGTTCCATTCTGCACCTGCTTTCACGCTGCAATCAATCTTTCCCCAGGAAGCCGGAAGCCAGAAACGTTTCCAGATACTTGCTTCCGTACGGTTGAAATTATATTCTCCTCCCAGCACTCCTTTGAATCCCATGGCATGAGTCAGCGTAAAGACCGGAGCGTCTAAAGATACGGGGACACGGCGTTGTTTTGAGTTGACGAACGACTCTCCCGGTGCATAACGCAATGTCATGCTGGCTTCGGAGGTTGTGACGTCGTGTACGCGTGTCTGCGCAGCGTCATTCCGCAGATATTCCAGTTTCCCGGTCGGCTCGTCGTTACGGTGACGGAGCATGGCTTTTACACCGAATCCGGTAGGCGTTTCCAGTTCATAATTGATAGTTGCGTCGCGCATGTATGACATCTGGTCTACGGTGGTCGTTTTCAGTGACAGGAAGATATTATCCTTGTCAGTAAACAGAAACTTGTCCATTGGAGACATTACGTCATAACTATAAGTGGCGGAGATGTAATGTTTGGGAAATTCCCATACCACATAATCACGTTTGTTGAACGAATAAGTCAGCGTTCCGCTATATTTCCAGCGCTTGTCTTTCAGACCGTATGCTCCGTAACCGCTAAGGAACCAGTGCGGATTGAGGTTTGCGGTCGTCATACCACTCAACCGGAAACGGGTTCCGTCGATGTAGTTGCTCGAAATCATGGTGTTGATAGGGCCGATGTCGAACTTGTTCGGACGGCCTTTGCCGGATGTTTCCACAAAGTTCTCAATCAGGGCTTTTGCACCGAAGATGATGTATTTGAAATCCCGGAATCTGTTCGAGACGATTAACGAAAAGGTCCATAGTGCTTTCTTTTTTTAGTCAGCGGCACCTGGCGCACGCTTGCCCAGTATTCGTCACTTTTCGAAAGCATATCCGCCTCTTTTATCACCTCTCCTTTCAATCGGAAGAGTCGCGGCTCTATCGGGTCGAACTGATAATTCGTATATTTCGTGGTACGTTCTACTTGTAGTCCTCCTGCCGTTTTGTTGGAACTCCATGAAAGGTCTACGGTCATGTTGTCATCCGACAATACCCAGTTTCCGTTGGGGAGTTGTTCATACTGTTGCGTGATGTCCATGCGGTTGACGAAGTTGACTCCGGTCTTTTTTGGCAGGTTCATGGTACATTTCTGAACGGCATATGTAGAATCGTTCAGCACGTATAGATGTCCGGTAAAACCGAAATCCTGTGAGTTTTGCGGAACGAAAGTAAGATGTACACATTCGCGTTTGTCAACCATTAATGTATCCATTAGGTAGTATTTTATAAAATGAAATGGCACTGCTGCCGATAGGGCTGACAAAACGTTGTTGCAACAAACGGATATCGTCCTCGTAGATGTTAATATCGGCAAAAACATCCTTTAATACGGTGCCGAGCATATCTCCGGTGTTGAAGAACTCTTCGATACCGTTAGAGTTTTTTCCTTTAATAATGGTTCTTTTTGTTCTGAGGGTCTTTGCGGAAGATAGTTTGCGAAGCTGTTTCTTGCACGGAGATAGGAAGAATCAGTTTGTTGGTAGTTTCCGAAACTTCCACCTGATCTTTCAGGAAAGAATATTTCTTATAAATCCCTTTTTCCAGTTTTTCCGGTGTGAGATCGTTGATCGACATTTTCATCTTCTCGTACTTGTCGTACTGGTAGTAATCGTTCACTTCGAGGACTTGTGCCTTTTTGTGTTCGATGACTTTCTTCATAAATTCGACTGCCGGGTTATTCTTGCGGGAGTACTTTTCCTTTTTGGGCTTTACTACTACTTCGTTCAATACGACATTGTCCGGGGCCAGTTGTATGTTGATTGTCTGGTTGCCTGAACCGACTTTCACCGTTTTACTGATATACCCCACTGCGGAGAACACGAGTGTCCCCCCGTTTCTGCGGGTTTCAAGCTTATATTCTCCGTCGATATTGGTGATAGTTCCCATGTCTCTTTTTTCCTGATAGTAAACAGAGATATACATCAATGGCTCATGGGTCACCGAATCTGTAACTACTCCCTTTATCTGCTGCGCAAAAACGTTTGAGGCTGCCAATATGAGTAAGATCAGTATAAGTATTTTGCTATATCGTTGTTTCATAAACGTTCTTAGTAGGGCTGCAAAGTTAACAAATAACTCGGATGTTAACAGAATATATAACTTTTTTTACCCATAGTTTTTTGTTATTTGCAAGCTGTTATCGTTTGACAATGAAAGGAATTAGTGGGTGATTCGCCTTTCTATAAATGAGTATCCCGCTTGTTACATTGGGTTCCCTTGCTTGTTACATTTGGTTTCCCGGCTTGAAACACTTTGTTCCCTCATGAGAAATCTTTGGTTTCGCTATATGAAACCCAAAGTTTCAAGCGTCTGAAACTAAAGTTTCTCCGTGATGAAACTAAAGTTTCCCATTGATGAAACTATGGTTTCTCATAAAGGAAACTTTTAGTTTCCCGGCACGAAACTAAAAATTGGTATGCCGGGAAATGATAAAAGGTATATAGGGCGATATTATTTGCCGGTAAGGATTTGTACAATGCGTTCGGCTGTACGTCCGTCCCAGCGTTCGGGAAGCTCACCTCGTTTCCATTCACCTTTCATCAGTGTATCCATTGCCTTGGCAAGTTCGGCAGGGTCTTCACCGACTAATTCGTTAGTCCCCATTCGCCAAGTTTCCGGGTGTTCGGCATACGTATTCAGCGTGATGCAGGGAATGCCCAGGAAAGTAGCTTCTTCGGCCACGTTGCCGGAATCCGTTATGATTCCTTTTGCCTTGTTGATGAGATATCCGAAGAAGAGGTAGTTCTGCGGTGGCATGATATGAAGATTCGGGGCTTCGATGCCTAACTCTTTGATTGCGTTGCGTACATAAGTATGTAAAGGTGCAACGATAGGCGTTCCTGCTGATTTTTCAATGATTGTATTCAAAAAGCTGGCGCAGGTTCTCTTTGTCGTTGAGGAGTACGCGGCGGTTGAGAGTGAGCAGGAGATAGTTACCTTCTTTCAGTCCCAATACGGAAAACCAAATCGGTTTGAGTAACCGGTTCCGGTTATAGCGAATCGTATCAATCAAGATATTACCTACATAATATACGTTTTCGCTTTCTGTTCCCGTCTGGTTCAGATTACGGTTGGCAACCATACCGGCAGTGAACAGATAGTCGGATAGCCCGTCTGTGATCATACGGTTTACTTCTTTCGGCATTTTCATGTCGAAAGAACGGGTTCCGGCTACGAGATGCGCTACTTTGATACCTTGTTTCTTGGCAACGATAGCGCAGCTCATGGTGGCAGTGAGGTCGTCTACCACGAGAACAACGTGTGCCGGATTCTCCGTCAGTTCTTGTTCAAAGGCTACCATGATTCCGGCTGTCAAACTCGTTGGATTACTGCTTTCTACTCCCAAATACACATCGGGAGCTTTCATGTCGAGATCCGAAAAGAGAGAAGCATCCAGACTCGTATCGTCTTTTTTCTCCCTGTATAAACCAGTCGGTAAGAGATACTTTTACCCAGCGCCCGTGCGGCTTCAATAGCGCGTGTAATGGGGGCTATCTTCATGAAATTGGGGCGTGCCCCGGCAACAATTGTTATTTTCATATTGTTTCTATCAAATTCAGTTTAATTCTTGAAGCAAAAAGTACATTTTCTTACGGAATTTATTTGTTACTTTGCATACAACATACCAAATATATGCCCACATTCGTTCACATTCTTGATTTTATAGGCACATTTGCCTTTGCCATCAGTGGTATCCGGCTTGCGTCGGCTAAGCGTTTCGACTGGTTCGGAGCTTACGTCGTAGGTCTTGCTACGGCTATTGGTGGTGGTACAATCCGTGATGTTCTACTCGATGTTACTCCCGGGTGGATGACAGACCCTATTTATTTAATTTGTACAGGCGTAGCATTGCTTTGGGTGATTTGTTTCGGACGCTGGCTGATCCGCCTCAATAATACTTTCTTCATTTTCGATACCATCGGTCTGGCACTGTTTACCGTGGTAGGTGTAGGCAAGAGCATTGCTCTGGGGTATCCTTTTTGGGTGGCGATTATCATGGGTAGCATTACGGGAGCGGCAGGCGGTGTGATTCGTGATGTCTTTATCAACGAAATCCCGCTAATCTTCAGAAAAGAAATTTATGCAATGGCGTGCGTAGTAGGCGGCATCACTTACTGGCTTTGTCATGTCGTAGGCATGGAGTCGTACGGATGTCAATTGGTTGGCGGTTCGACAGTTTTCTTGCCCGTATTCTCGCCGTGAAATATCACATCTGCCTGCTCTCTATATTAAAAGGTAGTGACGAAGTGGAGGCAAACGAGAACAAAGAGCAATGACGGAAGGAAGTTGGTTTATTCTTCCTTCACGTCCAGTTCCCCTGGAAGCTTATGGATTGACGGTTTTGCATATTGACGTCAATACTTGTCGAACCATTTGAATATACTTTCACTCTGAAATCAAACTTATCTTCCGGGTTGTGGGCGGTGAATGTGATTACTGAATTGCCTTTCTTGTCCAGTTTCATGTTATACTCTTTAAGAGGGGCTTTGAAATTGAGTCCATTGCCTCCTCCGTAAGGGATACTGTAAGCCCGACCATAATAAGGTAAATAGGAGATTACCGAATCGTTTCTGATTTCCAGTGAGTATAAACTGGTCAATGGAATAGACCGGCCGCGCATAGGCATGGCGGTATTGACGTCTATCTTATAATTCTCTGAAACAATCAGTTCTTTCACAGCTTCTTTCTTCTGTTCCTTTTTTCTCTTTCTTGCTTTGAGCCGAAAAGAGTAGGAAGACCAACTAGCAAAGCTAGCAACAGCATAAGGATTTGTTTCTTCGTTTTCATATCAGTTGTATTTAGGTTGATATATATATGTATAACAATCAAATATACTAAAAAGTCAGGAACCCCTCTCTTTTCTTTAATGAAAATTAAACAGAAATCCTGACCTTTACCTTATATTTCAGAAGAACTTAGAACTGTTCCAATATCTCAATCCGCTTTTCAATGGGAGGGTGCGTAGCAAACAAACCGCTGAATTTGCTATATAAGCCTTTGGTTTTCTTTTTAGGATTTTGAATAAATAATTGTGCTATGTCTTTCCGTTGCACTGCTTCTATTGCCGGATCGGCGGATATTTTACGCAAGGCACTGGCCAGTGCCAACGGATTCTTCGTCATTTCTGCCGATCCCGCGTCTGCCATGTATTCGCGTTTGCGTGAAATGGCAAAAACGCATCAGGCTGGCAAAAAAGGAAACCGATAGCAGCTATCAGTAAAGCGATAAATATGAAGATGAAAATTCCTCCGCTACCTTTACTATTGCTACGTACACGTATATGTGTAATCGCATAGAAGGTGATTTCTGTCAGCATGGAGAAGATACCGACAAAGACGATGGATATTATCAGCAAGCGCACGTCACGGTTGCGGATATGACTTAGCTCATGCGCAATCACTGCTTCCAGTTCTTCATCATTCAGCTTCTGGATGATGCCTCTTGAAAAGAGTAATAGTGTATGTGCGGTCATTGATGCCGCTTGCAAATGCATTCAGTGAATCATCATAAATGATATTTATTTTCGGCATCTTCATGCCTTGCGACATACAGAGGTTTTCTACTAAATTATAAACGCGTTTGTTCTCTTTGCGGTCTAGTGGTTTGGAACATGTGGCAGAATTAATGATACTTGTATTGGCCCAATAGGCAATGAGAAACCAAATTACCACCACTCCTAAAGTATACGGTAGAGAAGAGAGGAAGAAATGATTGACCATAGGCAATCATTTCAATCTCCATACTCTTTCCGTATCCGAAGAGAACGAGTAAGTAACAGGACAGATAAAGGAGTGCTGTTACCAAACAAGGAAAAAGTAGTAATAGGAATCCGGAACGTAAGTTGTTCCGGTTCTGTTGTGTTTGGATTCCGACGTATTGCATCGCGTGTTTATTTTTTGCAGTTGGGTGGGACGGTGGTGTTCGGATTAGAAACTAATTTTGGGTGCCTGTTCCAGATTAACACGTTCGTTCTTTCCCCAAATCGAACATAATTTCTCTTTGGAATCCGGTCATTCCCGCAATAATGTTTGAAGGGAATGTCTGAACGGCATTATTATATTCTTTGGTTGCCGAGTTGAAATAACGGCGGACAGCAGCTAACTTATTCTCTACATCGGCAATTTCTTCCTGTAATTGCAGGAAATTCTGGTTTGCTTTCAGGTCGGGATAGGCTTCCAATGTGATTTTCAGTCCTGACAGGGCCGAGGATAGCTGGTTTTCGGCGCAGGCTATCTTTTCGTCGATAGTTCTGGCACTGACCGCACCGTTGCGTGCCTGAATCACCCGGTCGAGAGTTTCTTTCTCGTGTGCGGCATATCCTTTCACAGTGTCTACTAGTTGAGGGATAAGGTCGTGACGTTGTTTCAGTTGCACGTCAATGTCGGCAAATGCGTTTTCACGATTGTTTCTGAGTTTCACCAGGGAGTTGTACATGGATGCGAAAATAATTCCCAATAGTACAATAATACCTACAATAATAAGTATAGTCATAGCCTTTCATTTTATTTAAATATATTAATCAAAAAGTAGGCTATTTGTTTTTTTCTGCCAAACAGAACAGAATAAAAATCATTAATTACCACCTGAAATCTATCCAAATGCACCCGAAAACTGTCATTTGATAGAATTAACCCCTAAGAAATGACGAATTTCCCCCTGTCTGGTATTCAAAAAATACCTTTAAACTTGCATCATCGAGAAAAACGAAATATTAACCATAAAACCCTTTTAAAGTATGAAAAGTTTAAGTTTCAGAAAAGATTTAATTGGAGTTCAGGAGGAATTGCTTCGTTTTGCGTATAAGTTGACTGCCGATCGTGAAGAGGCGAATGATTTATTGCAAGAAACATCATTAAAAGCATTAGATAATGAGGAAAAATATGTTCCGGACACAAATTTCAAAGGATGGATGTACACAATCATGCGTAACATCTTTATTAATAACTACCGAAAAGTAGTACGTGACCAGACTTTCGTCGATCAGACTGATAATTATTATCACTTGAATTTACCGCAGGACTCGGGATTCATAAGTACGGAAGGTGCTTACGACCTGAAAGAAATGCATCGTATTGTCAACGCATTGCCTAAGGAGTATAAGGTGCCTTTTTCTATGCATGTATCCGGATTTAAATACCGTGAGATTGCAGACAAATTGGGCCTTCCTTTGGGAACTGTGAAGAGCCGCATATTCTTCACACGTCAACGTTTACAACAGGAATTGAAGAGATTTTGTATAAATGAGGATAACGCATACAAACAAGCTTATTGATAATGCAAGGAGCAACGAAGTAGACTTCGGTTGCTCCTTTATTTTTTTTTCTTTCTTCTTTATCTCTTTCTTTTTTGCGGCTTTTTCTTCCGGTGGAAACTTGGGGACGAGATTCATAAGCCGTAATATTTGCTTCTGCCGTTTTAATATATACGCCGAAGGTTTCGCCGAGTTAAATCGTATCGGGTTGGGTAGGGTGGCGGCGATGAGTGCACATTGACCTTTGGACAGCTTGGCGGCTGTAGTGTTGAACTTATATTTTTGCAGCAGCCTGTGCGCCATAAATACCTTTTCCCATTTCTATAGAGTTAAGATATACTTCCATGATTCGCTCTTTCGACCAGAAGAGTTCGATGAGAAAAAGTGAAATAGACTTCCAGGCCTTTCCGCACCCATGAAGATTGGGGCCAAAGAAATACATTTTTTGCTGTCTGCTGGCTGATGGTGCTGGCTCCTCGCTTCCGCTTTCGTGTTTCATTCTCTTTCATAGCTTTTTTTATTTCTATGAAGTCGAAACCCGTTGTGTTCGGCAAAACGGTTGTCTTCGGAGGCTATGACTGCCATCGGCAGGCTTAGGAGATATCTTATCAAAAGAAACCCACGTGTGCTTCCACGTGGGTTTATCTCCTGAAAGATCTGTTGAACACCTCGAATGACCATTAACGGAGTAATATAAACCGGCATGAACCGATAGATAATGACCGTCAGTAAGGTCGATGCTAAGAAAGAGAATCAGCAGGTTGCGCGTATAGCGCAGTAATTTTTTAATGAGTAGCTGCTTGTGCATCTCTAATCATTTGTTCACTTGCGTACATGTATACTTCTACACGACGGTTTTGTTCGCGACCTGCAGCAGTGTCATTGCTTGCAACGGGATCGCTTTCACCCATTCCTTGCACACCTTTGATCTGATTGGTAGACACACCGCAATTTAATAAGTAACTGGATACGCGCTCTGTGCACGTTCTTGTGATAAGTTCAGGTTCTTTTGCTGGCTTTGTGCAGCAGTACTGTTCTTCCAGCCCTGGTTGTCGGTATATCCGTAGATAGACACGTCCATATCCCGGTTCTGGTTGAGCACATTGTTGGCAAACTTGCTTAAAGCAGATTTAGCAGCAGCACTTAGATTTGCATTACCGGTAGTGAAAAGAATACCCGAGTCGAATGTTACTTTCACGGCTTGCAATCCGTTGTTGTCTGTTATCTGTTCTACTTGTGCGCCTTCAATTTGTTTTGCTTCTGCTGCTGCCTTGTCCATTTTTTACCGATAAGAGCACCTGTACCTGCACCTACTGCCGTACCAATAGCAGCACCGATAGCAGCACCTTTACCTTTACCGATAACACCTCCCAGGATCGCACCTAGTGCAGCACCCGAACCACCACCGATAGCAGCACCTTTACCAGTGTTGTTCATACTTGCACATCCACTGAATATCATGGTTATACTCATAAAGAGAACCATAAATTTCATCTTGTTCATAATGTTGATGTTTTTTAATTGTTTAATAATAATCTTTTTTTATATTTTTAAATAACAATGCAAAGATACATATTATTTGGCAAGGTGATACTTTTTAAGTTAAAATAACTCGCACACTCTTGGCAGAGTGCTGAAAAATGTCGATAAACTGTTACTTTCCGACTACGGACGGGAGGTTCAGGCATTTCTTCCTAATGATGATAAACCAGCTTAGGAGGATAAGTCCTTTGGCAACAGTTGTGACGCTGACTGCCCACCAGATACCTTCTACTCCCATGCCCATTCGTACAAATAGAATGGCAAGCGGGATACGCATATAATTACATCCGATACTGATAATAGCAGGAGGTACGGTACGCCCGATACCATAGAATACTCCTTGCATGGTGATTTCGAGCATCATGAAAAGCTGGGAATACCCGTCAATGCGTAGAAATACACCTCCGGCCTCATAGGCTGCCTGCTCGGGTACGAATATTGAAAAAGACTTCGTTTCCGAAGAAGATGAATAGCAGTGTGCAGAAAGTTCCGAAGATTCCTGTCATCCATAAGGTGGTATACCATGCTTTGAGCACTCGTTCGGTTCGTCCGGCAGCATAGTTTTTGGGCGATAAAAGCACTTAGTGCGGTAGAGAATCCCTGTGAGGTATTCCAGGTGATAGCTTCGATTTGTCCTCCGGTCGTAAAAGTCATTAAGCCGATGTGGCCGCCTTGCTCAGAGGCGGTACGGCAGAGGAACATATTGACAAATGCAAACAGGGTATTCAATGTGGCTACGGGTAATCCTAGTTTTAGGATACGTCGTGTGTATCTCTTTCTTTAATTGAGTGAAGAAAGGAAATCCACCGAGCAGTGAGTCTTTTCGGAAACGTAGTTGGTAGATGAAGATAGAGAAAACAGTAGCTTGTGAAATCCAGGTTGCATAAGCGGCACCATTGGTCTCCCAAACCGAAACCGAAGATGAACAGAGGATCAAGAATGATATTCAAAAGAAGTCCGGCACCACCGATATAGAACGGGATTTTACTTCGTCCTGCGGCGCATTGTAGATACCTGTAAAGGCGGCGGAAAGGAAAATAAACGGCATTCCGGTAGAGATAATCCGTAGATATTCTATTGCATTGGCGGTAATGTGTACCTCAAGTTCGTAGATACAGATGATGGGTTCTGCAAGGATGAAAAAGTAATCCGCCCCAACAGAGAGAAATGATAAGTGCAATCGTAATGTTATGGGAGGCAAAGTGACGGGCATCTTCTTGATTTTGTGCGCCGATAGATTGTCCTACACTGACTTCGGAACCTACCTTATTTAATAGGAGATAGAACCGGACATCCATGTCAGGATTCCGACAGAACCAATGGCTGCTACGGCTTCACTACCCAGCCGTCCCTACCCATGCCATATCCGTGAGACTGTATGCCATTTGGATAAATGACGTAGCCATGATAGGCATTGCTAAATTGAATAGTAAAGTTGACGATTGATTGGCCCGTGTGTCAGAGTTTTTAATTCCTTGCATTTTTTTCTATTTAAAAAGGAGGCGCAAAGATACATAAATTTACTATCTTCGCACATTAAATCATTCATTAATCAAAGTATACAGATACTATGAAACAGAAATTTTCTACTCTTTTATTCCTGTTGCTTTTATGGTTCACAGGTTCTCAGGCGGTAGCTCAGAATGCTCCGAACCTTTTGATATTGAACAACCTTCACTTCGCGTATTTCTTCCGGCGCCGGAATTGGCTACAGGTCGTGCTGTAGTGGCGTGCCCGGGTGGTGGATATTCGCATTTGGCTGTAGACCACGAAGGCTGTGATTGGGCGCCCTATTTCAATAAACAAGGTATTGCATTGATCGTTCTGAAATATCGAATGCCGAAAGGTGATCGTACACTTCCTATTTCGGATGCCGAGGCTGCCATGAAGATTGTGCGTGACAGTGCTGATGTATGGAATCTGAATCCGAGAGATATTGGTATTATGGGATCTTCTGCCGGTGGACATCTGGCTTCGACCATTGCCACTCATGCCAAACCCGAACTTCGTCCTGATTTCCAGATTCTTTTCTATCCGGTAATTACAATGGATAAGTCGTATACTCACATGGGTTCCCATAACAGCCTTTTGGGTAAGGATGCTTCTGCTGAGTTGGAAAAGGAGTATTCTAATGAGAAGCAAGTGACAAAAGAAACACCGCGTGCTTTTATCGTTTATAGTGATGATGATAAAGGCTGTTCCGCCTGCTAACGGAGTTAATTATTATTTGGCGCTGAACAAGAATGGTGTTCCTGCTGTTCTGCATATTTACCCTTCCGGTGGTCATGGTTGGGGAATTCGTGAAGGTTTCCTTTATAAGGATGAGATGTTGAACGAACTGACTTCATGGTTACGTAGTTTCAAAGCTCCCCCGTAAGGATGCCGTTCGTGTAGCGTGTATTGGCAATAGTATTACGTATGGAGCACACGGATTAAGAATCGTGATCGTGATAGTTATCCTTCTGTTTTAAGTCGTATGCTGGGTGACGGTTATTGGGTAAAGAATTTCGGAGTAAGTGCCCGCACGTTACTGAATAAGGGTGATCGTCCTTATATGAATGAAAAGGCTTATCAGGATGCATTAGCTTTCAATCCTAATGTTGTGGTTATCAAACTGGGAACAAACGACAGTAAATCGTTTAACTGGAAACATAAAGCCGACTTCACGAAAGATATACAGACTATGATTGATGCTTTCAAGGCATTGCCTGCCCAACCGAAAATCTATCTCTGTTACCCTTCTAAGGCATACCAAGCTAATGAAAGTATCAATGATGATATTATTTCTAAAGAAATTATTCCGATGATTAAAAAGTTGCCAAGAAAAACAAGTTGGATATAATTGATCTTCATACGGCAATGGATGGAATACCACAACTCTTTCCGGACAAAATTCATCCGAATGAAGAAGGTGCCAAAATAATGGCAAAAACTGTTTACGAATCAATTAGAAAATAGAAGCATATCTTTTTACTTTGATTATTTAGCCTTCTAAAATGCTGGTAATCATACGAAAAACTATTTAAGCAAATATTTGTAAATGTTATAGCCACTAATACTATAGAAAGTAGGTATTAGTGGCTATTCTTCTTATAATATGCTAAAAAAAGTGTCATTTTGAAAGAATGGGAAGCCTGTAATATCTAATTTTGTGCTCGTGAATGTGTTGAAATGATTAATGGATAATGTCTTTACTTCATCAATTATGAGCAAACAACAAGATTTTTGTGTTCTTATCAAAGTTAATGGCTAATGCCAATATGGGGTGGTGGGAAGCTAATTTGGCAACGGAATGTTATACCTGTTCCGAATATATATCTGAGATTCTGAATTTGGATGAAACAGGGACTATTAGTTTTGAGGATTTCAATAAACGTATTTTGAATGAAGAACAAGGTCCGACAACGGTTCGCTCTTTTTCGATGTACAGTCGATGTCGGAAGTCGTTTATTTATTAAAAACCCCAAAAGGGTCAGTTTGGATGCGTAGTAAGATTTGTTTTCGAGAAGTAGATGATAAGGGAAATACGATTGTGTATGGCATTGCAGAAATGCAGGACGGACCGGATACTGCAATAGCTTGTCAGGTTCTTTACAACGTAGCGAACGGCTTTTACATAATATTTATAAGAATTTGCCTGTTGGCATTGAGTTGTATAATAAGGAGGGAGTATTGGTCGACCTCAATGATAAAGAATTGATTTGTTTCATGTAGATAGTAAGGAGGAACTTCTAGGCATCAATATTTTCGAGAATCCAGTTTTCCCGGAAGAGATGAAGGAGAGGTTGAGGAATAATGAGGATGCGGACTTTACCTTTCGCTATGATTTCTCAAAGTTAGGAGAATATTATTCGAATAATAAGGCGGAAGGTACAATCGATCTTGTGACTAAAGTAACTACTTTGTATGATGAGAATCATAATCCGGTTAATTATCTGCTGATTAATGCTGATAAAACGGAGACTACGGTTGCTTATAATAAGATTCAGAATTTGAGGAATTTTTTGAGTTAATAGGTGACTATGCGAAAGTGGGTTATGCTCATTTTAATATTCTAAGTAAGCAGGGACATGCACAGAAAAGTTGGTATAAAAATATAGGAGAAGAGTCTGGAACTCCTTTATCCGAGATTATTGGTACATATAAATCTTTTTCATCCTGATGACCGTGATTTGATTCTTCAGTTTTTTGAGGAGGTACAAAAAGGAAATGCTGATAAGTTAAGTCATAAAATACGTGTCTTTAGGGAGAATGGAGAGTGTACATGGACGCATGTTAATCTCTTTGTCAGAAAAAAATATGCACCCCAAGATAAAGTCATAGAATTGATTAGTATTAATTATGATATTACAGATTTGAAACAGATAGAAGAAATGCTCGTTAATGAACGTGATAGAGCTGAAGCTTCAGATCGTTTAAAGTCAGCTTTCTTGGCTAATATGAGTCATGAAATCCGTACTCCGTTGAATGCTATTGTTGGTTTTTCAAGTCTGTTAGCCAGTGCGGAAAATGTAGTGGAAAAGGAGCTTTATAATTCTTTAATTAGTCATAATAACGAACTTTTTGCTTAATCTGATCAATGATATCATTGATTTGTCTAAAAATTGAAGCCGGATATTTGGAGTTACATCAGAATTGGTTTAATCTTACGGAGCTTCTTGATGAGTGTGTGGCAGAATATGCTCGTCTTCTTTTCCTTCTGGTGTGGAACTTCTGACCAGTTATCCGGAACATGATGCTTTGGTGGAACTTGATAAGTTGCGTATCAAGCAGATATTGAATAATTTTCTTTCAAATGCTTTGAAGAATACGATTCGTGGATATGTGGAAGTGTTTTTTTATGAAATAGATAAGCATTGCGTTAGAATTGGGGTAAAAGATACCGGTCGTGGTATTCCTCAGAATATGTTGGAGAAGATATTTGAAAGAATTTGAAAAAAGTGGACTCTTTTGCACAAGGTGTGGGGTTGGGGTTATCTATTTGTAAATCTATTGTCGATAAAATGAACGGACGAATACAAGTATACTCTCAGCTAGGATTGGGCACTACTTTTATTGCAGAGCTACCTTGTCATTCCATATTAGTCAATGAATAAAAAACAATTGATGTTTCTGTGGTTTTATACCTGTTTGCATTTATTCATTCGGATATCTCATTATATAAATTAGCCAGTTTGTTATATGTTCTTTGTGCAGGCATTCCCCGAGGAGTAATATCATCTTTCCCCTGTAATAATTTTGCTGATTTAAATCCGATAACCATTCTAATATTTTCTTCAGTCGGATTTTCATAATCAGGATACTTAACAAAAGGAATATCTGTTGTAGCTGCATCTTGTTCTTCAAACAAAGAACTTATTTTCATAAAACTTTCTCTAATAGCCTGTGACATTCCTAGTATATCCGTTTGTTATTCAATAATTAAGGTCAGTTGTTCGGCTTGTGGTATTGGCTACACTGAATTTGGGCTAATAGATAATACCTATTTTCCTGAATATCCTAAAAAGTACGACTTATCAACGACGACTTCTACCGCTTGTAATGATGAAATCAAGAGAAAGACTAAAGAATAAATCCCTGATAATCATTGATTATCAGGGGTTTTTCTTTAGTCTAGTGATCCGCCTGGGTTATGAACCAAACGTTATTTCTTCCTCAATATCAGCACTTTCATAAATTTTGGCTTTGCATCCGTCACGCTTTAGTCCTTAAAAACTGTCTGCTGTTGTCCGGTGTCTGTCTGCCAACATCTTGGGTTCAAATGTACGCATTATTTTTGAATTATGCAAGTGGTTGATTATGAATATATATAGTTCAAGTGCAAGGTGCAAGCGTATATATATATACGCGCTTGCACCTTGCACTGAAAAAAAAAATATGATGAAATTTGCTATCTCGAATATTGTTCGTATATTTGCGAACAATATTCCGAGATATGGAAGAAAAGAAAGATTATACTGTTACGCAGGAACAGTTGGCAAGATTTGCCAAAGCATTGGGACATCCTGCCCGAATTGCTATTATGCACTTTTTGGCAAAGCAGAAAACGTGTTATTTTGGGGATATTCACGAAGAACTTCCCATTGCCAAAGCAACCGTATCACAGCACTTGAAAGAGTTGAAAGATGCAGGACTTATACAAGGAGAGGTTGAAACGCCTAAAGTGAAATACTGTATCAACCGAGAGAATTGGCAATTGGCTCGTGAACTCTTTAAGGAGTTTTTCGGGCAATGTATCTGTAAATCGGGGGAGTGTTGCTGATAATCCCCTTTTTTTAATATTAATGTTTGTTGTTTTGCGAATTACGTTTAATATAATAAATTTATAAATTATGGAAATTAAAGTATTAGGAACAGGCTGTGCAGGTTGTAAGGCTCTGTATGCAACGGTTGAACAAGTAGTAAAAGAATTAGCTTTGGAAGCGGTAATAACCAAAGAAGAAGATTTGATGAAGATTATGGAATACAATGTAATGACACTTCCTGCCCTCGTTGTTGACGGTAAGGTTGTGGCAAAGGGCAAACTTTCTGCCAAAGAAGTAAAAGATGTATTAACCAAGTAAATCAGATTATGATGAAACGCTTTTTATTCCTTACCATTGCTTGTTTGTTTTCTATTTGTGGAATGGCTCAGATTGCCGCAGATACCTATGTGGAAGTTCTTTATTTTCATGGGAAACAACGTTGTGTAACTTGCAAAGCCATTGAGAAATATACGAAAGAAGTGGTCAATGCAGATTTGGCAGAGTTGGTTAAAAATGGTAAACTACGTTTCAAAGAAGTAGATATTTCAACTCCCGAAGGCGAGAAGCTGGCAGAGAAATATCGTGTAAGTTGGTCTTCTCTTTATGTTAATAAATGGAAGAACGGTAAAGAAGAACGTAACGACATGACACGCTTTGGTTTTCAGAATGCCCGAAACAATACATCGGCTTTCAAGAAAGAATTAAAACAGAAAATCAATCAGTTGCTAAAATAAATACAGTTTTATGGAATACTTGCAAACATGGTTGGATAATAGTGAGATACCTATTATTACCGCTTTTCTGCTCGGTCTGTTGACTGCTGTAAGTCCTTGCCCATTGGCTACCAACATTACCGCTATTGGATTTATCAGTAAGGATATAAATAACCGTAACCGGATATTTACAAATGGTGTTCTATATACTTTAGGGCGTGTATTGGCTTATTCTGCATTAGGCGCAATACTTATCGCAATACTCCGAAAGGGTGCAGATATGTTTGCCATACAAAAAGGTATCAGCGAATGGGGGAACTGCTGCTTGCTCCTGCTTTGATGTTGATAGGGCTGTTTATGCTATTCGGAGATAAATTGCAATTACCTAAGTTCGGATTTTCCGCTACTGAAAAGACAGAAAAACTAAAAGGCTCATGGGGCAGTTTGTTGCTGGGGATATTGTTTGCCATGGCGTTTTGTCCGACCAGTGGTCTATTTTATTTTGGCATGCTTATTCCCATGTCAGCTATGGAAAGTGAGGGGTATTTGCTACCTGTCATTTTTGCATTGGCAACAGGGCTCCCAGTTATGCTTGTCGCTTGGATTTTGGCATACAGTGTAGCAGGGATAGGAAAGTTTTATAACCGTGTGCAGACTTTTCAGAAGTGGTTTAATAACATGGTAGCTATACTGTTTATTTTGGTTGGCATTTATTATGGATTGATAAATTTGGGTATAATATGAAAATTTTAATTTTATGTACAGGAAATAGCTGTCGCAGCCAAATGGCGCATGGTTTCCTGCAATCGTTTGATAAGAATATACAAGTGTATTCCGCTGGTACGCATCCGGCTGAGAAAGTTAATCCTTTGGCTGTTAAGACAATGGCAGAAGTTGGCATTGATATAAGTAAGCATATTCCTACCAATGTAACTGCTTATTTAAGTGATACATGGGATTATGTGATAACAGTATGCGGTAGTGCTAACGAAACGTGTCCGGCTTTTGAGGGCAATGTAGGGAAACGGTTGCATATTGGTTTTGATGACCCCTCGGAAGCAATAGGGACAATGGACTTCATCAGAAGCGAATTTGAAAGAGTGCGTAATGAAATCAAAGAATGAATTTGCCAAGTTCTACATTACAGAGATAAAAAAACAAGAACTGCCTAAATGTGCTTGTAACCGCTAATTTTTTAGGTAATATGTTCGTATTATTACAAACAATAATAGGATTATGATACAAAGGTTTGCAGATTGGCTGGTGTATGACATCTTCGGTTTGGATGCTTCAACAGCTTTAGGAGAAGCTATAAACTTCTTCTTTTACGATACGATAAAGATTTTGATATTATTATTTTTTATCAGCGTGATAATGGGAATTATAAATGCTTATTTCCCTATAGAACGTTTGCGCAATTATTTGACCTCTCGTAAACTATATGGATTGCAATATTTCTTTGCAGCCTTATTTGGTGCTATTACCCCGTTCTGTTCCTGTTCTTCCATACCGCTGTTTATCGGTTTGTGAAAGGGGGATTCCTTTAGGGGTAACATTCGCCTATTTGATAACCTCGCCTTTGGTGAATGAGGTTGCTGTTGCCATGTTTATCGGCACTTTTGGGTTGCGTATTACTTCTATTTATGTGATTAGCGGTATTCTGTTAGGTATGGTAGGTGGATTTATTTTGGGCAAGATGAAATTAGAACCTTATTTGAGTGATTGGGTAAAACAAATTCAGCAAAACTCAACTTCCGACTCCGGAATATGGGAAAAAGAGCATACTCCGTTCTTTAGACGATTGCCGATTATCATGCAAGAAGCATGGGGCATTGTCAAAGGTGTACTTCTGTATATCCTTATCGGCATCGGTATCGGTGCATTTATGCACGGCTATGTACCGGAAGGATTTTTTGAGCAGTATATGTCTAAGGATAATTGGTTTGCAGTTCCTTTATCAGTAGTGTTGGCAGTTCCAATGTATGCCAATGCTGCCGGAATAGTACCGGTAATTGAAGTTTTTGTAGCTAAGGGTATCCCCATAGGAACTGCGCTTGCTTTTATGATGGCAGTTGTTGGGCTGTCATTACCCGAAGCTACGCTGTTGAAAAAAGTAATGACTTGGCGGCTGATAGGGATATTCTTTGGATTGATAACCTTATTTATTATTGTATTAGGTTATCTTTATAACATTGTGTTATAGCCGCAATATGTTGTGAGTATGGAATATGCAGCAATTAAAAGCTACGTTAGTAAATTACTCTTTCAGATACAGACCGAAATAAATATTTCTAATTCTGACGAATGTATAGGGATTGATAGGGCGTTACACATGATGCGTTTTATTAGACCTTTGTGTGATGAACTTAGGAAGTATACAGTAAATTATCAGTTTAGGGACGAGGCGGAAGAAATCTATTTCTTTAAAGAACTAAAGCCGGAAGTATTAAGTAAATATATGTACTACAACAAAATTTATGTTATAGAAAGTAAATTCCCAACAGGTAGTGATGTTGCGCAAAAAGAATATCTGTACAATGAACTAAATAGTTTAACATTCTATTTCAGTAGGAATTTGGACTTTTACCAGTATTACCGTTCTAAATCTACTTATTTGGATAGATACTATTTTACCCGAAATCAAAATGATTTACGAATATGTACAGACAGTTCCCATATTGATAAAGACCCTCTATATTCAACCGGATATGATTTTAAAGTGGCTAAAATTATTACTAACGAACTGTTGAAAATCTATTTGACTAACAGATTGCAGGAATTGGAGCGTATTGTACAGCGCAAAGCGGATAACGGACAGGTTGTAGAAAGTATTTTGCGTTGGACTGGCTCTAAAAGGGCGTTGGTAGAACTGATTTATGCTTTAGAAGCGAATGGGGATTTTAATAAAGGAACGGCTACTTTAAAAGAGATTGCAGGATATTTTGAAAATGTGTTCAAGTATAGATATTGGTGATTTATATCATTCTTATTTGGAAATGCGAAGCCGTAAAATAAATAGAACTCGGTATTTGGAGACATTGCAAAAAAGTCTGCTCCGAAGAATGGATGAAAACGATACATGATGCGAGTTTTATTTTATTTTCTTTTCGCAAGTAATTATATTCTTGGCAATAAATAAACCATTCAGTATTTCAATCAATATTGAATGGTTTATTGTTTTCATTCAATCCTGCCATATTGAAATCTTGCTTTCAATCAATCAGGCTATCAATATTTCAATAAAACAAGATTGCAGAATTACAAAAATAAACTCATCGGTCGGGGAGCGCCCAGCGGCAAGGGGCGGGACCACCCGTCCCGACGAGCGAAAAAATCTTTAGTTAGGAAATGTCTTTCTTTCATTGGCAACACGACTTTGGAGTGAATTTGCCCAAAAGGTGTTTTGCGGCACGGAAAACAGATTTGTGTGCCACAAAAAATCACACCTTGCTGTTATATCTGACGATAACACGATTTCAACGGCTGGCAGTACGATTTGGAACGTCCAGTTTTTGAGCCAACATTTCCATGTCGCCACTTACTTTCAAATCGGTAATCCTCGCATAAATTTGAGTAGTTCTGATGTTGGTATGACCTAAAATCTTAGATACAGTTTCAATGGGAACACCGTTTGCGAGCAGCACCGAAGTGGCGCACGAATGCCGGGCTACATGGTAGGTCAAGGTCTTTTCAATCCCGCAAATGGCTGCGATTTCTTTTAAGTAATCATTCATTTTTCTGATTGCTGATAACTGGTAAAATCTTACCGTTTGGCAATTTGTCTTTGTACTTTTCCAATATGGCTTTTGGTATATCCAGCAATCGGACAGTAGATGTAACATTTGTTTTATGTCTTTTCCGTATAATCCACAAATTACCGTCAAATCCGGTGCGAATGTCCTCCTGCCTTAACTCGCATACATCAATGTATGAAAGTGCCGTGTAACAACTGAAAATGAACAAATCACGTACCTGCTCCAACCGTTTAGAGCTAAACTCGTGGTTGTAAATGGTGGTAATTTCTTCCATAGTCAGGTAATCCCTATCGGTACGTTCAAACCTTACCCGATAACTCCCAAAAGGGTCGGCAGTCACTAAACCCGTATTCTTGGCAAAGTTTACTACCGTGCGAAAACGTTGTATGAACTTCATAGCCGTATTATGGCTGCACCCATAGTTATTCTTGATATACAACAGGAAATCTTCAATGAATACCACATTTATATCTTTAATGAGCATATCGGAAACGGAGTATTTAAACTTCATAAACTCCATAAGCCGTTTCTTTGTCAGTTCATAACGTGAATAGGTCTTGTCTGTGGTATTCATTTTGACCTTTTTGCAAATACTGCTCGTTGTGCTGTTTGAAGAACTCTATCAAAGTCCGTTCCCTTGCTATCTTACCTAAAAAAGCGTTCTTTACCAGTTCTGCGGTTACATATCCGTCTTGCGCCATTAACGCATGGTAATGTTGATGAACTGTGCTACGAATACTTTCCAGCATGGAATTGATGTGTACGGCTTCTGCGGTTCTGCCGGAAGCCTTGCCTAATTCCACGCTCCAGTGAGCCGGATTTATTTCCAACTTGGTGTTAAACTGGGCTACAACTTGGTCGATAGTGATACGTGCGATAATCGGTGCATTACCATTCTTCTTTACTGCATTTCGTTTGACGAAATAGAGTAGCTTAAAAGTACTTCTCATAATCTCTTTTTTTAGTTACAAACTTAAATTGATAAACTGAAAATGAGATATTTGCAGTACGGACAAATCAAGACAACAAACCGCCAATTTGGGACATTCCGTGACCTAAAATCTTAGAGGGTGGACAGGTCACGAATTGGTCACGAAAGTGTGTCTTTTTGTGACCTTTTGTGTCTTAGGTCACAGACATTATACAAAGAAAAACTCCTACAATACCTTGATATTGTAGGAGTTGTACATTTACTGTCCATTTCTGTCCAGCGTTTCTGTGATCCGCCTGGGGCTCGAACCCAGGACCCCAACATTAAAAGTGTTGTGCTCTACCTGCTGAGCTAGCGAATCAATCCTTGTTGCTTTCTTTCGAAATGCGGGTGCAAAGGTAGAACATTTTTTTTTATAACTCCAAAGGAATTCAAACATTTTTCTTATCTTTGTGCCATTATCAACAATATACATTAATCATATATGGCTGCTGACGATAAAAAAAAATTATCTTCTCAATGGTAGGAGTGAGCAAAGCATTCACTCCTAATAAGAATGTGTTGAAAGACATTTACCTGTCATTTTTTTATGGAGCGAAAATCGGTATTATCGGTTTGAACGGTTCTGGTAAATCAACGTTATTGAAGATCATCGCCGGTTTGGAGAAATCCTTTCAGGGAGAAGTGGTGTTTTCTCCGGGATATTCCGTGGGGTATTTGGCGCAGGAACCCTATCTTGACAACACGAAGACAGTAAAAGAAGTAGTAATGGAAGGTGTGCAACCCATTGTTGACGCACTGACAGAATACGAAGAGATCAATCAGAAATTTGGTTTACCGGAGTATTATGAGGATCAGGATAAGATGGATGCTCTTTTTTTGCTCGCCAGGGCGAATTGCAAGATATTATTGATGCAACAGATGCATGGAATCTGGATAGTAAACTGGAACGTGCAATGGACGCACTTCGTTGTCCGCCTGAAAATCAGTCTGTGGCAAATCTTTCCGGAGGTGAACGTCGACGGGTAGCTCTTTGTCGTTTGCTGTTGCAGAAACCGGATGTGCTGTTGCTGGACGAACCTACCAACCACTTGGATGCTGAGTCTATCGATTGGTTGGAACAACATCTACAACAATATGAAGGTACGGTTATTGCTGTGACGCACGACCGTTACTTCCTCGACCACGTTGCCGGATGGATTCTGGAACTGGATCGTGGAGAAGGTATTCCCTGGAAAGGAAACTACTCTTCTTGGCTGGAACAGGAAGACGAAACGCATGGAAATGGAGGAAAAAACTGCGAGCAAACGTCGTAAGACGCTGGAGCGCGAGTTGGAATGGGTTCGTATGGCCCCGAAAGCTCGTCAGGCAAAAGGGAAAGCCCGCCTTAATTCATACGACAAGTTGTTGAATGAAGACGTGAAAGAGAAGGAGGAAAAAACTGGAAATCTTTATTCCGAATGGCCCTCGTTTAGGTAATAGAGTTATCGAAGCTAAACATGTGGCTAAAGCATACGGTGATAAACTGCTGTTTGACGATTTGAATTTTGTGCTTCCCCCGAATGGCATTGTCGGCGTAATCGGTCCTAACGGCGCCGGTAAGACTACTTTGTTCCGCTTGATTATGGGACTGGAAACCGTAGATAAGGGTGAATTTGAAGTAGGAGAGACCGTAAAGGTATCCTATGTAGACCAGCAGCATAAAGACATTGACCCGAACAAGAGCGTCTATCAGGTAATCTCCGGTGGTAATGATTTGATCCGTATGGGTGGACGTGATATCAATGCACGTGCGTACCTGTCCCGTTTCAACTTTGCCGGTGCCGATCAGGAAAAACTTTGTGGTGTTCTTTCCGGTGGTGAAAGAAACCGTCTGCATCTGGCGATCGCTCTGAAAGAAGAAGGTAACGTTCTGCTGCTCGATGAGCCGACCAATGACATTGACGTGAACACCCTTCGTGCTTTGGAGGAAGGTTTGGAAGACTTTGCAGGGTGTGCAGTTGTCATTTCACACGACCGTTGGTTCCTCGATCGTATTTGTACACACATTCTGGCTTTTTGAAGGAGACTCAATGTGTTTTACTTTGAAGGTTCCTATTCGGAGTATGAAGAAAATAAATTGAAGCGTTTAGGGAATGAAGAACCGAAGCGTGTTCGTTATAGAAAGTTAATGACCGACTAGTGTAAAATAATAGATTGAAGCATTTCTAATGCTTTCTGTTTCAAAATAAAAGGCTCTGCAAGTTATGTAGAGCCCTTTATTGTTTTATAACGCAATAAAACGTTTATCTCTCTTAAAATTTTGTAGTATAATTGTAACGTAAGTCTAAATAATATTAATTATATTTGTGCACAGTTTTTTTAAAAGCAAACAATTAGTATAAACTAATCAATTACATTATGTTAAAAAGAACGCGGTCTTTTTTTGGTGCTAGTAATGTTGCTAATGACAGTCACAATGAGTGCACAGGTTACCACAGCCACTATGAGTGGTAAAGTGACAGCACAAGATGAACCGATTATCGGAGCAACTATTGTTGCCATTCACGAGCCTTCAGGAACTCGGTATGGAACTGTGACTAATGTTAGTGGTCAATTCAATTTGCAAGGTATGCGTACTGGTGGACCATACAAGGTAGAAATTTCTTATGTCGGTTATCAGACAGCTATTTACAAAGGAATCAATCTTTTTATTAGGAGAGAATTATGTTTTAAATGTTTCTTTAAAAGAGAGTTCTGAACTGTTGGACGAAGTGGTGGTGACTGCTTCTAAAAGAAAGTAACATGAAGTCTGATAGGGCAGGTGCTATTATGAATGCTAATCGTGATATGATTAGTAACACCCCAACTATTTCCCGTAGTATTAGCGATATTATGCGTCTTTCTCCACAAGGTGCTGATGTTGGTAATGGTTTTGCAGTCGGTGGTGGCAATTATCGCCAATCATTTGTGACAGTTGACGGTGCTGCTTTCAACAATACATTCGGGTTGGGAGGTAATCTTCCGGCTAACGGCTCTCAATTTCTTTGGATGCTTTGGAACAGGTTACAGTAGCTGTAACCCCGTTTGATGTTCGTCAGAGCGGTTTTACAGGAGGTGCAATTAATGCAGTAACTCGTTCGGGAGATAACCAATTTCGTGGAACTGCTTATATGTATTTTAATAATGAGAATCTAAAAAGGAAGTAAAGTTGATGATTATGAACTTTTTACGTTCCAAAGCTCAATATTATACTTATGGTGCAAGCTTCGGTGGTCCGATTATAAAAGATAAATTATTCTTCTTTGTAAATGGAGAATATGAAGATAATGTAACAGCGGGATCAAACTATCGTCCTCGTACTGCACTTGGAGAAAGCTATAGTGGTGGTAATATACATCGCCCTCTCCAAAGTGACATGGATGATATGCGTGGTTTCTTACTAAACAAATATAATTTTGATCCGGGGGAAAGTATAATGACTATTCAACGGATACCCCTGCTTATCGTGTTATGGCACGTGTTGACTGGAATGCTAATCAAAACAATAAAGTTAGTTTCCGTTTTACCAAGACACATACCAAAGATTCTAACTTCCCTACCAGTTCAGTCAGTCCATTATCTACATCAGCTCTTTATCCGGGAGGAACATCCACTGAAGTCATGGATGGTAAACCCTGTTGGTACCATTGCTCCTGGACAGGGACGTACTTCTAAATATGCGCTTAGCTTTTCGAATTCAACTATTATCAAGTGCGTGATTTTACTTCTGTTGCAGGTGTGAATGGAACTCTCGTATGGCTCAAGGAGCAATGAATAATATGCTACGTTTTTGCATATTCTTATCAAGATGAGCCTCGTTCGTTTGATGGTCCTCTTTTTCCCAACAGTTGATATTTTGCAGGATGGTGCTGTATATGCCAATTTTGGTGCAGACCTTTTTACTGCGGGTAATCTGCGTCAGACAAAAGTATTCACCATTACAGATGAGTTTAACTGGAACGTAGGTATTAATAAGTTCATGGCCGGTTTCCAATATGAGCATACAAAGGCTATTAATGGTTATATGCTGGGAGGTGCTGGTTACTATGTTTATTCAAGTTGGAGTGATTTTGTAAATGATGAGACTCCGAAGGCCTTTGCTATAACCCATTCAAATTCACCTGATATGTCTCAATTCCTTGCAGAATTGAAATTCCAACAATATTCTTTATATTTGCAAGATGAGGTTTCTGTTTCAGAAAACTTTAAAGTAACAGGTGGACTTCGTTTTGAACTACCGACTTACCCTTCTTTAAAGAATAATTATAATGAAGAATTTGCCAAATTAGATTTTGGAGGTCAGCATTATTCAACAGACCAACTTCCGGGTGCAAAAGTATCAGTATCTCCACGTGTTGGTTTTAATTGGGATATAACAGGAGATCGTAAGTATGTACTTCGTGGTGGTACAGGTTTGTTTGTTGGACGTATGCCTTTCGTTTGGTTGATTTCTGCTGTCGGAAATTCAGGCGTGGGACAAACTACCTATTATTATACGGATGCTGCTACTGCCCAATATAAACCTCATTTCCATGCAAATCGTGATGAGATTTTGCAGGACTTGTATGGTGGTCAGACGCATTCAAAAGTAGAGCTTCCTAAAGATCCGACAATTATTGATAAAGATTTGAAGATGCCTTCTACTTGGAAGACCTCATTAGCTCTTGATATGAGATTGCCGGGAGATGTTAACTTTACTTTGGAAGGAATTTATAGCCGTGATTATAATCCGGTTGTGATAACTAACCGCGGTTATGAATTGCAAGAGGCAAAATTGACTCTTTCTCCCAATGATGTTCGTGATACTTATAAGATATATAACAGCGGTCGGAATGTTTATCTTTTAGAGAACTGGAAAAAAAAGGGTGCTTATTACTATTCTATTTCAGCGCAATTGCGTAAGAACTTTGATTTTGGTTTAGATTTATCATTTGCTTATACACATTCAAAATCTCGTTCATATAGTGATGGTATTGGTGACCAAGTAACTTCTGCCTATAAGACTAATACTTATTCGGTAAATGGTATCAATGAACATGAATTGGGTTATGGTACCTATGTAGCTCCTGATCGTATCTTGGCTACAATCGGTTATAAAAAAAGGAATATGGAAAGCATTTTGCTACTAGCGTTTCTTTTTGTTGTATGAAGGAATGCAGATGGGATATTCCGGGTCATGGGGATATAGCCGCTACTCGTATACTTTCTCTAGTAATGTTGTTGGTGATGCAGGCGCTAATAGTTTATTGTATATTCCTGCAACACGTGAAGAATTAGATAGCTGGAAGTTTAGTGATGCTGCTTCTTATCCGGCTAAGGAGCAAAGAGATGATTTCTGGAATTATATTAACCAAGATAAATACCTGAAGAATCGCAAAGGTAAGTATGCCGAGAGAGGTGGAGCTGTTATGCCATGGCATCATCAAGTTGATTTTAAATTGAATCAAGATTTCTATTTGAATGTTGGTGGAAAGCGTAACTTGCTGCAAGTAGGAGTTGATATTAAAAACCTTCCTAACTTATTGAACAACAGTTGGGGACTTTATAAGCAGGTAATCAATTCGAGCTTGTTGCAATATAAAAACGGAGAATTTACTATGAATAAGAATGCAGGTGAGACATTGACAAGCACTTATCGTGATTTCCAAAGTTTTAAATCTACTTATTCAGTACAGTTTAGTGTACGTTATATTTTCAATTAAGACAATATAGTATAACTGAAAATTAAAAGCAACTAATTCATAACGATTTAGTTGCTTTTTTGTTTTTATTGCTGAATATCTAGTTGAGTCCCATTACAAAGAACACCTTTTATAGCTTCATCCTCATCACCACCGGATTATGATCACTATATTCCCAGTCCGGTGAGAAATAATCCAAACCTTTCAGTTCGGGCGAGTGAAGAATATAGTCAATTCTCAACAGGTGCTTAAAATATTTGAAAGTATACATATATCCGTGTCCGCCGGTCTGAAAGCCGTCTTGCAATTTATCACCTTTCACGGTGTGGTAAACGTAAGAAGAAGGGAGTGAGTTGAAGTCACCGCAGACAAGAGTAGGATAGGGGGAGGCAGACACCAGTTGATTGATAAGATTAGCTTGTACTGCACGTTTCCGGAAGTTCTCATGCAGGCCGTCGGCGAGCGTAAGGGGGCGGCACGTTTGGCTCTTTGAGAGTTGTCTTGGCGAAGTTCTTTTTCCAGTTTGCGCTTATTGCGGCTCACTTCCGTAGTTTGTGGCAGGTGATTATTAAACAGACGGATCATACGACCGTTGACTTCAATATCACACCAGAGACTACAATTACCGGAGTTGGGATAAATAATCAGATGCTCCTTTTTGATAGAATAACGGCTGAAAACGGCAAGTTGTAAAAAGATGTTGTCCTTCGGGAGAAGAAGGAATATAATGATAAGGCCAGTCAGACAACGCAGTACATAGACTGTCGACGCCAAACTCATCATCAATACCGAACTCTTGAAAACAGAGAATGTCCGCTTTCAGATTTCTCATCTGTGCAGCGATCTCCTTACATGAATACCCGGTGTGTTCGCGGTTGAACCCGTCAACGTTGTAAGTGGCTACGGTCAACACTCCGGGAGTATATGCGTTAACTTTGACTGTCGGTTTGGAAGCCGGATCGAGAAGCGGGAATTGGAGAACACAGTTGATGTAACCCCAATTACTGAATATGGCAATTAGCGGAATGAAAACCCAGCATCGCCAACGAATCGTCCAATAAACAGCAGACGCCAGATTGACCAACAAAAGTATCGGTAGTCCCAAACCGATAAAAGGCATAAACTTGAAACTGTCCGGTGAAGCAGTACCGTTAAATGCTCCTGCTATTGTGACACCCGCCAGGATACACGATAAAAAAGAATAGAGATGTAGTAAAATAGTCTATAAAAAGGCTTTCATCTTTCCTTGGTTATGTTTATATCACTCTTGTATTTTATTATTTAATTCTGGAGACAGCCATTTATTGAGCATTTTTTTCAATTCCGACTGCACGATCGGCTTGGATATGAAATCACTACATCCCGCTTCTTTGGCAGCTTTCTGGTCTTGCGGATAAGCGTATGCACTTTGAACAACAATAGGAACGGTGGCAGACAGTTCGCGAATGATTTTCGTAGCTTCCAGTCCGTCCAGATTCGGCATTTTGATATCAATTAAGATGAGGTCAGGTTTCACTTCATCATACATTATGACGGCTTCCATACCGTCGTGTGCATGAACCAACCGATAATTCTTGCCAAGGATAGCATTCAGCAAATCATAGTTACTGTCCGTGTCTTCGGCAATCAAGATGCAGGCTTGTTTCTCAGGAATTTGTTCCTGTGGTGTTTCATTGGAGGGTTGTTCAGTCAGGTCAGAAGGTTGAGAAGACTGCGAAAGTTGTGAGGACTGCGAAGACAGTGAAGATTGCATACCTTCTGTTGTGTCCGTAACCTTCTTTATAATATTATAAGGCAACGTAAAATTAAACGTCGTTCCTACTCCAAATTCAGAGTTGACGGTAATCTTTCCACCCAGTCGTTCAACGATCGACTTACAGATAGACAATCCCAATCCCGTGCCCTGCGCATGATTATTCAGCTTGGCAAAACGTTCGAACACACGTCCCACCTTTTCCGGTTCGATGCCTGTGCCCGTGTCGGTCACATGAAAAACGATTTGGTCGCCGACCCGTTTGTATCCATAACTAATGCTCCCTTCTTTCGTGAATTTGGCGGCATTGCCAATCAAATTAGAAATCACCTGGAACACCCGATTCTTGTCCGTTTCAATCATCAGACTTTCGTCCGAAGGCTCGTGAACGAGGCTCACGCCTACCGGCATACGGAAAATATGAGCGTCGTGTACTTCCCTGCATAAGTTGTGCAGGCTTGTAGGTCCTATGGTAAATTCGATAATTCCCGATTCAATTTTCGAAAGATCAAGAATCTCGTTGATAAGATCCAGCAGGCGACCATTATTAGACTCAACGATACCATAATACGTCTTCCTTTCCTCCTCATCATTACTTTCGGCGATAAGTTGCGAGAAGCCGACAATGGCGTTCAAAGGGTACGAATCTCGTGACTCATGTTGGCGAGGAAAGCCGATTTTAGCTTGTCGGACATTTCCGCTTTCTCTTTTGACGATTGAAGTTCACGTTTGATCATCTCCAGTTCCGTGATATCCCATTCGATGCTGACGATGATAGGAGAGGACAATTCATCCCCGTCCACCCGGATTTTCCGTTTGTCGAGGATAATCCGGTTACCGTTTTTATCCCTCCCCTCGGTCGTCCAATGCAATCCCTTTCCGGTGGTTGCCACTTGTATATCCTCCTGTCTCTTTTTATCGGCCACTATGGGCGGATAATAGTCAAAGTCATTCTTTCCGATCGACTCACCGACGCAGAGATCACGGTTGTACGACTCACGGTTACGGTAGAGATACCGGAAATCATTATTGATCTCCTTCACCACAATTCCCGCAGGCAGATTATTGATAGTAGTATCCATAATCAAGTTGAGTCGCTTGATTTGCGCCTCATACCGGATTCGTTCGGAAATATCATGTGCAAACGACCAGTAACTTTCTTCTCCGGAATCATTGGTCACATTATACATTGTGCCTTCGTATGCCAGAATATCCCTGTTGATTTTCGAAGGATGATGAGCGATAAAATTGCTGCTTCCGCCGTGCATGATGTCCTTACAACGTTCGTTCCACGCTTTCTGCGTAGGCATATCTGCGGCAATATCATAAATTTTCAGTTTACAGATATCCACATTCTCGCAAATCCCGTGATTGTGGAGAAAACGCCGGTTGGCAAAGATGATCGTACCGTCCTCTCTGGCGGCAAAGATACTCTCCTTGGCGTTGTTGATAGCGTGCGTCAGCGTATTGATATCGTTTCTGCGGCGCTGGATATCGGTGATATTCTGGATATATCCCTCGATCGTAAGGCTGCCGTCCGGGAGTTCCTCACGCAGATAAGCCTGGATACGCATATAATATATCTCTCCGTTCACCTGTACGCGGTAGCTGATACTGTCCGTATTGAACCTCTCCAGATTTCTAAGTTTCCAGTTGATAAACGTCTGCCGGTCTTCTTCAACGATATACTCCCTGTATTTCTCGAAAGAAATGCTTCGTACCGTTTCTTCGCACAACACGCCGGTATGTCCCAGATAATGAAAAACGTTTTCATTCGTATTGTACACCCACTGACCGATTTGCGCCACTTTCTGTATCTCTCGCAGCGTTCGGTTCGCTTGTTCCAGTTGGCGTTTCACGTTGCTTCTTTGGGTGATGTCGCGATACTGGCAGAGCACCATGTCATCATAAGGATGCATGATACATTTAAAATAATAAACATCTTCCTTTAGTACCAGTTTGAAGTTTTTTACTGACGCTCTTTTTCCCTTCAAGTACCGATTGGAAGACAGGAACAACCCTTTCCCGCGTATATTCGGGCAGGAGTTCAAATATGTTTTTTTTTTCCTAGAAGTATCTCATCCTGTAAGAACCATAGGTCACAATGAGGATCAATGTCTATGCAAACACCATTCTTGTCGACCAACAACATTGTATCGGCTGTCAGTTTCAATATCCTTTGCGCGTTATTTGTATCATGTAATGTTCTGTTCATGTCCATTCGATTAGATGATTAAGACTATTGCATCTTACAAAGATAACAAAAGATTTGATTATTTGTTTTTATTTTTCTGCCCGCTTCGCTTTTTTCCCAAGTCCCGCTCCCTCTTTTCTTCTTCAGATAGCGGATTCCTCTCAAGACATTTATATTCATAAAGAGGAAGTAATAGGGGATAAACAGCAATTTATTCTTTATCTGTCTGGTAGACAGATAATATCCCCAGTATCCCAGTCCGTAGAAAAACACCTGTAACACGAACAGGACGCCGTAGAACACAGGCGAGCCGCCCGTCAGCAAAATCGCAACATTCAGCGGGAGAAGTGCGAACAATAGAAAAGGCGTGACAGACCACCTCAACACCCGGTGCGACGTGTACTGAAAACTAAGTACCCCGTAGCGGAAAGGGTTCAGCAATGGGCGCAGCCTGCGGATTGACTGCAATCCTCCGGCAGCGATACGCACCTTCCGTTTTCCTCCTCGCGCATATCGGCCGAACCGTTTTCAATGGCGTAAGCATTCGTACAATAAGCAATGATATACCCCTTCATCGTGATACGCAGTGAAAGGATGAAATCATCGAAGCAACGTGTCCGGCTCCATTGTCTCAAACAATTCCCGCCGCACGGCAAACAGCTCTCCCGCAGCTCCCACCGCCGAATACAACCGTGCATCAAGCGCCTTCAACGTTGATTCATATTTCCAGTAAATACCTTCGCCACCGGCTGCCGCCCCGTCCTTCGCTTGCACGGCAATCCGTTTTTCACCTGCCACGCAGCCCACTTTCGGATTCCGGAAAGCAAGCACAATCTCCCGGATCGCTTCCCGGTTCACCATCGTATTGGCGTCCGTGAAGACAACGAGCGGTGTGTCTACAAGCGTCATTCCGCGCGTCATCGCAGCCGTCTTGCCTTGCCGGAGCGGTTGGAAATGCACCGTTGCCTTTCCTGCCCAGCGAGTTTGCAAACGCTCGTTCGTTCCGTCATCACTGCCGTCCGTCACCCAAACAATGCGCAACTTATCCGCCGGATAATCCAGGTCCAGGCTATTCTCCATTTTCTCGTCCACTACATCCTCTTCGTTGAAAGCAGTGATGAACAGTGTCACTTCCGGCAATTCATCGTTCGATGCAGGTAATGAGTATTTCACCGGTTTCACGAAAAGCTCTTTCAGTTTGACGAGAATATAGAGCACGATTCCGTAGCCCAGATACGTGTAGAACACGACGAACAGGGCAAACCAGAAAATAACTTCGAGACAAAGAGTAAGACTTCCGTTCATAACTATATTATTATTTGTTTTTCGTATCGTTTATATTCGCCTTTTGCCAACCGTTTATTTGATTCGTTTTTTCAGTTCCTCCTTCTTTTCCGGGGTTTTACTAATTCACTTTACCACTTAAAATTAGAAGAAGAGCCATAGAGACAGTATATTACTTATTTTCTTCTTTAAGCCTCATATATTCTTCCAAACTGATTGAGTATGTCCATGAATCTTATATTTAACCTTGTTTTTTATGATATAAAAGAAAGCATTCCATATCTTTTGTATCTCTTTTTTATTGCACTTCTGCGTGGAATACATCTGTTCTACCATTTGTCGGCTCCACGGTTGGGTGAAGAAAGCAGTATACTTCTCATCGGTCGGGTTGATAATAAATTCTATATCATCTTTCCATTCACACCGGTTCAGCATCAAGTCTCCTTCGGTGAGCCATAACAATTTATAGGTCAGTGATTGATAAGGAAGATAATTGAGAAATAATTCACCATAATTATTTTCATAGTTTCCCGGCATTCTCGACTTCTCAAAAAGAATCAGTTTGTTGTCCAGGTGGAGAATAATCCATTTATGTGATTTCTTGGGGAAAAGAAATTCTCCCAGCAGACTGGGCGTTTCCATATACCCCCTTTTGGCAACTCTGCATTGTTCGCGGATGAACTCGGCAGGATTTTCCGCGTGCTCAAGTACCTGGTTACAAATAACATAATCAAATTCTTTATCTTTAAAGGGGAGAGCTTCTCCATTCGCATTAATAAACTGCTGATGTGGATAAATCTTCAGATTCCCGCATCTATGGTAGTTAGAGTCTACAAATAAGTCCACAAGCACGTTTGAACGAAACGTAGGGCTGTGTCCCGGCCCCACTTCCAACACCTTGTCTTTCTTGCCTATTTTCAGGTTATCTCTATCGTAAAGGAGTACGCGTTATCATAATAGCATTTGTTTTATTTGTTTTTTATCAGATTATTATCTTCGTCTTTATATTCATTTTTCCTGGTAAACATACTGCCTGCTCCTTTTGAACGCTTTGACTAGTCTCGTTTTGAAACTATTAAAGAGCGAACCGTCGTTATTTAGAGTGCCATATCCTGTCATGACCCTGGCTTTTCCGGAATGGATAAAGACCAATTTTCCATAAGGCTTCATTGCCAAAGCCAGTGACCCGTCCTCGCCCCGGATAATATCTGTCCGGAAACCGAATTTTCTGCCCAGCTCGGTGTTAAACCCGAATGTCATTCCCCGTACACAAAGTTCCGGACGCTGTATCGACTGAATACGCAAATGAAGATCCTCAATGCTTCGTACCACCACAGTCCCGTGGCGGAATGGCGTTCATCGGGAATAAAACTCCACAGGCTGAACGTGCAAGCCACTCCCGGCTTCATCAGTTGCTTTACGTGCGTCTTTATATAACGGGAAGGATATATCGTATCAGTATCGATGCAGATATGATACTTTCCTTTAGCCTGATTAAGTCCGCATTGGCGGGCGTGTCCGGGGCCCTTCTTGGTTTCATTGAAATAAGTCACTCCCAGCTGTTGCATCACCGCTTCCGTGCGGTCTGTGGAGTTGTTGTTGACCGCTAAGATTTCTATCGGGAAATCACATTCATTGTCGCAAAGCGACCACAAACAACTCAACAAACGCGTTTCCTCGTTATGGCAAATGAGAACAACCGAAGCCAGCGGTTGCTTGTTTTCGGATAACTTCCGCAACTTTTTCTTCACAAAACCGACCACCTCCGGCGGTGCCGAAGCAAATGGCTGCTCGTAAACCTGCAAATATTTCGAATACCATTTCATAATCAATTCTTTAAAGTGAGGCTTTCAAACAACTGTTTCCATTGTTCGGCAATCTGCTCTATCTTGAAACGTTCCACGTCAATTCGGGCTTGTTGTCCCATTTTCCGGCGTATTTCGTCATTCTCTATCAAGTAACATATCTTTTCTGCCAGCATTTCTATATTTCCGTTTTCTACCAGCAAGCCATTCTTACCGTCGTCAATAATGTCGCGTGGCCCGCACGGGCAAGTGAAAGAAACAGGGGAACACCGCACGACATCGCTTCGGTAATGACCATTCCGAATCCCTCATAGCGCGAGGAAAGCACAAAGATAGAACTCCGGCAATAGTTCCGGATAATGTCGGGTGTTTGCTCCTCAAGATAAAGCGTATCCAAGTGATATTTGTCTTTTTAGGGCAAGAAAATCGCTCCTGTCTCCTCCGCCATATATTCTTAAATTCCAATCAGGATGCTTTTTGGGCTACGATTCTCCATGTTTCTATTAATAAGAGTCGAATCCTTTTTGGTACGCATATCTCCCTACTGCAATAACCTCCTTAGCCGTGCAGTCCGACGTTTGCTCCGGATAGAAAGGCAGCGGGTTGTAGATGACGGTGGTATTATCCAGATAAGATGAGAAATTCTTCCGGTCCTCTTCCGTCAGGATAATAAACTTAGACAATTGTTTTACTTGCCGATCCAACTGCTTCATCCAAAGTCTGGAAAGTCTGCTTTTGATGAATCCGGTATTTTTGGCTTCTGCAAGATCTCTGAAATTCGACTTGTTGACATGGATTTCTCCTATTTTCACGCTGCCGTCGTGGATAGAGTTTATAAAGTTAATTTCCCTTCTGAGCATGGATACGGTGATGTCCGGCCGTATTTCAAACAAACACTTCGTGAGGCGTTTTTTGTATAAACGCTGTTTGCAGGCATAGATGAATAACTTCTTGTACAGAGGTTTGTTCCATAGCTCGTTGAAATTAATATCCAGATGAATCAAATGTACTTTTTAGGCGATAAGGCGTAAAAAGGTTCCAGCCCTTTGCCGTCTGTCAGGATGATGTATATGTCATATCCTAGTTTCTCGGCAAAATAGTTGGCTTTTTATGGTAAGTACCCGTTCCATTCCCCCGGTATATAAAGCGAAGGAAGGCAATAGACTATTTTAATTTTTTTATTCATCAACCATTGTTTGTTATTTATTGGGGAATACTATTCTAGTGATCCGAATCCGGCTTCTTTGATAACTTTCTGCATTTGCGCCTTCCATGATAGCGGATAGACGGATTCTCTGATCTCAAGCGGCGTCATGGTCAGCGCACGTTGAAATTCGACCAGTCCCATGATGTCAACTGGTGATTCGTCTGCGGGAGCTTTCCATACATACGGTGCGGAGTCGAAATCATCATCATTTTCCGAATAGGTGAACGCTAATCCACGTGCGGCATATTCGCGGTTTTCAGCGTTTTTAATATGAGCTATGCCACTCCGGTGACGCCCTAAACTGCCAATGGCAAAATCTGCTTTTTCAAATTGTGCGTCCAGTTCTTCGCTGTGGAGAGGTCCGTGCAGAATCACGTAAGGCTCCAGATGATTGTCGCGGATGACAGGCAGGATTTCTCCCTGTTCGCGTTCGGGTTACGGTTAATTTTATTTTAAAGATCAGGAGGTGATGCCATGAACGGACTTGTATCGCCCGCATACCTGCGGACTATCATCTGAATACCGGTATGAAGCCATCTTTTCGGGCATATAAATGGATCCTCAGGTAGAGGATCACAATACCGTAGCGGATCATGCGGTGCTGCTGGACTGCGCGACCGCCTGGACAGCTGGAAGAATGGGCGGAGAAGCTGACGGACGAAACCATGCGGATGGAGAACCATCAAGGGCCGGCCGGAAATTCATCAAAAGCTCGGTTTTCCCCGTGCGGTGGAAAAGCCATCGGCCGCATGGATCATTATGACTCCCGCAAAGCATGTCCGGCTTTGATGTGCCTGATTTCATCCCACCACCGAGGCCAAGTGGTTCCCGGAGGTGAACAGCGACGTGCCTGGCGGCTGGCGGAAGCATCGGTGCTGCCGGCCATCGCACAGCGCTGCTTTCCCGATATATTCCTCACTTGAAAACATGCCCGTCACCTGCCGGGCTTCCTTCAAAAAGAGGGTTGGAGCCTGGGCCAGGATCGCCTTTGTGCACTGCACCTCCTATGCGGATGACCGCCAGTCATGCAGTTTTTAGGGGATTATTTGAGGAGAACGGTTACTGCTG
>VOFJ01002031.1_pt1 | contig 47108 bp, 53 predicted proteins | sample 5384081 | NCBI WGS metagenome assembly VOFJ01 (sample SAMN12384729, study PRJNA508395) | human gut metagenome | isolation source: healthy gut I | host: Homo sapiens
CATCCTCATAATCGCAGCAGCGATACTTTTTGTTTGGGTTTACCCTCGGTTGGATCGAAGTGCGCAGCAAACAATAAGAGATATCCAGACAGGTGCACTCGCAGATGATACACAAACGGAATCGCCAACCGTTGACGACCATACGGAAGCCGACAATGGCGGTGTCCCGACGGCCGCACCGGAAGCCTTGGCCGTCGGCCTGCGCGGTGTTGGGGAAACCATTCATGACACAGAAACGATGGGGGAAGGTTCCCGTGACTATACGCTGAACCGGGTGGATGTATACGACACGATAGAGGACTCTCCCATTTCTTTGTCCGAGTGTGTACCAAACACTTCCTATGACACCTATCAGACGTGGAAGTTTATTCTGCTCGATATGAACGTGACAAACACTTCAGAATCCGAAATGGAACCCCGTGCGGGTGAAGAATACCAATTTATGCTTGACCTCATTCCGCGAAATGAGGGTGATTCACAAATGCTCTATTTCAGTGCACACCCTGACAGCACAAATAGCGCTTCCGACTACAACAAGTTCAATTTGGCCCCTGGTGATACTTTGAATTTTCAGATTGGAATTTTTATTGAGCCATCCGCATGGGAGGAACAGTCTGTATACCTCCAAGTTGGTTATGACAATGCGTCCGGTGTTGGCTTTTCTTATTTCTCATGAAAATGGTGGTGGCGCAGATGTATAACTGTATCCGCATGGAGTTCCGCAAATGCTTTCACTCTCATAACTTTATCATTTCAATGGCAACCTGCGTTCTTCTCGCATTGAGCAGCGCATCCTATTGCTGCCAGGGATATTTGAATATACATGATGCTCTGGATCAATATTGTTTTGAAAACGGACATATGGTCTCTAATGAATTGTTCCCTGTTTGGACTTCCTATAATTATTGGATTGGCGGCGAGTCGGAAACGCTTGCTTACTCTGCCTTCTACACGCTGCTTCCGCTATTTGCAATTCTTCCCCACTCGTTATCTTGTCTCCAGGAGAAAAAATCATCCTATGCCAACCAGATGATTGTGCGTGTCGGCCGTCAGCCTTACTATCTTTCCAAAGGGATCGTATGTTTTTCCGCAGCGTTTATCACGATTGTTATTCCACTCATCTTAAATTTTGCTGTCACGGCTGCTTTTATTCCAAGCACGGTCCCTCAAATCAGCTACGAAATCTATAACCATGTATATTTTGGCGCTATGTGGGCGGATCTGTTCTATACCCATCCGGCGCTTTATGTTGCCCCTGTACATTCTGCTGGATGGTTTGTTTGCCGGGTTGATTGCTTTGATCGGCTATGCGTTTTTCTTTCTATATCACAAATCAATTTGCCGCAGCCGCTTTCCCGTTACTGCTTTTTGGGGAATCGACTATCTTTCCGGCCTATTAGCCCGTGCAATTCCAGGGGCGAAATGGTCATACGAAATTTCGCCAATCGCATATCTTCATCCGGCAACTCTCCGCTATGATCCAAACGCAGCTATAATTCTTATAGAAGCTGTCATGCTGTTTTTGTTCAGCAATCGCAATCATTTTCAAAAAGGGGAGTATGGCATGAATAGAAGCAATCCCTTCCGTTTCGATTTAAGAAACGGCATCCGTTTTATCGCAAAGAAATTTCTGGTTTTGCCGCTTCTTGTGTCGCTTGTCTGTTTTGAATTCATGCTTCGCCTGAGAGAAACAGCTTCCCTCAATCATCAGTACGCAGGCGCACAGCCAACACTGGGGGATTTTGCCATGTATCTTTTTTGGCGGCATGAAACCCTATATTCCGAATCCAGACGAACCATTCCTGTTTCCTGTTTCTTGGTTTCTGGTCTTTGGAATTTGCCTGTTTCTTACGCTTTATTATCCTGTGTACGATAGAGATACATTTGGGAAAATGGTCATCGTATATTCCGGCAGCCGCACAAAGTGGTGGACGGCCAAATGCGCCTGGATTATCGTTGCAACCTTCCTTTTTTTTTTTCCTGTGCTGGATTCTCCTCCTCATCAACTGCCTGCTGTACGGCGGTCAATTTACCCTTTCTGTTTCCCCTTATATGAGCGATATTTTTTTTTGTTAATGGAAACCGTACCGCCAGACCAGTGGAATGTATGCCATGTACTCCTGCTCATGCCTCCATTGATCGCATCTTCTTTCGGCATATTGCAAATGCTGCTAACGCTTTGGTTTCGCCCCATTATCTGTTTTTTGATATCAGCAATTCTTATGTTGGCATCGGCATACTTTTGCGTCCCTGTATTGATCCTCAACTATGCATTCTGCATTCGCAGCAATGAAATACTGGTGGATGGGTTTTCCTTTCCCTCCGGAATCGTATACGCGCTTGCTTTGTCCCTCCTTTGTATGTTCATTGGGCGACATCGCTTCCGAAACTTTGATCTTTACTGAGGGGGTCGTACCTTATGGATTTATTGCCAAGAATCGAAATTGACGGTGCATCTAAAACTATAGGGAACAGCGTTGTACTTGATCAGATTCAATTAACGGTTAAACCGGGAGAAATGATCGGTTTGCAGGGGGTTAACGGCTCCGGTAAAACAATGCTGCTGCGGCTAATTTCCGGTCTCATATATCCTACAAAGGGCCATGTCCTAATTGACGGCAAAATGTTAGGTTCCGACTTGAGTTTCCTCCCAGCATCGGCTTTCTCATTGAAAATCCTACGTTTTTACCACAATACACGGGCGCTGAAAACTTACAGATGCTCTCGTCTCTTCATCAAATGATGCCCACTGCTCAAATCGAAAGCGTATTGCAGCGTGTTGGCCTCCATGACACAAAATATAAAAAATATTCACTTGGAATGAAGCAGCGGCTTGGCATCGCAGCGGCTGTTTTCGAACAACCCGATATTATTCTTTTAGATGAGCCAACCAATGCTCTTGATGAGAGCGGCATTACCATGCTGGAAAATGTGATTCAAGATGAAACTTCGCGTGGCGCGACTATTGTCATGGCAAGTCACGACATGAACTTTTTGCACCACCATTGCTGCAGCAAAATCTATACGATGCGGGCTGGCACACTGTCACTGTAAAGAGGTACTTTGCTATGGGAAAAAAGATTCGCTTAAAACGGAAAAGCACCATCGCTGTGTTGTCAATTCTTGCGTGTCTCGTCGGTTTGGCCTCCTGGATGGCGGCTTTTTACCATACCAATCATCTTCCGTATCAAATCCCTGACAAAATTTATCAGGCGGGTGATTTTGTTCCAGTTGGCAACAACTATTTTATTTCTCCGGATGAGAACCCTGACGGTTATAGTGTGCAAGTCAATGATGCAAAATTGCTGACTTATCAGCAGTTGTTTGAACAGTACAACTTGGATTATCATGAATATTCCAGACTGGATGAATATGGGAACGTGGAATCTAATTATGTATATGACATAGAACTCAATATTTCTAACACAGATAATACGACTGGGTATATTTTCTTTGGACGATATCTTTTGGTAGACAAATCCCTGACGCTTTTCTATAACAGCACAATTCAAGCTCTGGTATATCCCGAACTTGCAGATGTCGGCAGCCTTAAGCTGAAGCCCGGAGCCAACAAAACCCTTCATTTCTTTTTTACGCCGAGCACTGGTGCTGTCCAAAAAAGAGTAAGAAAAAGTCGAGAAGATGCTTACGGAAGATGTTTTTTCACTCTGCGTTTCCGAATTTCCTGCTCGTCTGCTAATAAAAATCAAGTGATTGCATCATCGGATACCGAACGCTATGTTTTTCTGTGATGTGATTCGTACGCGAACGGTAGATATCCTCATCTGTTCGTTGCGAAGAAAGCTTCATCTTGAGAAGATCATTCGAACGGTTCCGACAGTTGGCTATATGTTGGGGCGACTGTGGCGCAAGTTGTACGGATGGTAATTCTGCCAACATGAACGCGAACGTGGCCACTGCAATCAGCCGCGCGACCGACGGTTGACGCTCCGTAACAGACAGAAGGCGGGCATTGGATTGCCTGCCTTCTGTCATTATGTATGTTGTTTTGCCGGCAATACCAAGCAAAAAGAAGCACCGCCACCTGGCGTATCCTGTACGGTCAAAGAACCGTGCTGCAGGTTGGCCAATTCCGTGGCCACCGTCAGCCCCAATCCATAATGATGGGCGCTGTTTTCGACAGTTGCCGCGCATTCATTTTTCAGAAGTTTGCCGGTAGAAATAGGTAAACACCGCCTGTTTGGCATTGTCCGGTATGCCGGGGCCGTGGTCGATTACCCAAAACCGAACCTGGTTATGTTGAAGTCTACCCGCAGCGCAACAGCGCTACCAGGAGAGAGGCGTAGGTGTGCGCATTGTCCAGCAAGATGGCCAAAATTTGCTGTAGCCGTTGCTCATCGGCCAAAACCATCGGCAATGGTGCGTCCGGCATCTCCAGCGCAAGCATTTGTTCCGCGCGGGCCAGAACCGGCTGAAAGGTTTCGTAGGCGGTCATGGCGGCTTCCTCCGGCAAAACAGGTCGAAGCTGCAGTGTCCAATGCCCGGTGTTGCTGTTTGTCAAAACTAGCATATCGTCGATCAGACGTCCCATTTGGCGGGTCTGTTGCTGAATCAAATGGCATGGCTCCGCCAAATCTTGGCTTTTCTGTTTCAGAAGATCAGCCGACGGAAATCACAGCCAACGGCGTTTTCAATTCATGGCTGGCAGACGCCAGAAAGCGGATCTGCTCCGTTTGCGCCTGTTCAATCGGGCGTACAGCAAAACGGGCCAAGATGGCAGACATCAGGATAAGTGCGGCCCACCCCAACATAAAAGCGGCCGCATACACGGCCAGTAAGCGCAAGACTTCGGCCGAATGGACTGTCACAGGTTGCATAACCAGTATATTGCACCACTGAGTAGTGGACATCGCCTGCCCTTGCAGGAAGCACCGCCAGTTTTGCCCTGCGGACTGTACCATGAAATTCCCACTTTGCGCTGCGGAAGAGTATAAGCCTCGCCCAATTGCAGATGCCTGCACAGATGCCAGTAGTTGCGTGTCAACGTTTCTTTTTTTGTAAGTCAGGGACGAAGGTCAGCAACGTGCCGCCGTCCACAACCGCCACGGCCAATTGATTCTGCCCGGCAAACTGCAACACAGTTTGGGTATCCACACCATAGGGCGAGGAGACATCGGCGGTTACAGTCTGACATTGGGAGAGAAATAGAGACTCGTCTGCATTGCTCATCTGACGACGGGCGGCCTGCCAGGCAACGGCGAAAGCAATCAGCAGAACCAGTCCGGTAACCAGCGCACAGAACGCAGTGATTCGGTATCGTGATTTCCTATAGATGGCTCCCCCCGTGTGGTGGATTTATAGCTCTCTTTCATAGGACGGTTGGTAGCCGGTGCCCCGGCTGTTTTGTATTTTCACGGCGGATTGCAGGTGCGCGAGCCGCTGCCGTGTCAGATGGATATAGGTGTCGATGACAGCATCGGTCACTTCCGCGTCCGGTCCCCAGATGCGGTTGAAGATTACGTTGCGAGTAATGGGCACTTCTGCATTTCGCAGCAGTAGTTCTATCAATTGGGCCAGCCGTTTGGGCAGGACTTCCTTCCCGGCAGGGCCGCTGAGCTGCCGCACGCTGGGGCGGTAGCTCAAGTCACCAAAAACACAGCTCTCCGGGATCCTCAAGGGATACCGTGCGGCGCGACCAGATACGCAGCCGGGCCAGCAGTTCCTCCATGGCAAAGGGCTTGACGATATAATCATCCGCCCCCCGCATCAAGACCGGTGACTTTATCGCCCAGGGTATCCAGCGCCGTCAACAGAAGAATCGGCACTGTGATACCAGCCGCGCGAGCTTCCCGTGTCAGTGTGATGCCATCTTTTCCGGGCAGCATTCTGTCGAGCAGGATCAGGTCGCTACTGTTGTTAAGCATTTGAAACTCTGCCTCGTTTCCATTGCTGCAAGTTACGACCGTGTACCCCTCGTTTTGTAAAACGGAAGCAATATTTCGGCACAGGGAAACGTTATCTTCCACAAGCAAAATTTTCATGCCCGCCTCCCAGATTCCTTGTCAAAAATTCAGGATAAATTTAGAGTGTGTTTGCTACAATCAGTTTAGAACAATTCAGGAAGGAAGTCAACAACCATGAAAACAATGCGCGCCAAGGCGTTGGCCTCTCTGCTGGCAGGGTTCGTCACGCTCGCTGGGTTTTCCGGCTGCCATGCATCTTCGGCAGCCATGTTTTCGGAATCGGCAACCATCAGCGCTTCTTCTGCTCCGCAGGACAGCGCGTCATCGACAACACAGATTTCGCAAACCAGTGAGGCGGGGACGTATGTGCAGGACGACATGACGGAACTGATGCCGCAGACCTATGCGTATTTCACGGATTTGCGTCTCTCCGCGGATGGTGCTGTAGAAGTGGTGGGGCTGAGCCAGAGCGGCGGCATACAACTTTTGCGCTGGACCGATGATGTTTGGGAAACAGCTGTCGAATCCAGCCAGCCGGCCGTGGCGAACGGAGCTTTGACCGTCGCTGCAGACGGCACGCTTTGGACCGTTTGCCGCGATGATAGCGGTGCCTACACCCCTGCAGAGCGGTACGGACCCTGCCGCCATGCAAACCATTCCAGTCGAGGCTTTGTCGCAAGAGGAAGCGCTGCCAATCGGCCTGCGACTTGCAGCAGACGGAAAGATATTTTTGACCGCTCAAGTCGGGGAAACCACCGTCTTTGTGCTGGTCGATCCTGCCACCCGGCAGGCCACGACCGTGACGCCCGGTTTCTATGGCAGCCCGGCCTTTTATGCAGAGGGTTCCATCTATACGTTTGCGGCCGGAAGCACCAGCTTGTCTGTGCTCGATGCCACGAATGGCAGAGTATTGCAACAATACAGCTTGCCGTTGGCAGAGCCTTTGGCGCGGGCCAGCGCTGCCGCGATCCAACAAAACTGCCTGATTTGGGCAGACAGCAACGGTATCCATCAAATTGCCCTGGGTGGTACTTTACAGCAAAATCTGGCCGATAACCGCAGTTTTGCGCTTGCCAGCAGTTCCTTCATCGTACAGCAGATCGTGTTGGACGGACAGGGAAATTACTGGGTCAGTGGCGTAAATGCCGGCGGTCAGGCACAAATATACCGGTACCGGTATGATACCCAGGCGGCCGTCGCGTCCGGCGGCGAACTGGTGGTTTGGGCCATGGAGGATAGCCTTTTGCTACGTGAGACCGTCAATACATACGCATCTGAACACCCGGAACAGACGGTCACTGTGGAATATGGTCAAGACAGTCTGGACAATGGGATGACAGTGGACGATGTGATCCGCACCCTCAACGTAGAGATCTTTGCCGGTGAGGGACCGGATGTACTTGTGCTGGACGGTCTGCCCGTAGAATCTTACATTCGTCAGGGAATCCTCGCAGATTTAAGCAATATCGATACCAGCAACTGCTACGAAAACATTGTACATTGCTATGCCGATGAATCCGGCTGTTGGGCGCTGCCGCTGCTGTTCCGCCCCAGCCTGGTTTATTGCCAGTCTGAGGAAAACAAAGCACGGTTGTCTGAGGCCCAAAATTTGACCGATTTGCAGGATCTCCTGTGTGTCAAATCAAACTTTCATTATGATGGGTACTACAACCTGTTCAGCGAGTTATACCCGGCGGCCAGCGCGTCGATCTTTGCTGTCGAAGGCGAAGGTGTGAACGAGGATGCTCTGCGAGAGTTTTTGTCTGTCACCAAAGCGGTTGTTGATGCGCAGCAGATCAGCGCGGAATATGATCCGCTTTTTGGGGACGGGGAGGATACCGCCAGCGGGGATGACGGCCAGCACCTGGCTGTGGATATTCCTGTCAGTATGAACTGGTATGGCCGGGCGCAGGATCCGGCTGACTGCGCGGCAGGCAACCCCAGCGACTATCTGCTGACCTATATCTACATGGTCAGCGAAACCGGGAGCGTCCCGGCTCTGATTCGCCCCTTGCCGGGTGATGTGTTTACACCGGTGATGACAATGGGCGTATTGAATACATCTGACCAGGTAGACGCCGGCGTGGCGTTTGTTGGAACCATGTTGGATTGCGAAACGGAAGACCTGGCTGGCCGAGGCAGTTTCAATGGTTACTTTGTGCGTCAAGGCGTCCAACTTGCCAAAGTCAGCCAGCGTTATGATGGTACCGACGGTAACCCTACGCCGTCTGAATTGAATCTGGATGCCGTGATGGCCCAACTGACCACACCGTCGAACACGGATTTGAGTTTGAGGGAACTTGTCTATGAGAACGCGGCTCAACTGTATACGGGCGCGCAGGACTTGGAAACGACGGTGGCCAACATCCTGCAGCGAACGGACTTGTACTATGCAGAGCAACAGTAACCGGGGCCGCAACTGCTGTACGGCCACCCAACGGGAAACTCGTGCGGCCTGGTTGTTCCTGCTGCCCAGCTTGACTGGCGTTGTTCTGTTTGTTTTGCTGCCCTTTGCTGAGACGGTACGGCGCAGTCTGTTTGACACGATGGGAACTGCCTGGGTCGGCTTTGAGCAATTACCGCTCTGTCATACAAAAAACGGTGCCTTCCAATTGGCCGTACACAATACGGCGCGCTTTTTGGGGATTTGCCTGCCGATTCTTCTTTCAGGCAGCCTGGTACTGGCGCTCGTGCTCCACAGCCGTCCGCTGCGGCAAACACGGGCTGCCCGCATCTTCAAAACCACCTTTTTGCTGCCTATTGCGATTCCTGTGGCCAGCATTGTGCTGTTGTGGCAAACCTTGTTTGCCCGGCAGGGGTTGTGCAACGGTTGGTTGACCTGCCTGGGGGTGCAGCCTATAGATTTTATGGGGACAGGTACAGCGTTCTGGGTTTTGACCGGCACCTATCTGTGGAAAAATTGCGGGTATACAAGCATTCTTTTTGGACGGCCGGGCTGGAAGCGATTCCGGTCGATCAGTATGAAGCAGCCCGCGTCGATGGTGCAGGGACATGGCAGCAGTTCTGGCATATCACCTGGCCTGAGCTCCAGACAACTTTAGCCCTGACCGCTTGATTTTGAGCCTGCTGAATGCCTTCAAGGTTTTCCGCGAGGCCTACCTGGTGTCAGGACGCTATCCGCAGCAGAGCATCTATCTGTTGCAGCATTTGTTCAACAACTGGTTTTTAAGTCTGGACCTGCCGCGCCTTGCTGCTGCCGCCGTGTTGGTTGCGCTGGTGTTGTTGGTTGTGATTTTGGGATTATTGAAATGGTGGGACCACTGTGCGAAAGATGAGTAGGGTTCACAAACCGCACCGCTGGCAATGGCTCTGGCTGATACCGGCGGCGCTGCTGGTATGGTGGCCACTCTGGTTTCTCTTTATGGGCGCGCTGATGTCCCAGGAAGAATTGCGCTTGACAATTGGCCCGGCCCTAGGGCTGGGCACCGGATATACCGTCTGGCACCTGTTGCCAGACTGGCCGACGCTCGAACCGTTGCTGACCCTGCTGTTGGATACGCCGCAGTTTTTTGTCATGTTCTGGAACAGCATCGGCCAGTCTGTAGCCCAGTGGTGGCCGGGAACCTGCTGGTGGGCGCGCCTGCCGCTTGGGCAATCAGCCGGCTTCGCTTTCGCGGGCGCAGTATGGTTCGGGGGCTTTACATCGTTCTGATGCTATTGCCCTTCCAGGTAACCATGGTGCCCAGCTATCTGATATTGCGCCAATTTGGCCTGCTGGACACGCCGTGGGCCATCATTTTACCGGGCATCTTTTCTACATTTCCGGTATTTATCATGGAGCGCGGCTTTGACACGGTTCCGAGAGAAGTCTTGGAGTCCGCTTCGATCGATGGTGCAAATCAATGGCAGCGTTTTTGGCGCATCGGGATCCCATTGGGGATTCCCGGTCTTATATCCGCCCTGACGCTGGGATTTTTGGATGCCTGGAACGCCATAGAACAACCGATGACTTTTTGGAATCTCCACAATATTGGCCACTGTCTCTTCTTTTACCGACCCGGCCAATCTGGATACAAAACAACTGGGGCTCGCGATGGCTGCCAGTCTGTGGATATGTTGCTCCCTTCGATTCTGGCCTTCCGCTTCGGGCAAACATACCTGGAAGCAGGCTTGACAAAAGGGGCTGTGAAAGGATGAGCTCCTTTGGACGTGATACATAAACTCAGACAGCGGTTGCACGCTACTGCCGCTGCCAAACCCAACCAGTGGCATACCGGTGTTGCCATGCTGCGCTTTCTTGCGCTCATGCTTTTGTTGACTTTGTTGGTGCGCGGAACCGCGGCCACCACGCTTCCAGTCGTCTCGGTGACCGCCCCGTACCAGGGGGTGTAGTTACGCAGAGCTTTACAGTTTCCGGTCAAATATCCCCCGGAATTGGAACTCCGCTGACCATCCCGGAAGGTCTTTTGGTCGAACAGATTTTTGTCCAACCGGGCGATCCGGTGACAGAAGGGCAAACGCTGGCGCTCTTGTCTTTGGACGATGTGCGCGCGGAAATCGAACAGGTACAGGCGTCCATGCAGCAGCATCAAGTACAGGCCAACCAGCTTCTGGCAGGGCAGGCGGCCGATCCGTTTGCCTGGCAGCAGGCGCAGCAACAGCTGGATCGAGCGTATGCAGACTATCAACAGGCAGCAGCGGAAGGCGAGGCGGATGTTTCGCAGGCACAGAATGTGCTGGATGCGGCCCACCAGGTTTTGGCAGAGGTAGAAGGCCGGAAACCGCAACGCCCTTACGAGGACGGCTTTTGGGAGATGGCAACGCCGGAACAAGCACAGACGGAACAGGATTACGCGGACTGGGAAGCGGAATACGCGACCGCGCAGGCGGCTGTGCAGCAGGCACAGGCGGATTTGGAAGCAGCACAAGAGGCCGCGGACAATGCAACGGAGGCGGCTCTGTCCGCCGCGCAAAACGCAGAGGATTCGCGTAATAGCGCCCAGCACAATTACGCAAAGGAAACGGAAGAACTGGCTAAGTCAAACCAAACTGATCAAGCGGGCGCTCAGGTTTTGCTAGCCCAGATTCGGCAGGAAGATCAAACCTTGAAATCTCTCGAAGCCCTGCAAGCAGCAGGCGGAGCTTTTTTGGCCCCATCAGATGGCATTGTAACCGAGATGGCACTTACAGTCGGAGCAGATACGCCAGCAGTAGCGGGACTGCTGGCAGCAAACGAACAAGAATATGCGGTCACTGCCTCCTTGACAGCGGAACAAGCAAGCATGTTGAAGGCGGGCGGTACGATTTCGGTGATGCAGGAACAAAATACCGGAACAGCCACATTGGAACAAGTCAATGATAATCTCGCCCAATTCACAGTGTCTGGTACACAGTGGAAAACGGGGGCGGCGGATATAACCGTTACGACTATGGGCGGAACGACAGGGGGCTTTGCCTGCCAGCCACCGCAGTCAACAGCGATAACGCCGGGGATTTTGTGTACCTGGTGGAAACTAAAAATACCGTGTTGGGCGTTCAAAGCGTGCTGGTCCGGCTGGGGGTTACCGTAGAAGAACGTGGCGATGGTGTAGTACGTATTTCGGGCGCTTTGAGCGGGCAGGAACAGATTGTCAGTGCAAGCAGCAAACCACTTTCCGCAGGAACAGAGGTGAGAATCGATGAGTAGGAAGCTGATGTCACTGATCTGTCTGGGTATGTATTGCCTTTGCCTCTGGCTGGCTGTGCAGACTGTCGAGAAGGTTAGACAAATCAGCCCAGGCGTCAGTTTGCGCTACACGCAGGCGTTGACCGGCGAACAGGTAAAAAAAGCGCAGACTTATATAAAAAGTAGTCAAAACACAGATGGGCTGATGGTAACTTTCTGGGAAGAAACCCAGGTGGCGGTGCGCTCCCCTGTAAGCACACGGACCTGCACGGATGTTTGCAGTATCGGTTTCTGCGGAACGGCCCATGATGCATACGGAGCAAGCTATGTGGTGGGAACTGCACCCGGCAGTGGCGACACCAGCCAGTGCGCTGTCAGTACGGCGCTGGCATGGCAGCTTTTTGGAAGTACAGACATATTGGAGCAAGCGCTTACGCTGGACCCGGATACAGAGGATGCCCGGACTTACCGGGTGTGCGGTGTCTTTGTATCGGAAACAGAGCAGATCCTTTATGGTGTTGAAACCACCGCTGCATTCCAACTTCTTGAATTGACCCATGTTTCTAGAGATAATCCGGGCCAAAGCGTTCAGCAGCTTTTGGCTGCCGCCGGTCTGGCTCAACCGGACCAAATCCTATATGATGCCGCCCTCGCCTGGGTTCTGTCAGCGTTGATTGGAATACCCGAATTGCTTCTTCTGCTTTGCGCCGGTTGTCGTCTGCTTCGCTTATTCCGCAATAAATCTCTGAGAGAAGTTATAGGGTTCGGGATTGCGCTGCTGCTTGTTTGCTTACTTCCGACCGGTTTGGCTTCGCTGCCCGGATGGATGATTCCCAATCAATGGGGAAGTATGGTGGCGTGGCATTCGCTTTTGTCTGCCGCAGGTGACCGGCTGACGGAATGGTTTGCCTTGTGCCCAACTGCACGGGATGCGCAATTAAAAGGCGAAGCAGCACAAGTGGTTGTGTTTACCTGCTGGAGTCTGGTGTTCGCTGTGGCTGCTTGTTTGAGTTGGGGTTCTTCCGTTAAGACAAAAGGGAAATGCTCCTTGTACCCGTATGACAACCACGCGACGTTAAACTTATAAGATGGGATTTGCCTCATTTTTTATGAATAAAAACGCATGGCATCCACACGCTCTCCGTTTTCTCTTACCTCAAAATGCAGGTGGTTGCCCGTGGCGCGGCCGGTGTGGCCGACGTAGGCGATCACCTGCCCGGCCTGTACCTGCTGGCCTTGGGTGACGCAGACCTGGCAGCAATGGGCATAAAGGGTTTGCAGGCCGCTGCCGTGGTCGATCTGGACATAGTAGCCGTAGCTGCCGCCCCAGCTGTCGAGGGCGTTGGCCACCGTGACTGTTCCGTCCGCGGCGGCAAGGATTGGTGTGCCTTCGGGCGCGGCAATGTCGGTGCCATCGTGGTAGCTGGTTTCTCCGGTCAGCGGGTCGGTGCGGTAGCCGAATGGCGAGGTGATGCTGCCGGGAATCGGCAGCGGCCATTGCAGGGAGCCGGTCGGGGTGCGGGTTGTGTCCGGCGTTAAAATTTCACTGTCGCCCGCCGCAAAACCGCCGAGCAGTTCGGCCCACAGCGTTTCATATTTCGGGTCTTGCAGCAGGGTCAGGTATTCGGCTTGGCGAGCGGTGAAGTTGTAGGCGGTTTGCATTTCCTCCGGCGTTTTGTGTGTCAGGTGAATGGTGAGGACGGTTTGGGTGATCGTGGTGGTATCGGCCTCGTTGCTTTCCTGAGATCTCGCGCCGCTATCGTTGGCCGTGCTTTCGGATGCCGTATCACGGCTTGCTTCTGTGTTGGCGTTCTGTGCGGACACTTCCACGGTTTCCTCGCGGGTCGTATAGCTGACTTCATTCATATCCCATAGGATTTCGCGCAGCTCATCCAAGCGTGCCTCATCCAGCGCCGCTATCGGTGCGCCGTCCGCAGCGCCGGACACGCGGGACGAAAAGACCGCCAAGACATCTTGCCAGCGGATATAATAGACACCGTCGTTGGTCTCGATCTCCTGACGGTCGTGGGGTACGGTATCGGAAATGTGCTCCAGCTCGTCACGGTATTCCCCGGTTAGCTGCTCCACAGCCTGCTGCACTGTGATCGAATTTTCATCCGGCGCTTCGGCGGCAAAGAAAATGCCGTAGGCCGAACCGGCGATGAACGCCACAAGGCAAATTATAACGATAATTGCTGTGGCCGCGCTCATGCCAGCCACGATTGCCGCCGTCAGCGTGCGCAGCGCCGCCAAGAAATGCCGAATCACCGAGCGCACAACCTTAATCACCTTGCGAGTCTTCTTGGTAGCGTTCTTGGCGGCCTGTTGTGTGCGTTGGGCAAACTGCTGAGCTTTTTGCTGGGCAGTTCGTTCCGCCTGCACGGTGTTGGCGGCGGTGCGGATCTGCTTTTGGTCACGGTTCACGCCGCGGATTCCATGCGGGGCAGTTTTAACGGCGTATGCCTTTTCTTTGGCAGGCAATCGCTTTTGCTTTGCGGTACGGTTATACGCGGCGTTTGCAGACTCATTTATACTTGCTTCTTCCCTGCCAGCCGGTGCCGCGGGGGCATGGCGTGACAGAGGGCGATCTGCCCCTCGCGCACGGCCATGCCGTGGGCGGGCAGCAGGTTGCGGAAAATATGCTCCGCCTGCCTGTGCGCCCGCTCGTACCCGCTTTCGTGGTTCATCTTTTGCTTCTTTCCCCGTTGATGACAAACTAATACGGCGCAGTTTTCGCTGCGCCGCACGGATTTGGCATCAACGGTATGGTTGATTTTGTCGCGCTTTATTTGCCGCTCGCACCCCAAGCGCCGGGAACACGACAGGCGGGCTGCTGACAAACAGCCGCTCACCGGCATTGCCAAGGTCTAACATTGCAACCAAGGCTCGGCCGCCCCATCTGATGTGCGGGGCAACAGGCGTATCATTATGACTCCATCCAAGGTCGTGGCGAAACAGCGGATCATGGCGGCTTTTGGGGCAAGCGGAATCGCTCGGCACAAGGCAACTGCCCTGTGCGTCATGGCGCACTTTCCCGTGTCGCTCACTTGGGCGGGAACGTACCTGTCGTGCTGAATATGAAGTTGTCAAGGTGGGGTCTGCTTACACAGGCCAAGCAAAGTCGTTTAGGATGCTTTGGAAAATCGCGCGGTCTTGGGGAGATACGACATCAAGATTTCGCCGAATTGCTTCTGCTTGAATAGGCGTCAAATGTTGCGTGTTTAAGTAATACCCTTTCGGCAAGGCAACACCGCCCGTCCATGTATGTGACGCAGCGGGTAGCTTTCCTCCAAGACCAGAAGATCCCGATAAATTGTAAGCCGCGATACACCGAATTCATTCGCCAAATTTTGCATGGTATCTTGACGGCGCAGATTCAGAATTTCAATGATTCTTCTGCGGCGTTCATTCGGCTGCACTGCGGTTTCCCTCCCTTCGCTTTGCTATGGGGATATCCTAGCGCCTAAACTTTTCACCTTTTGATACATTTACCCCCAAAAATCTTTTTTTTGTCAAAAAAATGCCCGTTGCATACAGGATGCAACGGGCAATAGAATGTTAGGTTGGATTACAAACGGTTTTTGCTCTGGTCTTTTGGTTCAGACGGCTTCTTTTCAGGGCGGTGGGGCTGGTAAAGGGACCATTGCGTTTTCGGCGGCCAACCATCGTATTCACGGCGGATCATAGCGTCAAGGGCTTTACGGCCCAGTGCATGGGGCAGAGATTCTTTTGTGTTCATGTTTTTTCTCCTAAAGTCTGGTAATATAAAGCTATTGTGCACCATAGCCTTGCAACGAGATTACAAGTAATAACGCAGCCGCAAAAACACCGAACGCTGTACAGGCACCCCAATCGGGGCGGAAAAATAAAAGAACTGCCGTAAGGGCGACCACAATCAGCAGCCGAATGTAAATGCGCGGCTGAAGTGCTTTCAGTTCTTTCTCGCTCAGGTGCAGTTCCGGGTGATTGGCAGGGCCGAACAGTGCGATTGACAGGCAGGAAAATCCCGCGATAAACGCGGAAACAACCGGGTCGGGCATATGTGCCGATAAAAACAGCATCACGGACTGGCAGCAGACGGAACCTAGCAGACAACCGTGCGGCGTTTTGGCGTGGTAACCGCCGGTGCGTGCTCGCAGAAAGCGAAACACAAACGTGTAAAACAATGTGCCGCCCCAGCCGACGATCAACGCCCCCAAGGGCAGCAACAGCACAAGCGAAGCAATGCTCATAATATTTTTGATCAGCATATAGTGGCACCACTCGGTCTGTTCCTCGGTGATGTACTTGCGCCGAAGCAAAAAATCGGTCATCGTTTCGGCAAGGTGTTCCATACTGTGCCCCCCTTGCTGAATACGATAGACCGATTTGTCTGAAAAGTCTAGAAAAACGGTAAAACTGCAAAATTCCGTGCGCAACTACAAGTTTTACTTATTTTGTACAGTAACAACTGCTTTTTGCTTGGCTGTATCCGGCCATTCAAGGCAGAATAGGAAAGAGCCGTCTTTATAATCCATCAGATAAAAAACGCCATATTTGTGCAGGATATCCATTACATTCGGAAGGCCAAAGCCGTGCAGTTCCGGTTCTGGCTTGGTGGTGGGGATATGATCGCCAAAAATTTCGACTGACTTGCTAGCATTTTCGACTGAGAAAAACAGCGTCGGTGGGTTGTCACTTTTATTATAGATTGCTTTCACGGCCATGCGACGCTCCTGCTTTTCCAATTTTTCGCAGGCTTCGATGGCGTTGTCCAGTAAATTGCTCATCACGACTGTCAAATCGACCGAAGGAATCGACATTTCAGAAAGGTCATTGATCTCAAAATGCAGATCAATATCCTGTTCTTTGGCCGCATAGCCCTTCTGATTGAAAATCGCATCTATGATGGGATTGTGCGTATTCACCAGTAGGATGCGCTCGGTTTGGCGCACTTTCAATTCGTCGAGATAACTTTGGGCCGCCGCTGTATTGCCTTTTGCCAGCAAATCGGACAGGGTGAAGAGATACCCGCGGAACTCATGCGTCATTTTCCGCTGGGCCGTGTAGGAATCACCTAGCGCCTTAACATTGGCTGCCTGAATTTCCGCACGCTGGTGTGCAACGGCCAGCGCTTCCCGCATCTGCGCAGTGGATTCCAGTTGATCCAGCAGAAACAGTGCAACCATATCGACCGCGCACATCACAAGCAGGCAAAACATCCACGCGTTATTCTCACCTGCGGCGCTTCCTGCGTCGTACACCTGGTAGAGCACAAACAACGTACACAACGGGAACAGCGTCAATGCCGGTATCCATGCGCGCGGCTTTCCACTTTCTGGCGGCGGCGTATGGAAACGCCGAATCAGCATAACAAACGCCACAATGCACAGCCACCGCAAAAAGAGAAAAGCAGTGTAAAGCGGTTTATTATACACATACTCCGCTTGCGTCATGCCCGAATAAAACAGCAATGCCCTTTCGGTCAGCGCTGCAATGGAAAAAAAGCAGGAATACCCTGTTATTACAACAAACAATCGCCGATCCCATCTGCTGCGATATAACGTTAAACTCATGGCATAATCGAGTGCAATTTCAATCAAAAAGCGGAGAATATTGATATAGTCGTAATCGTATGGCAGCACATTTATGATGACTGTGGTAATGGCAGTCCATAGAAGCCAATATGACCAGAATTTTCTTCCGCTAAAACGTCTGATGAAAAAGCTGTCCCACAGTTTTGTGTACAACCAAGTCTGTAGAGCATTCAGAAAAATACTCAACACATATCCCATCAGCCGCGCCCTCTCCATACCATATATTTCTTCTTAATCCCCCTGTATCCGTGCAAACTAATTGGAAGCGTCTGGCCGATAGTCAGCGTAACACCGTTCGTTTGCAAGGAGGAAATATAGTTCATATTGACCAAAAAGCTGTTGTGGATGCGCAAAAAGCCGTCATCCTCCAGCTGATTTTCCAGCTCCCGCAATGCCATACGGCTTTTTCGCACAGGTGCGGAAACATCCGCCATGTGGAACTTGACCATCCGTTCGTCTATTTCTGCATAGACTAAATCGTCAAGTACAATATTCGTCCCCTCTCCCTCGCACATCACATTCAGTGTGCGGGTACGGCTGCGGCAGGCCGCCAGTGCCTGGCGAAAATAACTAGGCAACTTTTCCGCCAGCTGCAATTTTGGCAAAAAGCGGAACGCATTCACCTCATACCCTTCAGCGGCATATTCACCGTAATTCGTAACAAAAATCAAAACGAAATCCTTATGGATCGCACGCATTTGTCTTGCCAGCTTCATGCCATTGATATCACCCATATCAATGTCCAAAAACACGAGATCCGCCCTTTGAATGTCCGTCTTTGTCAGGACTCGCGGGTCGTTCACGCAAATGGTCTGCATCTGGCGCCTGTTATAGTCCGGCAAGGCAGCAATCGCGCTTTGCAGCGTATTTGTAAACGCTGTATCGTCATCGCAAATCAAAATATGCAGCATGGAATCACCATTTTCAGGGGTGTGTCGGAAGTTGTTGGAATTTGTATTCAAAATAATGCGCCTCCCTTTTCCTGTCAAGAGATCCCCTTTGCTTTCGGACAAAAGAACGGTTTTAATTTATAATAGTTGATTATCTGTCCAGCGTCAACCTATACACTATAAAATAATGGGGGTGACGCAAATGTTGGTTGATTTTTCCGAACGGCTAAAGCGGCTTCGGCGCGAAAAAGGATACTCGCAGGCAGCGCTTGCCCAGAAAGTTTCGGATATGGGTCAAAATTTGAGTGAGGCGGCACTGGCAAAATACGAAAGCAGCCGAACGTACCCCAACTTGCAGGTGGCCGCCTCTCTTGCGGATTATTTTGGCGTTTCCATTGACTATCTAGCCTGCGGAGAAAAAGCATCTGTCATTTCTGTTGATGGTCTAACAGATGAACAGGTTGATTTGGTGACAGAACTTGCCCGTAGTTTACAGCAGCAAAACAAAAACCATCGGGTCACCCCAAAATCCACCCCGACACCAGAACAGCAGGAATTGGTGTTTAAGGTGATTGAGCAATTTTTGAAATGATTTCAATACAGTCAAGGCCGGACGCACTCTGCGCCCGGTCTTTTTTGCAGTTACGCACGATTTTTTGCAGGTTTGCCGTTTTATTGGATTTTCGAGGTTTTAGGTGTTACAGTGTAACCACAAGGAGCGGTCATCTTATCCTCTGCGGTGCAATATGCGGAGTCCTTGCGTTATTCCATCTTCCCGCAAAATACATCGCTTTTTTCTGCGCAATTTTTATCCTGCTGCTTGCCTGTGTTTCTGCCAAGTACTTAAAAGGCTCCCGTATGCAGTCCGTTCCTTCCTGCACTTTTTCTCAAAACAGAGCTTTCGTATGCTTCTTGTCCATCGTGTACTGCTGGTTTTTGTGGTTCTTCCGGCCGCCATTTCTGTATTCCTGGCATCCGTTCTTTGCGTTCGTTATTTATTTCGTTTCCCGTGCCATATTATCAACCATATTAGGCTATATATCAAAGCCATTGGTAACTTATATTTAAGGCAACGCCGCACAATTCAAAGCTATCGTTTTGGGCAGGGCGGGGATTTATTCAGAAACGCCTTAGCCAACCTCCAAGACACCCCACCAAAGGTTCCCGCATCGGCGCACAGATGCGGAACCCATTCGCCCTGCCGCCGACCCGATACATTTCGGATATGACGAACCATTATAGTGAAAGAGAATTTTAAGAAAACCAAGAAGCGTTTCTTGCCCCTGATGTCGGCGCTTGCGCTGGCCGTCCGCATAGCAGTTACGGAAAATCTCAAAAAGATTCCCAACCATATGAAACAAAAAACCATCGTTCCAGCCCTTCCCTTTCTCCTGCCCAGCCTGTTCGGGGTGGGGGTGTTCTATGCGGTGCCGTTTGCGGTCAGCGTGTTTTTTACGTTTACACAGGGGGTGGCGCACCCGCACTTTGCGGGGCTGCAAAATTTCCGGGAGCTGTGGGGCACTGCCGTGTTCCGGCAGGCGCTTGGCAACACGGTGCTCTTTCTCACCGTTGGGCTTTGCCTGCTTTTGGCGTTGGCGTTGTTTGCGGCGCTTGTGTGTGCCAAGGGGCGCTTTGCGCCGCAGGAGCTGGCGCTGCTGCTGCCCATGGTGATCCCCGTCAACAGCTTTGCCCTGGGCTGGCAAAGCCTTTGGGGGCAGAATGGGGCTGTGAATCGTCTGTTGGGTCTGGCCGGGCGGGAACCGGTCGATTTTTTGAACGGTGCGGCGGCTTTCCGCTTCTGGTGGCGCTGTACCTCATCAAAAATACCGGCTGTGTCAGCCTGATTTTGGCCGCCGTCATCCGCGCCGTCCCGCAGGATTATCAGGATGCCTACCAACTGGACAGCACCAGCGAATGGGGGTATGTGCGCCGCGTTTTGCTGCCTCTGCTCACACCGACGCTGCTGATCGGAATGCTGTTGGGCATCAGCAATTACTTTTTGATGTTCCGGGATGTGTATGCGCTGTACGGCAGCAACCCGCCCGCACGGCTGTATATGCTGCAGCATTTCATGAACGGCAATTTCTACCAGTTAAACCATCAGCTTCTCAGTGCCGCTGCGCTGGCAACGGTGCTTTTGATTACTGGCACGGTTTGGTTCGGCAAACGCTGCACTGTGGAAAAAACGGAAAACGGGAAAGGGCGGCGGCAATAATGTGGAAAAAAGGCGTGCGGTTTCGCCTGCAAAAGCTGGGGCTGAACCTTTTGGCGGCGTGCTGCCTACTGCCGGTGATCTTTCTGCTGGCAAATTCTCTTTGCGTTGGCGGAACCGTCAGCTTGACACAGTATGAGGACATTCTTTTGTACCAGCGGCCGTTCTACGTCTGGTTCTGGAACAGTGCTGCCTACACGGCATCCACCCTTGCGGTTTCCCTGCCCGTCAGCGTTTTGGCGGGGTATGGATTCAGCCAGTTTTCCTTCCCCGGACGGAATTTTTTGCTGGGATTCTATGTTCTGCTGATGCTGATGCCATTCCAGGCAACGGTCGTATCGCAATATTTGACGCTGAACGCCCTTGGTCTGCTGGATACCCCGTGGGCTGTTATCTGGCCGAACGCTTTTCAGACGTTCGGCGTATTCATGATGACACAGTTCATGGCGTCCATTGACCGGGAACTCCTGCAGGCGGCCCGGCTGGACGGTGCAGGACATGGAACGCTGTTTTTCCGCATTGTGCTGCCGCTGTGCCGCCCGGCTGTTTTCTCCCTGCTGTTGCTGCAATTCCTTGCGTGCTGGTCCCTGATCGACCAGCCGCTGCTGTTTTTGAAAAACGGCGCGCTGTACCCGCTGGCGCTGGAGCTGAACAGCCAGACCTTTGGCAGCTCGGCGTATGCGGCAGGGGCGATTTACGCGGTGCCGCCGGTTTTGGCCTATGGCCTGTGCCGGAAGTATCTGACACAGGGGGTAAAAAGCCTGTGACGCAAAATGTGAAGCGAAACACGATTGGCCGCCTGGCGCTTGGCTTTTTTGCGGCGATGCTGGTATTGACCCTGCTGAACCAAAAAATTGATGCCCTGCGCACCCCGACCGTGGCGACGGTATGGCCCAAAGCGGGGCAGATCAACGGCGCGGAATATTCGACGGTGCTGCCTACAGAAACGCTGCGGCAGGAGAACGGAGAAACCTTTGTTTACATCGCAGAGGAAAGCACCTCCTGGCGATATGAAACCACGGCCCGGCGCGTGCGCGTGACGGTGCTGGAGCAAAACGAAAGCTGGACGGCAGTCAGCGGCCTGTCCGGCGATGCCCCGGTGGTGCAGTACGCCACGCGGGCGCTGAACGCAGACGGCGGCCCCGTGCGGCTGTGGGAGGGGACAGCATGAAACCATTCCATATGGCGCGGAAAATTTTGCTTCCGGCCGTGCTGCTGGCCCTGGCGATCGGTTTGGCATGGAAACAAACGGAATTGGCCGCATCACTGCCCGCTGATCGGGTCGAAATTCTGGCAGACGGCGGAGCGTCCTATCTCGTTCCTGCGCGTGCGGCGCTGGAACAGGCCGGTGCAGACGGGGAAGCCTTTGTAGCTACGCTGGAAAACGACCGTCTGGTACTGGCCGAAGTCACCTTGTTTACGGCCCAGCAGGCCGACGCCGCCCTGACCCATGCGGGGATCACTGACGTGCGGGTCCTGGATTACAGTTGGGGCAAAGAGCTTTTGCGTCAGCTCGTCACATTGCGGCGGATGGGGATGGCACTTGCCGCCATTGCCGCACTGCTCTGGTGGCTGGCGTGCGGGGTGCGCAGGGAACTGCGGTGTGCCGGGGCGGCCTTGCGGCATTCCTATTGGCAGGAATGGCTGCCCGACCATGCGGCCGCACTGCTGGCCTGGGGCATTGCGGCACTCCCCTGCCTATTGGCGATCGCTTTGTTGGCACGTTGGCTGTGGCAGGTCGAAATCGTTTTGCCGGCAGGGCTGATTCCTGCAGGCAGCCTGTTTGACCGCGCCCATTACGCCGCGTGGCTGGAAAGGACGTTCCCTGCAGGGCATTGTTCCGCTTACGCCGCCGCTTTGCGCCAGACCATTGTGCAAAGCCTTCGCCTGGGGACAGCGTCCGGGCTGGCGTTTCTTGCATGGCTTGGTTGGGGGCGCTGCATGAATACGCATCAAAAAAAGTGATTTTGGAAACGGGTTTGCGCTGTGCATTTTGAAAGCGAGAGCGAAAAGAGGTCGGCCAACATGAAATCTTCTCCTTTCCATAACCGAATTCGCCTGCTGGCTTTGCTGGCCGCATTTGTTCTGGCTTGTGCCGGGTGTGTTTGGCTTTTTCTGCACAGCGGGCGGGCGAACCGCCGCCAAGAAGCAGAACCGGTTTCCGCCTCCGCACAAACGGCGGAAGCTGCCGCCCTGCCTAACTTTGCTGCGCCGGTGCTGTACGACGCACAGTCGGAAGTGACCGAAGAGCTTCCCGATGACCATGCCTGGCAGCAGGAAATCTTTCCCTATGGCGATGATCTGGTTCAACTGAATTACGGCGGGGATGATGCCCTGTTTGCTGCGGTGTCTGCCTTGACCGGGAGCACGGTTCTGGCCTTCCCGGCGCAGGATTTTCCCAACTTGGGCACGCTTCGCTGTGCCAGCGCTGCCCTTGCCCCGGACGGGACGCTCTGGCTCCTCGGCTATGACGAAACGACGCAGGAATTTGCCCTGCAAGGCTCCGGCCAGGGCGAACCGGCACGGTTGGGTGTCTGCCCCTTTGACTACGCCAGCCCGGATGCCTTTGCGGTGTGCGGGGACTATGCCGCTGTGCTGGGCAGGATCGGCACAGAGCGGATTTTGGTGATGTACGACCGCGCCACGGGACAAAGTACCAGAAAAACCGGCGTACAGTCGTTTTGCTTTGGGGCGGATGGTACACTGTATTGCGTCAAAACGGATGGCACCCTCTGCGCCGCCGACCCCATGCAGACCAAAAGCCTTTGGCAGCAGGAGCTTCCCAGCGGGTCTGCATATCAGCAGGTGTGGTACAGCCCGCAGGTTGGGCTGTTCAGCTGTGCCAGCCGCGGGGGAACGGTTCGGCTGCATGACGCGGAAACAGGAGAACCGACAACGGCGTTTTTTACGGCGGCGGAAAATGGGCTGGATTACACGGCGGAGGGGATGGCGAGCGCCTCCTTTGCCGTCGGGGCGGACAAACGGGTGCTGTTCTGCCAAATCACAACGGACTATGACCAGCAGCCGATAGAAAGCCGCCGCATCACCCGCGTCTTTTTGCCCCGAACCGCAAGCAACGCTGCGGTGACACTGACCATCACTGCGCCCTACCCGGCGCAGGGGTTGCTGTCCTGCGTGCGGCTGTACCAAAGCCGACACCCGGAGGTGGAGATCGTCTGGGACACCGCCTACGACACCGTGAGCGATTATAGCGCCCACTGGGAGCAGTACGCCGAACAGCTGTCGCTACGGCTGATGAGCGGTGACGTGGGCGATATTGTGCTGCTGAACGGTTCCGGCCTGGAGGTGAGCGCCGTGCTGGAGAGCGACGCCATGGCCGATTTGACGCCCTATCTGGAACAATGCCCCTACCGTGACGAGCTGGACGAGGAACTGTTGCAGCCGCTGACCAACAGCGCGGGGCGGCTGTGCGGCGTTCCGCTGGGGGTATCGCCGCAATATTTGATCTACAACGAGACGTTGGGCCAGTCGCTTGGCCTGACATGGGACACCGATGCCCTGACCTGGAAGGACCTGCTGGACTTAGCCACCGTCTGGCAGGCAGCGGGGGAGGCAAGTCCTTCGCTGTTCTGCACGGGCACGGCGCGGGACCCGGATTCGATTTTGGAGGACTTTCTCCTGGCCAATCTGGACAGCTTTTCCGATGCGGCTGCGGCTGCCGCACTGGAGCCGCAGCTTGCGGCGCTTCAAGCGCTGTGGGACGGCGACACCCTGATGCGTGCCGGTACGGACGGCCGCTTTTGGAGCGACGGCTTTTTTGAGAATGTCCTTTTCACCATGGGTTCCGCCGCCAACTATGAAAATTTGCTGGAAAACCTGACGGCGGCGGAGCAGGCCAGCCAGTGTACCCTGCGCCTAGTTCCCATCCCGTTGGGCGAAAATGCAAGCAGGCGCCAAAACTACGCCGTCAGTTGGGGGATCTCCGAACGATCCGGCAACAAGGAGGCGGCCTGGGCGTTGCTGGAAGCCACGCTTGGCGAGGACGGCTTTGTGAACGATATTTACAGCAAAGATTACGCGCTTGTCAACCGCGTGGCCGACCGCCAGCGGTATGAAGCAATCTTCGCCGCACGGCACAGCGTCCAGCCGCAGGAGCGCCACTATGCGCAGTACCGCGCTGTCTGCCTTCAGCCGACCAGCCGTTACAGTGAGCCAAACAACTGGAAAGCCTGCGTTCTGGCACCGATCCAAGAGGCTGTCACAGGCACCGCCCCGCTGGACGAGGCCATCCAAACTGCCGTGACCAACTGGAATCGGGAACGGGTAGAGTAACCAATTTCATATGCTTCATTGCGCCAAAAGCGCTGTGATGAAAAAACTTTGGTAAAATTTGCTGCATCGTTTTCATCAATTTTATACCGAAGTTTATTGAAAAGTTTCCGAATGTCGGCTTTCTATAAGGAGGTGATTATTTGAAAGGCTATTTTGTAGGTACAATTTCAGCGAAAAAAGTTAGAAGAAAACAGATCATCAATTGACAGCACAAGCTATGTTTATGCATCAACAAGAACAAAGCAGGCGCAGCCGAGAGGCGTGCGCCTGCTTTGCCTTGAACGAAAGATTCTGCTTGAAACAATGGATTGTTATTTGAATGCAAATTATCCAAATCAGTTGAATGGTGCCATGTCAGTATTATCTGAAATGAATTTCAGATATTTGGCATGGCACTGTTTTATTGATAATACGACATCGCATCCACTCTCTCTCCGTTTTCCCTCACCTCAAAATGCAAGTGGTTCCCCGTGGCGCGGCCGGTGTGGCCGACGTAGGCGATCACCTGCCCGGCCTGCACCTGTTGGCCTTGGGTGACGCAGATTTGACTGCAATGGGCATAGAGCGTTTGCAGGCCGCTGCTGTGGTCGATTTGGACGTAGTACCCGTAGCTGCCGCCCCAGCTGTCAAGGGCGTTGGCCACTGTGACCGTTCCGTCCGCGTCGGCAAGAATTGGCGTACTCTCCGGCACAGCAATATCAGTACCGTCGTGGTAGCTGGTTTCGCCGGTCAACGGGTCGGTGCGGTAGCCGAACGGCGAGGTGATGCTGCCGGGAATCGGCAGCGGCCATTGCAGGGTGCCGGTCGGTGTGTGTGTCGTGTCGGGCATTAAAATTTCACTGCTGCCCGCCGCAAAGCCGCCGAGAAGTTCGGCCCACAGCGTTTCATATTCCGGGTCTTGCAGCAGGGGCAGGTATTCGGCTTGGCGAGCGGTGAAGTTGTAGGCGGTTTGCATTTCCTCCGGCGTTTTGTGTGTCAGGTGAATGGTGAGGACGGTTTGGGTGATCGTGGTGGTATCGGCCTCGTTGCTTTCCTGAGATTCCGCGCCGCTATCGTTGGCTGTGCTTTCGGATGCCGTATCACGGCTTGCTTCTGTGTTGGCGTTCTGTGCGGGCACTTCCACGGTTTCCTCGCGGGTCGTATAGCTGACTTCGTTCATATCCCATAGGATTTCGCGCAGCTCGTCCAAGCGTGTCTCGTCCAGTGCCGCTACCGGCGCTCCGTCCTCTGCGCCGGACACACGGGACGAAAAGACGGCTAAAACGTCCTGCCAGCGAATGTAATAAACGTCGTCGTTGGCTTCTATCTCCTGACGGTCATGGGGTACGGTATCGGAAATGTGCTCCAGCTCGTCACGGTATTCCCCGGTCAGCTGCTCCACAGCCTGCTGCACTGTGATCGAGCTTTCGTCCGGGGCTTCGGCGGCAAAAAAGATACCATAGGCCGAGCCGGCGATGAAAGCCACAAGGCAAATGATAACAACGACTGCGGTAGCCGCGCTCATGCCCGCTATGATTGCCACCGTCAGCGTGTGCAGCGCCGCCAAGAAATGCCGAATTGCCGCGCGCACGGCCTTAACTGCCTTGCGTGTCTGCTTGGAAGCGTTCTTGGCAGCCTGCCGTGTCCGTTGGGCCATCTGCTGGGCTTTTTGTTGGGCGACCTGCTCTGCCTGCACGGTGCTGGCGGCGGTTCGAATTTGCTTTCGGTCGCGGCTCACGCCGCGGATTTCATGCGGAGCAGTTTTTATATCGTGCGGTTTTTCTTTGACGGACAGCCGATTCGATTTTATGTTGCGGTCAGATGTTTGTTTTGCAGAATCACTTATGCGAGAATGATTCGCGCTTGGATTTTCTTTGCCAGACGGTACGCTACACTCCCGTGGCTCTGTAAGGTTGCTGCTTACTTGGCCGCCGTCCGGTGCCTGTAGCTCAGAAAAAGACTGCTGGCCCGTCTGCTCCTGCCGTTCAACGCTCTGCTCCATATGCCGCTGCCCGGCGCGTTTCTTGGCCAGTTCACGGCCTTTGTGAACAGCTACTTTTGCAGAGCTTTTGCCCACGCTCTGCAAAGCGTCGGAAACTTTTTCGCCAGTTTGATTGGCTTCGGAATATTGTCCTCCCTGCTGCCCGTCGGCTGTACTCTCTATTTCAGTTCGACCTTTTTCTTTGCTTCGCAGCCACAGCTGGCGCATGGCCTCTTTCGGTATCTGCGCTGCCGCCCGCTGGCGCGGGGTAGTGTTTTCTGATTTTGTCCTTATATCTTCCATTTTCACCACCGTCACAAAAGATTCAAAAAATGTTGTGCGTTTGTTCAAATTGCTTTTATGCCTTTGACACAAGCGCGGTGTATCCTATAGATGTAATCAAAAGGCGGGCAGCGCCCGCAACACCTACTGCGCCTTCGGCCATGTGAGGGCAATCGCCCGGCCAAGGCCAGACAACCCATAAGGCTTCGGCCATTATATAAATTTGGCGGCTGTGCGAAACGCACAGCCGTCTTTTGTGTGGGCGGGCTTCTGTTCCTGCAAGGCATAGGTTATTCTTTCAGCCGCTCATCCGGCTTGGTCGTCATCAGGCGGTAGAGCTTGGTGTCGGTCGGGAAGCTGTTCGTGAACGGCACAAGATTGCCTGCGCAGCGGATCAGACCGCAGCCGGCCGGTACGTTCGTGATGTACCCCAACTGCGTGTCCGAGATGTTCAGCAGCTTTGCCAACTCCCCGCGGTCGGTCGCGCTCTGGTTCAGCATGATGAGAAATTCCGAGTTTGCCAGCATCAGCCGCGCCGTATCGGAGCGCAGCAGCTCATCCACGTTCTGCGTCAGGCCGGTGATCAGACCGTTATATTTGCGGATACGCTTCCAGAGTTTGTAGAAAAAGTTGGAGCTGTACTCGTAACGGAACAGCAGGTAAAACTCATCGCAGACGATCCAGGTGCGCCGGCCGGCTTTCCAGTTCTGGATGACGCGGTTGTAGATGGCATCCAGCGTTACCAACATTCCCAGGGGCATCAGCTGTTCGCCCAGCTCTCGGATGTCATAGTCGATGATTCGCGCCCTGGTATTCACGTTGGTGTGCCGCGCAAAGGTGTTGAGTGTGCCCGTGATAAACAGTTCGCTCGAAAGCGCCAACCCCTGCGCCTCGGTCTCCGGCTGCATTTTCAGCAGGCGGTAAAAGTCTTTCAGCGTCGGGGGTGTGCCGGTGCAGCCGCGGTCAAGGTAGGGCTTGTACAAAAGTTCCGTGCAGCGACCCAAAATCGACTTTTCGGCGGCGGTCAGGCTGCCCGCCAGCTGCTCAAACAGCGAAAGCACAAACTCGCTTTTCGCAATGATCGGGTTGCGGTCGTCGCCGTACTCCTTGTCCATATCCAGCGCGTTGATGTGCGTGTCGGATGCGGCGGAGATTTGAATGACTTCGCCGCCGAGGGCACGGGTCAGGTGACCGAACTCACTTTCGGGATCAAGGATGAGAATATCATCCTCGGTCGCCAGCGCGATCTGCACGATTTCCTCTTTTGCAGACATGGACTTGCCGGAACCGGAAACACCCAAGCGGAACGAATTGCCGTTGAGCAGAAGCCGCCGATCCGCCACGATTCGGTTTTTGCTCACAGCGTTCTGCCCGTAGTAAATGCCGCCCGCCTGCATGATCTCCTGCGCGCGGAACGGAATCAGCACGGCGGTGCTTTCGGTCGTCAGTGTGCGCAGCGCTTGGATGCGCCGCACACCGTAGGGCAGCACGGTGTCCAGCCCGTCGCGCTGCTGCCAGCGCAGCGTAGAAAGCTGACACAGATGCTTGCGCCCGACCGAGAGCAGCGTTTCGGTGTCGCTGTCGAGTTGGCGCTTGCTGTCGGCCAGATGCACCAGCGTGACAAGGCCAAACATCATGCGCTGGTCGCGGGTGGTCAAATCGTCCAGCATTTCTTTGGTTTCCTTGCGCTGCAGTTCCATGTCATATGGGATCGCGGCGGAAAAGTTGTTGTTGGCGTTCTGGCGGCGCTGCCAATTGGCGGCGTTCGTTTCCACACCCAGCAGCGTATTTTGCAGCTGACGGGTGGCCTCGTCGGTCGGCACGGGCAGGATGTCGATGGACAGCATCAGGTCGCGCTCAAGGTCGCATAGCTCTGACACAAAGCTGTCTTTCAGATAACTGGCGAAATCCTGCAAATAGAGCACACGCCCAAATCGGCCGTCGATTTTGAAATGGTCGGCGGCAAATTCCATGCTGTCGGGGCAGAGCCAGTCCTTGAAATGCTGCCCGCGCTTGGCATTTTCCGCAATGTTAAACTCAAAAGCTGGTTCCTGCCCGACTTTGAAAAAGTCACGGAAAATGCGCAGGCGGTCGTTCACGGGCAGTTCTGCTGCCACCGAGGACAGCGCGGCAAAATGCGTGACGAGATCGGTGCCGACCCGCGCAAAATAAGCGCGAGCCTCATCAATGCTGCGCTTCACCACGCTCACGGTCAGGTAGCGTTCCCGCACAATGCTGTTGCTGCCCGCCGTCTGTGCGAGCAGCATTTCATTAAACTCGCGGCGGTATTCGTCCAAGGTATCGCCTTTCATCGGCAACAGCACCGAGCGCTCAAACTCCGCCTTGTTGACGCGGCGATTGCACAGCGTGATTTTGGCTGATGCGCCGGAGTCCAAAGCGTTGAGCAGCTCGGAGTAATCCAGGAACATCGCTGTTTTGTCGTCCTTGCCTGCAATGGCATAGTTGATGTCGGTAAACGACCACGTCTTTGAATATTGATTTCCGCACAAAAAAATCCCATCCGACCAGATACGGCGGATGGGAATGGCGTCCTGCACCGAGCGCGGCACGCGAAACTTCACGCGCTCCTGCTGCTGTGCCTTGGCAAGCGTTTTAATCATGCGCGGCGCTCCTGTTTTTTATCTTGCTTCATGCGTTTCCCTCGCTTTCGCTTTTGATGCAGCCCTGCCTGTATGGCGGGCTGCATGGCGGCGTAATAGTAACTATCCGAGCGGAACACCAGCCGTTTGGGGCACAGCAGTTCTGATTTGCACCATGCCCACAGCAGTTGCTCCGGCGTCATGCCGTGGTAGGTAAAAAATCCGCAGACGGCAAACGGTGCGGCGGCCAAAATACACACCCAGCCGATTTCTTCCGTGTCCAACATCGGCTGCAGCAGAAAGTACACCGCAACAGCTACACCCACTGCTAACAGGGAGCAGACAAACTGCCGCGTGTTCAGCCCAAAGAAAATCGTTTCGTGGTATTCGCGGACTTCTTTTGGTATTTTGATCTCCATAACGGCACCTCACAATCCCATAATTTCTTTTACGATCCTGTCGCAGCCCTTGATCGCACCGACCAACACCAACAGGTTGAACGTCAGCTCGGCCACATAGGTCCAGACGGCAGTCACGACCGATGCGGAGGTATCCACGCTCGGCGGACTGGCGGCCAGCGCCGAAAAGATCACGCACGACAGCGCGATCACCAAGCCCTGCAAGCACACCCCGGCATAGCTGCGGATGAAGTTTTTGCCGACGTTGGCTGTCGGTTCGCCCGCAAAGGCGGCTAGTGGGATCGGTGCGATGGCCGCATACATCCACAAGCTGAACATCCGGCCGTAGACGGTCAGGATCATAACGAAAGACAAAACCGTAATGAGCAGCCCGCCGATCAGTGTGACGGCCCACAGCGGGATCGAATCCCAGAAGCCCACATCATTGATGGCGTCCACCAGCTCCTGCGGCAGCGTGGTGCTGTTCATGCCCGATGTTCCCGACTGCGTAATTACCGTGGACACCGTGCCCTGCACGATGGAAAACACTGCCTGCATGAGCTCCAGCCCATAGGTCACAGCGGCCTTGGCCAGCGCGAAGCGGATAAACAGCTTGAGAGCGTGTTCGGGGCGTTTCACTTCCACAAAGCTGCCGCAGGTCTTTACCACACCGATGGCGAAAAACAGCACGAGCAGCCCGTACCCGATGGCCTGCAGCGCGCCGTGGATACCGACCATGACCGACCACACCTGCCCGCCGCGAAAGGTCTGTGGGCTTTCGGTCAACAGCTGCCAGATCTCGGCCAGTTTGCCGTTCCAGGTGTTGAGGGCGGCGTTGAGGTTGTCTACGATCCAGCTATCGCCCACATGGCATCACCCCCTTGGTTTTGGTTCTACAATGCGTTGGCGCGATTTTATGCCCCCGTGCCCATGATCAAGTCCAAGATTTCTTTTGCAAACGTAATGACCAGCCCGCCCGCAAGCGTGAGAAATCCCTGACTGCGCTGGCTGGGGTCGTGGCTTTGCAGAGAAAGACCAACCTGCACAATGCCCCAGCCGAGCAAAATCAGCCCGATGGCGCGGATCAGGGAAAAGATAAAGGTTGACAGGTTGTTCACGACCGTCAGCGGGTCGCCGTCTGCAAAAGCAGGCAGGGCAAAACAAACGCCGCAGACGAGGGCGGCGTATAGGCAAAAGAAATGCCGCGCACGATTGGGTGCGCGGCGGGTGGCATTGATGCAATTTTTTTCATTCTTTTTGCAAAGCATTGGCATTTACCTCCGGTTTCTGTAAATCAAATTTGTTTGTAAATTCTGTTGGGCGGACACTTTTGGCTTATCCTCAAAATCATCCATGTCCAGCAGTTCATATTGCTCCGGCTGACCGGGCAGGTCGTTCGCGGCTCCGGCAGCGGTGGTGTAATCATACGGCGATGCACCGCCGTCCTCGGTGAAGCGGATGTTCGGGTGCCGCAGCAGATCGTATTTGTCATCCAGAATCGGGCGCTCCCCGCGCACAAACAAAATTGCCTTGTCATCCCCCAGCAGCCGCACCTCATCCGGCTTGAGCAGTTCGCGTCCGCTTGTCTGCCGGTTCACGCTGTAGCTGCCGTTGCGGCCGCGGCTTCGGTTGTAGGACGCGATCGAGATCGTTTCCTTGCCGATCAGCTCCGAAACATACTTGTGCGTGCCCTGCTCGTTGCCGCCCAAGTACAAAAATTCGTCGCACAGACCGACCAGCGACTCCCAGTCGTTTTTGTACATGGCCTTGAGCTGCGCCATGTTCTGCGCGATGATCGAGCAGAAAATACCGCGCGAACGCATGGTCGCCAGCGCAGACAAAAAACTGTCCTTGGGCAGAGAAATGTTCGGGAATTCGTCGATCAGCAGATGCACCGGCACGGGCAGCCGTCCCCTGTGGACGCGGTCAGCCTGACGGTAGAGCGTCTGAATGAGCTGGCTGTAAATCATGCCGACCAGATAGTTGAGCGATTTGTCCGAATCAGGGATGCAGCAGAACAGCGCAATCTTGCGTTCTCCGAGTTCTTCCAGATGCAGTTCGTCGGCCATAGTCAGCCGTGCGATCTGCGGCAGATTGAATGCCGCCAGCCGAACGCCAACGCTGACCAGAATCGAACGCGCCGTCTTGCCCGCTGCCTGCTTGAAAATACGGTACTGTTTGCAGGCAATGCTGTCCGGCTCGCGCATTTCCAGGCGTTCAAACAAAATGTCCAACGGTGATTGGTAGTCGGCGTCATCCTCACGCACCTCGGCGGCTGCGATCATCTCCATGACCATGGCGAAGTTTTGCTCGTCGGCGGGCGCTTCGTGGATCAGGTAGAGCATAAGTGCCTGCAGCAGAGCGGTTTCGGCCTTCGACCAAAACGGGTCGTTTTCATGCGCGTTCGGCGGCGTGGTGTTCTGGATGAGGTCAGCAATAAGCTGCAAAACGTCCTTATCGCTCTGCACATAGCAGAACGGGTTGTAGCAGAACGAGGCGGACGGGTCGATCAGGTCAAACACACGCACCTCATAGCCTTGGGCAAGCAAGAACGCGCCTGTCTTTCGCAGGATCTCGGCTTTCGGGTCTGTGATGACCATGGAGCAGCCCGCCTGCAGCACATTCGGCACGGCATAGGTGCGGGTCTTGCCAGCACCACTGCCGCCGATGACCAGCACGTTGGTGTTATGCTTATGCTTGTAGCCGTCCACGCCGATTTGGAAGTGCTTGGTCAGCAGCAGGTTGGTGCCGTGCTTGTCTCTATATTTTCGATTCAGCGCGGACACATCGCCCCAGCAGGCGGAGCCATGCTCCGCGCCGGGGCGTGTGTTGCACTTGTCGGAGACAAGCACGACTGCGGCAACTGCATAAGTCAGCGTAAAAAGCAGCAAGAACCGTGCGCTGTGCTCTGTCCATCGCAAAGCAAAAGGCGCGGCCAGCGCGGCGTTCAGTGCGGCCAGCACCGAGTTTAAGCCGCCTGTCTGCCAGTGGCTGGCCACAGCCACCGCCGCCCACCAGACCAACGGCAGGGGCAGCAGGCAGAACCACCAAGGATAGTTTCTTTTCAGCTTTCCACCTCCTGAAACATAAAATGCCCTGCGCGGCAGATACTGAAGTGACCCCAAAAAGCTAGACAATATTTTGAAGTAAAAATTGTTCAAGCAGCTGAAAGGGCTTGCTGTCTGTGAATTGCAGGCGGCAAGCCCCTTTAACTTTGCCTTGATGCGGCGGTTGTTGTAGTAATCCAGATATGCAACGAGTTCCTGCTTGAAGTGTTCCATGGAGCGGAACTCCTGCAAATACAGCAGCTCACTTTTGAGTAGTCCGAAGAAATTCTCTATCACGGCGTTGTCCAGACAGTTTCCTTTCCGGCTCATGCTCTGTCGGATGCCCTTCTCGCGGAGCATCCGCTGATACCGCTTATGCTGGTATTGCCAGCCCTGGTCAGAATGAAGGATCAACCCGGTTCCATCCGGTATCTTCTCAAAAGCCTTATCCAGCATAGTCGTAACCATACTCAGAACAGGATGGTCAGAGATGGTATAGCTGACCAGATCGCTGCTGCACAGATCAAGGATGGGCGAGAGATAGAGCTTCTCGCCAAACAAGCTGAACTCTGTTACATCGGTGACCCACTTCTGGTTCGGCTTTTCGGCGCGAGGAAGTCCCGGTTTAACAGATTTGGCGCAATTTTGCCCACTTCTCCCCTTATAAGAGCGGTACTTCTTCATCCTGACACGGCAAACTAAGCCCAACTCTTTCATAAGCCGCTGGACAGTCTTGTGGTTCAGGAGGAAATTGCGCTTGCGAAGTTCTGCCGTGATCCGGCGATAGCCGTACCGGCCCCTGTTTTCGTGGTAAATCGTTGTGATTTCTTCCTTAACAGATGCATATTTGTCTTCTTTCTGCATCTGCTTCAAATGATAGTAGAAAGTGGCACGGGGTAGTTGAGCGATTGAGAGCAGAATACTGAGTGCGTGTTTTTGCCTTAGCTTCTGAACTACCAGCGTTTTTTGTGCTGGCGTCGCTCGTCTTCCAAAACCAAGGCTTGCAAATTTTTTAGGTAGTCATTCTCCGCACGCAGTCGCTGCACTTCGGCCAACAGATCTTCTTCTACCTCTTTTTGGCAGCTTCTTTGACCGACCAGTGCTGCTGCGGCCCCTGTCGCTCAACCGACAAGCCTTCCGGCCCTTCTTCCAAATAAATGCGTTCCCAGCGCTCTATAATTTTATGGTCGTTAATTCCAAATTCCTGCATTGCTGCATAGATACTCAGATGTTCTTTTTTCATGGTTTCTACAACCATTTTCTTGAACTCCGGCGTATATCGTTTGTTTGGTACTCCTTTTGGCATAGCAAAACACCCCACTTGTTAGATAGTATATCATACTGTCTAACAAATGGGGTGCTGTTCATACCGCACAGGGCATAGGGTTTATTTGTCGTTTTATAGCATTCGAGGAATATCCTGCGCGCTGTACAAGAACCGACGCACTTCCATCACGCCATCGATCACCACATAGAACACCGTGCAATTGTGGACGTAAATGCGATAGTACGGATATTCGCGCTGTTTCGTGGATGGATACGGTTCAAAGCTCTCTGCAAAATTCAGGCGCTCCAGAATCGCCTTTTCGGTATCATCCACCAGCTTCTGCGCAGCGGTAGGGTTGTCCAGCACTTGGTCGATATACTGCGCCGCACGCATCAAATCCTGCTCAAACAGTCGCGTGTAGCGCAGTTGATACTTAGGGAACCTCTGAATCAATCCCGCCCTTCGGGCTTGGCACACATCACACCGTCTATCGCACATCATCCGCGTTGAGAAAATGCTCGACAATACATCCAGTATTGTCTGCGCTTTTCTCTTAGCGGCTGACGCGCGCTAGCCGCTGTACTGTGCACCAGATTGAATCAGAGCTTCCCTATTTTCTTCCACGGAACTGGGCCCTCACATTCCCGAAAACTTCCTCATGGCTCAGCCGAACAGGATCGCTCTTGGCTGCGGCATCCGCTTCATCGAGTTTGGCGTCCGCGCCGTCGATCAGCGCCGTATATTGTTCAATGCTCATCACGACCATGCTGCCATAACCATTTTTGGTCAAGAAAACCGGTTGCTGCTGTTGGGTCACAAGCCGTTCGACTTCGGGATACTTATTTCGCAAATCGGACACAGGACGGATTTGGATCATATTGCTCACCTCTCGCTTTCTTATCCTTATTTCATCATAATTCTTGTGAAAAGCAAGAGGCTGTGGAAATTTCACCATGAGGAATAGTTGCTTACAGAAACCGGCACAGCGCATCATCCACGGCGTCGGTATAGCCTCCCTCGGCGATGCGCCGGGTGCGCAGCTGGTTGAGGGCATTCCTTGCCAGCCGATATTCGTCCATATCCAGCGCCAGTCTGCCGCCTTTTGGCGGCAGGGCGTGGATGCGCAGCACTAGCGCGCCGGTTGCGGTGCAGTCTGAGCCCGTGGCTTTCTGTGCGTAGTAGACATTGCCCAGTGCCCGCAGCAGGATGCTTTTGTTGGCACGGTCGAGTTTTATATTTCGACGTTGAAGCATGAAGTTTACACCTCGTTTCTGCTTGATCTCGGCTCAACCATATCACAACCTCTGCCGCGTTGCTATCCCGGATTTGAAAACAAACGGAAAATATTTGAACGAACAGCCTTTATCTGGTTCGCTCCATACGCTTGATCTTAACCGGCATCCTGGGGAGCTGTGCGCGGGCATCGTCGCGCTGACGCAGGAAAACGCGAATGTCACCAAGCTCCCTGCGCACGCTGGGGCGCTGACCGTTAGCCCTGATTTTGTCGGCGCGCGGGGAGGGCGTATCGGGCAAAGGCCCTTTGTTGGGCGAGGAAGGCTCGGACGGATTCTTTCTCCCCAAAGCTGTTGTTTCCAAATCCGATTGCTTCGGGGCTGGGGTAAAATCCATGTTGAACTGTTCCTCGCTCTCGCCGACCGCAAAGCTGACCGCGCCGTGCTCAGTCTCTATGGTTTCTTTTTCGGGCACGGGTTGACTTTGGCCCTTTTGCACGTCCGCTACCAGCTCGGCTTCGCCGGTATCCACCACATCAAGCTGCAGCTTGTCAATGACACGATTGACCTTGGCGGCGTCCTCGGCCCAGACGGCGATCTCGATGTTATCGGGGTCAGAACGGTCACGGATGGGCACATACAAAAGCCCATGCGATTTTGCGGCCTTGGCAAAATCCCGCATCTGGTCGGTCGGCACGCTGAAGAATTTCAGCGGTTTGCCCTCGCGCAGCAGACGAACAAGCTTGGTTTTTCCGTGCGTTTTCTTCTGGTCGCGCAGTACGGCCAGCGCAAATACAGCAAAATTCTTTGCCGCCGTTCCGGAGATTTTTAAGGCAAACTCAGTTCCCTCCAATGTGTAGCGGACGACCTGGTCCGCGGGTTCCGCGCCGTAGTTCATCTGGCAGCACTCCTGTCTTGGCTCCCCTTAGCGGGTGAGGGGCGCTCCAACACTTCAAACGAATCCACGCCCGGCACAAGCGCCAGCGTGCGGCCATTCTGCCAGTCCATGTGGAGCTGCCCGGCATCGTCCACGCAGGCTACCGTGCCAATGGTGCCGGACGGCACGGGATCATACGGATCGTTCATATCAATGAGGCGGATCTTGGTGCCCGCAGGATAGCACTTGCGGGCATATTCGGCACGGTAACGATCTCGGTTACTGTTGAACATACAATCACTCCAATCTTTATGATTTTTAACGTGTTTTTGTTTGATATTTAGTCTGATCTTGCTTTAGCTCGGTTTGCTGATTTTGCCGTTCGCGTTCGGCATCTGAAAGGAGCCGGCGTATTTCAGCGGAGTGGGCGGCAATCTCCTTGCACAGCTTAAGGTCGCGGCGCAGCGGTTTGAGGGCGGCCGTAATTTCCCGAATTTGCGGGGAGCCAGGCTCGCTGCGGTACAACTGTTGGCGCTCGTCTTGCAGTTCGGCAATTTTGCTTTCCAGTGCGGATTGCTTTGCTTGCAGCTGCGCCACAAAATCAATTTCATTTTTTGACAAGAATTCCATCTGCCTGATCCTGCGGTCAAGATTACGGATGTCCTGCCGTACAGCATAGCTGGGGCGGCGGGGCTTATGCGGCAGCGCACCCAGCTCGTACAGATAGCGATAGTACAAGGCCCGCAAGCCGGTGAGCCTGCGGGCCTTGCCATAGCTTTTGCGCAATCGGGCGTGCTTTGCAACGGGCGGCTGTTCCTGTAAAAAGTGCCACCTTGCGTCGGGGTACAAAATGCGTATTTGCAGCGCTTCTGAGGTATACTGCCTGCCAAGCGTTTTAAACCGCACAGGCCGTGTCTTTCCGGGTGGGCGCAGCGTGGGATATTTGTGGTTAAAATTCAGCTCGTAGCCCTTGCTTTCCAGTTCTCGTATAAACTGCCGCCACGTCAGCGCTTCGGCCAGCGCGGCATCCACATCCTGCCGGATCACCGTGCGCCAGGTCGGCTGACCGTTTTTCTCGGCCAGCCATTCGGCGTAGGGCTTTGATACCTGCGCGGCGCGTTCGGTTTGGATGATCGACAAGCCGTACTTCACGCACAGTTCGTCCGACACGGCGCGGATCTCCAGCGCATAGCTTTTGGCATTGCTGTGATATTTTCTGCCGCTGTTCATCGCCACGCTGCTCCACACGATATGATTGTGATAATGGCTCGTGTTCAGGTGTGTGGTGACGATGGCCTGGTACCGCCCGCCCAGCACCCGCTCGGCCAGTTCCAGCCCGATCTTGTGTGCCAGCTCCGGCGTGACCTCGCCCTCGGCAAAGCTCTGTACCAGATGGTACCCCTGCACGCCGTCCGTCTTGTGCCAGCGCACAGCGTTTGCCCGCATATCCTCATAGGCTGACTGCGTGGTACACCCAAGCCCAGATTCAAAGCAGTCTGTTTCGGTTTTCTCACGGTTCAGGGCGTAGTCCACGGTTTCGGCCAGCGGCATCCCGTGCTGCCGTGTGGTCTTTTGCTTGTCCTGTGCGTATCGTACTGCGTTGTCCAACCGATAGACGGGAATCACGGATGTGTAGGCCATATGCTGCCGCCACCTTTGCTGTAATATAAAAAACAGCCGGGAGATTTACTCTCGACTGTTTGGTAGAAATATTGCTTGTTGGCGAAGAATTGTCCCAAGGCACAGGCCGGTTTACACAACCCCGCCGGTTCAAAAGTTACTGGACCAGCTGCGCCTTGTACTTGGCGCGGTCGGCAGGCGAAATGCCAAGCATTTCCATTGCCTTATCGGCAGTGACATGAGTGTTCTGCATCAGGCTTTGAATCAGTCCAATAGTTGCCTTTTCTTCACCCTGAGCCATGCCCTTGGCCATGCCGCGCTCCTCGCCGCGGTCTGCCACAAATTTGCTGTAATTGCACATTTCGTTTAGCCTCCCTTCCAGCCTTTCGCTGGCTTGAAATCCGAATTGCTCTTCAAGCTGTGTACTCTTTTCGTTTTTGCTCAGCTTATCAGAAAGCAGCGTGTTCAAAAAAGCAATCAGTTCACTTTCTCTGATCTTGCTGTTTTCCCCAAGGCAGAGCAGGATCACGCACAGCTTATCGTAATTTTCCTTGTCCTCGTGCTGCTCGCCGCACAGGTTCGTTTCCGCCAGGCTGTACGAATTGACCGCACCGCGCCACTCTTCGCTCGGCGACATACAGATCCAAATCGAATATACTTTGGCAATATTTTCGTACTGGGAGCCGGTGAACTCAATGCCTTTCTGTGCGGAAATCATTCTGGCGCAATAGTATACGCCGCGTGTCACCAGATGATACGTCCCATGCTTTTTGTCGGTTGGGGTAAAATCCGCCTGCGCTTCCAGGTTGATGATCAGTCGGGCGCGATCCTTCGTGTGGGGGAGCAGCGCATCAAACTGGATGTCATACAGAACCGTACCCTCCGATACCGTTTTGTCCTCCGTGTTGTTGCCCTTGATCTTTTCGGCACGGTACGGATTGGTCAAGTCACGGTCTACGGGCAATTCCCCGACAAGCGGTTGCCCCTCAATGCAGGCGGCGATCTCTTCCTCGGTGCAGTTCCGATATTCCGGCACACACCCTTGCAAGATCCGAACCAGCACTTCCTTGCAGGCCAGGGCCTCTTTGCAGGCTGCATCGGATCGGGAACGGTATTCCCCAATCGACAGCGCCGCGTCCAGTGCTTCATCAGGCATGATGTTCACCCCTGCCCTCTATTGTACTTGCATTATACCGTAAAGTTGTGAATTTTTCAATAACCTGCCATACTCTTGGCCGAATTTTGCAGCAGGCCCCTTCGTGCTTACCAATTTTCTCGCACTTCTTCCCACACCACCCGCGCAATGCGTGCCATCTCTTCCACGCTCTCCGGGCCGGCTGTGCCGGTGCTGTTGGCGCGGTGGGCCAGCTGATTGGCATTGTTGCATAACCCCGCTACCTTGCGCAGCAGGTCGGCATGGTGGGTGCATGGGCGCGGCGTGATCGTCTTGCCCATGATGAGGCTGCGCAGATATTCCTCGCGCGGCAGGCCGCTGACGGCGGAGCAGCGGTTCAGATGCGCCAGCTCTTGCTCTGTCAGCCGCAGAGGGATCACATGGCTGCGCTTGCGCATGGGATCACCGCTCTTGATTTTTGCCCAGTCGTTTTGCTTTCTTTGGCTGCCGAGGCAGTTTGACCAATGCTTCGCGGCAGACGGGAACCCCGGCCAAATCCAGTCCTAACTTCGGCAAATCGGCAATGTACTTGATGTATCGGTTCCCTCTAAACTGTGACATCAGAATACCTTGATTCCGTGCTTCTGTCGTGATCAGCAGGCAATCCATACGATCTCCCGGTACAACGGACATAGCCGCCGCATGATTCCGCATAAAAGTGTAGTCGGCCCTAAAATCATCTGCCAAAGCCGTGTAGTCAGTATCGGGCAATTCCAGCACCTCTTTGATCTGACATGGCGCCAGGACATACGAGCCGGAGCCTCTGCGCAGTTGCGACAGGCTTCGGGGATTCTCGGTAAAAGCGGCAAACAATGTTTCACTCACCTTTGCTCACCTCCATCGGCACGAAGCGGGGTTTGGGGCATCGCCCCAAACTGTGCGTTTGGATATCCAAACGCTATGCTTGCAAAACCGTTCACGGGCTGGGACGCCGTGGTCAATTCAGCTGACAAGCGATTCGCCTCTGGCTGCGGCCTTGACGAGCCCGTCCAGAGTCGTGCAGACGCGGCTGTACTTTTTCGCCAAACCGAGCTGTGCGTTGACGGCGGCATCGCTGTCGCGCCCGCACAGCACCAACACAGGGCAGCGCAGCAGCTTGTCACGCACAATATCGTTGTAAATGTGGCGCTCGTCGGGGTCGTCCAGTGCCACAAACTGCCCATCCTGCAAACGCGGACAGACGGGAACATACCCGCACTCGAACACGGTGCGGCAATAACGGCGCAGATGCGCGGAAGAGGTTCCCTCGGCGGCACAGATAAAAGCCCAAGGTCGTTTCATAGTCAAAAATCCTTTCCTGTTTTCTAAATAGCGGGGGTGGAATCCACATTGGATTCCACCCCTACGCATTTTTCTGTCATGTGAATCCGACTTGGATTCACTCTGCGGTTTCGGTGGGCTGCAAAGCATTTTTCAATCGCTCCGTGCCCAATTCGTAGTAGACGTTCGTCACCTCGATGCCGACGGCCTCGCAGCCCTCCTGCACAGCGGCCAGCACCGTCGTGCCTGCCCCCGCAAATGGGTCAAGGATGCGCCCACCCTGCTCGCAGATTTGGACGACCTCGCGCATGAGCGGCAGCGGCTTCTCGGTCACATGGATGCGGTTGGCAGGATTGGCGTGCCGGAACACACCGGGCAGGCAGCCGACATTGCGTTGCATAGGCATGGGGCCGTTGGAACCCCAGACCATAAATTCGGCCTGCTGGCGGTAGCGACCTTTCTGCGGACGGCTCGTCATCTTATCCCACACGGCCACGCCGCGCCAGATCCAGCCCGCCCACTGCATGGCGCAGGACAGCGCCGGCAGCTGCCGCCAGTCAATGAATACGCAGATTGGCGCGCCGGGCTTGCAGGCAGCGCGGGCCTTGCTCATCCAGACGGCTGTCCACAGCATCCAGCTCAGTTGGTCTTTCTGGTCCCCGTCAAAATCGGGCAGGGCCTTGTCAGCGCTCATACTGCTGTACTTCTGGTTGGTCGTGCGGGTTTTCTCGCTCGGCTTTGCGCCCCGCCGCCCGCATAGGGCGGGTCGGTGATGACCGCGTCGAACGCGCCGGGCTGGAAATGCGGGATAATGTCCAGCGCATCGCCGTGTAAGATCGTCCAGCCGTCACCGCCGCGGTGTTCGGGCATGATAAAGTCGGGTACAAACAAATCGTTTTCCGTTTTGGTCAATGGCATTCCCTCTTTCTGTTACAATAAATTTTGCTTGGAAGCCCAGTATCCGGTGGGGCTTCTTTCCGCCTTTTATAAAAACGCGGAATTTCTATCGTTCCATATCGGCGGAACGAGCCGCTTCCTTTGCTTTGTGGAACGGTTCTGGCGATTTCGGTCGGTCTTTTTCAAACGGATAAACCTGTACGACATCATCTTTGATTTGAATCAAATCCTCAGTCGGGTTGTCAATGGTCATTCCGGGCAGAATCACTTGGCTGCCGTAAATTTCCACTTTGCCGCTCACCGTGCCGTAGATGCGGAGACACCCTTGAAGCCAAGGCGAAGCATTCGTTACCCGGCTGCGCAGCACGCGCCCCTCGCCGCAGACCTGAATGTCAAATTTCAAAACGCCGCTCATCACAATGGCCTGATCCTGTATCATGCATTTGCCCCCGACATCGGCGTCACCGCTGACCAGCGCACTGCCTTTGGCAATTGCTTCCTCGGTCAAGCAGGCATCCCCGGCCACAAGTGCATCCTCGCAGCAGATCGCATCGTCCGCGATCCATGCCGCACCGTCCTGTGAGAGATTATCCGCACTTTGAACATAGCCGCCCAGCGTCCCGGCTTTCACTCCCTCGCGCACATCTTTCAGCGCACGGATGCGGTGCAGCCAGGGATAATGCGGGTGGGCCTGGTTTGTAATTTCGTACTTGGTTGTCTGTGGTCATCGTGCATCACCTCGTTCTTTCGGTTTGGGCGTCTTTCCCCGTGCAGCCATATGGTCAGGATCGGACAATTCGGTTTCCACATACTCGGAGATGATAAAGAGCGCGTCATCATAGCTGTGGCAGCCGTACACCCGCTCACACATTTCTCTGGACTGGTCGCGCTGTCCGTTTTCGCACAGCAGCCGCGAGGCTCGGCCAAGGATGGCAAAGATGTTGCCATCGTGGCCGAACAGCGCCATTTTGGGGTGTGTATTTTGTTTACTTTCTTTCTGCATTTTTGCTTCTCTCATCGGGCGATTTCCGCCTGCTCTCGTCTTATTGCCTTTTGCCGCATGGCCATCTGCGCCAGATCGCCATAGTCTGCGCCGTCAAGCTGCGGCAGACGCACGGCCACGGCGTAGCGCTTCCCGTAATGCTCGGCCAAGGCGGCGGTCGCCATTCGGCCTGGCGGGTCGTTGTCCAGACACAGTTCCATGCGGACAACGTGCGGGTGCCGGCGCAGAAATTCTTCCAGTGCGGCGGGCGGCTTTATGGTGTGTGTTTGCTCCGGCACATAAATGCCGCCCAGCGACAGGCGATATTTATCGGCGGCACTGCCCGCCAGTGTCATCTCAGCCATCGCGTCAATGGCGGCTTCAAACACGGCCACGGTATCGCTTTCGGCGGTTGGAGGAATACAAAAGCCGTACCTCTTATCGCTGCCCGACGCTTCGGCCTTGAACGGCCTGCCATATTGATACGTTCCGCGCAGGGCGGCATACTTTGGTTGTCCGTTCTCATCCTTGCCCACAAGCACACAGTTGTGGTAGGGTGTACTCTCGTATAAAATGCCTTGCTCCATGCAATAGGAAATGACAGGTATTGAAACACCGCGTCCCAGTAAATACTGCACAATGCGGTCGTTGTTCGGTGCGGCGGCGGGCAAAGCAAAGGGAGGCCGTTCCCGTTCAATGCTTTCGTGCGCGGGCTCGGTGTACGCAGGGCTTTCCTCACACAGCAAACGCACTGCGTCCACAAACCGAACGCCCTCGACATAGATCAGGTAATCCAGCGCCGACTTGCCGCCGATGCCCCGGCTTTTCCAGTGCCAGACACTGCTTTCGCCGTTGATCTTAAAGCTGTCGTGGCTGCGCAATTCAAATTCACCGCGGGCGCTGCTTTTTACAAGGTCGTTCGGGCGGTAGCGGCGCAGGAATTCTATCGCCGTCATGCGCTTGGCGGCGGCGATCTGCTCTTTCGTAACGCCGTTCATATCACAAAATCGCGTTCAGCAGCAGGCCGACCTTGTCCACGCGCTCCCACGGGAAATCCTCTCGGCCAAAATGTCCGCCCACCGCCGTGCGGGCGTAGAACGGATTTTGCAGATCAAGCGTTTCGATCATACCTGCGGGGGTCAGGTCAAAGACCTGCCGCACAGCTTTGGCAAGGCAATCGTCGGCGCACAGGAGGCAAGTGCCGAACGTGTCCACTTCGACCATGACCGGCTCGGCCATGCCGATGGCATAGGCCAGCGTGACCTGACACCGCGGCCATGCCAGCCGCCACCAGATTTTTCGCAATGTACCGCGCCATGTACGCGCCGCTGCGGTCCACCTTGGTCGGGTCCTTGCCGGAAAGCGCCCCGCCGCCTTGCGGGGCAAACGGGCCGTAGGCGTCCACTGCCAGCTTTCGGCCGGTCAGGCCGGTGTCGGCCTCCGGCCCGCCCAGCACAAAGCTGCCGCTGGGGTTGATGAGGATTTCCAGCGCATCATCCACGGGCTGCCCGCGCAGCGCAGGTGCAATGACCTGCTCGGTCAATTCCTGCGCCAGCTCGTCCGGATTTTTATTGGCGGCGTGCTGAACGGACAAAACCACAGTAGAGACGCGCAGCGGTGCGTCCTCGTGATCCGGTTCGTTTACGGCATACTCGACCGTGACCTGTGCCTTGCCGTCGGGGCCGATGCCGTGGATGGTGTCGGTCATGCGGGCCAGTGTCAGCAAGCTGGTCAGGCGATGCGCCAGCACCACAGGCAGCGGCATAAACTGCGGCGTTTCCTTGCAGGCGTAGCCGACCACAATGCCCTGATCGCCCGCGCCGAGTGCGTCCGGGTCGGTGTCGTCCAGAGGTACATTGACCGCGCCCGCGATGTCGGGACTTTGCGCGTGCAGCCAGCAGTCGATCTGAAACGCTTTCGGGTCATACCCGACGCCGCGCACAACATCCCGCGTGATGTTGAACACATCCGGCTGCACAGTCGTGCTGATCTCGCCCGCGACCACGATATGCCCGCGGGTGGCCAGCGCCTCGCACGCGACACGGGCGGCGGGGTCAACGGCAAGGCAGGCGTCCAGGACGTTATCGGCAATAAGGTCGCACAGTTTGTCGGGGTGGCCCTCGGTAACGGATTCGGCGGTATAAAACTTTTTCATGGCAGATTCTCTCCTTTTATAATGTAGAAATAAAAAGCGGCCCGCAGCCGAGAGGGCTGCGGGCCTTGGCGGAATTGAGATCATTCATCTTTCGGGGGCCTGTCGACTGGGCGGACGCCGGGGTCTTGAAACGGCATCCATCGCGGCAGCATAGCGTTCCGTCGTGCAGTGCTCTACCAAAATGCCAAAGGGCGTCCGGTGGAACAGCTGTGGGTCGTGGTAGAATTTCTCGTAACGGGTGAACTGCTCCGGCGTCAGGCCGACGAAGTTCTCTTCGTTATAGCCGCACACAAAGAACGTACCGGCGATGACATCATAATCGCCGAGCGCACGGTTCAGCGGAAGGCCCATCAGCTTGCCCTCGTCGTTCAGAACAACGCAGACGTTGTCATCCGGGAACGGGTAGGCAACATCGATCAACCCGCCGACGATTTTCTGCTTGGCTTCAAGGGTCGGCTCAATGTCGGCCTCGCGGGGATATTGCCCCGGCTCAACGATCAGGACTTTCAAATGTATCCCGATGCTTCTGCGGCCGGCACGCCTGCGCAGCCTCTCGCCATGCTTCCAACATAGGCTGCATAGGAATCCCGTTCTGGCGGCAGCCCTCCAGCACGGTATTCCAGTAATAGCGGCTTGGGCGTTCTGGCTCGTCCTTATACGGCGCATTCATGACGTACACCATTGCCTGATGGCCCACGCCTTTGCCTTGCACATCGACCGTGCGCCGGGCATAAAAATGCGGAAAGCCTTCGTAATGGTTGAGCGCTTGCTCGTCCTGTGCGCTGACTTTCCACAGCAGGCCGTCCACATGGTTGCCCTTGTCGGGCAAAATCGTCAGGTACCCGCCGCCCGTGCGGCGGAATGCCAACCGATACCCGTCCAGCCGCACACGCCCCACCGGCTCTGCATCCGGGCAACGGCGGGCCATCTGATCCAGATTCAAATTGCTGCCATAGGCAAAATATAAAGTTTTCTCGTTCAACCGTTCATCTCCAATCTATCTTGCGCCATCGTCCCGATGGCGTTGGTTGCAGGGATACTGCGCTTTGTCATACCGCCACGCGCGGTCGCCGGGCAGATTTCAGCAAATGCTCCCGCACATTTTTGTACTCCGGGCCGATCAACCCCAAGCGCAGCAAAAACGTGCGGAACGTAAAGGCAGGGTTATCGCCGACCGGCGTTTTGTGCGCCAGCGTTTTCTGTTGGTTGATCGCCTGCGCCGAGATTGCCATCGCCAGCACGATGTTGGCCTTGACTTCGCCCGCGTGCAGCGTAGCGTTGAACAGCCGAAACTCGACCGTGCCGTGGTAGAACACCGAATGCAGATTGACGGCATGGTACCGCGATAAGTCGTAGTGATCGTTGCTGCCGTCATTCCCCTGATACCAGCGGCTTTTCAGCATCTCCATGCTTGCGTCCTTCGGCAGCTTGCGGATCGTCTGCAGCACAGGTTCTTCCACGCGTCTGCACCAGCGCCGGGTTCGGCTTTCATCCACCTTCAGCGCCGCAAACAGAATGTCCTCTTTCGAGTACATGATCGACAGCAGGTTCTTCAGGCTTTTCGGTGTGTGCCTGGCTGCATCAATATGAACGTGCATCCCGCAGGAGTCATTGACAAAAGCACCTGCATGGCGCAAAGCGCGCACGACCTCCTGCAGCTTTTCCATCTCGGCGTATTCGAGCTTGGGGGAGTTCATCTCGACCCTGTACTCTCGCCCAGCGGGAACCTGCCGGCCATTGCTTCGGCGAAAGGCATGGATGCTCCCATCCGAAACGATTTTCCAGTCTTTGCCCTCGCGGTCGGTCACGCGGTAACCATCATAGGTGCCGCCGTAGTGTGTTATGCTTGTACCGAACAGCTCCGCCAGCGTCCGTGCCGCCTGTTGTCGGGTCAGGCCGGTCATCTCGATCTCACAGCCGAAATACTGATCCCGAAAATCCAGCGCCATTTATCCGCCGCACAGCTCTGCGTCTATCGCCGCCAGCCGTTTGCCGATCGCCTCGACCACATTCACAGTCACGCCGTTGCCGGCCTGCCGGTAGGCTTGCCTTTCGGACGAAACAACGAGTATTTTATCGATGCGGTCATCTGCCCAGCCCTGCAAACGCAGACACTCGCGCGGCGTCAGGCGGCGGATGCGGCCGCCCTGCAAAACGCCGGAGACTTCGCCCTTGTGGCGGTGAATCCCATTGTCCTGGCGTGTTGTCAGGCAGCGGGCATTTTCCGTGAGCTTCGGGTCAGCGTTCAGGTCTACAAAGCACAGTGTGCCTTGTTTGCCGCAGGCCGTCAGCGTGTGCGCGATGCCGTGCCCCACACGCCCGCGGCGGGTGTTGGATGTGGCGTAGCTCAGGTCGATGCTGTCGCCGACGCGGGCGGTCTGGTAGCCTTTTTTGGTCGCGCATTTGATCTGCGCGGCGGCTTCGGCTGGCCGGGGCTGTACAGCAGGAGCGCCTGCTCCCTCGGTGAAAGGAAATATTTTTCCTCGACATCGTTCATCAAGATATCCGATAAGGTACACGCGCTTTCTTGCCTGCGGTACACCGAAATCTGCGCTGTTAAGAACCTGCCATTCGACAAAATACCCCAGCTTTTCCATTTCGCGCAGGATGGCCGCAAATGTCCGCCCGCCGTCATGGTCGAGCAGGCCGGGAACATTTTCAGCCAGCCAGTACTTAGGGTGCCGGGCTTCAGCCAGTCGGGCAAGCTCAAAGAACAAGGTGCCCCTTGGGTCGTCGAATCCGCCGCGGCTTCCGGCAATGCTGAAGGTCTGGTTATTCCGAAATTCAGGATAACCAGCCTTATCCCGAATAAAATAAGAAGCCCGAAGCCCAGCCG
>VOFJ01003453.1_pt1 | contig 47065 bp, 72 predicted proteins | sample 5384081 | NCBI WGS metagenome assembly VOFJ01 (sample SAMN12384729, study PRJNA508395) | human gut metagenome | isolation source: healthy gut I | host: Homo sapiens
TGTCGCTGCGGGAAGCATGCGACCGGTGAAAAGGCCCGCGTGCTGGAAGTTATCGAGATCGCTGACAAGGTCTGCAAGGATAGCGGGCATTGAGTATCCGAAGGTGTGCCGTGGCTGGTCTGAATCCCCACCGCAGGAGAATGACCGTTTGGCCGGGGAGGAAATCGAGGAGATCAAGCCCGCCACGTGATGCCGCCAAGGCCGAGGGCATTGATGCTATCGGCCCCTGCCCCCCGGACAAAGCGTGTTCAGCCAGGCATTGGGCGGCTGGTACGATATCGTGGTGTGCATGTACCACGATCAGGGCCATATCCCCCCTCAAGACCGTCGGCTTCGTATATGATCGTGAAAAACAGGAGTGGAAAGCGGTGGAGGGAGTCAATGTGACGCTGGGCCTGCCGATCATCCGCGCCAGCGTTGACCACGGCACGGATTTCTACCATGCAGGCAAGGGGCAACGGCAACGAACGGAGCCTTGCAAACGCCATCGCCTACGCGGCAAGTTTTTGCCGGAGCAAGAGCTGAAGGAGAGATCACTTATGAAATTTGTTATGACACAGTCCATCTGCCCGGAAGGCATCGAAAAGCTCAAGGCAGATACCAATGGTCAGGTGGAGATCATTGCAGAAGATAATCCCGATCCCAATAATTATCTGGACGATATGAAGGACGCGGATGCGCTGATCGTGCGCATTGCAAAAGTGCGATGCACATGCCATTGAAAACAGCCCCAACCTGAAGGTCATCGGTCGCACCGGTGTTGGCTATGATTCGGTGGATGTGAAAAAAGCAACGGAGCTTGGCATCCCGGTCGTCATCACGCCGGGCGCCAACAACCGCAGCGTGGCCGAGCATGCGGTCGCCATGATGTTTGCGCTTTCCAAGAACCTGTACGAAGGTCAGGTGGAGACCCGGAAAGGCAACTGGGAGATCCGCGGTGCACACAAGGCATTTGAGCTGGAAGGCAAAACGGTGGGTGTCATCGGTCTGGGTGCCATTGGCCGTGAGACCGCAAAGATCTGCCAGGGCGTCGGCATGAAGATCGCAGGCTATGATCCCTTCATGAGCCAGGAAAAGATCGAAGCACTGGGCGCTGAATACTATGCAGATTACAAAGAACTGATCAAGAATGCCGACATCGTGACCGTACATGTGCCCCTGACCGACCAGACCCGCAATATGATCGGCGCAGCTGAGCTGGCGACGATGAAAAAAGACGGCGCTGGTCATCAACTGCAGCCGCGGCGGGATCGTAAACGAGGAGGCGCTCTGTGAGGCGCTTCGTGCAGGAACCATTGCCGGTGCAGGCACCGACGTGTTCTGCAATGAGCCGCCCAAGCCGGATGATCCCCTGCTGAATACCCCCAATCTGATCGTAAGCCCGCATTCGGCAGCGCAGACCCGCGAAGCTGTGATCAAGATGGCTACCATGTGCGTGGATGGCTGTCTGGCGGTGATCCGCGGCGAAAAGTGGCCCTTCGTGGCAGACAAGAAGGTCTTTACGATCATCCCAGATGGGCCGGAAAATAAAAAAAGAAGCGCAGCGTAAAAGACGAGCCGGAAGGGGAAAACATGGACGATTACAATCCGCGCACCCGGTATGAACACTATTATGTGCGTATGGCACGGCTGGAAGGCCGTGGAGAATTGCAGAAGCGGTATCCCGATGACTTTTATGTCAGACCATTCCAGATCGCAGGGAATGTCTATTACATTGGCAACAAGGCGGTCTGTTCGCATCTGATCGACACCGGTGAGGGGCTGATCGTGATCGACACAAGCTACCCCGAACTGGATCATCTGCTGATAAACTCCATCTGGGAGGCAGGTTTTGACCCAAAGGATATCCGGATCGTGCTGCACACGCACCTTCATTACGACCACTTTGGTGCCACGAACACCCTGACAAAGATCTACGGTGCAAAGGCCTATGTTGGCAGGGATGAATGGGAAAGCGTGCAGCGCAAGCCGGAGCTTGCCGTTATCCCGCAGGATCCATATCTCAGTTACCGGATGATCCGCCCGGATGTCCTGCTGGAAGACGGAGATGAGATCCGCCTTGGCAACACCGTGATCCACTGCATCGAGACCGCCGGCCACACAGAAGGCACCATGTCGTTCTTCTTTGACGTTGAAGACAATGGGCATATCTGGCACGCGGGAACGTTTGGCGGCGCAGGATTCATTACGATGTACAAAGAGTTCTTTGCACGGTATGGCCTGTCGGATCTTCAGCCCGAATTTCTCCGCTCGCTGGAAAAAATGAAGGCACAGAATGTGCAACTGGTGCTGGGAAATCATCCTGCACCGAACCACATCCTGCAAAAGATGGAAAAAAAGCTTGCAGATCCGGATGCCGGAAATCCGTTCATTGACCCGACCGGCCAGGACTGGCAGAATTATCTTGCATGGGTTGAGGCAGAGTTCAGACAATTTATGGAAGATGGACGCTGAACCGCTGTCCTTACTACAAAATAAGGGAGAACAAACCTATGAAATAACGAAAAATATTACAAAGGAAGGAATGATCTGTTCAGCGGCATCGTGCTGAGTGCATTTTCCATTGCATATCTGATCGGCGCCACCAGGATCAAGATCCCCAAGATGCTGTCATCGTCCTTTCTGAATGCATCTTCTGTGCCAAAGCTCTGGGGCACGCTGCTGCTGATCCTTGGTATTATTCTGGTCATCCGCGGTGTGCGCGTGATGAAAGCAGAAAAGGCAGCAGGAAATGCGCCGGAAAAGAAAAACCGCTGCACAGATGGTAAAGGATTTCTGGAGCGCAAACCGTGCTGTGATCGAGATGTTTGTGGTACTGCTGATCTACATTGCTCTGATCCAGCCGGTGGGCTTCCTGATCTCCACGTTCCTGTTCCTGTTTGCAGAGTTCAACATCCTCTCCTACAAAGAGGATCGCAAGATAGGCTTTACACTGATCTTTGCTCTGATCTGTGCAGTTGCCATCTATGCGCTGTTCAAATACGCTTTCTCGATGCCGCTCCCGCAGGGTATCCTGAAGGGAATCTTCTAAGAAAGGAAGGTACAGATCATGTTAATGGAAGGCTTCTCCATGGTGTTCGGTGATCCGCTGAGCATCGTACTGGTGGCAGCAGGCACCCTGATCGGTACTATTTTTTGGTGCGATCCCCGGGCTGACTGCAACGATGGCTGTTACCATCTGCCTGCCGATGACTTTTTGCAATGAGCGACAACAGAGCCATTGCACTGCTGATGGCGCTGTACATTGGCGGCATCTCCGGCGGCCTGGTCTCCTCTATTCTGCTGAATATTCCCGGCACGCCCGCTTCTATGGTCACTGCATTTGACGGCGCGCCCATGGCGCGCAAGGGCGAGGGCGCAAAGGCGCTGGGCACCGGCATCTTCTTCTCGTTCCTCGGTACCATCTTTGGTCTGATCGCCCTGATGATCATTGCGCCCTATCTGGCAGCTGTCGCGATCAAGTTTGGTGCATTTGAGTATTGCGCACTGTCCATTTTCTCCCTTGTCGCTGGTCATTTCGCTGGCAGGCAAAGATATGGTCAAAGGCCTGGCAGCAGCGCTGCTGGGTGTCATCTTTGCCACGTTCGGCATCAGTGCTTTTGACAGTATCGTGCGTTATGACTTTGGCAGTGTGAATATGCAGTCCGGCTTCCAGCAGCTGGTCGTTCTGATCGGCCTGTATGCAGTGCCGGAGGTCGTGGCTGTGGCGCAGAAAGTCGTCAAGCCCAAGGAAGTCATCGTTCAGAACACCACCGTGGATAAGATCCATGGTCTGGGTTTCACCTGGAAGGAATTCAAGAGCCAGATCGTCAACTTCTTTATCGCGGCATTTATCGGCACCGGCATTGGCATCCTGCCCGGTATCGGCGGCGGTACAGCCGGCATCATGTCCTATACCACGATCAAGAACCGTTCCAAGACCCCTGAAAAGTTTGGTACTGGCATCATGGACGGCGTGGTTGCCTCTGAGACGGCAAACAACGCAGCGGTTGGCGGTGCAATGGATTCCCCTGCTGACGCTGGGTATCCCCGGCGATGGCATCACGGCGATCCTGCTGGGCAGCCTGATCATCCACGGTATCGCCCCTGGCCCGCTGATCTTTGATAAGAGCGGCGCTCTGATGTATGCCATCTACCTCATCATCGGCCTGTCCTCTCTGTTCATGCTGTTCTTCATGCTGTTCGGCATCAAGGGTTTTGTCAAGGTTCTGTCTGCTCCGCAGAACCTGCTGATGCCCATCATCCTGTGCATGTGCTGTGTGGGCGCATTTGGCTGCAGCAACCGCATGTTTGATGTGTGGTGCCTGCTGTACTTCGGCCTGATCGCAGTTGTGATCCGTGCCATGAAGCTGCCCATCATGCCTGTTGCCATTGGCTTTATTCTGGGACCCATCTTTGAAAAAGAACCTGCGCCGTGCCGAGTCTTTCATGAGCAGCGGCCCGAAGGAACTGCTGAACCACCCGCTTGCCCTGGTCATCCTGGTCGTCACTGTCGTCATGATCGTTTACAGCCTGCGTTCCAATAAGCGCGCTGCTGACCGTGAAGCTGCTGCCGTGGAGACTGTTGAGGCATCCGAAGGGGAATAATTCTGAAAACGTTAATGGATCATATATTCCGGTTTCACACAAATATTTACAAGGAGAAAGGAAAGTTTATCATGAAAAAAGATCACTCGTCGTTCGTTCCTTGCTGCTATGGGTATCGTGGGCGCATCTGCTGCATTGACTGCCTGCGGCGGCAGCTCGGCTTCCTCTGTTGCCAGCTCGACCGCTACTTCCGCAACGGCATCCACCGCAGCAGGGAGCGCAGCTGCTAAGCCGGACGGATATCCCAACACTTCCATGACGCTGGTGGTTGGCTTTGGTGCCGGTGGCGATACCGACCTGAACAACCGCCTGATGGCACAGTATGTTGAGCCTTCCTTTGGCCAGTCCATTGCAGTGACCAACATGGCCGGCTCAATGGCTCTGTGGCTATGACGCAATATCAGAGCACCCCCCACCGACGGCTATACCATCATCGGCGCAAATACCTCTGCTGTCGTCAACAACTTTGCTTCCGGCACCTGCCAGTACAGCTATAAGGACTACGAAGTGATTGCCGTATTTGGCCGCGGCGCAGGCGAAATGCTGTTTGCCAACAAGCAGTCCGGCATCACCTCCATGGAGGATCTGCTGGAAAAGTCCAAGGCAAACCCCGGCACGATCAAGATGGGCATGTCCTCCGGCGGCAACACGCATGTCTACGCTCTGCTGCTCCAGCAGGCAGGATTTGACTGCAACATCGTGGATGGCGGCGATGGTTCTGACCGTATCGCAGCACTGGTCGGCGGCCATGTGGATGTCTGCTTTGTACCTTACCTGACTGCGAAGGAGTACATCGAGAATGGCGACGTGACTCCCCCTGTGCACCATTGGCGACCGCTGCTCCGCACTGCCCGATACTCCTTCCATCAATGAAAGCGGCTACGTGAAGAACAACTTTAACGGCTGCTACATCATCCTGGATGGCTCCCAAAGGGCACGGATGCAGGCATCGTTTCCTATCTGGCTTCCCCTGTGCGAGGACGTTGTGAACAACAATGCCAAGTACGATGAGGATCAGCGTGCGATCAACTTCAACGATCCGTTTATCGTGACCGGTCAGGATGCACTGGACTTCCTGGAAGAGCTGCAGCAGACCGCAATCGAGAACGTGGGCGTTCTGGGCTGATAAAGAAATCGGCTGTACCTGCCACCGGACAGCTTTCAATCCGCAGACTTTACAGATTTGTTCTCCTTACACCATAGAAAGGACCAAAGCCGTCCGCTTTTTTACCGGATGGCTTTGGTCTTTTTGATTTTATGGAGACAGGCGGCCATTTCTGAAAATGGATAAAGCTGTCTTAGAAATTGGTCTGGTCGATGTCATGCGTCACAGCATTAGATGTGCTACTCATCCTCAATGGCGATGCAGTCGATGGCAACGGTAGAGTTGCCGTCTGCGAACCGGGCTTCCACCCGGTTTGGTGTCCATATTGAAGCGGCAGGAAAGCAGTTTATTCATGGTGAACCTCATTTCTATATCAAACGGTGTCTGTTCGGATGTCCTAAACCCTGCCATAGAACCGATGTGTCATGTAAGATTGTTGTTTGGATAAAACTGGAAGATTTTGCACAATAAATACTGTTGAAATCCAGCTTTTTTGGGGCTGTGCGAAACAGCCTGTTTTGCTGGGCTGATTTTGGCTCTGCACACTTTTGCACATTTTTTGCACATCGCAAGGATGGATAACAGGTGCAAAGACGTGCAAAGCAATGCAAAGGATGCAATAGAATAACAACAGAAAAATAACGGCGGTTCGATTAAAATAACGTTTTAGCGTCAAATGATGAAATGGACAAAATGTTGCTGTTCAGTTCCTACGAATCAGTAGGCCGGGGTTCGAGTCCCTTCCATCGCACCAAGAAAAACCAGTACACATTGTGTACTGGTTTTTCTTTTTTTGCGCGATGGAAGGGGCTCGGCGCGAGGCGGCGGCGCATAGCGCCGCAAGCAATCAGCCCAGTGCAACAACGACGACCGCAGCCTGCGGCTGAAACAGGGAGGAGTTGTTGGGGCCGCGTTCTGATTTTTCAAAGCCCTGCCAGGGGCTGCGGAAAAATCAGCTAACAACCCGTTGCTGTTGCTTAGCCCGCGGGTTCCAACGCGTAGGAATGTCTACCGTGGAAGCTGTAAATCGAAAGATTTCATGGCTTTTTTGTTTTCTGGCAGAGTCTGCACACTTTTGCACATCTCCTGCACACTTTACAAAAAGCCATGAAATCTTTGCATCGCTTGCACAGCGTGTATTTCGCTGCACAAAAATTAAGCTTGTCAGGGGGCGAGGCCCCTCCATCTTGCTGCGCAAGACCGTTCGGTCGCTTAAAGTCCCTACTGGGGACTTCATTGTTTCGCTGCGCTTCACAAACGCGAACTTTCCCTCGATATTGCTTGGAAAAGGTCAGGCCATATTTCCCGGCATTTTTTTCAGCAGGAACTGGCTGAACTTCTTTTGCGGAACTGGCGATTCCAGATTATCCTCGCACCACTTGGTGTAGGCGCGATAGAGGTGGGTGGAGCGTTCCTCGGTGTCGGGCTTGAAGCGGACATACGCACTGGCCTGCATAGCAGGACTTATATTCTGGGAAATTTGATGGAAACCGGTGCTTGTATGCACGGTTTTATCGCAGCAGTGTCGAGGGGAGCACGAACAGTGTCGAAAGCACGGGATTTAATTACCAAAAGACTGTCACAATGAAATGAAAACTGTGCAGGGTGTATACTGCAAGCACAAGGAGGAATGCATATGAGAACTGTAATCCCTAGCGTCACACGGACATTTGGCATCCGGCATGAAGAACACGGTGGAGATGATCCTGGGAGAACAGGGAGGCGCTCAAGGCGTTCGATGCCTACACAACGCCGGAGTGCAATGTCCATGACACACTGGAGGCGATGCTCCGTCAGGCAGACGGAGAATGCGTCATCATCGTTACGGATGTGCTGGGCGGCAGCGTGAATAAAGGAAGCTGTCGTCTTTGCGGCACAGCCGGGTGTACGCGTGATCACCGGAATGAATTTGACGCTGGTCGCAACTCTGCTGACCGAGGAGGAGCTGCCGCTGGACGAGCTGGTAAAAACCAGCATCGCAGAGGCACAGGCTTCCATTCAGCAGCCGGAGTTCGTCAGTGAAGAAGAAGATTTTTTTTGATAAGGAGGAAAAAAATTTATGATCCAACTGCTGCGCGTTGACCATCGTCTGCTGCATGGTCAGGTGGTTTTCAGCTGGTGTGGCCAGCTGAACCCCAATTGCATCCTGATCGCAAACGATGCGGCCGCTACCGATGATGTACGCAAGGCTGCGCTGCGTCTGGGCAAGCCCAACAATGTCAAACTCGTCATCAAGACGGTGGAGGATTCCATTGCCGCCATCAACGAGGGCAAGACGGACAAGTACAGCCTGATGATCGTGACCAGCAATGTCAAGGATGCGGTGCGTCTGGCGCGGGAGACCACTCAGATCAGGAGCATCAACCTGGGCGGCACAAAGTCTACGCCGGACAGCCACGCACTGTCCCATATGGTCTATGTATCGGACGAAGAGGAAAAGCTGCTGCACGAGGCCGCTGCGGAGGGCATTGAGGTGTTCATCCAGGCAGTGCCCAGTGATGCCAAGAAGATATTGACCTGATCCATCGAGAACAGGAGGAGAACAACATGCTTGTAAAGACATTATTGATCGCACTGGTTTCCTTTTTATCGGTTTTCTGGAATGCGGCGTCGGCAACTCCATGATCCAGCGTCCCATCGTGATGGGTCCGCTGGTCGGTCTGGTGCTGGGCGATGTGAACGCGGGTCTGGCCGTGGGTGCTACGCTGGAGCTGGCCTTCATGGGCAATGTGACCATCGGTGCGGCCCCTGCCGCCGGAGATTACCGCAGGCAGCATTCTGGGCACTGCGCTGGCCATCGTTTCCGGCAATGGCACAGAGGCTGCCCTTGCACTGGCACTGCCCATTGCAACGGTGGCTCTGCTGATCAAGAACACCTTCTATCTGACCGCCCGCAGCTGGTTTTTGCATAAGTCTGATAAATATGCGGCTGAAGGCAACGCCGCCGGCGTAAATGCCATGCACATGATCAGCTTCCTTTCCTACGATATCGTCATGTCTCTGGTCATCGCCATCTGCTTCTACTGCGGCAGCGACGCGGTGCAGAGCTTCCTTGCCATCATCCCCGCATTCATCATCCGTGGCATTTCCGTGGCCGCCGGCATCCTGCCTGCACTGGGCTTTGCTATGCTGGGCAAGATCCTCATCAGCCCCAAAGTCGCTCCGTATTTCCTGCTGGGCTTCCTGCTGGCTGCATACCTCAATGTTCCTGTGCTGGGCATCGCACTGCTGGGCGTGATCATTGTGGCGCTGATGCTGCTCAATGACCAGAACAAGCCGAATAATACTGCTGTGGTTGACGGAGGTGCTGACGATGACTTCTAATAACGAGAAAAAGCTGCTCACCAAGAGCGACATCAACAAGGTTTTCTGGAGATCCTTTACGGTCAATGCATCCTTTAACTACGAGCGTCAGATGAGTCAGGGTGCGCAGTATGCGCTGTCCCCGATTCTACAGAAGCTGTATCCGGACAAGAAGGAGCTGGGCGAGGCACTGCAGCGTCACGCCGAGTTCTTTTCAACACCACGCCCATGCTCTGCCCCTTTATCTTCGGCATTACAGCGGCCATGGAGGAGGAGAACGCCACACAGGAGGACTTTGACCCCAACACCATCAACTCGGTCAAGGCCGGTCTGATGGGCCCTCTGGCCGGTATCGGCGACTCGGTATTCTGGGGCACCCTGCGTCCTCTGGCCGGCGGCATTGCCTGCTCGCTGGCACTGACGGGCAACCTGTTTGCACCGTTCCTGTTCCTGCTGCTGTTCAACATCCCCAACGTGCTGGTGCGCTACTTCGGCTGCCACTGGGGCTACAACTCCGGCATGAAGGCGCTGAACCGCTTTGAGGAGCTGGGCCTGACCGAAAAGATCTTTACCGCAGCGGCCATCATTGGTCTGCTGGTCATCGGCGGTATGTCGGCCTCCATGGTCAGCGTCAACCCGGTCATTGCCATTGGCAGCGGCGACAGCGCCATCAAGCTGATCGACGTTATCAACGGCATCATGCCCAAGATGCTCTCGCTGTTCACCACACTGGGCGTCTACAAACTGCTCAAGAAGGGCACGAAGCCCAACACGATCCTGCTTGGCATCATCGTGGTCAGCGTGCTGCTCACCGCCATCGGCATTTTCTGAGCAGAACTTTTCAAGACGGCGATTTTATAGTAAAATGGAAAGCGGATGGGAGCGTGGGCTGACATCCGCTTTCCCACTTATCAGGAGGCTGCAATGAACTGTACCGAAGAATTTATTGCGAAAATGAAGCAGAAGGATATCGTCATCAACTTTGTGCAGGCATGGCGCAATGATACGCTGGAGGAAAGCTATGCCCGTCTGGATAAGCCTACGCGCCTGCACGCTTATTCGGTAAGCAAAGAGCATCACCTCCATCGGTGTGGGGCTTGCCGTGCAGGAGGGGCTGCTGCGGCTGGACGACCCGGTGCTCAGGTTCTACCCGGGTATGACCCCGCAGAGCTTGCACCGAACCTGCGCCGCATGACCGTGCGGGACCTGCTGAAGATGGGCTGCGGCTCAAGGACAAAATGTTCTTCTGGAATGATGCGCAGCGGCTGCAGTGCAGGGACTGGCAGGATTATTTCCTGCGCAATGCGTTCCCCTACGAGCCGGGCACCCGGTTTGAGTACAACAATTTCAATACTTATATGTGCAGCTGCATCGTGGAGCGCGTCGCAGGCTGTACGCTGAAAGACTACATGACGCCCCGCTTTTTTTTGATAAGCTGGGCATCGGCAACCCGGACTGGCTCACCTGCCCCATGGGACATTCTGCCGGAGCGAACGGCCTGTTTTTGAGCATATTGACGAGATGTCCCGCATCGGGCAGTTCCTGCTGCACGACGGTTGCTGGAACGGCGAGCAGATCCTGGACCCCGCATATTTGCATGAGGCAGAAAAAAACCAGTACCCGGTCAATGCCCCCAAGCACGGCTACGGCTATTTCTTCTGGACGAACCCGGACGACGAATCCTACCGCGCAGACGGTAGGTATGGTCAGTACATCGTGGTGGTGCCCAAGAGCAATGTGGTGGTCACGGTGCAGGCGCTGGACAGTAAAAAATTCTTCGACGATGTGTGGTCGGAGCTGGTAGTCCCCTTTTCTGAACAAGGGCTGAGCGTAAAAAACAACAGGAGCAAAGGTGACAATGGCAAATCTGCAGAAGCTGAATCCGACCCAGCAGGAGCTGTACAACTATCTGGAACAGCAGACCGGACAGGTGAACTTTGAGGTGCTGCAGCCGTTTACCACGCAGGAAATGGGTACGGTGCTGCACATCAGCCGCAACACGGTGAGCCAGTACCCTGAACGAGTTTTTCAAAGAGGGCTGGATGGTCAAGATCAATACCCGGCCGGTCTATTATTTCCTGCGGGAGACGCTGAGCCGGAAATTCAACGTTCAGACGCTGGATGCTGAATATGAGGATCTGCAGTTTCTGCAGCAGGATCTGAACCATGGCCGCCGTGCGGACAGCTGCTTTGCGGGAGTCATCGGCTATCACCTCAGCCTGAAATCCGCCGTGGAAAAATGCCGTGTGGCGGTGGAGTATCCGCCCACCGGCCTGCCGCTGGTGCTGGCGGGCGAAAAAGGCACCGGCAAGCGTCTGCTGGCCGGCAAGACCTGGGAGTATGCAAAGGAAAAGCAGGTCGTGCCGGCAGAGAGCCGTTTTGCCGAGCTGGACTGCGCCATGTGGGGGCGCAGCAGAGCCGGGCGGCACCGGCTTTGCCGCTTCGTTCAAACGCAGGCTGGAGGCTGGCACCGGCAGCGATTTTTTTGTACCTGCACGGCTTTGACCAGCTGGAGAGCAGTGTGCAGGCCGAGGCTGTGCGCTTTTTAACGGCAGTGCTGCCGGAGCTGGGCGCGAAGTATCCGCGCTTGATCTTCGGTGTGCAGACGGTGCCGCCCTCGCTCAAGAACAGTGTGCCGGTGCAGGCAGAGCTTCTGCCGCTGCGCAGCCGGTCGCTGCTGGAGAAAAAAGCGGCTCATCTATCATTTTCTGATGCAGGAGGAGCAGCGCATCGGCCGCAGGGTGCAGGTGACGGGTCAGGCATACCAGATGCTGATGCAGTATCCGTATGAGCGGAACGTGGGTCAGCTGGAGCAGGTCATCCGTACCAGCTGCACCAATGCATACCCCGCAGCCGGGACGGCGGCATCTGCATCGGTCTGCCGGTGCTGCCGGATGCCGTGTTTGAGAGAGCTGCCTGCTGCTGCCGGAGGCCGGTGCGCAGAACCGTGCGCTGACACTGGACGACCTGCGGGAGGACTGCGGCTTTGAAAAGGAGCATCGTCTGCTGGAGGAGATCCGGGAGCAGGGGCGGCTGTATTTACAGGGCAGTCTGGAATGTGCCGGATTCTGCACCCGCATGGTGCACCAGCTGGAAGAGTACAACAACTATATCCTGTTCCAGAACAAGATCGCGGATGAGCGCATCAAGGGCATCGAACAGGGAATGCTGCGCATCTCGGAGCGCATCCATGAGCTGTACGGCGTCGGCTTCCCCCAACAGCTTTATCTTGATGCTGGCGCGGTGGGTGTATTTCGGCAATGTGTTCGATGATGCCTTGCCGGAGGACAGCGCCGAGATACAGCAGCTGGTGACAGACCTGACCGAGGCTGTCCGGCGGATGCGCCCTACAGTTTTGCGGTGGCAAGTGATCTGCTGCTGATGGTGCAGAACACCACCGATGTGCATTTCTCGTCCATCGGCATCCTGATGATCAGCGCCTTTGTGGAGGTGCTGCACCGCCCCGGCAACAAGCTGCCGGTGCAGGCGTTCATCATCTGCCACGGTTATGCTACGGCCAGCAGCATTGCAGACGTGTGCAACAAGATGCTGCATAAGTATCTGTTCAACGCCATCGATATGCCCCTATGATGTGCCGGTCAGCGAGATCGTCAGTCAGGTCAAAAAGATCCTTTATTTCAACGAGAACCGCGATGTGCTGATCCTGGTAGACCTCGGCTCACTGGAAAACATCACCGAGCTTCTGGACGACCTGCCGAATGTCAACCTCGGGATCATCAACAATGTTTCCACAGCGATGGCACTTTCGGTGGGCAGCAATATTCTGGACGGGATGCCGCTGGCAGAGGTTCTGGAAAATGCCAAAAATGCTTCGCAGATCCGCTATAAGATCTTGGAAAAAGCCCGCAAAGAGGATGTGATCCTGTTTGTGAGCGAGAGCGGCAGCAACGTCGCTGCAAAGGTGAGCGAGTTGTTCATGCACAGTCTGAATCATCTGAACACGAAGGTAAACGCGCGCTTTTTGTGCTACGATGTGCAGACCTATGAGCAAAGCTGCGTCAGAATGGCCACTGGGACACCTGCAACGTGTTGTTTGCAGCGTCCACCATGGAGCTTGGCCCGGCGGATTTCCCGGTGGTGGCCGTGGAGGACATCATCACCCAGCGCGGACTGGATAAGATCAAGAGCGGCCTCAGCGGTTATCTGACCGAGGAAGAGTTCGAGCACTTCAAGCAGAATCTGGTCAACCAGTTCTCGCTGGAGAATGTGGTGGAATCGCTCACCATCCTGAATGCTTCCCGGGTGCTCTCTCTGGTGGCAGATATGCTGGAGGAGATGCAGCGGGCGCTTGGCTCCCACTTCCAGCCCAAGACCGTGGTGGGTCTGAACCTGCACATCAGCTGCCTGATCGAGCGGCTGGTGAAAAAAAGAGGAAATCAAGAGCTACCGTGAGCTGGAACGCTTCTGTGAAGAGCACCGGGACTTTGTGGCACTGGCGCGGCGCTGCTTTGCCAACATTGCGGAGCAGTACCGCATCAACCTGCCGGACAAAGTGAGATCGGCTATATTTACGATTATATTTCCCACGATTACAGCGATGAAAGTCCTTGGAAAAATGAGTTTTGAACCAATGGGAGGAAATTCAAATGGATTACAATAAAGCTGCTCTGGAAATGCACGAGACCCACAAAGGGAAAGGTGGGCATCGTGAGCAAGGTGGAGGTCGCTACCCGCGACGACCTGTCCACCGCCTACACCCCCGGTGTGGCAGAACCCTGCCGCAAGATCAAGGAAAACCCCGAGGATGTGTGTATAAGTACACTTTCAAAGGGCAACATGGTGGCCGTTGTCTCCAACGGCAGCGCGGTGCTGGGTCTGGGCGATATCGGCCCGGAGGCCGGCATGCCTGTTATGGAGGGAAAGTGCGTGCTGTTCAAAGAGTTCGGCGGCGTGGACGCGTTCCCCATCTGCATCGACGCCCACGACGCGGCCAGCGTCATCGCGGCCTGCAAGGCCATCGCCCCCACCTTCGGCGGCATCAACCTCGAAGACATCAAGAGCCCCGAGTGCTTTGAAATCGAAGAGACCTTGGAGCGTGAGCTGGACATCCCGGTGTTCCACGATGACCAGCACGGCACCGCGATCGTGGTCACGGCTGCCCTCATCAACGCTCTGCGTGTGGTGGGCAAGAAGATGGAGGATGTGCACATCGTGCTGAACGGCCCCGGCGCTGCCGGTACCGCCATCATCAAGATGCTCATGACCGCAGGCGCAAAGGACATTATTGCAGTGGATCAGTTCGGCACCCTGTACAAGGGCTGCAACAGCGCCGAGGCCCACAAGAACTGGCTGGGCGAGGTGACCAACCCCCGCCAGATCAAGGGCGGCCTGAAGGGAGGCACTGGGAGGTGCCGATGTGTTCATCGGCGTGTCCAAGCCCGGCATCCTGACCACCGAGCTGTGCAAGACCATGAACAAGGACGCCATCGTCTTTGCCATGGCCAACCCCACCCCGGAGATCATGCCGGACGAGGCCAAGGCCGGCGGCGTGCGGGTGATGGCCACCGGCCGCAGCGACTTCCCCAATCAGGTCAACAACGTGCTGTGCTTCCCCGGCCTGTTCAAGGGCGCGCTCAGCGTCCGCGCCCGGGATATCAACAATGAGATGAAGCTGGCTGCTGCCTACGCCATTGCAGACCTCATCACCGACGATGACCGCAGCGAGGAGAACATCCTCCCCGGCGCGTTCGACCCCCGTGTGGCCCAGGCTGTGGCCGCTGCCGTGGCAAAAGGCTGCCCGCGAGACTGGTGTGGCAAGAGCTTGATCGAAAATAAAACAACCACCTATTGCACGATTTTGTGTAGTAGGTGGTTTTTTTTCATATTTGCGCGATGGAAGGGGCTCGAACAGGGCGGCGGCGCATAGCGCCGCAAGCAATCAGCCCAGTGCAACAACGACGACCGCAGCCTGCGGCTGAAACAGGGAGGAGTTGTTGGGGGCCGCGTTCTGATTTTTCAAAGCCCTGCCAAGGGGCTGCGGAAAAATCAGCTAACGCAACCCGTTGCTGTTGCTTAGCCCGCGAGTTCCAACGCGTAGGAATGTCTACCATGGAAGCTGTAAATCGAAAGATTTCATGGCTTTTTTTTTTGTTTTGTAAGCCATGGCTGCACGGTTTCTGCACGTTTTTTGCACGGTCGGTGTTTTCCATGTCCGATGATGTAGGGCGCTGTATTGCATTGCAATCAGTGCCCTTTTTTGCATCAGGTGAGCAGGGCCAGGCGGAGCTTTGCCTTCATTTCCGGGTCGGCATCCTTTGCGCTGCTCGTCCTCGGCCAGTGCGCTGATCCGCTTGACCATGGGGTGCTGCAGAAACTTCTGCTTATTTACAGTATACCTCGTGCGTGCTATACTAAAATCAGTACCCTTTTCACGCATCGTTTTTGCGAAACAGTTGTTTTTTAAGAGAGAGTGACCTTATGAACAAAAGATTACGATCCGTGATGTGGCACAGGCAGCGGGCGTTTCCATCAGCACGGTCCATCAGGCACTTGAACGACAAGCCTGGCGTCAGTGAGGTCACCAGGGAGCATATCCGGAGGATCGCGGATGATCTGGGTTACCGGCCCAATAAAATGGCTTCCGGCCTGAAACGCCGCACCCAGCGTGTAGCTGTGCTTCTGCCGGATGAGGTGGGCCGAAACCGCTTTTATTATCCGCCTTTGTGGCAGGGTGTGCGGGACTACTTGAAAAACTCTGAAGATCTGAACGTGGAGTGTACCGAGTTCAGTTTCCCCAATGAGATCGGCCCTTTCCACTCCCGCGGAGTGGAAGAGGTGCGCGCTCTGCTGGCCGAGGACAAACTGGACGGCCTGCTGACAGTGGGTCACATGGAAGCTATGACAATGCAGGAGTGGCAGCATGCCCGGGATGCCGGTGTGGCAGTGGTGCAGGTGGGGTTTAGAAACCCGAAGATCGCACCGCTGTGCAGCGTGCAGCCTGACTATGAGGTCATTGGACGGACGATGGCGGAGCTGATCTTCAGCCATATCCCCTCTTTCGGCAGTGTGGTGCTCTGTGCCGGAAATCCCAAATGGGAGCAGCATGCCCGCATCGTGCAGGGGTTTGAGGATTATATGCAGGAGAACGGTGCGCAGAACCGCATTTATCTGGACAATTCCTGCTGCATCGGCTCAGAGGCACAGAGGAACATCCTGAATCTGCTGGAAAAGCCGGATGTTGCGGCCTGCTGCAGTGTGCTGTCGCAGGGGAGCGTGATGCTCGTGCAGGGGCTGCAGCAGTGCGGCAAAGCGGGTAAAGTGTTCGCGGTGGGCAGCGACGTATTCGAAGAAAATCTGGACGCTCTGCGGAGCAGAATCCTGGACAATATCGTGCAGAAAAACCCTTACGCTCAAAGGGTATCTTGGCATCAAAGCACTGGTGGAATATCTCGTGCAGGGCAAGGCTCCGGAACAGCGCACCATTTACGTGGGCTCTGAAGTGGTGTTCCGCAGCAACGCTGTGATGTATGACCGGGACAATTTCCGGGGGGCTGCTGCTCTGAAAACAAAAACATGAAAAAGGCGGACTGGTTTCCAATCAGTCCGCCTTTTTCATGTAAATGGAGAAGTAAAAAAGAGCAAGCAGTAAACGTCAAAAAAAGTCAGTGGGATCAGCCCTTGTACTCGAGCTTGCGGTAGCTGCGGCAGCTCTTCTCGATCAGATCCCAATCCAGTTCGGCACCCACGCCCGGACCCTGCGGCACATGGATGATGCCATGTTCGTCAATGGGCAGTTTGCCCTTCATGGGCAGGGTGTAGTTTTCTTCCGGTACGAAGTACTCGAAGTACTCACAGTTCTTGATGGCGCAGCTGACATGCAGGTTGACAAGATCCATGTAGTTCATGGTGGTGGTGGGGATCTCGCAGTTCAGGCCGAATGCTTCTGCCAGATGTGCGATCTTCAGCGTGCCGGTGATGCCGTCCTTCCAACTGACATCCGCGCGGACGATATCGGCAGCGTGCTGAGCAATGACCTGCGCCACACCCCCAGTGGCAGCCGCGGGTGGTCTCGGTGGCAGCGATGGGGGATATCCAGTGTGCGGCACAGCTCGGTGTATTTATACAGCTCAAAGTCGCGGAAGGGCTCTTCGAACCACTTATAATTCAGCCTTTCCAGCTGACGTCCCACGGTGACGGCTTCGTTGATGGTATAGTCGCCCACGGGTCGGTCATCAGCAGGTAGTCGGGGCCGACAGCGTCGCGGATGGCCTGATGCACTTCCATATCAAAGCTGACCGGCCCGCCTGGATGGGCTTTGTAGCCGGGAATGCCTTTGCTCTGGTAGTAGAGAGCCTCGTCCACATACTCCTTAACAGTGCCGTGGAAGTTGCCGCTGGCATAGACCGGCAGGCTGTCGCGGCAAGCGCCGATGTACTTATAAAGAGGAAGCCCGGCTTCCTTGGCACAGATATCCCACAAGGCTACATCCACGGGGCCGGGCAGGAACACGGGAAAGAATGCCTCATGACGGTCGATGGTCCACAGTTCCCTGGAAGATGGCCTCACGGTCATGGGGGTCACGTCCCAGAACAACAGGGCCGATGCTCTCCTGTAAGTAAGCTTCGCTCACAGCGCCGCTGCGGGCTGCCATGCAGGTGGCAACGCCCTCAATGCCGGTGTCGGTGGTCAGTTTGATGGCGATGACATCCCAGCCCATTTTGGCACCGCCCTGACGCTTTTCGTCAAACAGGCAGCGGCCGCGCTCGACCCACCAGGTCTCGAACTTGGTAATGATCATAAAAAATGCTCCTCTCGTTGATTGTGTTAAAGGAATTGGCTGCTTGATAACCGGAATTTTGCTTTGCGGAAAAGAATCTTTAACGGAAACACGTCAATAAAATATAACCGAAACGTTTTTTGCTTGATTATAATGCAAAAGCACATAAAAGTAAAGAGATTACAGAATTTTGGTTTGAAAATCGTCACACTGCAAAAACGATTTGGTCAAAAAACTATGCTATATGACAAAAAATATATCCGAAACAGACGAAAAAATTGAAAAACATTGACCTTGCGCACAAGACGTGCTAAAAATATTGCCAAAGAAAGCTACAAAAACGTTTTTGTAGCAAGGGAGCAGGCGGGACATGAAGACGCTGCCCCGAACACGTATCCGACACACGATGCCAAGAAAAAAAGGAGATTTCTTATGAAAAAAGCAATTTCTCGTCGTGACTTCCTGAAGGTTGTTGGCGTTTCTGCCGCAGCGCTGGGCATGACCGCATGCGGCGGTTCTTCCGCTTCCACCTCTACTTCCACCGCAGCTTCCACTGCAGCTTCCTCCACTGCCTCTTCTGCAGCAGCAGGTGCAGGCGAGGGCGGCTCCGGCAATGACTACAAGCTGACATGGAACGAGGTCAACGGCGAGGACTACGGCGCAACCGTTGGCGCACACACCTTTGCTGAGAAGATCGAAGAGCTGTCCGGCGGTCACATCACCATTGACCTGTACATCAACGGCACGCTGGGTTCCGAGGCTGAGTCCATGCAGGGCATCCAGATGGGTACTCTGGATATCTTCCGCGGCAACGCTTCTTCTCTGCCCAACTATGGCGCTGAACTGATCGGCACCACCGGCCTGCCGTATGTTTTTAAGGATATGGCACAGTTTGAGGATGTGGCTGAGAGCAGTCTGGGCGACGAGCTGCTGCAGAGCGTGGAAGATGCCAACTGCGGTTATGTTGCTCTGGGCTGGCTGGTCGAAGGTCCTCGCAGCATGTTCATCACCCCCGAAGGTCTACGAGCGTCTGGGCAAGCCCACCGACTTCACGCTGGACAAGATGAAGGGCCTGAAGGTCCGCGTGCCCGAGACTGACCTGATGATCAACACCATGGATGCTCTGGGCGCTTCCGCCACCGCAATCGCTTACTCTGAGCTGTACACCTCTCTGCAGTCCGGCGTCGTCGATGCTGCTGAGAACGGCGTTACCTCTTACATGAGCAACAGCTTCAACGAAGTTGCCCCCTACTTCATCACCGATGCACACACTTTGGCTGCGGCGTCATCCTGATGAACGCTGACAAGTGGAACGGCTTCAACGATGCCGAGAAGGGCTGGATCAAGGAAGCCGCTCTGGCCGCACGTTCCGCCTGCTACGAGTACAACCAGAAGCAGGAGCAGGCCTGCTTCGATTCCTTCGCCGACAAGGGCATCACCAAGCTGGAGGTTTCCGATATCGAAAAGTGGCAGGAGGCCTGTGCACCTCTGTATGAAAAGCAGAGCACCGACGCTCAGGACATCATCGCTAAGATCCAGGGCGGCAACTACTGATCCCTGCCGAGACGTTTTGACGAACCAATAAAGGACGAACGTTCCCCACGGCTGGCAGCGGTCGTGGGGAATTTTAGAAAAACGAACAATCAAGGAGCCGATTATGGACAAATTTCAAAGCCGTTGGGAAAAAGATCGACGCCGTGCTGTTCCAGTTTCTGCGCCATATCTGCGCAGTGATCCTGGGAGCTCTGGTAGCGGTGGTCTTTTTATATCTTCTTTGGGCGTTATGTGATGCACCATTCTCCCATGTGGGGCGAGCCGTTCTCCCTGCTGTGTCTGGTATGGCTGAGCCTGCTGGGCAGTGTGCTGGTGGTGCGCAAGAACGAGCATCTGGCCGTTACCATGTTTGACGAAAAGCTGGGCAAGACTGGTGTCTTTCGTCACCGATATCCTGTCCGCTGTCTGTGTGTTGGGCTTTTCCATCTTCCTGATCGTGTACGGCATCAAGCTGGCACAGTCGGGCGCAAGCAACAACATGGCCGGCATCAATGTGCCCTATGCCTTTATGTACAGTGCACTGCCTGTGACCGGCGTGCTGAACATCTTCGCTGTTCTGGGCCACTGGGTGATGGGTCGAAAGGAGAAAAAGTAAATGTCTACTGCAACGATCGCAACCATCCTGCTGCTGGGCGTGTTTCTGGTGCTGGTTTTCCTCCGCGTGCCCGTGGTATATGCCATTGGTGTGGCGTCTCTGCTGGATTTCTTCTATCTGGGCATCAACCCCATGCAGATGGCTCTGAAATTTGTCAGCAATCTGAACTCCTATACGCTGCTGGCGGTGCCCTTCTTCATCCTGATGGGTGAATTGATGAGCGCGGGCGGCATCACCGATACCCTGATCGCTTTCTCAAAGGAACTGGTCGGCTGGATGCATGGCGGTGCTGCCATGGTCAACGTGGTGGCCTCCTTCTTCTTCGGCGGCATCTCCGGCTCTTCTTCCTGCCGACTGTGCCTCTCTGGGCCCCATCGAGATCAAGATGATGGAAGAGCAGGGCTATGACCGCGAGTTCTCCACCTGCCTGACCATGGCATCCTCCGTTGAAGGCATTCTGGTTCCCCCCCTCTCAGAACATGGTCATCTTCACTCTGGCTGCTGCCGGCGTCACCACCGTTTCCATCGGCCAGCTGTTCGTGGCCGGCTACATGCCCGGCGCTGTGCTGAGCATCGTGCTGATGATCTACTCCTACTACTACTCCAAGAAGATGAACATCCCGGTCACCGGCAAGTTCAACCTGAAGAACTGCATCAAGGCGTTCTTCAAGGCCATCTGGGGCATGCTGGCTGTTATGTTCGTGGTCGTCGGCGTTATCGCCGGTGTCTTTACCACCACCGAGTCCGCCGCTGCTGCCGTTGTGTGGTCGCTGTGCGTCGGCCTGTTCATCTACAAGGGCTTCTCCTTCAAGGATATCCCCCACATCTTTGCAAACGTCGTGGAGACTCTGGGCAAGGTGCTGATCCTGCTGGGCGTGTCCGGCGCATTCACCTACCTGCTGACCTATCTGCGCATCCCCACCATGATCGCTACCGGCCTGTTCTCCATCACCAGCAACAAGATCGTCATCCTGATCCTGCTCAACATCCTGATGCTGTTCCTGGGCTGCCTGATCGAGATGGCCTGCCTGATCCTGATGCTGACCCCCGTCATCCTGCCCATCTGGATGCAGCTGGGTCTGTCCCCCATCCATCTGGGCATCGTCATGGTGCTGAACCTCGGCATCGGCCTGCTGACCCCTCCCGTCGGCTCTACCCTGTTCATCGGCTCTGCCATTTCCGGCATCAAGATCGAGACCCTGTCCAAGAAGATGGTGCCGTTCTACATCACCATGTTCATTGCGCTGATAATCCTGACCTACTTCCCGCAGACCTTCATGTGGCTGCCGAACCTGCTGTACTAAGCGCGTATGGAAACAATGAATCTGCCGCTGGGGGCGCGGCTCTGGATCGCAGATGCTCCCAAAGACCCCAAAGGAATGATCCTGATCTGCCCCGGCGGCGGATACCAGTGGCTTTCGCCGCGTGAGGCCCAGCCGGTGGCCCGCGCCTTTGCCGCCGCCGGCTGGGCGGCCGCGGTGGTGTACTACACCATTCGCGAAAAGCCCGGCCAACCCCCCGCTGGGTACCCTGCCGGTGCGCCAGCTGGGCGAAGCACTGCAGGCCATGCAGCAGCGTTTCCCGGCACTGTCGGCGCTGGTCTGTGGCTTCTCCGCGCAGGCGGCCATCTGGCAGCCAGTCTGGGCGTGCACTGGCGTGAGTTGGGCCTGCCCCGCCCCGACGGCATGATCCTGGGCTACCCGGTGATCACCGCCGGAAAGTACGCCCACCGCGGCAGTATCCAAAATCTGGCCGGTTCGGACGATCCGGGCTGGTATTCGCTGGAAACGCAGGTCACGGCAGATACGCCGCCTGCCTTCTTCTGGCATACCGTCACCGACCCGGAAGTGCCGGTGCAGAACAGCCTGCTTCTGGCAGGTGCACTGAGCGCGGCCGGTGTGCGCTACGAAATGCATCTTTACCCCGCGGGTGCACGGTCTGAGTCTGGCAACGCCCGAAGTGGACGAGCCGGAAAAGCACCGCGTTGCAGATCCCCCATCGCCGGCTGGTTCGGGCAGTGCCTCGAATGGCTGGATATTCTAAAAACGACAAAGGAGTGATTCCCCATGGCAATGTGGAAAAACGACGATGAAATGTTCGCCCTGATGAAAGAGAGAAGCTCTATACCCCCGTTGTGGGTGATATTCTGGATCAGATGGGCTATAAGCACCAGTTCCTGCCCGCTTCCATCCGCCCGCTGGCTGCACAGGTGCCTACCGCACCCTACATCCTGCCCGGAGAGGAAGAGGACAAGCGCCTGAAGGTGGCTGGCTACGCCTGCACCGTTCTGGAAAACGATGTGTTTGAGTACCCCGCCGAAAAGCCCTTCGGCTATATGACTGAGGCGCTGGATGACCTGAAGCCCAACGAGATCTACATCGCTACCGGCGCGCACAACAGCGCGCTGTGGGGCGAGCTGCTCACCGCCTGCGGCAAGGCCCGCGGTGCAGTTGGCGCTGTTCTGGACGGCTACACCCGCGATACCCCCAAGGTCATCGAGCAGAACTTCCCTGTTTTCTGCTCCGGTACATGGGCACAGGATTCCTCCGTCCGTACCTACGTGTTCAAGTGGCGCTGCCCCATTGAGATCGGTCAGGTGACCATCCACAATGGCGCGATATCGTCTTTGGCGACATCGACGGCGTGCTCATCATCCCCTAAGGATATTGCACCGGAAGTCATCGAGAAAGCCCTCGTCAAGGCAAGCACGGAAAAGACCATGCGCAAAGCCATTGAAGACGGCATGATGGTCACGGATGCATTTGCAAAGTTCGGAGTGCTGTAAGCTATGGACGAAAAGCAGAACGCCTTTCAGATCAATCGGGGAAGACAATGTGGCCACGGCCCTGACCCCGCTGGTGCCCGGCCCCGTGGAGCTGCGCGGCGATGCCTGCGCCCCCGAAGGAAAGCCGCCACCGAGGTGCCGATGGGCCATAAAATTGCCCTGCGGGACATCAGGAACGGTGAGGATATCGTCAAGTACGGCGTAGTCATTGGCCGCGCTACCGCCGATATCCCGGCTGGCAGCTGGGTACACCTGCACGTCATGCGCAGCGTCTACGACCAGCGTTCCAGCCATCTGGACGTCAGGACCGGTGCTCCCAAAGACACGAAGTACGAGTAAAGGAGAGGCTTTTAATGGATTGGAATGAACTGCAAAGCCTCACCTGGCCCGGCTACGCCCGCAAAAACGGCGGCAAGGGCATCCGTAACCGGGTGTTGGTGATCTACACAGTCAAGTGTGCCGAGTTTGTGGCGCAGCAGATCGTAGCCAAAAAGCGGCAGTACCAATGTGGAACTGCTGGGCTTTGACGGCTGTACCGACAACCAGTATGCGGTGAACCTGCTCATCAGCTTCATCCGCCACCCCAACGTGGGTGCGGTGCTGGCTGTGGGCCTTGGCTGTGAATACGTGCAGCCGGAATGGCTGTCTAAAATTGCCGAGGAAGAGGGCAAGCCCACAAGCTGGATGTTCATCCAGAACGAGGGCGGCACCCAGCCTGCCGTCCGCAAGGGCGTGGAGTGGGTGCAGAGCGCACTCAAAGAGCTGGAAAACACCCCCCGCGTGGAGATGTCCGTAAAAGATCTGGTCATCGGCGCAGAGTGCGGCGGCAGTGACTACACCAGCGGTCTGGCTGGCAATGTGGTCGTGGGCCGGTTCTACGACTGGCTCACCGATCAGGGGGCGGCACGGCCATCTTTGAGGAGATCGTCGAGGCCATTGGTCTAGATCATCTGCTGCTCAAGCGCGCTGCTTCTGAGCAGGCCGCAAAAGAGCTGCGCTATACCTATGATAAAGCGCTGGAATACTGCCGCAGCGTGCGTCAGTATTCGGTCAGCCCCGGCAACTTTGCAGGCGGCCTGTCCACCATTGAAGAAAAGAGCATGGGTGCTGTGATCAAGAGCGGCTCCCGCCCCATTCAGGGCGTTATCAAGGTGTCCTGCCCTGCGCCCCATCCGGGTCTGTGGCTGCTGGACTCCACCCCAGACCCTTACTGGATGCAGTTTGGCATCACCAATCCCAACGACAACGAGGGCTTGATGGATCTTGCCAGCTGTGGCGCACACATCGTGTTCCTCGTTACAGGACGCGGCAATGTGGTGGGCAGCGCAGTAGCCCCCCTGCATCAAGATCACCGGCAACGGTGCGACTTACGCCCGCATGGAGGGCGATATGGACTTCAATGCCAACCCCGTGCTCCGGGGCGAATGCACCCAGAGCGAGCTGGCTCGCCGTCTGACCGAACTGGTGGTAAAAACTGCCGCCGGTCAGCCCACCAAGAGCGAAGCCCAGGGACACCACGAGTTCTTTGTACCGTATAAATATCAGGAAAAGCAGGTCGCTTTCAAGCGTGCCTGCGAAGAGTGAGGAGGACTGTTCCCCATGGCAGCATTTACCGAAGAACAGGTGAAGGATTTCAGCATCAAGAACTGGTACGACCTGTCCGGTCAGGTCGCCGTCGTCACCGGCGGTGCCACCGGTCTGGGCCTTGCCATTACCCGCTGCCTTGTTTCCGCAGGCGCAAAGGTGGCCGTTGTGGCTTCCCGCGCTCCTGAGCTGGTGGCCGATACTCTGGCAGAGTTTGGCGGCAAGGCTGTGTACTATCAGTTCAATATCAACCGATACCGACCACGCTCAGGAACTGGCCGATAAGATCACCGCTGAGCAGGGTCCCGTGAGCATCCTTGTGAACAACGCAGGCAACCATTGCAAGAAGTTCATCTGGGATATGACCGTGGACGACTACAAGCGCGTTCTGGATGTGCATCTGGTGGGTGCATTCGCACTGACCAAGGCTTTTGTTCCCCAGATGAAGGAGCAGGGTCATGGCCGCATCATCTTCCAGGCCAGCATGACCAGCTACATCGGCCAGCCCCAGGTGGCGGGATACTCCACCGCAAAGGCCGGCTATCTGGGCCTGATCCACACCCCTGACCGCTGAACTGGCCGAGTACGGCATCACCGTCAACGCCATTGCTCCGGGCTGGATCGACACCCCCATGTTCCACAAAGCTACCGACAACGATCCGCCGCGTCTGGCCAAGATCATGGGAAGGATTCCTGCCAAGACCGTGGGCGACCCCATGGACGTGGGCATGTGTGCAGCGTTCCTGTGCAGTGACGCAGCCCGCTATATCAGCGGCACCTGCATCCCTGTTGACGGCGGCGCTCTGATCGGATTCTGATGAAATGAGCCCACCCATCTCCTGAACAGACGGGTGGGCATTTTTGGAGGATATTTGTTATGAATGATCGTTTCAGCGAAGAGCTGTTCCTCACCAATGAGACCGGCAAGATGCTCTACCACAAGTATGCAGAGCATATGCCGATCATCGATTACCATTGCCATCTGCAGCCCGTGGAGATCGCCGAGAACAAGGAGTTTGAAGATCTGGGCGAGATGTGGCTGCGCGGCGACCACTACAAGTGGCGCTGTATGCGCACCTTTGGCATCGACGAGAAGTACATCACCGGTGACGCCAGCTACTACGAAAAGTACATGAAGTTTGCCGAAATTCTGCCCCAGCTGGTGGGCAATCCCATCTACATCTGGTGTGCACTGGAGCTGAAGCGCTACTTCGACATCGACGAACCCCTGACCGCAGCCAATGCACAGGAAATTTATGACCGCACCAAAAAGCTTATCACCGAAAAAGCACATGACCCGCCGCTGGTGCATGGAGCACAGCAATGTGCGTCTGGTCTCCACCACCGAAGACCCCATCGACGACCTGCGCTACCACAAGGCTCTGAACGAGGAAAAGATGTTCACCCGCGTGATCACCGCCTTCCGCCCCGATAAGGCCATGTTCTGCGCCAACGCCGATTTTGCTGCTTATCTGGCAAAGCTCTCTGCTGCTGCGGAGCAGCCCATCGACAGTTTTGCCGAGATGCTCACCGCATTGGAAAAGCGTTTGCAGTATTTCCAGCAGATCACCGGCACCACCGTCAGTGACGACGGCATCCCCTACTTCAACTGGGCAGATTACACCCCCGCCGAGGTAGAGGGCATCTTTGCCAAGGCACGCAGCGGCGGCAAGCTGACCCAGCATGAGATCGACCAGTACCAGAGCGCATTCCTGTTCGAGATGGCCCGTATCTACAACCGCAACCACCTACGTTATGCAGCTGCACATCGGCACCTATCTGGATGCCAACACCAGCCATGTGAAGAGTGTGGGCCAGTCCACTGGTTTTGATTGCTGCGACGATGCCGCACCGGTCAAGGGCGTTGGCGAGCTGCTGAACAACCTGACCACTATCGGCGAACTGCCCAAAACCATCATCTACCCGCTGGACGGCACCAAGATCGAGACCTGGGCGATCTTAGCCGCAGGCTTCTGCGATAATGGCACCAAGGCAAAAAGTTCAGCTGGGCGCACCCTGGTGGTTCAACGATCAGGCCTTTGGCATCCAGCGCCAGTTCGAGGCCTGTGCAAACCTGTACCCGGTCTCACTGTCGGTCGGCATGCTGACCGACAGCCGCAGCTTTATCTCCTATCCCCGTCATGAGCTGTACCGCCGCGTGCTGTGCAGTTATCTGGGCAGTCTGGTGGAGCGCGGAGAGTATTTCTCCGGTGAGGAAGAGCTGAAAAAGACCATCGAGAATGTCTGGCTTCAACAATGTGAATGAGTTCTTTGGCTTCAACGTTAAGGTTTGATAGGAGGATTTATTATGGCAGATCTGAAGGGTAAGGCCGGCATCGTCACCGGCGGCAGCAGCGGCATTGGTTTCCAGATCGCAAATGTGCTGGCAGAGGCCGGCGCAACGGTTTACGTGATCAGCCGTACCGGCAGACCCAAAGAGGGCGTGGGAGAAAGCGCATCGGGCGTTGTCCACCTGAAGGGCGATGTGGGCGATGTAGAAGCCATGAAGGCTATGGTGGCAGAGCTTGCCGCAAAGCACAATGGCTGCCTTGATTTTCTGGTGAACAATGCAGGCGTCAGCTATAAATGCCGTGCCGAAAACTTCCCTATGGAACAGTTTGACAACATCATGAACGTGAACGTCAAGTATTTGTTTGAGATGAGCGTTGTCTGCTACCCCTACCTGAAGAAGAGCGCGGACAAGGGCCGCATCATCAACATCACCAGCATGAGCGCACATCTGGGCTTTCAGCGAGGTGGTGCCCTACTGCACCAGCAAGGGCGCTGTTTTGGCTATGACCCGCGCACTGGCTGTGGAGTGGGCCGGGGACAACATTACCGTCAACAGCATCGCACCGGGCTGGTTCCGCAGCAAGATGAACGAGCAGGTGGTGGACGCCGCCCGTGAGCAGAAGATCCTGAACCGGATGCCCCTGCATGCTTACGGCGATACCCGCGATCTGGGCAAGATGGCCGAGTTCCTGGTGGGCGATGGAGCCTCCTACATCACAGGTCAGGATTTTTGCCGTGGATGGCGGTGCCCTGGCGTATGGATACTGACCGAACTTGATTTATGGTGTGCGGTCGCTCGAACCAATGCCGTCAAGTCGTTGTCGGATGAAGTGGTTTTTAGTTTGTCTGAGAGTAAGTGCACGATTTCTGCACGGTTTCTGCACGGTTTCAAAACGTGCAGAAGGTGCAAATCGTTGCAAAATCGGACAAAGGGTGCAGAAACTCGAAGTTCAAAACCTGCGATGTATCGCCGATAAATGGCGTTAAAACGTAACTTCCAAAAATTGAGGGAATCGCCCGGCGTGCGCTACGAATCAGTAGGCCGGGGGGTTCGAGTCCCTTCCATCGCACCAAGAAAAAATCCCACGATTGACCGTTAAAAATACGGTGTAAATCGTGGGATTTCTTGTTTTATATAGCTGTCAAAATGGCTGGAAAGTGTGACAAAAATGCGACAAATTCAAGAAAAACCTGTTTGTGCGACAGTGTGCGCCCCTGTTCTGTATGCTTTGCCCTATATCATACGGCTGTATAATGGGCAATCCTCACCCCTGCTATGGGCTGGGTGTGTAGTGTTTCACGACCCACCTACCTACAATCTGAACTGTTGATATGTCAGAGCAGCTTTCTCCACCTGTGGGGAAAAGGGCATGAACCAGATTCACACCCCGACACAAGCGGCGATGGGGTCAATCTGACGGACTGCCATAGATCGGCGCAAAATTGCGCTGGTGTTGGATGCGCTCAAAATTGAGCGTAACCCAATACGACCCTTTGCCCGGTCTGCCTGATAGCACTATCACAGAATTGTGGTGCCCGGCGGCTTCCTGGCAGAAGGTGCACCCACCTGTGAAGATGTCCCCACTTTTTGGGGATACGGTCATCACCTCAAGGCCGGAGCCCATCCGGCATTTCGTTACGGAAACACTGGGACGCACAGCGACCCAGCAGGACGCTACCGGCGTGTACACCGGCGAGCCCCGCACCATGATCATGGTGGCGCTGACCCGGCGGCAGGCAGGGCTGCTGCCGGGATTTCCTGCGCCGGGAGGACTCTGACCATTGTCAACTCCAGCAAGATCATCGGCAAGGGATTCCAGTCCATCTGAAAACGCAAAATGCCCGCCCACCGTGGGTCTCCACAGGTGGGCGGCATCATCATTATATGTGGTATCAGAGCATGGGCGCACGGTTTCTGCACGGTCGGCGCACGGTTTCATGTGATTTGTGTCAGAACATGCTGCGGCTGCTTCAAAACAGCGGAGCGGAAGAAGCAAATTCTAAACAAATACTGGGGTCGGGAAAAATCCCGACCCCAAAACTATTATAAACCTATTATTCTGTCTGTTTGACAGAACGCACCTTGGATGCAGTGCGCCGTTCGGCTGTCTTTCATCAAAGCGATCCGTCAGCGTTTGACGGCGACGGCTTCGATCTCTACCCTTGCATTCTTTGGAAGTGCTGCTACCTGAAAGGCTGCGCGGGCCGGATAAGGCTCTGCAAAAAATTCGCCGTACACTTCGTTCATGGCACCGAACTCGTTGATGTCTGCCAGCAGCACGGTAGTCTTTACCACGTCTGCCATTGTCATACCGTTGGCCTCGATGATTGCCTTCAGGTTCAGGAGCGACTGCCTAGTCTGCGCTGCAATGTCCTCACTGGGGAAGGCGCCGGTAGCGGGATCAATGGGCAGCTGACCGGAAATGAATGCATATTCCCCCTGGCGGAGATCCCTTGAGAGTAGGGACCGATGGCCGAAGGAGCAGCGGCTGTATAAATTGCTTTGTTGGACATGACACTTCTTTCCTTTCTATTGTTGCTTGCGGACTGCACGTTCACTTTTCAGGCTCAGCACAAACAGCAGTGCAAGCACTGCCATCAGGCCCAACCCAAAAGGACGGCAGATTAGTCCGAAAATGTTGTCGGAGTACTGCATCAGCGCCCGTCGCAGGGGAGGTGTCTGCAGTGGGTCCAACCAAAAGGCCCAGCACAAACGGTGCGATCGGGTAGCGATACAGTTTCATCAGATATCCCAGCAGACCAAAAAGCGATAGCTGGATCAGGGCAAACGGTGTTCCTATGGCACTGTAAGCGCCTATTGCGCACAGCACCGCCACCAGCGGCATCAGAAGACTTTGGGGAATGGTCAGGATGCGGATCGTCAGCTTGGAACACAGGAAGGAGACGACACCCATTGCCGCTGCGGCCATCAGCAATAACAGGCACAGCCCACAGAGGATGCCCGGTGACTCGATCAGAAGCGTGGGGCCGGGACGCAGATTCATGATGAACATAGCCGACAGAAAGATCGCCGCTGTGGAACTGCCGGGGATCCCGAGCGACAGAGCCGGGATCAGCGCACCAGCCGAGCAGGCATTGTTGGCGACTTCCGCCGCAATGATCCCTTCCTCGGAGCCGTGGCCGAACTTCTCTTTTTTTGCTTGGAGGAGCGCTTGGCAAGATCGTAGGAAAACCAGCAAGCGGCAGACTCGCCGATGCCCGGGATGAAGCCAATCCACAATCCCGCCAGAGCGGAACGGAGCATGTTGCCGAGATTGGCTTTCAAGACCGTCCAGTTGATGAGTGGAAAGCCGGTCTTTTCCACGGTCCGCTCCGGTTCGGGAGCGCGCAGCGTGTAGAGAACCTCTCCAAGGCCAAACAGCCCCTAGCATGGCGATAACGCTGTTGAAGCCCGATAACAATTCTCCGCGCCCAAAGGTGAAGCGCAGCACGGACTGTACCCCATCCGCTCCGGTCAGAGACAGCAGGCACCCGCCAAGGCGGCAATCCACCCCGCCGCCGGCTGCCGCCAGAAATAGAGCCGCAGATGAGCAGACCGAAAACGCAGAACAGAAAGGTCTCCCAATCGCCAAACTTCAGGGCGATGCCAGTCACAAAGGGCTGGATCAGGAAGATAAGGATCGTGCCCACAAGCGTTCCCACAACAGACGCTGCAATGGAATAACCTACGGCCTCCCGGCCTCTGCCCTGCTTTGTCAGGGCGTTGCCATCCAGACAGGTCGCCGCTGCTGCGGGGTGTGCCGGGGATGTTGATCAGGCTGGCGGTAATGCCGCCAGAACCGCACGAGGCCACAAAAATGCCCACGAGCAGTGCCATACCGTGGGTGTACTCAAGTGGAATACCAGCCCAAGGCAAAGTGCCATGCCCATCGTCGGCCCAAGTCCTGGCACGACGCCGACAACAAAGCCCAGAAAACACGCCGCCGATCAGGAACAGCCAGACGCCCGGATCGCACAGAAACGCAGCTGCCGCCTCGGGCAGATAGAGCCATTCAGAAAACATGTGCATTCTCCCATTTTACAAAGCTGCAATCCCAGCACGCCGGGGATCAACAAGAGAGCCGCCAGACAGTACACTCCGCTGAGCAATAGCAGCTCCAGTGGACGCCTGCCTCGGTTCAATAGAAACAGGATGGCCGTTAAATACGCCGCGGTCGGCAGGGTAAAACCTACTTTGGAAATCAACAGCAAATAGGCAAGTGTCAGCAGGACCACAGAAACGGATCTTTTTTGTTATGCTATGGCCGCCTGCCGAAACCTCCTGCCCCTTCCAAAGCGCTGCTGTCAGACGCACGCCTTGCAGGGTGAGCATGGCAGACAGCAACAGCGGCAGGAATTTAGCTTCCGTCAGCAAGCCCCAAAAACCGTCGGTTTTTACGGGATTTCTGCGGATGCCGAGAGAGAGGAGGACGTATCCCAGTCCCGCTGCCGTCACGATCAAGCCTTCTGCACACTGGCGCAGTTTTTTTTCTTATCCATAATGCGCTCTCCTATTCCGGCCATGCCTGCGCCGCAGCCGTGCGGTCATTGGCTGGGAACGAGAAATCCTCGATCCTTGGGATCTGGTAATCGGCCGGGTTGATTGTAGAGATCCCGGCGTCATACAGACCCCCATGCATAGATGGATTCCAGCTTTGCACATATTTCGTCGCTCTCTGTGCCGATTATTGCCGCAGGCTCCAGCCCTTTGGTCTGGCAAAACTGCGCCCACTCTTTGCTGTCCACAGTACTCTGGAATGCGTCGCGGATCTTTGCCACGGCGTCTGCCGGTGTATCTCGGGAAACCCGGAAGCCCCAATACAGCAATCCCTGAAGATCGCTCAACTCGGGGTAGTCGTCCAGAAGGCTGGGTACGGTATAATTCCCCTTTGCACAGTCGATCTCCCGGGGGCTGCTGTCGCAGATGCCCAGAAATGCGGATATCGCCGCTCTGTGCCAGATCCAGAATATCGGACAAACCGCACCAAGACCAGGTCACTTCTCCGGCTACCACTTTGATGGCGGCGGAACGGCCGCCGTCGTAGGGAACGGAATTGCCCTTCAGGCCCAGCTTTTCCAGCATCAGCGAGCCGGTCAGTTGGTTAATGCTTCCCAGACCGGCGTTGCCCCACTTCATGGAGGGGTCCCCCGCATGGCGTCAAACAGCTGCTGTGCGGTCTGGTAGGGAGAATTGCCGGAAACAAACAGTACATAAGGGGAAGAGGCTGCATAGAAGCCGTAGAAATCCTCCCAGCCCAGATCGGCATACCCAAGGGTGCGCCAGCCAGATACCGTGTGCGCCACATCTCCCAGCCAGGTATAGCCGTCATGAGCGGCAGCGTACACCTGTTGGCCGGCAATAGAACCGGAACCGCCGGTAACGTTTACCAGATTGAAGGTGGTAGACAGCTGCTGGGACATGAGCGCTGACAGCTGCTGCCGGGCAACGGTATCCGCCGTGCCGCCCGCGGTGTAACAGACGTCGATCTCGATCTTTTGAGACGGCCACTGTCCGGGCGTTTCCTTCCTGTTGCATCCGGTCAATAATGCAACGAAAACAAGCAACGCTGCAAGGATTCGTTTTTTCATGGGTCGTCTCCTTTCGATTTTCGATGCAAGAGAAAACGTTTTTATCATACCAGATTGACGCAAAAAGTACAAGTGACACAGACCGAACCCTCTAAAGCGAACCCGGCCTGTGCATTTCAGGATATTACAGCGCGTTTACAGCCTTTTCCAGCTGCTCCAGCGCCTGTTCCACGGTGGACCGCGGACAAGCGATGTTCATACGCATGAAGCCGGTGCCGCCTGTACCGAAGGTGGCGCCGTCGTTCAGGCCCAGCTTTGCTTTGTTGAACATGAATGCCTTCAGTTCGTCCTGGGTCATATTCAGATCCCGGCAGTCCAGCCACATCAGATAGGTCGCTTCCGGTTCTGCTAGCTTGATGCGGGGATGCGCTCCTTCATATAAGCCATCATCATATCCCGACTCTGCTGCAGATACTGCATCATCTCATCCGCGTAATAGTCGCACTGGGTGTAGGCCGTGACAAAGGTAAGCATGCCAAAGATCGTGCGGCCATAGTTTTTTGTTGTTTACGATCGTGATTTCGATGTTGTCCCGGATGCGTTTGTTGGGGATGATGGCCGCTCCGGTACGGAACCCGGCAATGTTAAAGGTTTTACTGGGGTTAATCAGGACGATGCAGTTGTTTGCAAACTCCTCGCTGATGGAACCAAAGGGAATGTGCTTGTAACCTTGATAAGTCAGATCGCAGTGGATCTCGTCAGAGATTACCAGTACGTTGTACTTCAGGCACAGCTCACCGATCCGCTTCAGCTCTTCAAAGGGTGAAGCAGCGCATAGCGGGGTTGTGGGGGTTGGACATAAAGAACAGCTTGGTGCGGGGGATCCTTCAGCTTCTTCTCCAGATCGTCAAAATCGATTTGATATTTGCCGTTTTCGTCCTGCACAAGGCGGTTCTCCAGCAGCTGGCGGCCGTTGTTGCGTACAATAGCGGAGAAGGGCGGGTAAACCGGGGGCTGAATGACCACCTTGTCGCCGGGATAAGAATAGGCTCGGATGGCGTACATCAAGAACGGAAGAACACCGTTGGCGTACTTGACCCAGTGAGGGTCCACGTTCCAGCCAAAGCGGACGCGCTCCCAGCGCGCTGCCGCCTCTTCAAACTCAAAGGACTCGATGGGATAGCCGAAGCAGGGGTGCTTTGCCCGCTGCTGGATGGCCTCGGAAATTTCTGCCGGTACGGCAAAGTCCGTATCCGCGATCCACATCGGGAGCACGTCCTCTGGATAGCAGGCAGCCTCGTACTTCTTGCACTCGGAGACTCGCCGGTTGATGATCTCGTCAAAATTGTGTCTCATAGCATTTCACCTCAAAAAACAGAGTAAAAATCAAAGTCCGAATACAACAAAAGGTTGCGATAAAGCAGACCAGCACGCCGAACAGCATGGGAACGGCGTTGCGCTTGCACAGGGCCATCGGCTCTGTCTCCACCATGCCGGACACGGCAATCATCGCGCCGCAGAAGGGAGAGAAGCAGCGGGACAGGCCGCCGGTCAGATGCATGGGCACCAGCAGCAGACCGTTGTGTACGCCAAGCGTTGCGGCCATATCCGCACCCATCGAACCGAAAGCGTACCAGGGGAGCGTTGGAAGAGCCGGTGAGCAGCGCGGTGCCGATCTGGATGGCGGCCATCGCAATGGCCACGATGATCACGGCGCCGCCGATGTGGGACAGCATGCCGCACAGAACGTCGATGCCCTTCAGTTTCTTGATGGCTTCGGCAAAAACAGAGGCGACAGAAATCAGAACGATGATGTTGTTGAAGTAGTTGCCCATCCAGACCCACAGCTTTTTTTTCAGGTTATCCTGCAGGCGGTTCATGTCTTTTTTTACGATTAGGTCCACGATGAAGAAACAGGAAGAAGCAGATGATGTGGGCGGTGATAACGTCCATCTTTATGCCGTCCACAAAGCTGAACACGACTACCAGCGTCAGGGGATCAGGGGAAGACGCCGTAGAAGGCGGGCACACCGAGGTCAGAGATCTTCATGTCCTCCTTGGCTTCTTCGGGGATCACCAGACCGCCGAACTCCTTCTTATCCATATACTGGAACCAGATACCCATGAAAATGCCGACGCAGACGATGATCACCGGTCCAATGATCAGCTCGTAGTTGGTAAACCAACCCATAGGGGTGCAGTTTAGGATCTCGGTGGCGGCAAAGATGCCGGTGGAGTCGTTGGGGCCAAGGTCCATACCGCCGATGGCCACGCAGGCAGCCGCCGCGCTGAGTTTGCTGACGCCCATCCGGGTCAGGATGGGGGAACATGGTAGCCATAAACAGCAGGCCAAAGGGCGATCTGGCTGGTGATAAAAATCTTTAGCACAGCGCCGATCATGTAAACCAGAGCCAGCACGATGTAGGGGTTCTTAATGGGTTTCAGCAGTTTGCTGGCGCCAAGGGCCAGCACATCAGCCGCTTTGGTGTGGTTCATCAGCATGACGTAGCCGCCGATCATCATCAGGCGGATACCGGTGCCGGAAATGGTGCTGACAAATTTGGCGCGGATCACATCAAAAATGTCCAGCCATACATTGCCGGTGGTGGAGTCACCCAGCACAGATTGGCCGGTGACGATGGTAGCGGCAGCCAGACCGATGACGCCCAAAAACAGGAAGGTCAACCGAGTATCGACCTTTTTCAGGATCATGGTTACGGCAGCGACAACCAGGAGCGCTGTGAGAATCACGTACAGAATGTCCATAGTCTCTCCTCCAAAATATAATTCATCATATGACACTCGTCATATGTCTTATGTGTAAAAAGCTTAACAGATTGTTTACGATTTTACAAGATGGAACCTTTCATAAACTGAAGCGGCCTTTTTTGTCGAAAAGTCACAATCAATATCATACGTATGACGTTCTACGTTCAGCGTTGACATTTGCCTGCGAACCATTTATACTATATTCAAAGACTTTTTATAGGGATCTCACATAAATTCCCGCACCAAATTCAATCCTGGAAAGGATCAGAGAACGGAGCCATTACCCATGTCTTCTAATAAAACGCTCTCTGCCATCGTGGCAAACAAAATTGAAAATCAGATTATCTGCGGCAACTGGCAGGTCGGCAGTCAGATCCCCCAGAGCAGGAGCTGATGCAGACCTTTGACGTCAGCCGCATCACCATCCGGGAAGCAATCAAAACGCTGGTGTCTCGGGATGTTCTGGAAATCCGCCGTGGCTGCGGCACTTTTGTCAGCGCCGTGCCGGGCCTGTCTGACGATCCTTTGGGGCTACGCTTTATCGCCAGTGATGATTTGAACACCTATCTGTTTGAGGCTCGACAGATCCTGGAGCCTTCTGTTTGTCGTCTTGCCGCCCAGCGTGGCGATGCGGAAGAGCTGGTGCTCCTGAAGCAGTTAGCCGAGGATATCGACGAGCTGGATGCGCAGCTGCAGGGAAAGAAAACCACCCGGAGGTGATCCAGGCCATCACCGCCAAGGACATTGCCTTCCACACCTTCCTGTGCCGCATGAGCAAAAACCCCGTCTTTGAGCGGATGCTTCCGGTGATTATCAAATCGGTGCGGGCTTCTTACAGCCTGCTGGTTCCCCCGTCTGTCTAACGGTCCCCGGGTGTCCATTCACGGAGAGATCTACAAAGCGGTGGCAGCCCACGACGGGGACGAAGCCTACCGACTGATGGTTGCTCACTTGAGCAACAGTCGTCAGGGCTTTGACCAGAAGGTGAAAAAAGGAGCGCAATGCCAAAGGTGGAAAAACGGAACTGCCTCAAAAGTAATAAATAATAGAAATAGAAGGCATTTCGTGCAGTATGAAAAATCACAACGAGCAAAGCGGGCAGAACGGGCCAGACTGCGCTGCAGCGACTCATAACACACGCAGGCCAAAGATTCAGAGATAAAAAGCAGGGCGTACCCTTCGTTGAGGGATATGCCCTGTTTTTTGCTACAGCCTTTAAAAATGCAACATACAGAACATCAATATCGCAGCAATTTGGTTGACTACCTAAATTACGGGTGGTCAATTATGCTATACTGGCATAGAAATCAATCAAAATATATCGTTGTTTGGTTAAATAATATAGTTTTGACGAAAAAAGTCTGACCGTTTTACTTGAAGATCAAAAGAAAGAGGAGGCTGTTTGCAGGTCAGCGACAAAAGAAACCACCAAAATCACATGGCTGATCCTTGCGTTTATGACATTCTCAACCGTATGGGGATTCGGCAGTGTCACAAATGACTTTGTGTACTTCAATGGTCCGCAGATCATCTTCAGCTGGATCTTCATGTTTGTCCTGTACTTCATCCCCTATGCGCTGATGGTGGGTGAGCTGGGCTCTGCCTTTAAAAACGAGGGCGGCGGCGTCAGCTCCTGGCTGCACCAGACCACCAACGCAAAGCTGGCCTACTACGCCGGTTGGACCTACTGGGCCTGCCACATCACCTATATTGCCAGCAAAGGCAGCGGCTTTTTGAAAGCCTTGAGCTGGGCGATCTTCCGCAATGCGGAAAGTTACGATTCTGTCCCCACCCTGTACATCCAACTGGCGACCTTCTGCATCCTGCTGCTGGGCTGCTACATTGCTAGCCTTGGTCTGAATCCGCTGAAAAAGCTGCTGACCGCTGCCGGTACCTGCACCTTTGTCGTGTCACTGCTGTACATTGTTATGATGTTTGCAGTGCCTGTCATTAACTCCAAAGGCAGAGTAATGATCCACCTCTCCACCCAGCACAAGCTGTGCGTACTCCAACGGCTTATTGTAGAGCAGCCAGTCCAGTTCCGCCCGTTGTACCGGGGTGTTTCCGTATTCGTCCTCGACGGTGATGCAGTCAATAGCAAGGGGGTGGTGCCATCCGCGAACCGGGCTTCCACCCGGTTGGTGTCCATGTTGTAGCGGCAGGAAAGCAATTTCGTCATAGTGGTATCCTCCAAGACTTGATTTTTGGTGTGCGGTCACTCGAACCAATGCCGTCAAGTCGTTGTCGGATGAAGTGGATTTTAGTTTGTCTGAGAGTAAGTGCACGGTTTCTGCACGGTTTTTGCACGGTCGGTGTTTTCCATGTCCGATTATGTAGGGCGCTGTATTGCATTGCAATCAGTGCCCTTTTTTGCATCAGGTAAGCAGTGCCAGGCGGAGCTTTGCCTTCATCTCCGGGTCGGCATCCTTGAGCAATTCCAAGAGAGCCGTCATAGAGATGGTGGGTTCGCCTGCGGCGGGTACAGCCTGTGGGCTGGAGGTGTCAGGCTTGGCATAGAAGCCGCTTTCAAACTTCTTGCCCAGCTCCACACGGGAGGACTGCTGGATAAGGCGGGCAAAGACTTCCTTGAGGATGTTCTCCGCTTTTTAGCGTGAAAAATGTAAAAGACCAACTGTATAAGCCATTTTCAGGCTTCGGAAAGAAGCTTCCCCTCCTCCAGCATCTTTTTCACCTCGTGCAGGTCTTTGCACTCGGCGGTGTACAGGCTGCGCATTTCGTCGTCGGCGGGGGGCAAGGTCCGGCACCATCACGGTGACAAAGCCGCCCCGCGCACCGGCCCGCACGCCGTTGTAGCTGTCCTCCAGCACCAGCGTTTCAGCCGGGACGGTGCCCAGCGCCTTGGCCGCCGTGAGGTAGATCTCCGGGTCGGGCTTGGACGCAGAGAACTGCTCGCCGGAAATAAGGGCCTTGAAGTGATCGGTCATGTGCCAGTTGTTGAGGTGCCGCAGGATGGACGTCATCCGGCTGGAGGAAGCCACCACCATGGGGATGTGCTGTGCTTCCAGATAGGCGATAAGCTCATCCAGCCCCGGCTTTTTGGGCGGCGGTGCCTGAAAGGCCGTCTCTGCCTGCTGGTGCAGCGCCTCCATGATGGCGTCGGTATCGCAGTCCGGGCCGAAGAAGGCGGCGCAGCACCGCCCGCATGGAGTCGCCTGCCGTGCCCCGGGCGGCGGCGTCCAGCCCTTCCTTATAAGAAAGGCCCAGTGTGGCCAGCGCGGGCCGCCACAGGGTGGCCCAGATGCGCTCGGTGTCGAACATCAGACCGTCCATATCAAAAATAACACCTTTTATCATTGTGCAAAAAGCTCCTTTCTGAGCCTGTAAGATCCGGCTTATGCCCTCATTGTATCATATTTTGGGCAGATTGCACATAGAAAAGCAGGCAATTCCGCGCAACTTAACAGGGGGAAAGATGAAAGATTTTTCGTTTCCTTGTAAAACGATTTCATAATACTATAATAGAAAACAACATTCGGTGTTTGCGGGCGCATTTTCACTCGCTGCGCCCGAGATCAGGAAAGAGGGAAAATAAATCATGTTGGATATCAAGATCACCCGTACCACTGCTCCGAAGGCAAAGCCTGACGAGAGCAATCTGGGTTTTGGCAAGAAGTTTACCGACACATATGTTCGTGATGGATTACACCGAGGGCGAAGGCTGGCACGATGCCCGCATCGTTCCCTATGGCCCCTTTGAGCTGGACCCTGCTACCACCGTGTTCCACTACGCCCAGGAAATTTTCGAGGGCATGAAGGCCTACCGCACCGCCGACGATACCGTCCAGCTGTTCCGCCCGGACTGCAACGCAAAGCGTTTCCAAGATTCTGCCGACCGTCTGTGCATCCCTAAGATCCCCGTGGAGGATTACATTCAGGCCGTTAAGACCCTGGTCGATGTTGACCGCGACTGGGTGCCTCACTCGGATGGTGCCTCCCTGTACATCCGCCCCTTCATCTTTGCCAATGATGTGGGTCTGGGCGTGCACGCTTCCAAGCACTACATCTTCTGCATCATCTGCGCTCCCTCGGGTGCTTACTATGCCGAGGGCATCAACCCCGTGCGCATCTACGTGGAAGACGAGTACATCCGTGCCGCTCCCGGCCTGACCGGCTTCACCAAGTGGCGGCGGCAACTACGCTGCTTCCATCAAGGCCGGCGAGCTGGCCGAGGAGCAGGGCTACGCACAGGTGCTGTGGCTGGACGGCGTGAGAAAAGAAGTACGTCGAGGAAGTCGGCAGCATGAACATCATGTTCAAGATCGACGGCAAGGTGTACACCGCTGCTACCGTCGGCACCGTTCTGCCCGGCGTCACCCGCCGCTCCATCATCGAGCTGCTGAAGGACTGGGGCTATGAGGTGGTAGAAGGCAAGATCGCCATTGCCGACATCATGGCTGCTGCCCGCGAAGGCAAGCTGGAAGAGGTGTTCGGCACCGGCACCGCCGCCGTCGTCTCCCCGTCAAGGAACTGGACTGGAAGGGCGAGCACGCCTACATCGGCGACGGCAAGATCGGCCCTGTCACCCAGAAGCTGTACGACACCATGACCGGTATGCAGTGGGGCAAGCTCGCCCGACACCAAGGGCTGGATCGTGCCGGTGGAGAAAAAGAACTGATCCCGATTCTCCGGAGAGAACCTTTTATTCAGAATAGCAGCAAACGCCGCCAGGCCTCCGCTCGGCGGCGTTTGCCGTATACCGGAAAACTCCTTCAGTCTCGCATTCGCTCGACAGCCGTTCCCCTTTTGTCACCTTCCGGTGACATCTTCCCCGACCGGGGGAAGTCTTTCTCAAAGAGGGAGCCTCTGACGAAGCGGAAAACTTTGCCGTACTGCCAAAGCCTCCCTCATTGAGGGAGGTGGCATCGCGCAGCGATGACGGAAGGAGTATCCGTCAAACCTCCAAAATTTCCCGGCGCAATTGCTTTCTGTGCCCTGCAGTGCTAAACTGAAAACAGAACAGCGGCCTGCATTGCGGCAGGCCATGTGCAGGAAAGATTGAGAGGAATGGACCCATGGTTAAAAAATGGAGCGTGAGCTACCCTGCCGTCAATGGCACCGAGCAGCGCAGAGTTTATGTCTATCTGCCCACGATGTATGAAGCCGAGCCGGACCGCCGGTATCCGGTGCTGTGTATATGTTCGACGGCCAGAACGTCTTTTTCGACGAGGACGCTACCTACGGCAAGAGCTGGGGCATGGCGGATTATCTGGACTACACCGATACGCCCCTCATCGTGGCGTCGGTGGAGTGCAATGCCGGTGCCAACAATCAGCGTCTGGTGGAGTATTCGCCCTACCGCTTCGATGATAACCAGTACGGCCACTTCGACGGCAAGGGTGCGGCCACGATGAGCTGGTTCATCCACCGGTTCAAGCCCTTCATCGACCGCAATTTCCGCACTCTGCCCGACCGGGGGCACACCTTTATCGGCGGCAGCTCCATGGGCGGCCTGATGAGCCTGTACGCCCTGCTCAACCACAACGACGTCTTCAGCCGGGCGGCGGCGCTGTCGCCCTCCATCTGGGTCTCGCCGGAAAAGCTCGACGGCCTTGTGGGCCGGGCAAATCTGGCCCCCGGCACCGTGCTGTACATGGACTACGGCTCCCGCGAGATGGGCAACCACGAGGGCATGCGCCGCGGCTTTGCCGAGATGTGCAGCAAGGTACTGACCCGGGGCATCCACCTCACCAGCCGCATCGTGCCCGGCGGCACCCACAGCGAAGCCAGCTGGGAAAAGCAGCTGCCCTTTATGTTCCACACCCTGATGTATGAGGTGGAGGGTAAAAAACGAACTCCTTCCGTCATCGCTGCGCGATGCCACCTCCCTCAATGAGGGAGGCCTTGGCAGTACGGAAACTTTACCGTTTTGCCAAAGGCCCCATCTCCGAGGGGGGCTGGCACGGCGTAAGCCGTGACTGGGGGAGTCAACAAAGGAGGAAACACCATGGAGATGCAGTATTTTAAAGAATACAGCCCGGCGCTGGGCCGGGAGATGGAGTGCAAAGTCTACGGACACGGGGGACGGCCCATGCTGTACATCCCCTGTCAGGATGGACGCTTCTTCGACTTCGAGGACTTCCACATGGCCGACACCCTTGCACCCTGGATCGAGTCGGGCCAGCTCATGGTCATGTCCATCGACACGCTGGACAAGGAGACCTGGTCGGACACCAATGGCGACCCTTACTGGCGCATCCGCCGGTATGAGCAGTGGCTGCATTATATCGTGGGTGAGGCCGTCCCCAAGCTGCGCTATCTGTCCAAGGAGCGCAACGGCTGGGATGACCTGCCCGGCGTCATCGCCTTCGGCTGCAGCCTCGGCGCGACCCACGCAGTCAACCTTTACCTCCGCTGACCCGACATCTTCTGCGGCTGTCTGGCCCTCAGCGGCATCTACACCGCCCACTACGGCTTCGGCGACTACATGGATGAGCTGGTGTATATGAACTCTCCCGTGGACTATATGCACAACTTCCCGGAGGATCACCCCTATATGGAGCTGTACCGGAACCAGAAGGCTGTCATCTGCTGCGGTCAGGGCGACTGGGAACGGCCGGACACCACATGGTTCCTCAAGCGCATCTTCGAGGCTAAGAACATCCCCATCTGGGTGGACCTGTGGGGCCACGATGTCAACCACGACTGGGACTGGTGGTATAAGCAGACTGCATATTACATGCCGTATATTCTGGGGCAGCAGTAAACAGGGAACTCCCCCAGTCTGCTTCGCAGACAGCCCCCTCATGGAGGGGGCTTTGTAAAAAAGCTTCTCCGCAACGGAAAAAGGCTCCTCCCGGAGGGAGCTGGCACGGCGAAGCCGTGACGGAGGGAGTTTTTATAGAGGTTCATAGAGGAAAGAGGAATCGTAAAACCATGCAGAATTTCATTTTTATTTCGCCCAATTTCCCCACCAACTACTGGCAGTTCTGCCATGAGCTGAAAAACAACGGCATGAACGTGCTGGGCATCGGCGACCAGCCCTACGATGAGCTGAAGCCGGAGCTGAAGGACAGCCTGAACGAGTACTACAAGGTGGGCAGTCTGGAAAACTACGATGAGGTCTACCGCGCCGTGGCCTTTTTCGCCTTCAAGCATATGGCCGCATCGACTGGCTGGAGTCCAACAATGAATACTAAGGGCTGGAGCGGGACGCAGCCCTGCGCACCGATTTCCACATCACCTCCGGCTTCCAGACCGACGATATGCCCCGCATCAAGTACAAGAGCAAGATGAAGGAGTATTACAAGAAGGCCGGCATCGCCACCGCACGTTACCACATGGTGGACGACCTGGAGGGCTGCAGGAAGTTCATCGACGAGGTGGGCTATCCGGTGGTGGTCAAGCCGGACAACGGTGTAGGTGCCTCCGATACCCATAAGCTGTCCAGCGATGAGGAGCTGAAGCGCTTCCTGCTCTACAAGAGCACCTATCACCCCGACCTCGCCTACATCATGGAGGAGTTCGTCCACGCCGAGGTCAACAGCTACGATGCGATATATCATTGACGGCAGCGGCAACCCCATCTTTGAGGCGGGCAACGTCAGCCCGGTGTCCATCATGGACATTGTCAACGACAACGATAACTCCATCTACTATATCATCAAGGACCTGCCCGAGGATACCCGCGCCGCCGGACGTGCCGCCGTCAAGAGCTTTGGCGTGAAGAGCCGATTCGTCCACTTTGAGTTCTTCCGCATGACCGAGGATCAGGCCAGCATGGGCAAAAAGGGCCAGCTCGTGGCGCTGGAGGTCAATATGCGCCCCTGCGGCGGCTTTACCCCGGATATGATCAACTTTGCCCGCTCCACCAACGTGTACAAGATCTGGGCAGATATGATCGCCTTCGGCGGCACGGATATGCCGGTGGGCGAGCACTACTACTGCCCCTTTGCAGGCCGCCGCGATGGCAAGAACTTTGTGTACAGCCATGAGCAGATCATGCAGAAGTACCAGAAGAATATGCGGATGGTGGACCGCATCCCCGAGGCTCTGTCTGGTGCCATGGGCAACCAGATGTACGTTGCAACCTTCTCCACCCGCGAAGAGATGGAGCAGTTCTACTCCGATGTGCTGGCCGTCACCGACGACAACAACGCCGCTGTGCAGAAGGAGCTGAGCAGCATTCTGGCTCTGGGCGAGGCCGGAGACCGCCCCGGCCCAAAAGGCCGAGAGCAAGCCCGCCCGCACCGCAAAGAAAAAGTAAAACGAATGCACTGACTGCATAAATCCTCAGCCCCGGAACGGCATCTGCCGCCCCGGGGCTGTTGTTATATTGCTAAAAAAAATGGTCGCCTGTTCCGGGCAAAATGACAAAATTTTTCAGATTGGTTGACAAGATGCCGGGGGGTAAGATGTGGGTGCGAAGCATATTTTTGGGGTGCTTCGGAACAAAAAAAACAGGAGGCTTGTATTATGAGATTGTACAAAAAAGCAGCCGCCGTTCTGCTGGCGGCAGCAATGGCCGTTTCCATGATGACCGCTTGCGGCGGTGGCGCAGGCGGCAATGGTGGCAATGGCGGGAATAATGGCAGCAAGCCCGGCACGTCTGAGGGCGGCGAGGAAAAACCCGGCAAGCCTGAGGGGCGGTGAGGAAAAACCCGATAAGCCTGAGGGTGGCGAGGAAAAACCCGACAAGCCAGGCGATTCTGTGATCCCTGCTGATCCGGCAAAAGTTACTTGGGAAACTTCTCTGACCAAGAAGGCCTTCGCTGGCATCAGCAAGGATAATTTCCGGTTCAGCGGTCTGGATGGTTCGGGTGATGCAATGGCATATGCTACGCAGGGAAAGAAAATGCTCCTGCTGGAACAGGAATCTGCAAATCAGTTTGTAGCGTTCTATACTCCTGATGGCAAGGACTTGTATATTGCAGTGTCTGCCGAGAAACCGGACGAAGTGAGCAAGATCAAGGGCTGGATGACGGTTGAAAAATTTGCTGAAGTAAAACCATGGTAGTGCCGAAGAGGTTGCTGCTGGCAAAGCTGAAACACTTGCCGATATGACGGAAACCAAGGAAATGGTGTCCTTTGTTGGTGGAGTGAACCCTGTAGCCTTTAAGGCAGAGAATGTGAAGTCTGGTGAAACAACGGTATATACAGAAACGATGGGTAATGTCAAGGTCGGAAACGACTCCTATACCTACATGACGATGTTTGCGCCGGAGGCTATTGGACCCTATAAAGTAGGCGACCTGTTCGGCGTTACACGGATGAAAGGTGGAGAAAGTACAACGATCATTCTCGGCGGCAAGATCACTCCGTGCGACGCAAGCACCTTCCCCTAATGTCACAAAGTAAGAAAGAACTCGAAATCTGAATATGCGTTTCCTTTGCCCCGGCTGTCCCCGACAGCCGGGGCTTTTTCGTTGTCCCTTTTGGCAAAGTGTGGTATACTGTTGCCAGAGATTTTATTGGGAACGAGGTACATCTATGAAAATTCCTGCAAACGGCTTTACCCATGCCGGCAAGTTCCACGCCGACGATGTGTTTGCCACTGCGCTGCTGCAAATTTTGCGCCCGGACATCAAGATCACCCGCGGCTTTGTGGTGCCGGATGGCTTTGACGGCATCGTGTACGATGTGGGCTTTGGTATGTTCGACCACCATCAGGAGCCGCGGGAGTGCCGCCCCAATGGCGTGGCCCTATGCGGCCTTCGGCCTGCTGTGGCGGGTGCTCGGCCCCGGCCTTGTGGGTGAGCGTCAGGCCCGGCTCATTGACGAGAACTTTATCCAGCCGCTGGACCTCAACGATAACACCGGCGAGCAGAACAGCCTGTGCGATGCCATTGGCTTTTTTAACCCGGTGTGGGACTCCAAAGAGGATCAGGACACCTGCTTTTTCAAGGCGGTGGCCGTGGCAAAGCAGATCTTGGAAAACCAGATCGCCAGCGCCAACGCCGTGAACCGCGCCGACGAAAAGGTGCAGCAGGCCTACAAGAACTCCCGGGACGGCATCGTGGTACTGCCCTGCTATCTGCCGTGGAAGAACGGCCTGTACAAGACGGACGCGTTGTTCGTGATCTACCCCAGCCAGCGCGGCGGCTGGAGCGCCCAGTGCGTCACCGACCACAAGACCAAGCGTCCCAAGCTGCCCTTCCCCCAGAGCTGGGCCGGCCAGCCGCAGGAGGTCATTGAGCAGAAGAGCGGCATCCCGGGCATCAGCTTCTGCCACGCCAGCCGCTTCCTCATCACCGCCAAGGATAAGGAAACTGCCCTTGCCGCCTGCCGTCAGGTGTTAAAGAACAATGGCCGCATCTGAGCCGTTCGCCCGGCCAAAGCCCGCCTTTGTGTATATGGTGCGCTGTACCGGCGGTACGCTGTACACCGGCTGGACCACCGACCCTGCCGCCCGCCTGCAGGCCCACAAAAGCGGCAGAGGGGCCCGCTACACCCGGGCCAGAGGTGCAGCGGCCTTTGCCTACGTGGAGCGCTGTGCGGACAAGCGCAGCGCCCTGCGGCGGGAAGCTGCGCTCAAAAAGCTGCCCAAGGCCCAGAAGGAACTGCTGTGCGCCGCATGGACGGCGGCGGGCGGGCCCTTTGACGGCGCATAAGGCCAAAACGAAACCCGGGACTCTTTCAGGGCCAGACGGCTCACAAAAGGGTCCCGGGCTTTTTGTTTTTGCGGTGCGGGCCGCAGCCAATGGGCAGGGCGCACAAATGCCGCCGCAGAATTTTGTGCAGAGAAACAAAAAGGCCCTGCCGGTTTGCCCGGCAGGGCCTTTCTGCGTTTCAGGGATGCTTCAGAATTACTTCTGGGGGTTCAGTTTTTGCCTGCAGGTCGTTCCATGCCTTGATGACCTGAGGACGGAAGGTGTGCTTGTCGGGCTTGAAGGTGCTGCCGGTATCCTTCAGCAGGCCCTGCTCCACGCACCAGCGGGCGGCCTTCTGGCTGTCGGCGGCTTCGGCGCTGATGTCGGTGAACAGTGCGGTGCTGGCGGGCTGGGGCTTGCCTGCGGCAGTCCACAGCAGATCGGCCAGCTGCTGGCGGTTGGTGGGGATGGATGCACCCTCGGGCAGGACGCTGGTCAGGTACACCTGCGTGCCGATGAGGTAGGCTGCGCCGCCAATGGCAGCACCGCCGATCACGGCCACAGCTGCACCGCCGGCACCGGAATCGCCGGAGCCGGTGGCTGTGTCATCGGGGATATCACCAATGCGCACTTCTTCGCCAGTAGCCAGGAATTCAGGTACGTAATAGCCGATGCCGTTTTTCACCACCACGCGGCTCGGTACGTCTTCGTCGGCGTACAGGGCAATGGTGTTTTCGGTCTGCGCGTCAGTCAATGCCAGAGCAATATACTGGACGTAACGACCGTCTTCGAAAGTGCCATCATTGACAGGCGCATCGTCATAGCCATCGCCTTTCGGGCAGGCCGTTCGCATCGACTTTGTAATAGCGAATCGACGTTACGGCTGTGCCCTCAATGTTGGACTCACCATCCTGAATGTCGCTCAGGTTCATTTCCACAACAGGGGTATACACAGAATCCGTGGAATCAGCGCTGACCGTGGGGGGGTTGCATCACCCTTGGCGATGATATCAGCATCTTTCTGCCAGCCGTAGAAGGTGCGGCCTGTATCGGGTGTGTAGGCAAGGGACAGCTTCTGCTCGCCAACGACCTGAACAGCGGTCTCCTTTGATTTGTACCCTCGTTTTTTTCTGGATGTTGTTGATGGAAGCACCGCCGGTAGCGGTGACTTTGGTGCTCGTTACAGTGGTAGGAATCTCGCCGGCGAACACGCCGCCGGTGATATCGGTGGATTCAACGTTACCGGTAAAGGTGCCGCCGTTGATCTTGACCTCACTGCCGACATTGCCGCTGAAGGTGCCGCCTTCAATGGTGCCAGTGCCGGACACAGTACCGGTAAAGGTGCCGCTTGCGATCGTGCCGCCTGCGTCAACAGTCACATCGGTCTTGGTGGTGATGTTGGAAACGGTGGTATTGGAGCCAATGGTGATCTTGTCGCAGTTCAGGGGTAGTGTCCTTGAAGTCCTTGTCGCCGGTGATCGTAACGGTGGTTTCGCCAGTGGTTTCATCCTTCTTGGCAGTCCAGCCGTCGCCCTGCACCTCGTCCGTACCTTCGGGGATCGTAACGTTGCCGTCACCGTCCGTGGGAGGAACTGTGGGCAGCTCCACGGTCACCTCGACCTCCAGCGTTTCGGGGACGTGGTAGCACAGGTTGCCGATACGGGCCACACGGGCTTTG
>VOFJ01000844.1_pt1 | contig 46984 bp, 49 predicted proteins | sample 5384081 | NCBI WGS metagenome assembly VOFJ01 (sample SAMN12384729, study PRJNA508395) | human gut metagenome | isolation source: healthy gut I | host: Homo sapiens
CTGCAATCTTTTTGCGTCCAAAATCAAAGAAACGCGCAACAAATACCGCCTTTCGGTGGGGGTATGGAGTAGATAGCAAGCACAGCAAGCGAGTACCCGCTTGCGATTTTTGGGTTTAGGGAACCCTTCCCCTAAATCCGAAAAATGCTTGTTGGGAACATCCCAAACCCTGATACGAAAAGAGGCGAGATACCACGATGGCAAACAGGAAACGGAATATCCAGGTGAAGTTCTATGTGACCGCCGAGGAAAAGGAACTGATAGAGCAGAAGATGGCCCAGCTCCAGACAAAGCGGATCGGCGCCTACCTGCGGAAGATGGCGATTGATGGATATATCATCTATGTGGACACCAGGGACATCAAGGAGATGAACAAGCTCCTGTCCGCCATTGGCCGGAACATCAACCAGATCGCCAAGCGGGTCAACGCCGGAGGCCCTACCTATCAGGCCGACATGGAGGAAATCCGGGAAAGGCTGGATCAGATATGGCAGTTACAAAGCATCCTATTAAGTCAACGCTGAAAGCGGCCATTGATTATATCTGCAATCCCGACAAGACAGACGGGAAGCTGCTGGTGTCCTCTTTCGGCTGTGCTGCCGAGACAGCCGACATTGAATTTGAATGGACACGCCGCCATGCCATCGACAAGGGCACGCACCTGGGCCGACACCTGATACAAGCCTTTGAACCGGGAGAAGTGTCACCAGAGGAAGCCCACCGGATCGGCATGGAACTGGCGCGGGAGGTCCTGGGCGGCAAATATGAATTTGTCCTCACCACCCACATTGACAAGGATCACGTTCATAATCACCTGATTTTCAATGCGGTCAGCTTCACCGACCACAAGCACTACCATTCCAACAAACGCAGCTACCACGAGATACGCCGGGCCAGTGACCGGCTGTGCAGAGAACACGGCCTGTCCGTCATCGTCCCCGGCCGGGACAAGGGCAAGAGCTACATTGAGCATCAGGCCGTGCAGAACGGCACCAGCTACAAGGCAAAGCTGAAAGCCGCCATCGACCGGCTGATCCCTGTGTCCTCCAGCCTGGAAGATTTGCTTGGCCGGTTGCAGCGGGAAGGATACGAGATCAAGCGGGGAAAGTATATCTCCGCCAAGGCGCCGGACCAAGAGAGGTTCACCCGGCTCAAAACTCTGGGCGCCGGTTACACGGAAGAAGCCGTTGTCTCCCGCATTACCGGAGGCCCCTGCCCCTCCAGACAGCCCCGGCAGCACAGCGGGAAGGTCAGCCTACTCATTGACATTCAGAACAATATCAAGGCCCAGCAGAGCGCCGGATACCAGCGATGGGCGACCATTGAGAATCTGAAACGGGCGGCCGCCACCATGAACTTTCTCACCGAACACGGCATCGGCAGCTATGAGGAATTGGTGGAACGGTGCGACGCCGTTGCCACCGCCTCCATCCGCACCAGGGAGAGCCTGCGGGATACGGAACAGCGGATCGCCGACCTTGCCCTCCTGGGAAAGCAGATCGACACCTACCGCAAGCTGAAGCCCGTCTATGACCGATACAAGACATCAAAGGATAAGGAAAAATTCCTGCGTGGGTTTGAGAGCGAGATCATCTTGTTCGAGGCGGCAGCCAGGGAGATCAAGAAGGCCGGGCTCACCAAACTTCCCTCCACCGAGAAACTGAAAGCGGAGCTGGACGGACTCGCCGCCCGCAAGACCGCCCTGCAAACAGAACTTCGGAAGATACAGCGGGAGGAAAAGGGATATGATACCCTCCGCCAGAATGTGGATGCCCTGCTGGAAAGGCCGAAGGAACAGGAACAGCAGCGGCACCGGAGCAACGACTTGGAGTAATGGGGATTGGGCGCTTTTTACAGTCTTTGCAAAACCCCTGGGCGCACAGTTTCCCGGCTGATATAATGGGATCAGGAATGGAGGTGCTGACCATGACAAAATCCGAAGTAATCAAAGAGTTTTTCAAAGAGTGTGCTGCCCGTGGCGGTGGCGGCTTTGCTGTACTGCATTTTCAAATCCGCCTGCACAAAAGATGGAGTCACCGATCATGTATGGCTGTTCATCCTTTGCGGCCTGCCTTTTGGAATCCCACGGATGTTTGCCTGGATCGTGCCGGGTGGCTCTTTGGGGACCGCCCTTCCGCTGTTTCTGCTGAACTTTATTATTGGTGGAGTGATCGGCGGTTTCGTCCTGACCTGGCGGCTGCTGGTAGCTGCCTGGTATATCCCTTTGACCATTTATCGGCTTTTGGATCGTGAAAGAAAAAGCATCATGCAAAGGAGTGTGTAGCATGAAGAACAGGGTATGGAAATATTGCCGCCAAGCGGGATACGATGGAGATGACAGCGGAATACAGGCACAGGAATTTAGGATCAATGAGTACATTTCCAAACATGAACTTATCCCTGTCGGGGAAAGCAAAGTTTTTGAAAGCGGAACAACGATGGATCGTCCCAGTCTCCATGAACTCATGCAAAAAGCGCAGGAACAGGCGTATGACATTCTGGTGGTGTCTGCTTTTGACCGTTTGGGGCGGGACCTCTGGCTCACTATGGGATTTGTAAGAGAACTCCTGCGTATGGGGATCAGAATAATTGATTTGAGCTGGGGTTCTGAAATTACGGAATGGGATATTGAGCAAGCGGACAATCTTCTGAAATCAATCAGCAAATAATTCACTATGGAAAAGAGCATAAAAAAAGAAGCGGGAGCGTCACCCTCGGTTCAAACCGAAGGCGGCGCTCCCGCATTGTTATGAAAAAGTGTTCAAAATAGCTTCTTTACACCCATAAAACTAAAGGGGACGGGCTGCATGGAAAATCATAAAGGCGGCTCTGGGAAAAGCCTCTGCAAGCGGCTTCTCACCCCCTTTTGCACCCTAATCCCCACACTTTTTAGAACGACGGGAAAGATAGTGCGGACAGGTCAACACCACCGCCCGAAAACTCTGCTTGCAGGGATGGACACAGCCCTTGCAGAGCTTGTTGTACTGGCGCCTGCCGTTCTCGCCCAGGAAGAACGCCCATTCCAGACGCCATTTCTTGCTCCGGCTCATAAGTCATGCTCAGGGGGCTTCTTCTGCGGGGCGGGCTTGTCCGGGCTTTTCCGTTCCGCGCACTCCCGTTTCGCGTCCTCCAGCCGCTCCCGGATGGAAGGCTTTTTCTCCGGCGTGGTCCTGCGCGCCTCGGTCTGGGCTTTCTCCAATTCCTCCCCACGGCGGCCGTTGTTGATGATCCCGTCGATCATCCCATAATCGTCCTCCAGGGTCATTTCCGCCGTGCGCAGCGGGTTTTCCGGTTCTACGGGAACGGACACGATCTGCCCGCCCAAGCTGGCGAACAGTTCCGGCCGCTTGAATTGCTCGGTGTACTTCCGGATCATGTCCGGGGGCAGGGATGCGAAACTTTCCGGCCCCAGGCCCACCACCAGGAAGGTGCCCGCCACAATATCGTAAATCTCCCCATGCTCGTTCCGGAGGGAACGGTTCAGGTCCAGACCAATGAGCTTGCCTTCATCGTTCAGCACCAGTCCCACCGGATCGTCAAAGGGATAGGAGGCGGCAATATCGCCGCCCACCTCCGCTTGCAGCGCATGGAGGCCGGGGTCGATCTCCTTCACATAGGGCTCCTTCATGGGCTCCACCACCAGAACAGTCAGCTTCTCCGGCACGATATGTTCGGGGGCATCCCCGCTGGGGATGGCAAAGGCGCGGCTGCCATTGGCCATGATGAGATACTTCCTATCCTCGGACTCGTGGTGGAAACCGTATCCGGCCGCCTCCATCTGTTCCCGGCTCATATCCGTCACATGGAAGGTGCCCCTGGGGGTCCGCACCGTTTCGCCGGTCTCCCGGTCGTCTGGGGTGACCTGGTTCATGCAAAATTCTTTCTCATAGGCATCCAGCCTGTCAATTAGGGGAGTGACTTCTTCCGCTAAATCCCGTTCCCGTCCCTCGTTGATAAGACCTGCCTTGATAGCGGAGGTGTCCCCCTTATACAAATATTCTTGAATTACATGCTTCTGCACAATATCGTTGGGAAACATGGTTGCGTACTCCACATCGTACTGTCGGAAAAATTCGTCAATATCCTTTGAAAGTTCCGTGGAGGATGTCAGCATACGGTTATCCCGGTCGTCCGGGCTGGGCTGTCCGTACAGTTCTGCCTCATACTCCCGGTTTGCCTGTTCCGCAAAGGCCAGCATCTCGTCCACATGAGACTGATCCGGGTTTTCAATGCCCTCCCGGATCGCCTGGGGGTCCACATCCAAATAGGCCTCGTAGCCCACAGCCTCCTTGAACTTCTCCAGCTCGGAGGGAAGGTAGTCCTCCGGGGTCTGGCCCAACGCCTTCAGCTTTTCTTCCAGAGAGGCGATACGGCAATCGGAAAGATTTTCATAGATTTCTTCCTTCGCCGCATGTTCCTCCGGGTGCTCGGCGGCATACTGCGGATCGTTCTGCCGGAAAAACTCGTCCATATCGTAGGCAAGGTCCATGGCCCATTCCGAAATTTCTTCTTCGGGGATGTCGTCCTGGAAGGTCATCACCCGGTATTCCTCCGGGATGCTGCCGCGCTCGCCATCGTAATACTCATGGAAGCTGTCCCCGGTATCCAGCACATAGCCCAGGTCGGTGAACTGGCCGCTTTCCTCCAGGGCGATGTCCCGGCCGTAGGCCTCATAGTCGATGTAGTTGCGCAGATGCTCCGGCACCTGCATGGCGTCCAGTTCCTCGATGTAATACCGGCCCAGATCGTCGTGGTCGTGGATGTCGGGGTAAACGTCGTAGCAGTCCAGGTTCTCCGTCAGGTTGATAAGTTCCTGGATGCTGCCCGTGTGGTCGCCGACCTCCATAGCCGCCTGGAACCGTTCATATTCGTCCTGGCTCAAGTCATCCAGTTTGGAGGCCAGATAGTTCAGCTCGTCCAGGTTGGCATACTCGCCCATCAGGTCATAGAGGCCGTCCACATAGCAGTCGTAGTCCGTGATGAACCATTCCTCATAGGTCTGGCCGAAGTCGTCCTTCTGACCGATCCCGATACGCTCAAAGACCTTTTTCAGTTCCTCGGCCGTGGTGGGGAACTTCACCCATTCGCCCACAAGGGCACCCTCGTTGTACTTGCCCAGGTTGGTGATAAAGGCGGCAAAGGGATAATCTTTGTCATAGTCATAATGGGGCATAGCGACACCTCCTTATCGCTCCGGCGCAGGCTTTTCCCGATGGGGCTGCGCCTTGCTCTGACCCTCACACTCTTTCCGACTCTGCTCCAGCCGCTGCTTGATAGAGGGCTTTTTCTCCGTCTGCCTCTCCCTGGGGCGCTCATGTTCCCACTCGTCGCCGGAGAGGGTGAGATAGCCTCGGCTCGTAAAACAGCCCTGTTCCTCCCGCATGGCGTGGTTGCCGAAGGGAACGGGATCAATGGCGTCCAGCAACTCCGGGGGCAGAAGGATGTCCAAATGCTGCGCCAGATAGCGCCAGCCCACATCCTCCACTTTGCGGATGTTGGGCTCCAGGACAAAATACTCGGTATTGGCGGGGAACTCCCGGAACTGCTCCAGGGCAGTCAGGCGATAGGGAGTCTCTTGGACAGCGGCCAGGAGGTCACGGTCCTCCGGGGAAAGTCCGGCAAGCGCCTGGGCCGCTGCCTCCAGCTCGCTTGCGTCACCCCCTGCGGGGAGCAGCGGTTTCAAATGCTCCATGAAGTTGACCTCGGCTTTACTTTTTGCCATGCACACCATCCTTTCGTTTGGGGAACTCCAGCTTGAAATTGACATACTTGCCGCCGGTATCATCCAGAACCACCACGGCGTCATAGGTGGAACCCTTCTTCTCCGACCACATCCCCTTGACGGAGGTACGGCCCTTTTTCAGAAGGTCGGCTGCCATCTTCCGGGTCATTTCCTTGCGGCGGCTGGTCCAGAAACGATCATTCTTCCATAGGACGAACTGACAAGCCCGGTCCGAACAGGCAAAGTTCTTCTTGCCCTCATAGACCGGCTTGCCGCAGCGGGGGCAGAGGCCCACCGTCTCCTTCTCCGGCTGGAACAGCTTTTGCCCATCCTCGGAAATGTGGGAGTATTTCTGCACCAGCTCCGCCGCCATCGCCTCGATCCCATCCATGAAGTCCTCAGGCGATGCCCGGTCCTTTGCAATCTCGTTCAACCGCTGCTCCCAATCTGCCGTGAGCTTGGGAGAGGTCAGCAGCTCCGGCAGCACCGTGACCAGGTTGACACCTGCCTTTGTGGGGATCAGGTTCTTGCCCTTGCGCTCCACAAATCCGCCGGACACCAGCTTTTCAATGATGGCTGCCCTGGTCGCCGGGGTGCCTAGGCCGCGCCGTTCTGCGTCCTCCGGGATGTCCTCCTTACCCGCATTCTCCATAGCCGACAGAAGGGTGTCCTCGGTGTAGGGCTTGGGGGGCGAAGTGAAGTGTTCGGTGACGGAGGCGGTGACCGGCTCAAAAACCTGTCCCTCCGTCAAGGTTGGAAGGACGCCCTCGGCATCTTCATCCTCCGGCTTCTCCTTCAGAGAGGAATGGAATACCTCCTGGATGGCCCGCCAACCCCGGGAAAGCACCTGCTTTCCCTTTGCCGTGAAGGGGTGTCCGCCACAATCAAAGGTGGCCGTGACCACCTCATACACGAAAGGCTCCGCCGCCGCACAAAGCAGCTTGCAGCAGACCAGCAGAAGGATATTGCGCTCGCCCACAGGCAGCCCAGGCACATCCGCCTTTTCCAGCTCCAGGGTGGGAATCAGGGCGTGGTGGTCGGATACCTCCTTGTCGTTCACCAGCGCCAGAACATCGGGGAAAAACTCCGGGCAGGCGTCGAAGGGCGGCACCCGTGCTGCCAGATGCAGGACCACGGAGGCGGTCTCCGCCATGTCGCCGGTCAGATACCGGCTGTCCGTGCGGGGATAGGTCAGCAGCTTCTTTTCATAGAGCGATTGGGCGTAGTCCAGGGTTTGCTTGGCCGTGTAGCCGAACACCCGGTTTGCCTCCCGCTGCAAGGTGGTCAGGTCGTACAGTTTGGGCGGCTTCTCCGTCTTTTTCTCCCGCACCAGGGATACACACACGGCTTGCTGCCCGTCACAGGCGTCCCGGATGGCCTGGGCATCCTCCATAGCCGGGATTTTTTCAGAAACCGCCTCGGTTCCCTCCAGCGCCAGCCGCACATGATGGTATTTATCCTTGCGGAACAGGACGATCTTGCTGTCCCGGTCGGCCAGCATCGCCAGGGTGGGCGTCTGCACCCGCCCCACATTCAGGGTGCGGTGGTAGAGGACGGAGAACAGGCGGCTCGCGTTGATTCCGATGAGCCAGTCCGCCTTTTGGCGGCAAAGCGCTGATTGATACAGAGGATCATAGTCCTTACCGGAGCGCAGGTCGGCAAAGCCCTCCCGGATCGCCGCGTCCTCCATCGAAGAAATCCAGAGGCGGGAGAAGGGCTTGGAACATCCGGCGGCCTCATAGACCAGCCGGAAGATCAGCTCACCCTCGCGCCCCGCGTCGCAGGCGTTGACCAGCTCCGTTACATCAGGTCGTTCCATCAGGGAACGGAGAATGTGGAACTGGGCGGCCTTTTCCTCGGACACCACATAGCGGAAGGGGTTGGGCAGGATGGGAAGGTCCTCATACCGCCACTTCTTATAGCGGTCATCGTAGGCGGCCGCGTCCGCCAGTCCCACCAGATGCCCGATGCACCAGGAAACGAGATACCCATTTCCTTCAAAATAGCCATCGGCCCTGGATGTGACACCCAGGGCCGATGCAATACTCTTTGCTACACTCGGTTTTTCACAGATCACCAATTTACTCAATTCTGGTCCTCCTTCATTTCATCCTGTTCAGGAATGTCCTCATTTTCGTATTCCTCGTCCTCAAACTCATAGTCGTCCGGATCGGCGCTGACTTTTGGACTCTGATTAGGTTTGATGAACTTGATATAGGCAAAAGCACCTCCACCGCCCAGGGCTGCCAGCAGCAGGATCAGCACCAGAGCGCCGCCACCGGATTTTTTCTCCGGCTCCGGTTCAGGTTCCACTACGGGCGCTTTCCCGGCGCACTCGCTCATATTCACCGCGCAGACCGGACAGGCGGTATTCACAGCACCGGCCTGGCATTTTTCGCCACAGGTACAGACTGCGGGCTTTTTCTCTGCCTGCCCATCCTCCAGCAGCGCCATCAGATCGGCTTCATCCACCTGGTTCAAGAAGTGAACGGCGGTCTCCTTGTCCTCGTTGGCCCGGTCGATCAGGATGTAAAAATAATTGCCCGCTTTCGTGGTCACGGTGATAAGCTGCTTGTCGCCGTAGTAATCGTCCACCAGCGTGGCGTTGCCCTCCGGGGTCAAGGGGACGCCCATTGGCTCCATACCCCCGGTGGCGGGTTCCTCGGTGGGTTCCGGGGTCGTCTCGACAGGCTCCCCGGTGTAGTAGTCGCCATCCCCGCCGCCTGCAAAGGCGGTGACGGAGAAGGTGGTCATAAACAGAACCACCATCGTCAGGGACGCCAGAAGGCGAAAAACTCTGTTACGCTTCATCTTCGCCATCCTCCATTCCTTCCACATCCTTGTCGTCAGGGTCCGCCGCTGCCTCAACCTCCATCATCCCGTCAGGCAGGGAGATCAAGCCGCTGGCGTAGGCCTTCAGGAAGGCGGTCAGTTCCTTGTTGTCCATCCGCACCGCCTTGACCATGCGGACGATCTCCAGGTTTTCTTCCTCGGTGAGCTGCGCCTCCAGCTCCCGAAGGCGCTTCTGCTGGGCGGAGATTTTCTCCTTCGTCTTTTCAATGTCCTTGCGGATCTTCTCAACCGTTGCCATGTGTGCAAAACTCCTTTCCAAATCGTTCTCTCCAGGAATAGTTCCGCCCCAGCCCCTTGACTGTTTTCAGGTTTTTCCGGGCGTTGTCCTCCAGCGCCAGGGCGCGGCGGAACAAATCGGGATGCTGCTCCCGCAGGGCGGTTATCTCGTCGGGTTTCATGCTGGGGCAGAAAAAGCAGGACGATTTTCCCGGCTGGGGCAGCCCTGCCGCCTCGATCTGCCGGATGCAATCGTCCCGCGTCCATCCCCATTCCATCAGGGGATACCACTTGCTGTATTTTCGGTCGGCCAGGTCTCCAAGCAGCACCTTATCGCTGCGGTAGCCCTCGCCCGCATCGTAGCCAATAAATTTGACCACCCGTTTGCCCGCTGCCCACACCTTTTGACAGGTTGGGTAATGGTTGCAGAACTTTTCCTGCGGCCCGATCTTGTGTTTCAGGGAACACCGCTTGAAGCCGTAGGCGATGGACGGAAGGCTGCAACTTTGCAGACATTCATCCTCCAGCGTCAGCCGTTTGCCATCGCGGGTGGTCTTATATACTCTGGTAATGGGCGGCATCCCGTGGCCCTTCAGCCAGGAATCCATCACCTCCAGATAGGCGTAGGTGTGGGGATGCTCCGCCCCCGTATCCGCAAAGAGAATCAGGTCCACCGGGATACGGTGCTGGTGCAGCCCGATCAGAAGTGCGGTGCTGTTGGCGCCGCCCCCATAGGAAACCATATTGATGCTTCATCACCTCCATCAGTTGTAGTGCGGCCTGCCGTATGCGTAGAAATGGGACTGCCAATAGTTCGTATTTAGGTTGGAATACTGGATAGGGTCGCCGCAGTGCAGCATCATCCCGTCGCCCACATAGATGCCCACATGGGACACGCCGCTGGTATCATAGGTGCCCACGAAGAACACCAGATCACCGGGCTGGGGATCGGATACCGGGGTAGAAATGTTGTAGAGCCCCTGGGCGCCCAGCCGCCCGGTGTTGCACAGGCCGCTGTTGGTCAGCACATAACTGACGAAGCCGCTGCAATCAAAGGAAGTGCTTGGACTGCTGCCTCCCCACACATAGGGATAGCCCAAATACTTCTCCGCCTCCGTGATAAGGGTATTGAACCGTTCATCCGTGAGATATTCAGCGGGAATCTCCCAGGCAGTCGGTGGGTTCTCGATGTACTTGTTCACATACCCGGAGGACGGGAACAGGTCGGGGCGGTTGCCCAGGGTGGACATATAGGTGGCGTACAAGGAAAGCTGTTCCTCGCCCATGATGTAGACAGGCACATGGGACAGATTAAAATTCTCCAATGTCACGGTGCAGATGGTCCAGGTATAGGGCACCCGAACCGTATAGGTGTTGCCCTCGCTGTCCGTCCGTGTTTCCGTCCGATACCGGGTCTCCGTGGTCACGGTTTCGGTGAGGATATATTGCTTATCAAAGAGGGTTTGAAGGTCGCCCTGTACCTGGTCAATGGTAAACACCCCTTCGTGGAGTGCCGACAAAATGGAGATCAGCACATAGGGGTCGTGCTCGATCTCGTCCAGGTCAAAGTGATACTCGTCATAGTCGTGGGTGACCTCGTAGGTATCCAGGTACTCCCGCAATTCATCTTCTTTGGCGCAGTAGGCTTCTTCCGCCGCCAGCATATCGGAATCCTCGGAGAGATAGGAGGACGCCATGATGTTGGACACACCGCCGCCGAACATGGAGGAACAGGATTGCAGGGAACCCAGCAGCATCACCAGCAGAAGGCCGATGCCGCCCACGATCAACACACCTTTCCAATGCCGCTTTACGAAAAGGACGGTGCGCTTGGACCCCTGGGCGGTTTTCCTGGCCGCCGTTGCCGTGGCCTCCGCTGTTTTCCCAGCCTGGGCGGTCTTGCCCGCCGCCCGGTATGCCGCCGCATATTGCTTTTGCAGCCGCTTTTTTCCTCCACAGGCGGGAGACTGGGTTGGAGGATGCAAGCTGGGGGTTCTCCGCCACGGCTTTCCGATAGTAGAAATCCGCATTGGCCTTGACCGCTGCCTGCTCCGCCTTTGCCGCGTCCTGCCAGGTTTCAGCTTGCGTTCTGCCCGCCAGTTCTGGACACGGCGGTTTCCGTAGCCCACAGCCTTCTCAATGCCGCGTTCTCCCAGGTGGCCCGACTGGACGCCGGAATTTTCCTGCTCCACCTCCCGGACCTTGCCGTGGATCGCTGCGCCCGCCTCCTGAATGGGGCGGGACAGCGGATTGGCGTGGGGTTTTCCCGGACTCTTATTGGGGATCGCATCCCTGGCAACATCCAGCCGGTCCGCCGCTTTGTCCGACTTGCGGATGACCCCTTGCAGTTCCGGCTTGGCCTGGTCTGCCTCGGAAAACCGCAATCGGGAGGATGGACGGTCCGCTGCCGCCTCGCCCTCCCGATATGCCCTGCGCTGTTTTTTGCGCTGCTTCTTTTCTGCTTTTCTTTCAAAATGCAACTCCACATGATCCACCGCTTTCCCTGCGGTGCCCGCCGTGTCGCCGGACGGGGAATGATCCTGCTCCGGCGACCAGTCAGAGGGATAGGTGGTCTCGCCCGTGACCAGATTGACGGATACCGCCCCGTCACGGGTCATCTTCTGTGCCTCCTTTTCGGGGGCTTTCCATTCTTTCAAGGTGCGTCACCTCCTGTTCCATAGGGGCAGATGTCGGCACACGCCCCGGTTTCGATCATGGCGATGTATTGGAAAATGGGATAGGCCTGAGGCGGGCAGACCGCGTTCCCCAGGGTTTTCAACCGCAGCGCCCGGTTGTCGGTGTCCTCGGTCACGCGGGGGACTCCTTCGGGCTCGGAGCGCCAGAGGATGCGTCCGTCCATTTCGGGGGGAATCCCATGAGCCATTCCACCCAATCCGGGTTCAGCGCCGCTTTCTCGGAAAGGGGCTGCTCCTGCCGGATCACCTGGGCCGACAGGTTGGAGGACGGGGATTTGTCCCGGAAGGCCGCCGGTTTCAGGGTGGAACGGTAGCCCTCCGACGCCGCCGGGGTCAGATAGAACACCGCCGCCGACAGGGACAGGCTCCAGATCGATCCGTTTTTGTTCCGCTTGCGGAATATCCCATTGTCCGACAGGAATACATCCAGGTTGGCAGCGTCCCGCCCCGTGGATTTGTCGGAGGCAAGGGGTGTGGGAAACATCAGCCGCGACGATAAAAGTTCGTTGGCGCTCATGCCATGCGCCGACGCCGCAAGCCGGAAATACGAATGGGAGAACAGCGTATCCCGCTTTTGCCAGGTCAAAAATCGTTTTGTCGAGCCCCATATTGATGAAGCCAGCAACATTTTCCCCAAGCACCCAACGGGGCCGCAGTTCGGCAATAACGCGGCACATTTCCGGCCACAGGTAGCGTTCATCCGCAAAGCCCCGCCGTTTTCCTGCGGTGGAGAAGGGCTGGCACGGGAAGCCTCCGGAGAGGATGGTGATGGTTTCAAGTCCTGTTTTCTCAAAAAACGCCTCCTTCGTGAATGTGGTGATGTCCCGAAACTTCGGCACATCCGGCCAATGCTTTTGCAGGATGGAATAGGGATAGTCCGCCCACTCGCATTGACAGACCGTTTCAAATCCCGCTGCCTCCGCCGCCAGGTCCAGCCCGCCGATGCCGGAAAATAGGCTTACATGGGTCAATCGTTCCATACCTCATCCCCTTCAAGGTCCCCATCGTCCAAGTCCTCCACATCTTCCAGACGGACCATCCTGTGGCGGCGGATAATGGATTCCTCCAGGACATCGTGGGCGGCGCTGCTGTCCTCCGGGAGCCCCAGGCTGCGGTAGACCTTTTTCAGTGCTTTTTCGTAATTGCCTGCCTTTTTCTTCAGCCGGAGAAAGTCTTTCTCGGTTTCTGCCTCAGACAAACGGCGGGCCAGCGAGTAATAGAGGACGATCAGGGTATGGATGTCGCCTACCAACAAGCGGAAGCCGCCGCCGGGGATGATGTACTCGTCCAGGTACTTCACAGGCTTCGGCTTTTCCGCCGGGATCAGCGCCAGTTCCTTGTCCATCAGGTTTTTCAGGTCTTTAGGGTCGCCGAACACCAGATAACGGCCGGGGATGTCCCAGCCCTGGAACTTTTCCTCAGCGATCTCACCATACCGTTTCGCCGTATCCAGAACATGGACCACATCCTGTTCGTCCTTGATCCGCCCTGCCAGGAAGGCAAGCTGGTGAAGAAGGCCGTATAGATGGACCTCATCGTTGATATGATCCAGATAGGTTTTGCCTTCGATAGCATACAGTTTCTTTTTCATATTCACACCTCCGTTTCGGCTGTCGTGTGCTCCACCTCGCTGGGCTTGGTGGTGAGCAATTTATAGAGCTCGGTATCCTTCGGGAAGTCATCCGCAAAGGGCAGGATGACATTATTGAAGAACAGCAGCCCGTGGCCCGGCTCGGAGTTGGTCACATAGGCAAGCTGTTCGGAAGAAATGTTCAGGCGCTCCGCCAGTATCTTCCGGTCGCCCGCCGCCTGGTTGAGCATATAGATGAAGTCGCTGTTCTCCAGGATATTTTCGATCTCCGGGGAGGAAAGCAGGTCTTTGGGGTTCTGGGTCGCCCCGGTGGGGATGCCGCCCCACTTTCTGAACCGTTTCCAAATCTCGGCGCTGTACGCCGCGGTCTGTTCCTCCTTCAGCAGAAGGTGGAACTCGTCCACGAAATACCAGGTGGACCGCCCAATCGCTCGGTTGATGGTGACGGTATTCCACACCGCGTCCTGGACAATGAGCATACCGGGCTTTTTCAGGTTCTTGCCCAGGCCCTTGATGTCAAAGCAGACAAGACGGTTGGAGATGTCCACGGTGGTGCGGTGGTTGAAGAAGTTCAGCGAACCGTTCACATAGAGGTCCAGCGCCTGGGCCACCCGGTCGGCCTCCGGGATGTGCTGGGACAGCAGGGCGTTCATCAAATCGCCCAGAATCGGCATATTCTCCGGCCTGGGATCGGCAAAGTAGGGCTGGTAGATCATCTGCACCGCCCGGTCAATGACCGTCTTCTCGATGGCCTCCAGTCCGGTCTTGCTGCCCATGATAAGCTCACAGAAGGACAGCACGAAATCGGATTTCAGCGCCAGCGGGTTTTCTTCCTCGGAGTAGTTGAGGTTGATGTCCAGGGGGTTCACATAGTCGGTGCTGGACGGAGACAGCCGGATCACCTGACCGCCCAGCCGCTTCACCAGGGGCGAATACTCGTCCTCCGGGTCGCAGATGATGACGTTGTCCTGGGTCATCAGGATGATAAAGGTGATCTCCCGCTTGCAGCTCATGGATTTGCCGCTGCCGGGCGTGCCGAACACAAGGCCGTTGGGACAGCGGGATTGCTTGCGGTCCAGCAGGATCATGTTGTTGGATAGGGCGTTGAGGCCGTAGTACATGGCGTCCCCACCCATGAACACCTCCTGGGTGACGAAAGGAACGAACACCGCCAGGGCCGAAGTGGTCAGGCTCCGTTCGATCTTGATACGGTTGAGTCCCAGGGGAAGGCTGCTCATAAGCCCGTCCTCCTGCTGGAAATCCAGCCGGGTCAGAAGGCAGTTGTAGGTCTGGGCAACGCTGGCTGCCTGGGATACGGCGATCTCCAGCTTTTGACGGGTCTCCGCCGTGTGCAGCACCAGAAAGGTCATGTTGAACATTCTCTCGTTGCGGGATTGCAGGTCGGTGAGAAGGTCCTTTGCCGCGCCGCCGTAGGTGGAAAGGTCCGAAGGAAGAATGTCCATATCGTATCCGCTGCGCACCGCCCGCTTCTGCTCCTGTATCTTCATGGCGTCCAGGTCGGTGATCTTCCGCTTGACCATCTTGATGGCCTCGTTCTGGTTGATGCCCCGGATGTGCATGGTCACCATGATATTCCCGTCTGCCTCCATGAAGTCGGTGAGGATGCGGTCGTGCATCTCCGGCGCCAGAATTTGCAGGAAGGACACCGCCCCATACCGTCTGCCGATGCGGAAGGTGCGGGTCTCCCCGAAATGGAAGGAGGACGGAGAGATGAAGTCCTTCACTGAAAGACCAGTGGGAGCCAGCCAGTCCCATTCAAAGGCGAACTGCCCGCCCTCCGGGTGGAGGATGTTGTAGCAGCTCCAGCCGTTCCTTTCCATCCAGCACATGAGCCGCCGCCCCCATGACCTTGAAGCGGTTGAGGGTGTCGGTCTCAATGCGGGCAAACCGCGCCCGGGCCGCGGGAAGGTTCTCCGCCTCGATGGTCAGGGTGACATACTTGGTTTTCACATAGCCGTTGTTGCCCCGCTTGTACTGCATCCGCAGGATGTCCACCGCCTCGTCCCGGATGGGGTCCAGGTCGTTGCCCTGCCTGCGGATACCAAAGGTTTCATCGGCGGCGCTGCCTCCGCTGCGGCTGTCCAAAGTGACCTGGACGCCGATAGAGGGATCGTAGCCGTTGTAGAAGTCGCAGAGACTTTCAAAGATGCTCCGCTGATCCTCCGGCCCCGCCAGGCGGTAATTCACATCCTCAAAGGCGATGGTCTTGGAGAAGATGCCGCCCTCCAGCCTGCACAGACCATCGGGATACATATTCTGAAACGGGATGCTGTCCTGCACCGTATGGTTTTTTCCGTCGCCCTTTGCCTGTCGGACCACCGCCTCGATCTGCTTGCGCTCGGCACGGGTGAGCTTACGCTTTGCCGGTTTTTCTGCCTTTTCTCGCAATCCGCTTCACCTCCTGTTCCAGTTGGGATTGCCGCACCAGTGCGGAATAGAGATTGTTGGTCTGGTAGATACGCACCTTCGGCCGGATAAATTTGTTCTGGATCAGATGGCCCAGGAACACCTCCAGCGGCTGCCCGTTCTTCTCGTACATGGCGAACAGGAAAAAGGGCAGCATCACCAGGATCATGCACAGCGCCGCCGTGGTGGTCCCAAGGCTCGCCTTTGTCAAAAGAAAAGCGGCACGCCTGCCAGCGCCGCCGTTCCGAAACAGATCACTTGTCGTTTGGTCAGCCCGAACAGGACCTTGCTCTCTATCCGGCTCAGGTCCTTCGGGATCGTTACATAAGCCAATGTTTCACACCTCCTTAATGCGCCCCAAACAGGGATTTTGCCAGGCTGCTGGTCTTGAACAGGGTAAAACACAGCAGGACCGTATAGCCCATGCAGCCCCAGATGGTCGCGGATATGTTGTCGCCGGATGTGGAGATGCCCTCCACCAGCACCGCGTAGATGCCCACGCAGATCATAATGAGGAAAGCCTGGAAGCCCAGGGCCAGCAGGGAGCGAAGGTAGTTCTGCCCCGTGGAGCCCCACTCCCGGTTCGCCATCGTAGCAAAGGGGATCGGTCCAATGGAGGTCACCAGATACACCTCGATCATCCTGCCGTAGATCACCAGGAAGATGCAGATGGAAAGTATCTGCGTACACAGCCCTACGAACACACTCTGGAACCACAGCCCCAGCAGGGCGCCCACGCTCCAGTCTGCAAGCTGTGTCTCCAGGCTGTTCACTACGCCGGAAATGTCGATGCCCGCATCCGAGATAATGACTCCCGCCGACTGGCTGACCACATTCTGCGCCACATCGAACACCGCCATGACGATGTTCCAGGTGTTGGTGACGATGAGCACCGCGCAGAAGGTCTTGAAAATCCACTTGAAGAAAATCCAGGTGTCGAAGTCGTGGAGGTTGTTTTTCTCGATGATGAGCTGGATCAGCTCGTAGCACATGACAAAGGTGAGGATGATGCCCGCGATGGGGACGATCACCGTCTCCGAGAGATTGCGGATCATGTTGAAAATGCCACTGTTCCAGGCGGCGGGCGTCATGCCGACCTCCCCGGCGATCTCGCCCACCTTTGTGTTCAGGGTATCAAACATCCCGGTCAGGTTTGAAATGATACCGTCAATGAGCAGTTCCTTGAACCACTCCTCGATCATATCTAATATCAAGGGAGATCACCTCCTTTGCGGAGGCTCCTGCTATGAAACAGAAGCCCCCGCTGGGTCTGAAAGGGCATCAGGCAGAGAGCAGGCCGGACAGCAGGGGGATCAGGGTGATGCCGATGAGGGCAACACCACCGCCCGCCATGAGCTGCTTGATCCCCTGGCTTTTGGAGGCAGGGTTGTCCTGCCCGTAACCTTCCAGAAGGTTGATGCCGCCCCACACACACAGGCCGCCGCCCAGAGCGATCACCAGGGTCTGCAAAACGTCGATAGCGTTTGTAAAGAAATCCATAAATCACAGTTCCTTTCGTTCATTTGAATTGTTGGGTTGAAGGTCGGTTGCTTTCAATTCGTACAGATCGAAAGGCTCGTCCGGCTTCACAATAGCCGGTCTGCGTTTCATGTACCGTTCAATGTCAAAAATGTTTTTCTTGTCGGCGTCGGCAAGGTACTTGTAGCGGGGATGTTTCGTTATATCAAACTTGTCGCTGAAAAACGGCCGCACCCCTCGAAGCTGCAAGATGCACTTGTTTCCGTCCATCGTTGCGATCTCGTCCTGGGTCATCAGCTCCTTTCCTAATTTCTGATAGTTGAGGCCGTGGGAAACCTGGCTGCCCCGGTTCTCGGATTGGTTGAAGCTGTCGATGGTCTCCTTGCCCAGTAGCTCCGAGATTTCTTTCAGGGTGGATTTCTCCTTGCCTCCCAAAAACAAGGTGGTGTCGCAGTTGCCCACAATGGTATCCGCGGCGTCCTTGTAGATGGTCTTTAACTGGCTTTGGGACTGCAAAATAATAGAAGCCGAGATTTCCCGGCTCCGGATGGTGGCGATCAACTTGTCGAAGTTGGGTATCTGTCCGATGTTGGCAAACTCGTCGAGAAGAAAGCGCACATGGACGGGCAGCCTGCCGCCGTACACATCGTCTGCCTTGTCACAGAGCAAATTTGTGAGTTGGGATTGCAGAATGGCGATGACGAAATTGAATGTTGTATCCGTGTCGCTCATAATGAGGAACAGCGCCGTTTTCCGGTCGCCCAGGGTGTCCAGTTCCAGTTCATCGTCTGACATGACCTCCCGCAGCTCCGCAATATCGAAGGGGGCAAGGCGGGCGCCGCAGCTCACCAAAATACTTTTCAAAGTTTTGCCGGCGGCTAATTTGAACTTTCGGTATTGCTTCACGGCGAAGTGGTCCGGGTGCTCCTTCTCCAGCTTAGAGAATAGAATATCCACGGGCGACTGAAATTCCTCGTCGTCCTCTCTGGCCTCCGATGCGTTGATAAGTTCCAGCAGCGTGAGGAAGTTCTTTTCCTCCGGCTCCGCCTCATACCAGATGTACCCGATCAGGGCGCAGTACAAAAGGCGCTCGGCCTTCACCCAAAAATCCTCCGAGGATTTTTCCCCGTCGCCTTTGGTGTTGGCGATAATGACATTGACCAGCTTCAAAATATCCTTTTCGCTGCGGATGTAGGCGAAGGGGTTGTATTTCATGCTCTTTTTGAAGTTGATGGTGTTGAGGACCTTGATGCGGTATGGCTCATAAATGACCTTCCCGCGGGCGTCCCGCATAGGCTTTCCGTTCTCGTCCAGCTTGGGGGCGCCCCGCCGTAGCATCGTTCCCACCTCGGACAAAAGCTGCCCTTTGGGATCGGTGACCACATAAGAACTGTGCATCTGCATGATGGAGGGCTTAACGAAGAACCGGGTCTTGCCGCTGCCACTTCCTCCGATGACCAGGATGTTCTTGTTCCGGGCGTACTTGGGATTTTTCGGGCGGCTGGACATGGTGAGCTTTTCTGTCCGGGTCAGAGGGATGTTCCAGTCGGGGACCGGATCGACATAGGGGGCAATATCGGCCGCTGTGCCCCATCGGGCGCTGCCAAACTCCATTCCCCGGCGATATTTCTTTGCGTTTTTGCCTTTGGCATACACCGCCAGCCGGATGATGACCGCCCCGGCGATGCCCACCAGCAGGTCCATCGGATGCAGGCTGGGCGCCGCATAAGAAAACGCCTCTGTAAAGCCCTGGCTCAAATGCAGGAACTTTTCAGAGGCGTCAAGGCCGGGCGCAAGGCGCACCGCCTGGCAGAGCTTATCAAAGAGATATACGAACAGCAGATACGGGAGATTGAGAATGAGGGCTTTTTTCCAGGTATCCGTCATAATTCCACCTCCCGGTCTTTGGCTTTGACCTTCTCCCGCTGGTGGTGCTGGGCTTTGGCCTGCTGCTTCGCCTGCTCCAGTTCCTTGCGGATGGAGGGCTTTTTCTCTTTCTCCAGGTTCTTTGCGGAAAACTCCCGGAAGGCCGCCGTGATGACGTCGGCATCCCGGCCTTTGAAGAACACCAGGTAGCGGGGTATCTCGCCGCTGGTATCCTTTTTCAGAGCGAAGTCAATGCCGTATTTCTTGGCGGTGGCGGAAAAGGCCCGGATGTTCTGGTCGGTGATCTCGATGTTGGAAACGCCGGTATTGTGCTTCATAAGCTGCCGGAGGGTCTGCTTGCCGTGGTGCAGTTTGGTCTTGTGGCCGGTCACTCCTTTCTGCATCTCGTCCAGCACTTTTTTCATGGCCTGTTGCAGCATCCCGGCGGAGAGCCTGGTGGCCTCCACACAGAGGGCAACGGTGCGCTGGGTGACTTCTTCCTGCATAAGCAGTTACCTCCTTTCTCCGCTGCCGTACATGTCATGGTTCACCAGGGCCGCATAGTAGCTGTCGATGGTGGACGGGGCGTTATACAGGGCAGCCAGCAGATATTTTTTGATGTTGCGGACGTAGGTGGTGTTCTCCCGCATACGGTCCAGCACATACTCGATGTGGGAACTGTTCAGCTTCAGGAACCGGGATTTCACCACCTCCGCCGGATAGTCGTCCCCGGCAATACGGATCGTCTCCCTGCGGGAACAGACAGTATCCACCATGAGCTCCACCAGCTCGTCCAGCATATCCCGATCCAGCCGGTCATCCCGGCAAAGATGGTCATACTCGATATTCTCCAAAATGATTTCCCGATAGCTCTCTCGCTCCCGCATCCAGTCCCGTCCGGTCCGTTTTCCCCCTGCGGGGGTTTGGGGGCTTGATTGGATAGGATTTGATCCTTCCGTACTTGATAGATCAGTATTTGATACCTGGTTACTTGATTCTTTAGTATTTAATTGTGCGGGTTTTTCCTGTTCAGGTTTTCCCAAGACAGGAGAATCCAAGACTGGTTTTACCTGAACTGGATTTTCCCGTTCAGGTTTTTCCGGTTTAGGTTCCGGCTGTCTGGGCTGTTCCAGGATTGTATACTCGATGCTGCCAAGCCGCCCGTTGGCGTTACGGACTCTTTCACGGATAATGTACCCCGCATCCTCCAGCTCCCGGACCGTAGCACAAATACTGTCCACTCCATCCCGGCATATCCGGGCAAGGCCTTTGGTGGTATAATCCCAGTCCTCCGGCAAAGACAGCATAAGGGACAGCAGCCCCTTCGCTTTCAGCGACAGGGCCGTGTTCCGCAGATGGTGGTTTGCCATCACTGTGTAGTCACGGGTTTTCTCAATGCGAAATACCGCCATAGTATCACCTCCCTCCAGCGGTATGAAAAAGTGTTCGTTTTTAGGAAAATTTCAATCCTGTGCTCGCCCGCTTATCCAGATGGGAAAACCTATGGGCACTTGATTTGCATTTCCTACATAGAGAAATACCTTCGATTTCTCACCTCTTTCAATACAGTTTTTTGTGTGCGTGATGGAAAGTAAAAAACGCCATAGAAAATCCTATGGCGTTTGGGACAGGAAAAGGGTGCTGATATTTCACATCAGCACCCTTTATCCTGCCAGTATTTAATTTTTCGACTTCACATCGTGTTCCCTGCCTCTGAAAACATTGATTTTACTGGATTTGCTCATGTTTTCTTATTAGGAGGCGGGGAAAAGGCAAAGCTTTTATTTGAGTTGCGAGGTGCAGAATGCAGATTGACATTCATAGAGAGAAAAAAATAGTTTGTATCTGGTTGACCCGGAAAGAATCTTCCGAGTACAAAAACGAGAAGAGTCCCATCCTAACACCGTTGTTTGAAGGGTACAGAAAGAGGAAGTGCCATATTGCCGTATTTATGTCTGGCCCGGGGGATCTTTATGACAGTATGCATGGACTGCTCCTATATAACCGCCGTAAGATGGCAGAAAAGGAATTAGGTGTTCAATGGCCGAGGTCAAGAGGATAAAACAGCATTTTGTGTTAAACTTGTGGGAACCCGCTGCTCCTGCGTTCTGCTCTTTCGCCAAACCCTATGTGGGCAACAGACATGATTTGCTGAAGGTTGCAGTCAACATGAAAAACGCCGACCCGCAGAGTGAGACGGCAAAAGCAATACAAGAGTATTTTGGCGGGAAACACGGAGCTACGCACAAGATTGCATATCAGGAAATCGCGATTCTTACTCCCGTAAGAGTATTGGCTACATCAAAGATGACTCTCCCAGATAGAACCTGGGAGCACTTGAACGATATTGGGATTGTCCCTACAAAATGAAGTTCGATGCCGCCGAAGTAAGCCAGATCATTATACGCTACGATGGAATGTACCGTCGCTGCATAAGAGCCAAATTCACTGACCTCTGCTATGAAGGCACTAAAGGCGAATGGAGGCCGGTTGGTTCTGTACTCTTCGGAAACGCAAGCGTCATAGAATTCAACTCGGACACCGGCTCCTTTGAAAATCTCTTATATGTACAGGAAGATGTTTCTGATACCAAGGAGCAATTGGAAACAAAACTCGACAACCCCGACGAAATCATTTTGGATAGAATCTGCGACGAAGTCTTTGGGGACGGATGAGTGATTGACTTCTGTGCCAGAAATACATAAAATTAAGAGAGAGGAAGTGCTCAATTATACGAACAGCTATGCGAGGCGAGCAAATATGATCTATACCCCCGATACAAAGAAAGCTATCAAGCTATGCTTTGAGGCACATAGGAATCAAACAGATAAATCCGGGCTGCCGTATGTCTTCCATCCTTTCCACGTGGCAGAGCAGATGCCGGATGAGGAAGCAACGATTGTCGCACTGCTCCATGATGTGATCGAAGATACATCCTACACCATTGACGATCTTCGAAAAATGGGGTTTTCGGAAGAAGTGCTTGATGCGCTTGACTTAATGACTCATGACAAGAACGTGCCTTATATGGAGTATGTGGCTAAAATCAGTGAAAACGAGATCGCTCGTACTGTAAAGTTGGCTGATCTCCGACACAACAGCGATCTGACTCGTCTGGATGAGATCGATGATAAAGCTCGCAATCGTATAGAGAAGTATAAGGCAGCCATCCGGCTCCTCTCGGAATCTAAGACCTCCTTCTGCCCGTATTACGATAAAGGCACCGATACCTGGCGGGTTGATTTTCCTGATCGTGACTCCGAGGAAGGCGATCTCCTGTATGTTGCAAGCGAATATGCTCGGACAGGTCTTTATTACCCATACAATGTAGCTGTCACTGCCGGAAAGGAATACAGCGGTCATGCGCATTCCTTCGAGGGAGTCATACAGGCTTTGCTGGATGATCCTGCTGGGTTTTCGATTGCTGGATTTGAGGAGTTCTATTCAAAACAGGAACAAGAGATGCTCCTGGATATACGAAATAAGCTGATGAATAATATCGGGGAGAAAGCCAGTACAGCAGCAAAGCCCGATTCCTCTGAGCTTCTTTGAGGTCAGTACTATTCTATCAGATTCCCTGAAAAATGAAATAAACCACGAGTCATCATCTTGACTCCTGGTTTATGAAGGAGAAAATGCTCTCGATAACAGAAAAAAGCAAAATATCTTTTTTGGTGCAACGTGCCAAATCAAGTGGATGTAACGGATTTTCGTTGCATCCACTTTTTTATTTTCACGTCCGGAGCAGGTTTCCGCCTGCTCCGTTTTTTATCCGCAAAGCCCGCATCCTGCCGCATCCCGCGCGGGAGTGAACCGCAAGTTCCATGACAATCCGGCGGCTGCGCGGTACAATCGGGTCAGAAAACAACCTGAAAGACAGAGGTGACGACCCGATGAATCTGAAAGAAGCATTCCGCTACCAGAACAAGCTCCAGTCCTTTCTGGACGAAGCGCAGAGCATCCTCGACCGTGATGCCAACATCACGAAGGTCGAAAACACCTACCTGCGCCGCAAGGTCATGGCCGAGGCGGAGGACGAGACCGTTGCCGCCGTGCCGGAAACGGAGTATTACGAGCAGATCACGGACATTGCCCGTTTCCTTCTGCACCTGCTCGACGAGAAGGAGACGCTCAGTGCTGCCATCCGCACGGCGAAGGATGCGCTGGACATCGACATGGACAGCGAGGTCAGCCTCAACGCCTCGCGTCAGAGCGTTGCCCGCACCTTCCGGCGCATGAATGACCTGCGCTGCAGCGAGCAGACGATCCCCAACGGCGGCAGCGGCTACCGCTTCAACGCCGACGGCAATCAGATCACCTACCGCTGCGACGTGCGGCGCGTGACCACGATCAACTACGACCGGAAGGTCATCCATGCCGCCCTCACAAAGCTCGACCGGCGCGCGGACGAGACCTCGGCCAGGATCGACCTGTGTCTGGTCACGTCCGACGTGGCCTACACGCCGCCCTTTGACGTGAACGCCAGCTTCGCCGAGGCGTTCGCGGTCTACACCGGAAAAGACGAGGCATAACGCCCGGTGCAGACCGGCTGTTTTGGGTGCGGCAAGCCAGGAGCAAGCGGATGCCGGTTCAGGTGCAGATGAACGATAACGCTGCACAATTGCAAACGGAAACGACCCGAGCGGCTCGCTCAGCGAGCCTTTCTATTGAATTGGAAAGACAGCGCCCGGCTTCTCGTCCGGCGTCAAACGCACAGACGTCAGACCCGTTTTTCGCGCAGACACCCATGCCCGCTTCCGAACTGACATCTCCCTCGTGCGGCAGGCAAGCCGACCTCGACTTTGACGAGAAAAGAAAAATTATGTGTGATCTCCTTTCCCGCGCGCAGCGACCGGCCGTGCCCTGTCACGCCGCCGGCCGTGCGCCCGGGGCAAATGGCGGAAGCTGCATCGGACGCTTGCCGCATCCAAAACGGCCGGTCAGAAAACAGTGTGAGCAGCAGGTCTCGGCCTGCTGCTCACACACGATATCGGGATTTTCGGCGACGGGGATCAGGATCTGCTCCAGCGACACCTCCAGCAGCGCACCGAGCGCGTACAGATTGTCGACCGTCGGCAGGGTCTCGCCCTTCTGCCACTTGTAGATCGCCCGCGGCTCTTCAAAGCCGAAGTAGCTTTGCAGGTCGCGCACCGTCAGGCCGCGCGCCATGCGCAGGCGGCGGATGTTGTCCCCCGTGGCGGCAAGGTCGATCACGGGGTATGCTTTCAAGCCCATTCGGGTCGCCTCCTCAAAGAGTAATATTGTAAAATACCAGAGACGGCGCAAAAAAGCAAGCCCTGATTTTGAAACGGAGGAAAAAATGAGCCAACCGTTGTATTGGTCGATTGAGAAGTTTTCCCTGCGATATGCCTACTTCCTGTTTTTTGATACCATCCCCTACCTTGCCGATCAGCTGTTTATCCGGCGACAGGTCAGGGTCTGGTTCGACCGGGAGTACGCGAAAAAGAACAGCCCGTACATTGCGGTCCTGTGCCATGTCCGGAAAAAAGATGTGCCGCAGTTTCTGGACGCCTTGGAGGATCTGAAAAAGAGCATGCTGCTCTGCGGGCATCCTGATTACGTGACAGAGATCCGATCCCTTATGGAGACCATATGCAGCAGCCGAAAGGAGCTGAGACAACATGAATTCCACGCCGATGGCAAAGCGCAGCAAGCGCGCGCAGCGTGAGCACTATGCCGCAAAGCGCGGCTCGTGGAACGGGCTCTCCCCGGTCACCCGGGTCGTGCAGAGCAAAAAGACCTACGACCGAAACCGCGTAAAACGAGAAGCCCGCCGCGCAAATGACATATGAAGTCTCCATAGCGCATCGGAAAAGCCAAAAGCCGCCGGCGAGAGCCGGCGGCTTTGCTGTCGCTGGGATCGATTTGCCCCGCGCCGACAGGGGAGATCGGCGCGGGCGCATCCATTTTTCATATGGAAAAGCATCGGAAAAGGCTTGCTAAAAGTTAGACGAGATGGTAAAGTGGGGTTTGTATGTGCCAATTTGCCGGGACACCGGCGCAGCCGTGCGCGTGGGAAGCGCCGTCTGCCGGAAAGGGGAACAAAGAAGATGGGTTATCTGAAATATCTCAAGCTCATGAACCGCATGAACGCCGTCACGCAGGTGCCGCAGCCGCCGGTGCCGCAGTTTGAAAAGTTCTGCAGACTGTTCGTGACCGACGAGGAGTACGACATCATGATGGGCATGAAGCTGCGCGGCAACACCGAGGCGGAGCTGCGCGCGCTCTACACGGGCAGCGACTGGGCCGGCACGCTCTACGACATGTGCCGCAAGGGCTTCCTGCTCAAGATCTACGACGGGCCGGAGCCGACCTTCGACCTCGCGCCGATGCTGCCGGGCTGGTTTGAGTTTCCGCTGTCGACGGGCGAGGACAATGAGACGCTGCAAAAGGCGTCGGAGCTGTTCACCTCGGCCATCAACATGGTCACCACACTCAACGTCGAGCCGCTGCGCACGGGCTACGCCGTCATGAACAATCTCAACAAGCTCAAGGGCGACAAGGGTCACATGGAGGTCGCGCTCCCGCTCGAGGGCAAGGCCGCCGGCAAGGTCGTGCACGTGGACCGCAAGCTCTCCAACGACACGACGAGCGTCGTGCCGAGCTACCAGCTCGAGGCGTATCTCGACAGCCTCCCGGACGACGCGCCCATCAGCGTCATGCACTGCTTCTGCCGCAACATCCGCCGCAGAGAGGGCATGCAGCCCAAGCACCCCACGCCGGATGAGGTGTGCCTGTGCGTCGGCAACATCGCCAAGCAGATCATCGAGTACGGCGTCGGCCGTCAGGTCAGCAAGGCCGAGGCGCGCCAGATCCTCGTCGACTGCGAGAAGAAGGGCTGCGTGCATCAGGTGTTCCACTACGCCTGCAACATGGACGAAGAGACGACCGCCATCTGCAACTGCGACACGCAGTGCTGCGAGATGCTCGGCTCGTACACGCGCGGCGGCATGCAGCCGCTGTATATGCGCGCGCACGCAAAGCCCGTCATCGTCCACCCGGAAAACTGCAACGGCTGCAACATCTGCAACCACTTCTGCCCGACCGTGGCCACCGGCTTCAACGCGCAGACCGGCAAGGTGTTCGTGGAGTATCAGCGCTGCATCGGCTGCGGCGTGTGCGTCACGAAGTGCCCGAAGGACGTGCGCAAGATGGTCGACGGCGACCGCGTGCTCTTCTGCAAGCCGCTCAAGAAGTCGCTCGTGCGCGAGCGCAACGTCCGCCGCCAGCCGAAGAAGGACTGAATGCACGAGGCGGCCATTGCCAAGGAGGTCTTTGACATCGCACAGCAGGCGATGACGGAAAACGGCCTCACGCGCCTCACGCGCATCGTCATGGACATCGGCGAGTATTCCGCCGTCGTGCCCGAGCAGCTGCAGCTCGTGTTTCAGATCGCGGTGCACAACACCGCCATGGACGGCTGCGCGCTCGAGATCCATGACCTGCCCGGCAAGCTGGGTATGTATGTGCGCACGATCGAGGGCGAGTAGACTGTCAAAAAGTATTACTTTTTGACAAAGGGATTTGCAGACTTTCTTTCGCCGCCGCGGCGGCGAAAGGCTACGAGGTTTTTGATAAGCTGACGCCCGCAGGGACAAAAATCCCTGCGGGCGTGTTTTGTGGGTTGTTCTGTGCCTTAAATGTAGAAGGCCGGCTCCTTGCGCCCGACGCAGTATTTTTTCACCGTCGCGGCGGCAGCCAGCCGCAGCGGCAGCGGCACGCTGCGCGCCGTCTGCGGGCAGATCTGGATGCAGCGCATACAGGAGATGCACTTGCGCTTGTCGACCTTTTTCGGCGCATCCTTCGGGATCGCCCCGGCGGGGCAGTTGTCCGCGCACAGACCGCAGCTGATGCAGCGCAGACCGGCGGTCGGCTTGAGCGGCAGACCGTTGTAGTCACAGTAGGGCGTCTTTCCGGGCACGGTGATCCCGGCAGGCGCGTCCTCGGCGAGCTTGGACGCGAGCTGCGCACAAAACGCCGCGATCCTGGCGCGGTCGGATGCGTCCGGACGCCCGATGGCGATGTCGGTGTTGATCGAGTGCGGCGCGATGACCTCCGCCGCCGCGACCACGCGAAAGCCCAGCGGGGCGAGCGTGTCGCGCATTTCCAGCAGCGCATCGTCCACGGCGCGGTTGCCGAACACGGCCACGAGCGTGACCGGGGTATCCGTTGCGCGCAGGGCGCGCACGCGCGCAAGGCACGGCTCGGGCACGCGCCCGCCGTAGACCGGGAAGAACAGCAGCAGACGGTCGTCGGCGGTGAAGGTTTTTGCCTCGGCGTGTACGGTGATGTCGGTGCAGGCGTCCGGCGCGCCGAGCTGCTCGGCGAAGAGGCCGGCGACGGTCTTTGTGCCGCCCGTGGGACTGAAGAAATACAGGTGCAGATTGTGCGGTTGCATGGCATGACCTCCCATTGAGTTGGTGTTGTGTTTGTGTGCGTTTGTGTGTTTATCATAGCAAACACCGCGCATGATTGCAACTGCGCAACCGCTTGCCGCGCCGGGGCGCGTGTGCTATACTGGCGGCAGAAAGCGAAAGGAGGCGGCCGCCGTGCGCGAGTCTGCGACGAAAAAAGTGATCGCCGAGAGCCTCAAGCGCCGCATGCTCCGGCACAATCTGACGGACATCACCGTGACCGACCTGTGCACGGACGCGGAGATCAACCGCCGCACGTTCTACCGGCACTTCACGGACAAGTACCAGCTTGTGACGTGGATCTACGAAAACGGCTTCCAGAAGGCGATCGGCGACGATGAGCCGGGGCTGTTCGATCTCTTCGGCCGCGTGTGCACGTATCTGTATGCCGACCGCGCGTTTTACGCCCGCGCACTCACGTTCACGGGGCAAAACTCGTTCCGCGACTTTCTCTGCGGCCGGCTGCATCCGTATTTGCAGAAGGATTTTTCCGACCTTTTTTCCAATCCGCAGACCGAGGCGTTCATGTCCGGGAAGATGTCGAACGTCGTCATCGACATCGTGCAAAACTGGCTCGAGCAGCTGGATTGCCCACCGCCGGAGGAGTTCGCGCCGTGGGCGCTGAACCTGTGGCGGAGCATTATGGGGCGCTGGAAAGACCTCGGCGATGCGTGGGAGCACACTCTAGACCACAAAAACGCATAAGTGAGGCAAAAAGCCACAGGACTACGGTTCTGTGGCTTTTCTTGTGGCACAAATTGTTCTATGCTTACCTCACCCCCTAATTGGATGTGCGCAGGCGCGGAGAGCGTTGTTCCGGTCTTTCATGGTGCTTCTCCACCCGTTGCGCGACGGCTGCCTGCGCCTCCAACTTTGTCCTTTCTGCGGATCGGGACCGATCCCGCATTTCTTTGATAGCAAGCGCCCCGTGCTGTATCAGCAGCACGGGGCGCTCTGTTGTCAAAAAGTAATACTTTTTGACAAAGGGGTTTGCAGTCTGCTGCGCGCATAATTTGTGCGCCGCCGGCGCACAAATTCCACACTTGCAGCCTGAGAAGTATTTTCTTCGCCGCACATGTCGCCGAAGAAAATGATTGGACTTTCTTTGCGCCTGCGGGCGCAAACTCTACGAGGTTTCTGACAAGCTGAAAACCGCCTCTGTTCGTTGAACAGAGGCGGTTTTTCTGCAGCTGCGCTCACACCAGAAACGGCGAGCGCAGATAGCGCTTGCGCAAAAAGATGTTGCCGCCCTTCGGCGGGCCGACCTGCGTGAAGCCGGCGGCCTCGAACATCTCGAGCGCGATGCGGTTGGTGTGGTACACGTGCGTGACGACCTGCTCAAACGACTGCGCCGCCGCCAGCTCCTCCACGGCATGCAGCATGGCCTTGCCCCAGCCGTGCCTGCGGCAGGCGGGATAGACGAAAAAGTCGTTGATGAACACCGTCTCGGGCTCGGTCGTGTCGCACCAGAGCTCGCCCACGGTCTCGCCGCCGGACTCGGCCGCCAGCAGATAGTTGCGCGGCGTGTCCGCACCCTGCGGCAGCATCTCATCGAGCGCGCCCTGCGCCTCGGTGAGCGCGTGCTCCTCCGTGTCCGTCGCGCGGGCGAAGAGCAGCTCCTGCGCATAGCGCGCGATGTTGCGCTGCCGGAACGGCGCAAATTCCTCTGCGCGCAGCACGCGCAGATCCACATTCTGTCCCATAAATGACCTCCTGTTACGCCTCGGGCTGGATCATGCGCCGCGCGTTGACCGGCGTCAGCAGATCGCCGTACAGATCCCGCAGCAGCAGCTGCGCCACCGGCGTGATGTCCTCCGTGCTCTGGCAGGGGCGCAGATACAGCGCCGCCGGCTGCCCGTTCCAGCGGAAGCGAAAGCCCGTGTCGCGGTAGCCATTTTCCCGGAGCATCCGCTCGCGCTCCGGCAGCGCCGCGCACGTGCGGCTCTGGCAATAGAGCACGCCCCTTTTGCCGGCATAGCAGCGCGCGACCAGCTCCGCCGCCACGCGCCCGAGCAGCTGTCTGCGCAAAAACGGATAGATCGTCAGCATATGCACCAGCACATAGCCATACGGGGAGCACACCGTCACGAGCGCATAGCCCGCCTCGCGCTGATCGTCCGACCGGAAGAGCAGCAGCTCCATGCGCCGGCGCACCATCGCCGTGGCGATCACGGCCTGCGGCAGCAGCTCGGGCGCGGCAAACTCGCGCTTCATGTCCGGATACAGGCGCACGAGATCCTTGAGCCTGCCCCGTTCAAGGTGCAGCTTCCGGATCGGCGGCATCTGCAGCAGCAGCTCCTCCAGTCCGAAGAGGCGCTCTCCGGCGTCCCATGTTTCGTTTGGCTCGCGCGGCGGGTTTTTCTCCCGCGGCGGCAGATGGACGATCTTCGGCTCTGTCATGCAAACTTCTCCCTTTCCGCGACGGCCAGCGCGTCGCAGCGGTTGTTGTACACATTGTCGGCGTGACCCTTGACCCAGACAAACTGCACCTTGTGCGTCTGCAGCAGGGCGTCGAGCGTCTGCCAGAGGTCGGCGTTTTTCAGCTCGCCCTCCTTGCGCCGCCAGCCCTTCTGCTTCCAGCCGCGCAGCCAGCCGAGGTTGATGGCGTTAGCCAGATACTGACTGTCCGTATACAGCGTCACCTGACACGGCTCGCGCAGGCTCTGCAGCGCGGTGATCGCGCCGAGCAGCTCCATGCGGTTGTTCGTCGTGGACGGCTCGCCGCCGGAGAGCTCGCGCTCATGCGCGCCGTATTTCAGGATCGCGCCCCAGCCGCCGGGACCGGGGTTGCCGGAGCAGGCGCCGTCGGTGTAGATGATGACCTGCTTCATGCCTCGCTCTCCCCGGCGGGCGCGTCCTCGCTCTCGGCGCGGTCGGTGAGCGCCACGGAGATGACCCGCGCACCCTCAGACAGGCGCATGATGCGCACGCCCTGCGTCGCACGGCCGAGCTCGGAGATGCCGGCGGCCTCCATGCGGATGATGACGCCGTCGTCCGAGACGACGAGCACGTCGTCACTGTCCTGCACGACCTTGACCGCCGCGACCGGACCGGTCTTGTCGGTGATGTTGTAGTTTTTCATGCCCGAGCCGCCGCGGTGCTGCGGCTCCTCGCCGCCGCGGATATACTCAGACGCCGGGGTGCGCTTGCCGTAGCCGTGCTCGGTGATGGACAGCACGCTCGCATCCGGCTGCGCGATCTCCGCGCCGACGACCCAGTCGCCGTCCTTGAGGCGGATGCCGCGCACGCCGACGGCCTCGCGGCCCATCGGGCGCACGTCCGTCTCGGCAAAGCAGATCGCCTGCCCGTTGTGCGTGGCCATGAGGATGTTCTGCTCCCCATCGGTGCGCATGACGTTGATGAGCTCATCGCCCTCGTCAAGCGTGAGCGCGCGGATGCCGCTCGTGCGGATGTTGCGCAGCGCCGAGAGCGCCATGCGCTTGACCGTGCCGCTGCGCGTGGCAAAGACGAGGAACGAATCGTCGTCCATCTCGCGCACGTGCAGCATGGCGCTGACCTTCTCGTCCTTTTCCACCTGGATGAAGTTGACGATGTTCACGCCGCGCGCGGTGCGTCCGGCCTCGGGGATGAGATAACCCTTCTTGCGGTAGCAGCGGCCGCGGTCGGTGAAGAAGAGGATGTAGTCATGGGTCGAGGCGGTAAAGACGGTCTCGACATAGTCCTCGTCGCGCAGCGTCGCCGCGCGCACGCCCTTGCCGCCGCGCTTTTGCGCGGTGTACTCGTCGACGGGCACACGCTTGATGTTGCCGCCGTGCGAGAGCGTGAACACACACTGCTCCTCCTCGATGAGGTCCTCGATGTCGATCTCGTCCTCGACGTCCTGGATCTCGGTCTTGCGCTCGTCGCCGTACTTGTCGCGGATGGCGATGAGCTCGTCGCGCAGCACGCCCTTGACCTTTTCGGGGTCTGCGAGCAGCTCACGGAAGTAGGCGATGCGCTGCTCGAGCTCGTCATATTCGTTTTGCAGCTTCTCGCGCTCGAGACCCTGCAGGGCCTTGAGGCGCATATCGAGGATGGCCTGCGCCTGCACCTCGGAGAGGCTGAAGCGCTGCATGAGGTTTTCCTTGGCGTTGTCGTAGCTCTCGCGGATGATGCGGATGACCTCGTCGATGTTGTCCTCGGCGATCAGCAGACCCTCAAGCACGTGTGCCGGTCGAGCGCTTTTCTTGAGGTCGAACTTCGTGCGCTTTGTGATGATCTCCTCCTGGAAGGCGAGGTACTCATCGAGGATGTGCCGCAGGGACAGAATCTTCGGCTGCGCTGGTTGTTGACCAGCGCGAGCATCGTCACGGCGAACGTGGTCTGCATCTGCGTCTGGGCGAAGAGGCGGTTGAGCACGACCTGCGTGTTGGCGTCCTTCTTGAGCTCGATGACGATGCGCATACCGTTGCGGTCCGTCTCGTCGCGGATGTCGGAAATGCCCTCAAGGCGCTTGTCGCGCACCTGCTCGGCCATGTTGGCGATGAGCTGGCGCTTGTTGACCTGATAGGGAAGCTCGGTGACGATGATGCGCTCGCGGTTCTGGCCGAATTCCTCAAACTCCGTCCGGGCGCGGACGGTGATCTTGCCGCGGCCCGTGGCATACGCGGCGCGGATGCCGCTGCGGCCCATGATAATGCCCTTTGTCGGGAAATCCGGACCCTTGATATAGTCCATGAGGTCTGCCAGCTCCGCCTCCGGGTTTTCCAGAATGCAGATACAGGCGTTGATGACCTCGGTCAGATTATGCGGCGGGATATTCGTCGCCATGCCGACGGCGATGCCGGACGAGCCGTTGACCAGCAGATTCGGGAAGCGCGAGGGAAGAACGCGCGGTTCCTTTCTCGATTCGTCAAAGTTCGGATCCCACAGAACCGTTTCCTTGTCGATATCGCGCAGCATCTCGTTGCAGAGCTTCGACATACGCGCCTCGGTGTAACGATAGGCCGCAGGGGGATCGCCGTCAACGGAACCGAAGTTGCCGTGGCCGTCGACAAGCGGATAGCGCATGGAGAAATCCTGCGCCAGACGGACCATCGCGTCATAGACGGACGCGTCGCCGTGCGGATGATACCGGCCCAGCACGTCGCCGACGCACGTTGCCGACTTCTTGAACGGCTTGTCGGAGGTCAGACCGTCCTCGTACATGGCGTAGAGAATGCGCCGGTGGACGGGCTTCAGACCGTCGCGTACATCGGGCAGCGCACGGCCGACAATGACGGACATCGCGTAGTCGATGTACGAGCTTTTCATCTCATGCACAAGCTCCGACTGCACGATTCGCTGTTCGGGGAACATGATATCCTCGGGCTTGTAGTCTTTTTTATGTGCCATTTATGCTTTCTCCTTTGTAGGGGCGGACGACTCTGTCCGCCCCAGGGAAGTTGCGTGTTCAGAACTGCTCATTTACAAACAGGGCATTTCTTCCGGGCGGACAGAGCCGTCCGTCCCCTGCGATTTCTTCCAGACAGGTCAGATATCCAGATTCACGACGTATTTCGCGTTTTCCTCGATGAACTCCTTGCGCGGCTCGACGTCCTCGCCCATCAGAACGGTGAAGATCTGGTCGGCCTGCACGGCGTCCTCGAGCGTGATGCGGCGGAGCGTAGTGGGGTCCATGGTCGTCTCCCACAGCTCGTGCGGGTTCATTTCGCCAAGGCCCTTATACCGGGAGATATCAACCTTCGCGTTCGGGTTGTCCGCGCGCATTTCGGCGGAGATCTGATCGCGCTCCGGGTCGGAATACGCCACGCGCTGCGTCTTGCCGCGCGAGAGCTTGTAAAGCGGCGGGACGGCGGAATAGACATAGCCGCCATCAATGAGCGGACGCATGAAGCGGAAGAAGAACGTCAGCAGCAGCGTGCGGATGTGGCTGCCGTCGACATCGGCATCGGCCATGATGATGACCTTGTGATAGCGCAGCTTGTCGAGGTCGAATTCGTCGCCGATGCCCGCTCCCAGGGCGGTGATGACGGGCTGGAGCTTGTCGTTGCCGTAGACCTTGTCGGCCCGGGCCTTTTCCACGTTCAGCATCTTGCCCCAGAGGGGGGAGGATGGCCTGGAAGCGGGAATCTCTACCCTGCGTGGCCGAGCCGCCTGCGGAATCGCCCTCGACGATGTAAAGCTCGGTGAGCGTGGGGTCGGTGTCGTTGCAGTCGCGCAGTTTATCCGGCATCTGTCCGGATTCGAGGCCGGTCTTGCGGCGGATGGCCTCGCGGGCCTTCCTGGCGGCCTCGCGTGCGCGGTTGGCCATCATGGCCTTGTCGAGAATGAGTTTGCCGACGGCGGGGTTTTCCTCAAGGAATTCCGTCAGCTGCTGCGTGACGATGTTGCTGACAAGCGTGCGCATGGAGGCGTTGCCGAGCTTGGCCTTTGTCTGGCCCTCGAACTGCGCCTCGGTCAGCTTGACGGAGACGATGGCGGTCAGACCCTCGCGCACGTCGTCGCCGGTGACCTTGTCGTCTCCCTTGATGTATCCCTTTTTGATGCCGTAGGCGTTGAGCACGTTTGTCAGCGCCCGCTTAAAGCCCTCCTCGTGCATACCGCCTTCTGGGGTATGGATATCGTTTGCAAACGAGACGATGTTGGAGTTGAACGAGTCGTTATACTGCAGCGCGACCTCCGCCGTGTCGTCTCCCTTGGAGCCGGACATATAGATGACCTGCTCGTGGATCGGCGTTTTGTGGCGGTTGTACCAGCGGACGAATTCGCGGATACCGCCCTCGTAGCACATGGAGTCCATGCGTTCCTTTTCGGGCTTGTCGGCGGATTCGATGCGCTCGTCGCGGATGGTGATGTGCAGACCGGCGTTCAGGAACGCCTGCTCGCGCATACGGGTATGGAGCGTTTCGTAGTCATATTCCAGCGTGTCGAACATCTCGGGGTCGGGCTTGAAGGTGACCTTCGTGCCGTGCTTGTCCGTGGTGCCGATGATGCGCATTTCCTGGGTAATATGGCCGCGGGAGAATTTCATCTGATAAATTTTCCCGTCCTTGCTGACCTCGACCTCCAGCCACTCGGAAAGGGCGTTGACGACCGACGCGCCCACGCCGTGCAGACCGCCGGAGACCTTATAGCCCCCGCCGCCGAATTTTCCGCCCGCGTGCAGGACGGTATAGACGACCTCCAGCGCGGGCTTGCCGGTCTGGGCCTGAATATCGACGGGGATGCCGCGGCCATCGTCGGTGACGGTGATGGTGTTGCCCTCGTTGATGGTCACAACGACGTGCTTGCAGTATCCGGCCAGCGCCTCGTCGATCGCGTTGTCGACGATCTCATAGACCAGATGGTGCAGACCTGAGCTGCTGGTCGAGCCGATGTACATACCAGGCCGCTTTCTGACGGCCTCCAATCCCTCCAGAACCTGGATCTGACTGGCGTTGTATTCGTGTTCGGCTTCGATGATATCTTTGATTTCTTCTGTCATATTGCTTCTCCTTTAGCAGAGATCGGACTGCGCTGCGCGTCCTGCATCCGTTTGAGCAGGACGGCGGCGTTATATTTTGTCAGAATGACGCGGTTTTCGCCGTATTCGCTGACGACCAGAAAGGATTTCGGCAGCTCGTCCGTCGCTTCGACGATGGCGCCGGCCCTTTGGGCCTCCGCGAGAAATTTCCGCGTCCATTTGGAGCAGCTGGTGTTGTCCAGATCAAACACGCCCACGACGGATTCCGACCGGACGGAAAAATCGCCGCCGATATTCAGGTACATGACGCTTCCTCCCGGATCTGTCCGCCCTCCACAAAAATGCGTTTGCCGATATTCGTGATGCGTTCCGGCTCACAGCAGGTGATGAGCGTCTGCCCGCCGCCGATGCGGTTGAGCACGAACGCCTGCCGCTGCGCATCGAGCTCCGAGAGCACGTCGTCGAGCATGAGCACGGGGTATTCGTCAAACTCGTCGTGGAAGATCTCCCGCTCGGCGAGCTTGAGCGACAGCGCCGCCGTGCGTGTCTGCCCCTGCGAGGCGAACGCGCGCGCCGGCTGACCGTTGATGTCGATGAGCAGATCGTCCTTGTGCGCGCCGGTGAGACACTGGCCGCTGTCGAGCTCGGCGCGGCGGTGCTGCTCCTGATGGTCGCACAGGGCGTAGTAGATCTCCTTTTCCGTGCCGAGGGCATCGGTCACGGTGCTGACCGTGCGGTAGGCAAGCGTCAGCGCGTCGCGCCCGCCGGAAAAGTCGGCGTGGATGGGCGCGGCCGCGATGTTCAGGCGCGAGGCGTAGGCCGCGCGGTAGCGGATGAGCTTGGCCGAGACGCGGCACATCTGGTCGGAAAAATCGTCGAGCGTGTCGAGCAGCGACGGCTTTTCGTGCCAGTCGCGCAAAATCGCGGATTTCTGGTCATATAACCGGCTGTATTCGGCCAGCAGCGCGCCGTATTTCGGCCGCAGCTGACTGATGGCCATATCCATCATGCGGCGGCGGGCAGCCGGCCCGTCGCGGATGATGTTCAGATCGTCCGGGCAGAAGAGCACGGCGGCAAAGTTCCCCGCGAGCTCGGCGGCGGTCTTTTTCACGCCGTTTTGCCAGATCTGCTTGCGCTGCCCCTGCCGGAGCACGACGCGCACGGTCTGCTCCCGCCCGAAGGCGTACACGTCCGCGAGCACCTCCGCGCTCGTATAGCCGAAGCCGATGAGCTCCCTGTCAAAGCGGGTGCGAAAGCTCTTGCCGCCCGTGAGCAAGTACACCGCCTCGAGCAGATTCGTCTTGCCCTGCGCATTTTCGCCGGTGATGACGTTCGTGCCGGGCGAAAACTCCGCCGTAGCGAATGCATAGTTGCGCCAGCCGTTGAGCGCGATCCTGCGCACGATCATTGCGCGCTCTGCACCTTCAGCGTGTGCCCGGCGAAGGTCACGGTGTCGCCCGGGCGGATCTTTTTGCCGCGCATCGTGCACGTCTCGCCGTTGACGGCGACCATGCCGTCGGTGATGACCTGCTTTGCCTCGCCGCCGGTCGCCGTGAGGGCGGCAAACTTCAGCAGCGCGTCGAGCTTGATGAATTCCGTTTCGATCGTGATCGTTTCCATAGTTCTCACTCCGGTCACTGTCCGGCGCGCAGACGCACCGGCAGCACCATATACACAAAGTTGTCACTGCCGTCCGCCGGCACGAAGATGCACGGGCTCGAGCCGGTGTTGAGGCAGACGTTGAGCTCGTCCGCCGGCGCCGCCTTGAGCGCGTCGGACAGGTAGTGGTCGTTAAAGCCGATCTCAAGATCGCCGCCGTCGCCCTCGCACGGGCAGGAATCGGCCGCCTTGCCGAGCGGCGTCGTGCACACGAAGTCGATGGCGTCCTTGCGGAAGGTCAGGCGCAGGGGGGCGTTGTTCTTGCTGTCGACGATGAGCGACACGCGCTCGACCACGTCGAGCAGATCCGTGCGCGCGGTCTTGACCGTGATGCGGAACGACTCCGGGATCGCCTTCTTATAATTGAGGAAGTCGCCCTCCAGCCGGCGCGAGAGGATGACGGTGCTGCCGACGGTGAACGAGATGTGCTTGCTGCCGACGGACATCTTGACGCGCTCGTCGCTGTCGCCGCACAGACGCTCCAGATCGCTCAGCGCCGTGCCCGGCACAATGAAGCTGCAGTCGTCGCCATAGCCCTCGACGGGCTCGCGGCGCAGCGCCAGACGGTAGCCATCGACGGAGACCATGGTCAGCTCGTTGTGCGCGATCTCAAAGAGCGTGCCCATGTAGACCGGGCGGCTCTCGTTCGTGCTCACGGCGAAGGAGCACTCGTTGATCATCTTCTTGAGCAGATCCTGCGGCAGGGACACGCCGTTTTCGGCCTCCACGCTCGGCAGGTCGGGATAATCCTCCGCGCTCATGCCGACGAGGTTGAAGGCCGAGCGGCCGCACTTGACGGTGACCGTGCCGTTTTCGGCCTCGACGGTGACGATGCCGTCGGGCATACGGCGCAGCATCTCGCAGAACAGACGCGCGCCGACGAGCACGCTGCCCGGTTCGGGGATGTCTGCTTCCATATTGGTGTAGATGGCCTTTTTCAGGTCATAGCCGGTGATGCGCAGATCCGCACCTGCCTCGAGCAGCAGGCCCTCGAGCGCGGCAATCGGGCTCTTGGGTGCGGCGGCGCGGGCTGCGGATGCTGCAGCCTGCTGCAGAACGTACTTGTCACAGGAAAATTTCATGAGCGGCCTCCTTAATCAGAAACGTTTCGTCTATTCGAAAGATAGAAAGCATATTTTTAGTAGTAGTAGTAGAGCTGTTCGTTTGGTGGAAAACCGGTCTGAGCCGTTGCGGCGTCTGAAAAACCGGTGTTGAAAAAATTGTGGAAAGGTTGGTAACTTTTAAACTCCCAGAATCAGGCAAATTTAACGTCCACAGCTTTCCACACGTTCTCCACGTTAGGATAACAGCGATGTGTGGAAAACGGCGTCAGTTTTTCGAGTTGATGTTGCTCGTAATGTCGCGCACGGTGGCGGAGATATCGGGGTCGGACTTGAGCAGCTCCTCGACCTTGCGGATGGAGCTGAGCACGGTCGCGTGGTTGCGGCCGCCGAACTCCTCGCCGATCTCCTTGAGGGGGAGATTCGTGAGATTGCGCATGAGGTACATGGCAATCTGGCGGGCCATGGCGGTCTTTTTGCTGCGGCTCTGTCCGCGCAGGTCCGCGCCGCTGAGCTGGAACGAGCGCGCGGATTCTTCAATAATGACGTCCGGCGTGGGGATGTACGTGCCGGTGCGGATGACGTCCTTGATGGCGCGCTTGACGGAGTCGACCGTGATCGTGTCGTCAAGGATGTCGCGGTAGGCGGTCAGGCGCTTGACGACGCCCTCGAGCTGACGGACGTTGGAGGTGATGTTCTCGGCGATGTACTGCACGACCTCCTCGGAGAGCACCATGCCGAACTGCGCGGCCTTTGTGCGGATGATGGCCGTGCGCGTCTCGAGATCCGGCGGCTGCACGTCCGCGAGCAGGCCGCCCTCGAGCCGGGAGCACAGGCGGTCGTTGAGGCGCTTCATCTCCTTCGGCGGCCGGTCGGAGGTCACGACGATCTGCTTTCCGGCCTCGTACAGGCAGTTGAAGGTGTGGAAAAACTCCTCCTGCGTGCTGTCCTTGCCGGCGATGAACTGGATATCGTCCATGAGCAAAAGGTCTGCATTGCGGTATTTCTGGCGGAAGTTTTCCGCCGTGCCCGTGCCGATGGATTTGACCATCTGGTTGACGAACTCCTCGCCCTTGACGTAGGCGATCTTCGCGCCGGGATTGTTGTGGCGGATGGTCTGCCCGATGGCGAGCAGAAGGTGCGTCTTGCCGAGGCCGGAGTTGCCGTAGATGATCAGCGGGTTATACACCTTGCCGGGGTTCTGCGACACGGCGATGGCCGCCGCGTGCGCGAACTTGTTGCTCGGCCCGACGATGAAGCGGTCGAACGTGTACCCGTCCATCTCCGGCATCTCCTCGGCGGAGGGGCGCTTCTCGCGGTATTCGAGCAGCTCGTCGTCCCCGGCGAGCACGACCAGCTCGAACGGGCAGGAGAACAGATCGTAGAGCTTGGCGCAGATCGTCTTTTCAAAGCGCGCCTGAATGATGCTGCGCTTAAAATCCGACGTGGTGTGCACGATGAGCGTATTATTATTGATCTCGATCGGGGTGCAATCGGAAAACCAGGTATTGATCGCCGTCTGGGTCAGCTCCTGCGAGAGGCTGTCCATCACGACGGACCAGATATCGGTGAGCGAATTCATGGTGGCCATAGGGTCGGCTCCTTCAAAAAATGTCGCGCAGCCGCGCTGCGCACACACGCTGCCGGCTACACTACCAGTATAACAAAAATTCACGATTATTTCAACAATAATGTCAGAAATTATTATATAAATAGGTGTAGAATCTGCCGCAGACGGGGAATTGTTTTCCTGTGCAGGTTGTGGTATGATAAAAAGACGCTGATTTTTTTTCATTTTTCCATAAAGCAGGTGCTGTTTTGTTCTTAGTCGCACAGGCCGGACAGCTGTTCGGCGATACGGAAGCAGCCGCCCTCCCGTCCTTGCTGGAGAGCGGGCGGCTTCCTGCGCGCATTTCGGGTCTGCCGGCGAGCGGCCGCGCGCTGCTGGCGGCGTCGATGCACGCGCAGCTCGATGCGCCGGTGCTGGCCGTGTGCCCGGATGAGGCGGCGGCCGAGCTGTTTCAGAAGGATCTTACCGCCCTGCTCGGGCAGGACGTGCCGCTGCTGACGGCGCGCGACTATACGTTTTACACGGTCGAGAGCGTCTCGCGCCAGACCGAGCAAAAGCGCCTGAGCGCGCTCTACGCGCTCGCAGCGGGCACGGCGCCGGCCGTGGTGTGTACGGTCTCGGGTCTGCTGCAGCGCGCCATGCCGAAGGAAAAACTGCTGCAGGCGGCCTTTGAGATCCGCGACGGCACGTCGCTCCCGCCCGAGGACGCCGAGGATGCGCTGCTGCGCTGCGGCTATCTGCGCACGGCGCAGGTCGAGGGACCGGGTCAGTTTTCGCGCCGCGGCGGCATTCTCGACTTTTCTCGCCCGCGTATCCGCAGCCGGTGCGTGTGGAGTTCTGGGGCGACGATGTGGACTCCATGGGCTTTTTCGATCCCGAGAGCCAGCGCCGCACCCAGCCGCTCGACGCCTGCCGCATCCTGCCCGCCGCCGAGACGCTGCCGCCCCTGTATCCGGGCGGAAGCGCCGCTCTGGGCGCGCAGCTGCAGAAGATCGCGCAGCGCACCGCCGCGAAAAAGGACAACGACACGGCGCAGAAGCTTGCCGCCGCGCTGCGTGCCGACGGGGAGAAGCTCTGCAATGACTGCGTGCTCCCGGCGGCGGACCGCTACATGGGCTTCGTGTACGACACGTTTGCCACGGCGCTGGACTATCTCACGCCGGAGGCGGCCGTGCTCATCGACCAGCCGGCGCGCTGTGCAGAGCGCGCCAAGGAATACACCGCGCAGCTGCGCGAGGATGTGTCCCTGCTCGTGCGCAGCGGCACGATGGCCGCACACGCGGAGACGTTTTATGAGCCGTTTGCCGACATGATGCGCCGCATACAGGAGTGGGCGGTCGTGCTGGCCGACGGTCTGCAGCTCGGCCGCAGCCCCATCGAGCCCCGCGCCATGGTGAGCCTGACGGCAAAGCAGCTCCCGTCCTACGGCGGCAGCAGCCAGACGGCGGCCGACGACATCACGCACTATCTGAACCTCGGCTACCGTGTGGTGGTGCTGGCGGGCGATCTGCGCCGGGCGCGCATCTTGTGCGAATTTCTCGACGGGCACGGCATCCATGCCGCCGCGGCCGAGCATCCCGATGCCCTGCCCGAGCCGGGGCAGTGCCTTGTCACGGCGGGCAGCCTCTCGGCCGGCATCGAGTTTCCGTATGCCAGGCTCGCCATCCTCACGGACACGCAGATCGCGGCCTCCGGCCTGCGGCGCGCAAAGCATAAAAAGCAATCCAACCGCGAGAAGATCAACTCCTACACCGACCTCTCCGTGGGCGATCTCGTCGTGCACGAATACCACGGCATCGGCCGCTTCGCAGGCATCGTGCAGATGCCGGTCGACGGCGCGGTGAAGGACTACATCAAGATCAGCTACGCCGGCGCGGACACGCTCTATGTTCCGGCGACGCAGCTCGACATGGTCAGCAAGTACATCGGCGCGGGCGAGGACCGGCCGGTGAAGCTGTCCAAAATGGGCGGCACGGAGTGGGCGCGCACAAAAACGCGCGCCAAGGCCGCCGCAAAAAGCATGGCCAAGGAGCTCACCGCGCTCTATGCCGCGCGCAGCCGCACGAAGGGACACGCCTTCGCGCCCGACAGCCCCTGGCAGACGGAATTTGAGGAGCACTTCGGCTATCCGGAGACGGACGACCAGCTGCGCTGCATCCAGGAGATCAAGACCGACATGGAAAAGCCCGTGCCGATGGATCGCCTCCTGTGCGGCGACGTGGGTTACGGCAAGACCGAGGTCGCCCTGCGCGCCGTGATGAAGTGCGTGCTTGACGGGCAGGCGGCCATCCTCGTGCCGACGACGGTGCTCGCCCAGCAGCACTATCAGACCGCCGTGCAGCGCTTTTACGGCTTCCCGGTCGAGATCCGCATGCTCTCGCGCTTTTGCACGCAATCGCAGGTGCGCCAGACGCTCGCCGATATGCGCACGGGCAAGTGCGACCTCGTGATCGGCACGCACAAGCTGCTGCAGAAGAATATCGAGTTCAAGAATCTCGGTCTGCTCATCGTCGATGAGGAGCAGCGCTTCGGCGTGGCGCACAAGGAGCACATCAAGGAGATGAGCCGCGCCGTCGACGTGCTCACGCTCTCGGCCACGCCCATCCCGCGCACGCTGAATATGGCCCTGTCCGGCATCCGCGATATGTCCACCATCGAGGAGCCGCCGCAGGACCGCATCCCCGTGCAGACCTTCGTCATGGAGCACGACTGGAACGTGCTGTGCGACGCCATGCGCCGCGAGCTGCAGCGCGGCGGGCAGGTCTTTTACCTGCACAACCGCATCGAAAACATCGAGCGCACCGCCCTGCGCATCTCAAAGATGCTCGACGGCGCGGTCGTCGACGTGGCGCACGGTCAGATGAACGAAGAGCAGCTCTCGACGGTCATGGAGCGCATGGTCGCGGGCGAGACGCAGATCCTCGTCTGCACCACCATCATCGAGACCGGCATCGATATGCCGAATGTCAACACCCTCATCATCGAGGACGCCGACCGCATGGGTCTGGCCCAGCTGCACCAGCTGCGCGGCCGTGTCGGCCGCTCGAACCGGCGCGCGAGCGCGTACCTGACCTTCCGGCGCGGACGCGAGCTGAGCGAGATCGCCGAAAAGCGCCTGAGCGCCATCCGCGAGTTTGCGGAGTTCAACTCCGGCTTCCGCATCGCCATGCGCGATCTGGAGATCCGCGGCGCGGGCAGCCTTCTGGGCGCGGAGCAGTCGGGGCATATGATCGACGTCGGCTATGACATGTACCTCAAGCTGCTCGAGGAGGCCGTGCTCGAGGAGCGCGGCGAAAAGCCCGAGCAGCGCGCCGAGTGTGCCGCCGACCTTGCGGTCTCGGCCAACATCCCCGAGAGCTATGTGCCCAGTCAGGAGCAGCGCATGGATCTCTACCGCCGCATCGCGCTCGTGCGCTCCGAGGCCGAGGCGGACGACCTCATGGACGAGGTCATCGACCGCTTCGGCGACCCGCCGCCGAGCGTGTACACCCTTGTGCAGGTGGCGCTGCTGCGCAGCGACGCGGGCAAGGTCGGTGTGACCGACATCTCACAGAAAAACGGCTGTCTGAAATTCCTGCTGGCGCAGTTTGATATGCAGAAGGTATCGCTGCTGTATGCCCGGCCGGAATTCAAGGGCCGTCTGAAGGTGGATGCGGGGGCAAAGCCGGGCGTCATTCTGCGCCTCAAGTCCCGCGACCACGTCATCGAACAGGCAAGAGCGTTTGTCTCCGCATGGGCAGACGCCCGGGAAGAGCGCGCATGACCCGTGCGCAAGATACGAAAGGAAGCGTTTGCTGATGAAAAGAAGAACCGTCGCCCTGCTGCTCTCGCTCGTGATGGCCGTCTGCTGTCTGAGCGGCTGCACCTCGACCCGCGTGCGCAGCTACACCGAGGAGAGCGGCAATGCCGCGACCGATAAGTACGCCGCCGCCGTCAGCGCCTACGGCAGCAATAAGAAGGTCATGACCGTCAACGGCAGCCCCGTGTACTGGAACGAGTATGCCTACTTCCTGTGCGCCATTCTGGCGAACATGGAGCGCTACGGCATGCAGGTCTCGGACTGGAGCGCCGTCTATGACGAGAGCAGCCAGAGCACCTACGCCGACCTCATGACCGAGAGCATCGTCAACAACATCGCCTGGAACCACCTCATCGAGGTCAAGGCTGCCGAGAACGACGTGACGTTTGACGCCGCGGGCGAGCAGTTCGTGCAGGATACCGTCGACCAGACCATCCGGAACGTCGTGGGCGACGGCGGCACGGAGGCCGAGCTCAACGAAAAGCTTCAGTCGTACCACATGGATCTGGATCTGTTCAAGTACTTCACGAAGGTGCAGTACCTCTATAACGCGCTGGCGGAAAAGCTCTTCGGCGCGGACGGTGCGTCCATCACCGATGAGGACGTGCAGGAGTTTGCCGAGACCAACAGCTACACGACGGCAAAGCACATCCTGCTCAAGACGATCGACGACAGCGGCAAAGCCATCGCGGACGATGAGAAGGCCGCCAAAAAGCAAAAAGCCGACAAGATCGCCGCGCAGCTCAAGGCCGTCACCGATCCGCAGCAGCGCGCAGAGCTCTTTGACGAGCTCATGGCCGAGTACAACGAGGACACCGGCGAAAACAGCTACCCGCACGGCTACTGCTTCACCTCCGGCAGCATGGTCACGGAGTTTGAGGACGCCTGCAAGGAGCTCGAGCCGTATGAGGTCTCCGGCGTGGTCGAGAGCAAGTACGGCTATCACATCATCCTGCGCATGCCGACGCAGGGCGATGATCTGGTCATGAGCAGCGACGGCACGAGCCAGACGCTGCGCCAGCTCGTCGCGCAGCAGCAGCTCGGCAGCCTGGTCACCGGCTGGGTCGGCGAGGCCGACGTGCAGTGGCAGCCGAAGTTCCGCACCATCGACTATGCGGCCGTGCTCACCCCGAAGGAGAGCTTCTGGCGCCGGCTGGACATCTTTGACTGGTTCGATCAATAAGCCGCGCCTTCCGGCGCAGAAAAAGGCCGTCCCCTGTTTTCCGCACGAAAACAGGGGACGGCTAATATTGTAAAAAAAGTACTACTTTTTTGACAAAGCGAGTTGCGGCCTGACTGCAGCGCACGCGCCGTTCGCCTTGGGCGGACGGCGCGCACGTTTGCAGGCCGAGAAGTATTTTCTTCGCCGCACATGTCGCCGAAGAAAATGATTGAACTTTCTTTCGCCGCACCGGCGGCGAAACTCTGCGAGGCTTTTTGACAAGCTTCGCAGCTGCTTGATCTGCACGCCGGTCAGCGCACGGCGCGCACCATGTCGCGCGTGATGTCGCTGAGGCAGCGCGCGCCGCACATATACATCGCGTCCGTCAGCTCCGCGCGCAGCTTTTCGACATAGGTGACGATGCCCTCCGTGCCGCCGCCGTAATAGCTGATGAGAAACGGCCGGCAGATCATGACCGCGTCCGCGCCGAGCGCGAGCGCGCGGAAAATGTCCGTGCCCGAGCGGATGCCGCCGTCGACGAGGATCTTCACGTGACCGCCCACCGCGTCCGCGATCTCGGGCAGCACGTCCGCCGTCGCCGCCGCGCCGGGCAGCACGCGCCCGCCGTGGTTCGACACCACGATCGCCGCCGCGCCGGCCTCCACGGCCTTCTGCGCACCGCGCACCGTCATGATGCCCTTGAGGATCATGGGCATCTGCGCATAGTCGCACAGCTCGCGCAGCTCCGCCACCGTCTTGCTGCCGGCGTCTGGGCTCGCGGCCTTGAGATGCGGCAGCCCGGCCGAGTCAATGACCACGCTCACGGCGAAGGGGTCGGCTGCGTTGGCGAGGTCGAGATTCGCGCGGATCGTGTCCATCGACAGCGGGTTGATGACCGGCAGCACGATGCCGCCGTACTGCTTCGACAGCGCGCACCCGTGCGGGAACACGCGCGCATCCAGCCCGTCGCCGAAGCTCGCGGCGATGCCGGTCTGCGCGGCGGCCGCCGCGGCGCAGGCGTTGTAGTCGCGGATGTCGTCGCCGGGGTTGAACTGCGCGCGCAGCGAGCCGATGGGCGCCGCGATCACGGGCAGGGAAAACGTCCGCCCGAGCAGCTCCAGCGACGTGTCCACCGGCGTGTTCGGCGCGATCGTGTCCATGTTCAGGCTCCAGCGCCGCCATGCGCGCCAGTTGTCGTTCGCGCCGTTGCCGGGCGCTTTCGAGCCGGGACCCGGCATCGTGTTGCCGCAGCCGAGACCGTTGCACTCCGGGCAGACCTTGCATTTCGGGCCGATGCGCTCACGCGCACGCTGCAAAACTTCGTTGTAATCCATGGGAGTTCCTCCGTTTTCTTGTTTGCTCTGCCGCCATCTTAACAGGAAATGTGCCGCAGCGCCACAAAATTTTTCCCCGGGGCTTGACAAAGCGGAAAAAATCCGTATGATAGAAATCAGGAATCATTCTTATTTTAAATCAGGAGGTTTTCCCCATGAACGAAGCCGTTGCCCGGCTCATCAACGAGCAGATCAATAAGGAGTTTTACTCCGCCTATCTCTATCTCGACTTTGCCAACTACTACGCGGCCGCCGGTCTCGACGGCTTTGAAAACTGGTACCGCGTGCAGGCGCAGGAGGAGCGCGACCATGCGCTGCTGTTTTTCCAGTACCTGCTCAACAACGGCGTCGCCGTCAGCTTCGGCGCGATCGACGCGCCCGACTGGACGCGCGGCGACCACATGACCCCGCTGAAGAAGGCGCTCGAGCACGAGCAGTACGTCACCTCGCTCATCAACGGCATCTATGCCGCCGCGTATGACGACCGTGATTTCCGCACCATGCAGCTGCTCGACTGGTTCGTCAAGGAGCAGGGCGAGGAGGAGAAAAACGCCTCCGACCTCATCACGAAGATGGAGCTCTTCGGCGCGGACGCCAAGGGTCTTATGCTCAACAGCGAGCTCAAGGCGCGCGTGTACGCAGCGCCCCTCGCTCGTGCTGTAACCGAAACGTACAGCAAAACCGCATCTGTTCGTTCGAAACAGATGCGGTTTTGTCCTATCAGAGCGCGGCGAAGATGCGCGTGCCGCCCTGTTTCACCCAGCGCAGCAGCAGCGCGCAGACGGCCGCCGTGACGGCGGCAGCGAGCGCGAGATACGCCGCCGCGCTCAAATATCTGCCGCACAGAAAGTACAGCCCGCCGAGCGCAATGGCATAAAACCAGTTGACAAAGAGCGCGAGCATCACACTGCCGCCCTGCTTGATGGGCGTGATCTCGTTGGTCCAGGTCAGGTTCGGCATCTTGAGCCCGAGCGCGAGCGCCGCCAGCGCGCTCAGCAGCGTGTACAGCAGCGCCACGACGACGGCCAGCGCCATTTCCGCCGCGCCGCCCGGCAGCATGATCACCGCGCACAGCGCGCAAAACAGCACCGGCACACCGGTCAGCAGCAGCTGCGTGTCGAGCTTTGCGCGCAGCACCTGCCACGGCGTGACCGGCAGCGACTGCGCCAGCCACAGCTGCCTGCCCTCGAGCGACACCGACGGCGCCGCCATGTCGTTCATCGACGCGAGCAGGCACAGCGCCGCGCTCAGCAGCACCGGCACGATATCCGCCCCCGCGCCGAACGCATCGTCGAGCAGCTGCGCGAGTGCGCGTCCCTTGATCAGCAGCGCGATGCCCGCCGCCGGCAGCATCAGGATGCCGAAGCCGCAGTTGAGCATATAGTTCGGGCTCGCGGCGAAGCGGCGCAGCTCCTTGCCAAGCAGCGCGCGCTGCACGCTCTGCGCACGCACGGCCCTGTGCTCGAAACGCACCTTCTTCACGCTGCCGGTCGCCGTGGCGATCTTCAGGAAGCTGCGCGCGATGACCCACAGCGTCAGCGCGCCAGCAGCGCCGCCTGCGAGTTATCGATCCCCATCGCCAGCCAGTCGCCGCGCCCACGCTGCCGGAATCAACAGGTACAGCGGTATTGGGCGGATCTTCGCGCCGTACACGGCGGCGTTTTTCCGCTGGAAGCAGCGTGATGAGCCCCTGCGCCTTGTAATACACG
>VOFJ01001836.1_pt1 | contig 46916 bp, 69 predicted proteins | sample 5384081 | NCBI WGS metagenome assembly VOFJ01 (sample SAMN12384729, study PRJNA508395) | human gut metagenome | isolation source: healthy gut I | host: Homo sapiens
GATAGTTGGCAGTACACCGTATCAAGGGACAAGCAGGCGCAATGAACACCCTCCGCGCCCTCATGCACAGAGAGGGACGTTTGCGAGGTCGTCAACGCCTGCGACGCCGGACGCGAGGGGCGAGTGATCTTCCGCACGGCGTATAATCTCAACAACTGCCGCAAGCGCGTAAAGCGGCTCCATCTCCTCCATGGAGGATGCGGCTTATCCTTGATGGCTTTTGGATGTCTCCGCGACGGCGCGGAGTACGACAACCTCTACGCCTCCGCCCCTCTGCCGCAGCAGCGGACTGGCTGGGGGCATCAACGCCACCCGCCTGTTTTCCGTGATGTATCATCGCACCCCTGAACGTGGGCGCGTGGTATCGCCTACGCTTGCGCTGCTGGTGGCAGCGGGAGGCGGAAATGAAGCGCCTTTCAGCCGGAGACTTTTTACACGGTCAATCTTATTTCGATACCTTTTCTGCCGTGGGCGAAAAGAGGTCAGGGCGGAAGCCGAAGCGCAGGCGAAGAAATGGCCAATGACACGCGACCGTCACAAACGTGGAACGAAAGGAAACTGAAAAAGGCCCTGGCGCTCTATGACCCGACCACGCTCCAGCGGGATGCGAACCGGGCTTGCTTGGGTACACGGCGCAGCAGACGCTGGATTATCTGCAAAGCCTCTACGAAAAAGAAGCTCTGCACCTACCCCCGCACCGACAGCCGCTATCTCACCGACGATATGGAGAGCGGCGTAAACGCGCTGGCGCTGTGCTGCGCCGGTATGCGGCACGGAGCCGCCTACTGCCATTTATTCGGCACAGGTTTGCAGCAGCAAAAAGGTCAGCGACCCCACGCCGTCGTTCCCATCGATGGCGGCGGGCGAAACGGATTTGGAAACCTTGCCCGCAGGCGAACGGGATCCTGCGCCTTGTTTCCGTCAGGTGCTTATGGCGGTCGGGGCGCACCCTTCGTCTATCTGGAGACCGAGGCAAGGCTGGACTGCGGCGGAAATGCCTTAAGCCGCCAAAGGAAAACAATCCTTAATATGGGTTGAGGGCATACACGTGAAAAGGGCGGGGCAGGACAACACCCCCTCCCGGAGCTTCGAGTGGGACAGTCGCTTCCCGTTTCCTCCCCGCGCGGTCAAAGAAGGCAGAAATTCCCGCCCAAGCACTTCACCGAAGCTATATGCTGTGAAAGGGGGATAAGAAATGCCCATAGAAAGGGAGATATCTTAATGAAAGCAAGGAAAACTGATAGCGGCAAAATAACCGCATTATATGAGCGGTTGAGCCGCGACGACGACCTCGTCAGGCGAGATTGGGCAACAGCATAATCAATCAAAAGAAACTGCTTTTGAAGATTATGCAAGGGAACATGGCTTTTGGACGAATTGCGTCCACTTTACCGATGACGGCTGGTCTGGGGCAAACTTCGAGCGTCCGAACTGGAAACGCATGATTGCGGGAATTGAAAGCGGCGAAATCGGCTATGTACTGGTAAAGGATTTAAGTCGTGTCGGCAGAGATTATCTGCAAGTGGATTTTAGAATGGCGTCATGTTCAAGTGAGCGGGGGCGTCCGTTTTATTGCCATGTTAGCAAACGGAGTTGACAGCGACAAGCGCGAAAGTAGCAGCGAGTTTGCCCCGTTTTGAATATTATGAACGAATGGTATGTGCGTGATAGCAGCCGAAAAATAACAAGCGTTCTCCGCGCAAGAGGAATGTCCGGCAGCATACAAACAGCCATTGTATCTATGTATTGGCAAGAAAGACCCCAACGACAAAGAATCCACTGATTATCGACGAGGAAGCCGCCGCGGTTGTCCGTTTGATTTTCCGTCTGTTTATCGGGGAAGAACCGCAACCAAATCGCCGTATATCTGACACAGGAGCAAATCCCTACCCCCACTTTCTACATGAAAGACCGGGGGCGGGGAACTTGTAAAAATAAGACGCTCAACGAGGATAACCGCTGCAAGTGGAACAAAGCCACCTTGACCAATATCCTCACACGGCAGGAGTATTGCGGCGATGTAGTCAATTTCAAGACCACAAAGCATTTCCGGGATAAGCACAACCACTATGTAGACAGAAGCCAATGGCACATCACAGAAAATGTGCATGAGCCGATTATCAGCCGCAGCGATTTTGAAACCGTACAGCGGATTTTGGAAAACGCGCCTGTCAAACGCCCCAACGGGGACGGGGAAATCCACCCTCTGTCCGGCTTGCTTTTCTGTAAAGACTGCGGTGCAAAAATGCACATTCGCATAGATTACCGGAACGGCGGCAAGCGCCATGTTGCCTATTGCAGCGAGTACCACAAGGGGAAAGCCAAGAACCCCAAATGCAATTCCCCGCACATCATGGACGCGGATTTGCTCATGCAGACCATCGCGGAAGTGCTGAAGAAAATCGAGGACTATTCTATCAGCAACCGGGCGGAGTTTGAAGCCTTAGTGAAAAAGAACCTTGCCATGCAGCAGACCGACCAGACCAAGAAACAGCAGAAGCGTATCCCGCAAATCACGACGCGCCTTGAACAGATTGACAAGGTGCTGAATAAGCTCTATGAGGACAACGCCCTCGGCACGATCCCACAAGACCGTTATGAGCAGATGTCGCAGAAGTATTCGGAAGAATACTACGCGCTGAAAGCGGAGCTTGCCACGCTCCAAGAGCAGCTATCCGCTTATGAGAACGCGGGAGGACGGGCGCAGAAGTTTTTGAAGCTGACGGAACGCCATGCTGCCTTTACCGACCTTACACCCGCCATTCTCAACGAGTTTATCAGCCGGATTGAAGTGCATGAGCGCGACCAGAAAAGGGCGAGATACGCAATCCAGCACATCAGCATATATTTCAATTATATCGGCAAGTTTGAGAATGAAGTGACACAGCTTGCAGAACCGACCGAGCAGGAAATCCGGCAAATGCGGGAGGAAATCGAAGAAGCCAAAAAGGAAAAGAGCCGCGCATACCACCGCAAGTATTCAAGGGAGTACCGGGCGCGAAACCTTGAAAAGCAGCGGGAGTATGACCGCATGAAAGCGCGGGAATACCGGGCAAGGCGAAAGGCACAGGCAGCCGCCGCACAGCCCACACAGTAAAACAGAATAACCGTCAACCAAGAGGGATTTTCCGAGTTATGGGAAATCCCTCTTTTACGCCCAAAGAAAGGAGCCGCCTATGGCAGAACAGACCCCCGACAGTATCATCACGACCCAGAGGAACGGGCAGACCATTGTTGCGGAGTTGTTTTTCAACCACAGCAGCACAGAAACATTCCGCGACAAGCTGCTCAAACTGGTGCTTGCCGACAGTTCGCGTTTATCCGCGTCTGACGGTCAAGAGCCGGAAAAAACAGAAATCTTGCGATAACAGCCGCCCCGACGATACACTCCCCGTCCGGGCGGTTTCTATTTGAAAATCCTCATTTTCCCCAAGTCAAGAGCCGGGGAAAACACCCGAAAAATGCCCCTATTGCGTAACAGGGGCGCAGAAAGGAGCTTTCATGAGAACAGGGCTTACGAAGCAGGAAAAGACCACCGATATATGGTTTGACGAGAAAGACCCGTTAATCCATATCCGCACCCACAACACCGACTTAAAGAAGCGGCTTGCCGCCTACGCCGGACAGCACCCCGACCAGTGCCGCCAGACCGACGCAGACCCGGAAACGGGCTGCATGGAGTTTGAAATCCGCAAGGGGCGCTTCTCTTTCCGTCTGACCGCCCCATACAGCGAGGAACGGAGAAACGCCGCCAGCAAAGCGGCAAAGAAACATTCCGCAACTTGACACACCCTATTCAAAAAGATGTGCTATAATTTTTTTGGAAAACTTCTCTCTTTCATTTAGTGTTTGCAGCTAAAACCGTAGTATATGGGTGAAGCCGGAAAGGAGGTGGCGCGATGATTGATGATGAAAAAATTATTGAGTTGTTTTTTGAGCGTTCCGAACAAGGCATACGGGAACTGGACATGAAATACGGAAAAATCTGTCACAACCTTTCGTACAACATTGTGAACAGCAGCCGGGACGCGGAGGAATGTGTAAACGACGCTTATTTAGGCGCATGGAACGCTATTCCCCCGGTACACCCCAATCCCTTGTTGTCCTACATTGTGAAAATCGTGCGGAACATTTCACTTAAAATCTATTGGAGAAAGGAAGCGGCCAAACGGAGCAGCCACTACACGATTGCTTTGGAAGAAATTGAAGCCTGTATAGCAGCCCCGAATACCGTGGAAGCAAAATTGAAGCCAGAGAGTTAGCCCGTATCATTGAAGCATTTTTAGACACGCTGACTACCGAAAACCGCGTTATTTTCATGCGCCGCTATTGGTTTTCCGACAGCTATAAGGACATAGCGAGTGATATGCTTCCCCTATATGAGACAGTGAAAAAGAAAAACACTGTCATCATAGGGGGAGCATTGTTATGCCACAAAAGCAAAAGATATCAGCGGAAAAAAAAGGTCAAGTTGGTTTTGGATTGTTTGGAAAAATAAAATCAGCGTACAAGAAGCAGCTCGGAGTGCAGGCGTAGATTTTGCGACAGTAAAAATGTGGATTAGTGTATATGAAAACGAGGGCGATGAAGGGTTCAAGCATCAAGGGCAAAAAGTATATACGATAGAGACAAAAACTTCAGCGGTCATCGACTATCTGCATGGTGAAGGCAGTTTACAGGAAATCTGCAAAAAATACGGAATTCGGGACAGACGGATTCTCCGAAATTGGATTAAGGTGTATAATGTTCATGGAAATTTTGACTCTGTAAAACACGCAGGAGGCGGAGTTACATGAACCAGGGCCGGGACACGACAAAAGAAGAACGCTTAGCAATCGTCAAGGATTGCCTGGCATCGGGAAAAAATTACGGTGAGATGGCGCAAAAGCATCAGGTGAGCTACCAGCAGGTACGGACATGGACGCTGAAATATGAAGAACTGGGCGCGGCCGGACTTGAAGACCGGCGTGGAAAGCGGAAGAGGGATCAAAAGGCCACGCACGGAGCTGGAAGCAGCACAGATTGAGATCGAGCGTCTGAAGCATCAACTGTACCTGGCAGAGATGGAGCGTGATGCGCTAAAAAAAATTGGACGAGATCGAGAGGAAGGATGCCTTTCGCAAGTGAGACAGTCTCGTCTATACCGGGCTGTTTGGGAATGCCATGCAGAGAAAAAACTACCCGGTTGAGGCAGCCTGTAAACTGCTGCACATTTCCCGGGCTGCCTACCTTCGTTGGGCATCGGGGAAGCAAAGTGCCAGGACTATGCAGAACCTAAAGATTGCAGAGAAAGTCGAGCAGATCCACACGGAAAGCCCAGACAAGGGATACCGCCGTATCAACGACGATCTCCTGCATGACCACCACATTCATGTGAACGACAAGCGCATTCTCCGGATTTGCCGTGCAAAGAGTATCAAGTCCACCATCAAGTACAGCAACCACGGCTGCACCGGACAGGCAAAGAATCCTCAGTTTGTGGCTGAGAAATCTGCTTGATCGAGACTTTCATGCGGACAAGCCGAATGAGAAGTGGCTTACCGACGTAACAGAATTCAAGTGGTATGAAGGCATTGAGGTTCACAAGGTCTATCTCAGCGCAATTCCGGACCTCTACGACCGCCGCATTGTGGCCTACGTGGTCGGCGAAAGGAATGACAATCAGCTGGTTTTCAAGACCTTTGACCGTGCGGTGAAGGCAAACCCCGATGCACATCCTTTATTTCATAGTGATAGAGGATTTCAGTATACCAATCGGACCTTTCACCACAAACTGGAGAAAGCTGGCATGACTCAGAGCATGTCCCGTGTGGCCAAGGGTATTGACAACGGACCGATGGAGGGCTTCTGGGGAATTCTGAAGCGAGAACGCTATTACGGCAGGCGCTTTACCGGCAAAAAGGAACTGGTCGATATGATTGAGGATTATATCCGTTATTATAACAACAGACGTGTGCAGCGGGGCCTTGGTATCCTCACGCCGATGGAGAAACACAATCTGCACTCAGCGGCTTAAAACTGCAAATTTCGAAAGGATGCCAAGGCATCCTTCCGGAATTTGCGGTTCCCACAGCGCCGCAGCGCTGTGAACTTTTTCTTTAAATTATTTCACTGTCTACTTGACGGGGAGCAGTTCATAAAAGCCGGTTGCTTATTTCCAGCTCATTCTTGAATTATATACATTGTTGACCGCTTCGATATAACAAATAAAGGACGGATGATTATAGTCGTTGCTCGTCAGATATTTGTTTTTGAGCCGCAAATACTGTTTTCGGACTAAATTCCATTTCCCTTTGCGTTTAATGAAGTCAACCTTTTCCCCGTATTCCCGAAGAATTCGGCGCTTGATTCCAATAGTATCTGTCGTAATAGTTGAACCACGTTTTTTCGTGGATCAGTCGATACATTCGGCCTTGTGTATCCGTAAACACAATACAGACATCTATTGAAAACAAAGTCTGATTGCCTTGGGTAAAGTGGCGATGCTCTGTTTGTGAGCGACGATGTGGAATCCTCGCAATCGCCCCAACCGTTCATAGATAGGGCTTTATTAAAGGCTTTCCTCGCACATTCTTTGAGTTTGCGGCAATCCCCAAAATATTCACAGCGGACAATTTCAAGGTTATAGTCCAAGTCTATCGGCTGCGAAGCATTTTGCACGATGAGGTTTTTAGCGCCGCTGCCCACAAGATAAAAGGTTGAACCTATGTCATAGTCCTCTTTCAAGGTATGGCAAAAGTCTTGCATAATTTCTCCGCACACGCTGCGTACACGGCTTAGGTATTCCTTATCTTCTACATATTCAAACATAAAAGCTCCTTTCACCCCAAACCGTCCATTCAGCTCTTGGTGAGCTAAATCATATTATTATACTTATGGCGACAGGTTGTGTCAACCTTTTTATTAAAAGTTGCGATTTTCCGTCGCAGCCCTTTATAATCCCATCATCTCTCGGATAATACGGTCGCTCATCTTGACCGATCCAACGAGAAACGAGCATATTAAAGAGCGGTTCGCCTACATAATTCCACACCTGCGTGACCGCTGCCGCATCAGGGTTTACTAAGGGCGGTGAGGACGCAAAAAGCGAGAAGATGATGCAGGACAGCACGATCACTGCCCCCTCCAAGCAAACGGCGCAGCAGCTTTTGATGAAGGACTTGCCCACATTCTGACTCGGTTCACCGGCGAAGGTGGACAGAGGGATAGGGCAAAAGTGACGTATATATAGAACCGAAAAAATCGCCCGTACACGGTCATTATCAGAATAAAAGGACATCACGGCGATGAACAGCCATCCGATGAGCGTGACAGCCCATAGCGGTATGCTTTCAAAGAATCGCATTCCTCAATGCTGGTAATCAATTCAGGCGGCAAGAATGTTTGCTGTGGCGTTGAGAAACCCGCCGAACCCATTATCGTCGAGATCGTGCCTTGGATGATATTAAACAGGGCAAGCATAAATAGCTCCGCTGCGCCCGACGCTCATGACGGTGCTGCTCTGCTACCCCCGTACCCCCGGGTGATCACATCGCTGATGTTTGCATTGTACCGTGTATTTTATGAAAAAGCGCCGCAGGTTCCTTCGTCCTGGGAACCGTGAAAGGCCTTTGCCGAAAAATGATCCGCAAAATCTCTGTTAACCCCCCTTTACCCTCTTGACAGGGAAGACGGCTTGATCTATACTAAGCGTGAAGAATAATTCTTGTTCTTGCAGGGGAGCGACTATGTCTAAATATACAGAAGTTATACTTGCCGCCGTAACAAAGCTTCGACGGCATCCCACGGCGGAGCAGGTGTTCATGGAGATGAAAAAGGAGCATCCCAGTATCGCCATTGGAACCGTGTATAAGCATCTGAACGCCTTGGCGGAGGAGGGTCTGCTGCACCGCATCACGGGTCTGGTTCGCCGGACCGGTACGACCGAACGGAACGGCACGATCACTTGATTTGCAGTCGTTGCGGGAAAATCGCGGACGTTCACCTGCCGGATATGCAGAGCCGGATTGAGCACGCGCGCTGGGACGGGAGATCCTCTCGTATGATCTTAAAATCAGGTATATCTGTCCCGATTGCAGGGAACAGGAAGAAAACAACGCTGAAGGAGGCACCCGATGAACGCTAACGTATCGAAGTTGCTCAACGAGCAGATCAACAAAGAGTTCTACTCCGCCTATCTGTATCTGGATTTTGCCAATTACTACGCCTCCGTGGGCTTAGACGGCTTTGAGAACTGGTACCGGGTACAGGCGCAGGAGGAGCGGGATCACGCCATGCTGTTCTATCAGTATTTGCAGAATAACGGCGAGAGCGTCACCTTTGCGGCTATCGCAAAGCCGGAGTGGGAACGAGGCGACCACATGACTCCACTGAGAAAGCGCTGGAGCATGAGAGGCTGGTCACCGCCAGCATCGACGCCATCTACGCCGCCGCATACGAGGCCAGGGACTTCCGCGCCATGCAGATGCTGGACTGGTTCATCAAGGAGCAGGGCGAGGAGGAAAAGAACGCCGCCGACCTCATCACCAGGATGGAGCTGTTCGGCGGAGACAGCAAGGGGCTGTATATGCTCAACAGTGAGCTGAAGGCACGGGTCTACACCGCGCCATCGCTGGCGCTGTAAAGCCTTGCGCGGCTGCGGGCCTGCATCAGACAAAAGGCAGACTGCATACAGGTGGCCTGCCTTTTCTTCCTGACAGAGAGTTAGAGGCGGCTAACTGTATATAAAACAGAAAAAGGAACTCAGAGCTTGAACAAGGAAAAGGAGATCGAAACCGTTACCCTCATGGTGCGTCGGTATTGCCGGGGCGTACATGGGGCGGTGCACTTTGCCCGGCGTGTGCCGCCCTGCTGGAATACGCCAGACATCGGCGGGACAGATGCCCGCACGGGGACAACAAGCCCTTTTGCTCGAACTGCCCCATCCACTGCTACAAGCCGGAAATGCGCCAACAGATGCGCACCGTGATGCGCTATGCAGGACCGCGGATGCTGCTGACCCACCCCATACTGGTGCTGCGCCATATGGCGGAAACCATGCTTAGGAAAAGGAGAAACGCCCATGCCGGATAAACAGCTTTTGCGCCTGTTGGGCGAGGACAAACGATATATCTACCGCGCCGTGGCATGGATGCTCACAGGCTCTTTGTGCAGCATCGGCTTTACGGTGGCCTGCCTGTGCTATGGGCTTCATCTGCTCCTTATTGATGCAAGGACGTCCTTCTACCCGCTTCCTTTCATTTTAGGAGCGGTATGTGGGGCGGCGCGCTTTCTTGCCACGATTCGCGCCGCGTCGGTGCGGGACAGGCTGGGGCGCAGCGTGAAGAAAAGCCTGCGGGCACAGCTGTACGCAAAGCTCCTGCGCCTCGGCGTACGGGAGACGAAAACCGTGAAGATGGCGGGGCTGACCCAACTGGCCACGGAGGGCATCGAGCAGCTGGATCTGTACTATTCTTCCTACCTGCCGCAGTTTTTCTACGCCATGCTCTCTTTGGGAGCCTGACGCTGCTCTGCTGCCCGGCGCTCTATTTCAAGAAGAAACTTGACGCTTTAAGCTGATTTGGAGGGAGGCGATGTGCTTGAAACGAAAACAAAAATTTCTGGGACAAGAAATGCCGGTCGTTACGACCGCTTCATGCGAAAGGATCGGGCGGCGTATGAGGAGATGTATGCGCTGATCTGGCCGGTGGTGAAAGCCAAGACGGTGCTGGAGCTTGCCACCGGCACGGGGCTGATTGCAAAACATTGTGAACGCGGCGGCGCACATCGAGGCGACGGACGCCTCCGCGGAGATGATCGCCAAGGCAAACGGGACAACCAATCTGCGAAGCTGCACTTTTCGGTGCAGGATATGTTCCGCCTGCCCTATGCGGACAAGTCCTTCGATGTGGTGATCGTGTCAAACGCACTGCACATCGTGCCGCAGCCGGAGAAAGCCCTTGCCAAGAGATCAAGCGGGTGCTGAAGGACGGCGGCGTGCTCATCGCGCCCACCTTCACCCATGCGGGGAACTCGTTTTCCGGCAAGGTCAGCCTTTTTTATGAAGCTGGCGGGATTCCCCTCTCCACAGCAGATGGGCGAGCGAGGAATACCTGTGTTTCCTGCGGCAGAACGGCTGGACGGTGCAGAAAAGCGTCGTGCTGAAGGCTTCATTCCCTCTGACCTATGCCGAGTGTGAAAAAATGGAGGGGTAAGATGTCATTCTTTGAAAACACCCGCAAGCCCGTGGGCCTCGGCGGGAAGCTCATGGTCGCCATGATGAATGTCGGGCACAGCGCCGTGGCCCGGTGGGGGCTTCAATTTCTGAATGCCGCGCCGGACGCCAGGGTGCTGGACTGCGGCTGCGGCGGCGGTGCGAACATGAAAAGGCTGCTGAAAAAATGCCCACAGTGTTGTCAAGGGCATCGACTATTCGCCCGTCAGCGTGGAGAAGGCTCGAAGATCAACGAAGCCGCAATTCAGGAGGGACGCTGCGTGGTGTGGCAGGGCAGCGTGGAGCGTATCATTTTCGCAAAGGACTGGTTCGGTGCGGTCACGGCCTTTGAGACGGTCTATTTCTGGCCAGATCTGCCCCGGTGCTTCCGGGAGGTCTATCGGGTGCTGAAGCCCAGCGGAACATTTCTCATCTGCAACGAGAGCAATGGCGACACAGACAAGGACGAAAAGTGGACGAAGATCATCGGCGGCATGACCATCTATAAGGACATAGAATTAAAGGCGTATCTGGAGCAGACGGGCTTTCACGAGGTGCAGATACACAAAAAGAAAGGCTGGCTCTGCATCACGGCGCGGAAATGAGGGAGAGGCAGGCAGATGAAGGGCAAGAAGCTCCTATTCGACCGCAAAAGCCATGTGCTGTATTCCAAGCCCTGCAAGAAAGAGATCCTGGCGAAGATCGCCCTGCACTATCCGGAAGCGGAGCGGGAGACAGTATGGGAAAAGGTACAGCGGCAGTACGTGGACTTTCTCTCCGACTGGCGCACCGACTTGGGCGGCAAAAAGAACTTCCACAACGGCGTAGGCGGCACCTACGACTGCATCGCCATTATGAGCTACTACACGGTCTGCAAAGCTGTCACATCCTTTCGCGAAATCGAGGAAATGGAGGAAAATCTGATCCTGCCGACTCTTCCGCAAGCTGAAATTCGTGGACTGCAACAAGCCGTTCTGGAGGAAGCTGATGTACAAAGCGTTTGTACGTGCGAAAAGAGGCTGCGACAAATGGCACGATTACGAGATGTCGGTTGCGCCTTATGAAAACGGCAAGCCTATTTATTATGAGTTTACATCGTGTCCGGCAGCGGAGTTTGCTATCCGGCACGGCCTTACGGATATCATGCCCGCCCTGTGCAATGTGGACTACGCATCTATGGAGCTGCTCCACGCAAGGCTGGTGCGGACGACCTACCTGTGTGGACGGCTGTCGATGTGATTATACCATCTGCGGTGATAAAGACCCGTACTGAAGGCGCATCCCGAATACCGGGACGAGGCGGGATTCAGAAGAAACAAATAATACTGTAACGCAAAGGCGGTGAGACAAATGGAAACTTTTATTGGAATCATGATCCCTTTCTTGGGAACAACGCTGGGCTCGGCCTGCGTGTTCTTTATGAAAAAATCCCTTGGCGATCTGGTGCAGCGCTCGCTTGCGGGCTTTGCCGCCGGTGTGATGGTGGCAGCGTCCATCTGGAGTTTGCTGATCCCCGCCATTGAGCAGTCGGAGGATATGGGGAAGCTGTCCTTTCTCCCCGCCTTTATCGGCTTTTGGAGCGGCGTGCTGTTTTTGCTCCTGCTTGACCGTTTGATTCCCCATCTTCATGTGGGAAGTGAACAGGCCGAGGGTCCGAAAAGCAAGCTCGGGCGCACCACCATGATGGTGCTGGCTGTTACCTTACATAATATCCCGGAAGGAATGGCAGTCGGCGTGGTGTATGCAGGTTTTCTTTCGGGAAATACGCAGATTACTGCGGCAAGCGCACTGGCGCTATCCCTTGGCATCGCCATTCAGAATTTCCCCGAGGGTGCGATCATCTCCATGCCGCTCCGGGCGGAGGGGGAACGCAAGGGCCGAGCGTTTCTCGGCGGTGTGCTTTCCGGCGTTGTCGAGCCTATCGGCGCGGTGCTGACGCTTCTCGCGGCGCAGCTTGTGATCCCGGCGCTGCCGTATCTGCTGAGCTTTGCAGCGGGTGCCATGCTCTATGTGGTGGTAGAGGAGTTGATTCCGGAAATGTCGCAGGGGCGGCACTCGAATCTTGGAACGGTGTTCTTTGCGGTAGGCTTCAGCGTGATGATGGTGCTGGATGTGGCGCTGGGATAGGCGCGGCTGTGCCGCTGCTCTTGCAACAGCGATGACATCAGCTACGCCGGTCTGCACCCGAGGCTTGCTCGGCAGAGAACCATGACATTGGGGCGCGGCGGCAGTCGGTGATCCTCTCTCAAGAGCCGTCGGACGAAAACGTCCTGCGCGCCGCCATCGATGCCGCCTGTTATACCGCGGGGGGGGATATCCAAACGAAGATATGCGAAAAGAAGGAGCCGTTCCCATTCTTGAAGAAGTAGTCGGTGATCTTTGAAGGGCCGCCTTCGGGCGGCTTCTCAAGGGCTATATGGTTAGAGCATGCTAACCAACAAACATGCAAAGGAGGAAAGAGCGAATGTCTGAAGAAATTCTGATCCGTCAGGGCGCACCCACACTGGCGGGCATCAAGACGGGAAGCCTTTTTCCCTGTCCCTGCGAGGATCGCGAGGCGTTGCTGTCCGACATCCGGCAGCTGAACCGGCTGCTGTCGCCCAAGGGGCTGTGCCTGCTGCCGATCCGCTTTCTGCAGGGGCAGGCGCTCCTTTACCTCTACCGCCCCGCCGTGCTGCGGCGAGACTTGCGGGACGCGCGGGTGTCCGAGCTGCTGCGGCAGGCGGGCTACGCCGATGAGAGCTGCGCGCGTTGCGTGGCGCAGCTCATCCGCCGCTTCCGCGAGAGCGGAGAGTTCCCGCACGAGGTCGGACTGTTCCTCAGCTATCCGCCGGAGGACGTCAAGGGCTTCATCGACCACCGCGCGAACGGCTTCAAGTGCGCGGGGCTGTGGAAGGTCTACGGCGACGAGGCCAAGGCGCAGGCCCTGTTCGCGAAATTCAAGAAATGCACGGAGATCTACTGCGCACTCTGGCAGACCGGCTCGAAGCTCGAGCAGCTTGCCGTCGCAGTTTGATACTATATCATCATCGAAAGGAACATACGAATATGAAAACTGCTGTTGTTTACTGGAGCGGCACGGGCAATACGGAGGCCATGGCGAAGGCTGTGGCCGAGGGCATGACCGCCGCAGGCGCGGAGGCTGTGCTGCTCACGCCCGACAAGGTACAGCCCGGCGATCTGAACGCCTACGACGCCATCGCCTTCGGCTGCCCTGCCATGGGCAGCGAGGTGCTGGAGGAAATGGAATTCCAGCCGATGTTCGACGCGTGCAAGCGCAGCCTCGGCGGCAAGCGCGCGGCGCTGTTCGGCTCCTACGGCTGGGGCGACGGCGAGTGGATGCGCACTTGGGAGAGTGACTGCGACAGCGCAGGGTGAGCCTCGTTTGCGAGAGCGTGATCTGCACGGAGACTCCCGACGATGCGGCACTTGATGCCTGCCGTGCCTTGGGTAAGGCGTTGGCTGTATAAGAAGAAAGCCTGCGATATGCATTAAAAAATACACGTCAGTTAGCCCGCCTCTAACCGAGGCGGCGCATCCTCCAACAAACCCATATATTTTAAAGAAAGGAACACGGAATATGAGCAAACAGAAAAAAGAAAAGCAGCCGCCGGTGTTGGGCAGGCTGCTGGAATACGCCGGAGGGCATAAGTGGCTGTCCGTATTGGGCTGCGGGCTGTCCGGCGTTTCGGCGGCAGCCGGTATTTTCCCGTTCGTCTTTGTCTGGTACGCAGCCCGGGGCATTTTAACGCCGGGAGGCGGCGTTTCGGCAGGGATTGCCCGCTACGGCTGGTACGCGCTGGCGGCGGCACTTCTGAGCGCAGCGATCTATTTCGCCGGGCTCATGTGTACGCACCTTGCGGCCTTCCGGGTGGCGACAAATATGCGAAAGGCGGCGGCCGCCCATCTCATTGACCTGCCGCTGGGGTACTTTAACGCCAACCTCACCGGACGGCTGCGCAAGCAGATCGACGACAACGCGGCACTGACAGAAACCCTCCTTGCCCATACCATCCCCGACGCGGTGGGCGGGATCGTAACGCCGGTACTGGCGGTGGGAATGCTCTTCGTCTTTGATTGGCGCATGGGGCTTGCCTGCCTGATCCCATGGTTATCGGGCTTGTCTGCCTGATGAGCATGATGACTGGGCACCGGCATGAAGTTCTTTGAGGAATACCAGCGGGCAGGAGAGCACATTTCCGCCGAGGCCACAGAGTATGTCCGGGGCATCCCGGTGGTGAAGGTGTTCCAGCAGACGGTTTACTCCTTCAAGAGCTTTCATGCCGCCATCCTCAGCTACCGCGACCTTGCCAGCGGCTACGCCATGATGTGCCGTATGCCCTACACGCTGCTTACGGTGGTGCTGAACGCCATGTTCCTGCTTCTCATGCCCTTGGGGATGGTTCTCATCGGCGGCGCGGCGGACGGCTGGGCGGTGCTGGCCGATCTGGTGTTTTACATCTTCTTCGCGCCCCAGCTTGCCTTTATGATGGAGCGGCTGATGTACGCGGTCAACGCACAGATGGAGGCCGCCGAGGCAGTGAACAAGCTGGAGGCGATATTGAAGGAGTCGCCCCTTCCCGAGCCTGCGGCGGACAGCGGAAGCAAGCCCGCGGGTAGCAGCATTTCCTTTGAGAACGTCACCTTTTCCTATGACGGCGCAGACAGGCCCGCGCTGACGAATGTGAGCTTCCATCTGCCGCAGGGGGAGGCGTGGGCGTTGGTGGGCCCTTCCGGCGGCGGCAAAACCACCATCGCCCGGCTGATCCCGCGCTTTTTCGATGTGCAGGCAGGGGCGGTGCTCCTGGGCGGACGGGATGTGCGAAGCATCCCCACCGCGGAGCTGATGGAGCAGATCTCCTTCGTCTTTCAGGAGGTGCGCCTCTTTAAGAAGAGCATCCGAGACAATATCCGCGCCGCCCGGCCGGACGCCACCGAGGCGGAGATATTACACGCGGCGCAGCTTGCTCAGTGCAGCGATATTCTGGAAAAGACGCCGGGCGGGCTGGACGCTGTGATCGGCGCCAAGGGCGTGTACCTCTCCGGCGGCGAGATGCAGCGCATCGCACTGGCCCGGGCGATCTTAAAGGACGCGCCCATCGTGGTGCTGGATGAGGCCAGCTCCTTTGCAGACCCCGAGAACGAGGCGAAGATACAAAAGGCCTTCGAGGCGCTGATGAAGGGCAAGACCGTGCTGATGATCGCCCACCGCCTGTCCACGGTGCGGAACATGGATCGCATCCTCGTCGTCCGGGACGGCGGGATCGCCGAGGAAGGAAAGCACGACGAGCTGCTCGAAAAGGGCGGCGTATACGCCGCTATGTGGGAGGAATACCAAAAGGCCGCGCAGTGGAAGGTAGGAGGTGCCGCATGATCGAACGCATCCGCAAGAAATACGCCATGACGGAGAAAGGCGCAAAAGACTATGTGGCCGCCGTGTTCTGGTCCGTACTGGTCAACACCAGCAAAATGCTGCCGGTGGGCGTGCTGGCCACGGCGCTCTCCGGCATCGTAGAGGCGCTGACAAACGGCGCCGACCCAAGGGCGGGACTTACGCGCTTTCTGGTCGCGGGCGTCCTTGCCCTCACCGCGCTCTTTGTGACCTTCCTGATCCAGTACAAGGCCCTATACGAAGCCACCTACCGGGAGAGTGCCAACCGACGCATCCGGCTGGCGGAGGTGCTGCGCCAGCTTCCGCTGTCCTTCTTCGGAAACCGTGACCTGACTGACCTGACCACCACCATTATGGGGGATACGGAGACGCTGGAAAAGGCCTTCTCCCACTTTTACCCCGCCATGCACGGCGCGCTCATCTCCACGGCGCTGATTTCCACAGGCATGCTGCTTTACGACTGGCGGATGGCACTGGCTCTTTTGTGGGTGGTGCCTGCGTCGCTGCTGATGGTCTATCTCTCCCGGCGCATGGAAAAGCGGCATATAAAGAAGGGCCTCGTCACCCGCCGCGCGGCCACCGACGCCATGCAGGAGGCACTGGAGTGCGCGCCGGAGATCAAGGCGTGCAACCAGAAGGCGCGGTATATCGCTGACCTGAACCGCAGGCTGGACGAGGCGGAGCGGGACACCATCCGGGGCGAGCTGTTCACAGGCTCCGTGGTCACGGCGGCACAGTCTTTCCTGAAGCTGGGCATCGCCACCACCGTCCTCACGGGGGTGCTGCTGATGAGCTGCGGCGACCTGGCACTGATCCCGTTTCTGATGTTCCTCATCGCCGCCACCCGGGTATATGACCCCATCGGCTCCATGTTTGCCAACATGGCAGCGGTTTTCGCCTGCGAGGTGCGCATCGAGCGTATGCAGGAGATCGAGAACGAAAAGCGCATGACCGGCATGACCGAATATGATCCCGACGGCTACGACATCCGCTTTGAGCATGTGACCTTTGCCTACCGGGAAAAAGAGGACGTGCTAAGAGACGTCTCCTTTATGGCGAAGCAGGGACAGGTGACAGCGCTGGTGGGCCCCTCCGGCTCCGGTTTCAAAGAATTTATGATTCCGTGTATCAACTGTCAAGAGTGATACATTTGGGTAACTTTTTTTCAGCAGATTTGAGGTAATATTCCAATTTGTATGGTCAATTCTTGTGCTTATATATTCATCAATTTATGTATATGCACTGTGTTATGTGTGGCAGATAACATTTGACCTTAAATATTATAAACCGCTTATACTTCCTGTTGTGATAATAAGCGGAATTGTGGCTGTATTGCCGAGTTCTGTTGTGGATTTGGTTAAATCTGAACGGTTGGAAAAAACATAATAGTATACCCCGTGGCATTTTTTATTGCCTATTTTGTTCGGATTTTATTCAAAAAAGATATATAACAAACGAACTGTAAAATGAGGAGAGTGGTGAAAGTGAGTAGAATACGAATAATTATAACTATTATAGTAGTCGTTTTAACAACACTCCTTACAGGCTGTACAGGAAAAGAGCCGAATGAAATCGCATATGTGGTTGCACTTGGTATAGACAGTACAGATGACGATAATTATAAAATAACAATTCAGTATGCGAACACCACTCAAATAAGCGGAGGAGCGTCGGAATCCGGCGGAAAAGCAGGCAGTGAAATAGTTGATAACGTAACTATTGAGGCACCAAATATATACGCCGGTGTCGGCTTGGCGAATAATATAGTAAGTAAAAAGCTTTTCTATGTCACATGCAAAATTGATAGTATTTTCGAAAGAAGTAGCCGAAAAGGTCGTTAAAGATATGATAGAAACACTTGTGAGAAGTGAAGAAATCAGACCTGATGTGTTCATAGCGGTGGCAAAATACGACCGCAAAATGACTATTTGACATCGGTAAATCCTGAAATGGAGGTAAACCCCGCACAATATTATCAGCTAATATACCAAAAAAAATCAGCTTGTAGGTATTCCTGACGGTCAATTAAGAGAGTTTTTACGGGTTTATATACAGATAACTATGATAGTATATTGCCTGTTGCGGGTGTAATTGAGGGATCGAGGCGGTAACAGTCAAAATGATGATAAAGGACAGTCAAAAGACAGTCAAAATGAAGGTTCGGAGGGTAGTTCGGAGAGCTTGGACAGTTTTGAAAGTAAAAATTCAGATGAAATGAAAAAGAAAAAAGACGCCGAAAAAAATACAAGCAAGTATGAATATGATATAAAAAACTATGTTGGCGGTGAGACCGCTATTGAAAAGAAAAAATAAAGCTGAAGCAATAGGTGCGGCTGTGTTTGAAAAGGATAAAATGGTCGGTGAACTTGGTGAAGTTGAAACTGAAATATGTAAGATGTTAAAAAGGTGACTATACTTATAGTTATCTTACTTATTATAATAATGATACTCCCTGATATTCTATAACCGTAAAAAAACAACTCAACAGAAAAAGCCAAAATATAAAATTGATACTGATAAAAAGACCGTTGATATAGAATTGTATATAGAAAGTGACCTTTTATTCTCTACCGGCAGACTATAATGTAGAAAATAAAATCGAAGATTTTGAAAGAGATGTAGCAAATTATACGAGCAGTACTTGTACAGAATTTATAAATAACTTTACAAAAAGTATAATAGTGACATTTTAAAAATTAAATGAAAAGGTAAAATACAAGTTTTTTAACAAATAATCAATATAATTGGTTCAAAAAAAACGTCGACTGGAGCGAATACAAATTCTGTGTGTACCGACTTTTAAAGTCAGAAGAACAGGATTGATTGTGAGGGAATAAAATGGTAAGAAATGTATTGGTTATAATGGTAATTTTAGTATGTAAAACTTCAGTAGTCAGCTACGGAGTATATAATTTAAAGGATAATAATAAATTAGGCGGTATAAGTTTGTTTGTTCTTGCGTTTGTAACGGTTGTCGGCTCAATGTATTTTTTGGTAAGATAACACTTGAAAAATCATATCATAAGTGTATAATATTTCAGAGGTGATTTTGTGGATAAGAGCAAAGACGTGCTTTTTACGGGACACAGAAAATAGCACAATCAAAAAAAATTGTAAAGGCACAACTTGCCGAGAATATAGAAAAATGATTACCGAATACGGTGTTAATACGTTTATAGACGGCGGTGCACTTGGTTTTTGATACAATAGCCGCAGAAACTGTAATTGAAATGCGTGAAAAATATCAGAATATAAAACTTGTTATGTACCTTCCCTGTTACGGTCAGAGTAAAATGTGGAAAGAGAGCGAACAATTCAGATATAGAATGGTACTTTCAAAAAAGCCGATAAGATAATTTTACATTACCGAAAGCGTGTATACGGACGATTGTATGAAATTGAGAAATTTGAAGATGATTAAAGATTCATCATTTTGTATTGCATTTGCCTTATGCAGAAAAGCGGGAACAGGTTTTACGCTTCGTAATGCGGAAAATGTGGGTATTGAAATTGTAAATATAGCTGATGAAATGTATTAAAAAAGAGGCTCGAAAGCCTCTTTTTGAAATGCTGTCTTACAGTGTACTGATTAAATCATTCATATTGTACATTCCGGCAGGTTTGTCACTCATAAACTTTGCAGCCTTAATTGCACCGACCGCAAAAACTTCTTTACTGTGAGCACTATGCTTTAATTCAATAACTTCATCAGTTCCTGCAAAGATAACTTCATGGTCACCTACAATAGTACCGCCGCGAACAGCGTGAATACCTATTTCGGTAGGCTTTCTCTTTCTGCGAACTGCGTGTCTGTCATAGACATATTCAGCCGGATAAGAAAGTGTTTCGTCAATAGCGTCAGCGATAGCAAGAGCAGTACCTGACGGGAGCGTCAATTTTTTGATTGTGATGACGTTCAACAATTTCAATATCGAAGTTTCCTTCAAGAAGTTTTGTAACTTTTCTTTGCAAGAGCAATGATAAGATTGATACCAAGACTCATATTTGCAGAGAAAAATACAGGAATTTCTTTAGATGCCTCTGTAAATTCCTTTTCTGCTCATCAGTATAACCTGTTGTAGCAAGAATAACAGGTAATTTTTCTTTTTACAGTAGTTTAATACAGTTGTAAGAGCAGATGGGTGTGAAAAGTCGATTATAACATCGGCGTCACCTGTAAATTCATCTGGATTTGTGAAAACAGGATAAGTATTTTCAATAGAATCATTTACGTCAAAGCCTGCAACAATCTCACATTCATTGTCTTCACTGACAAGACGGGTAATAACCTGCCCCATTTTACCGTTACAACCGTTCATAATAATTTTCGTCATTAGTCCGTTGCTCCTTTATGCAAGTTTCATACCGAAATCAGTCATAGATTTTTTTAGTTTTTCAAGGTTTGCACTGTCCATATCAACAAGAGGCATACGCAAGTTGCCTGCGTTGAAGCCTAACAAATTCATATCAGTCTTAATCGGAACAGGGTTAACCTCGATAAATAGGTTGTTGATAAGGTCAAGCATTTTTAATTGTAAATCTCTTGATTTATCCACTTCTCCGTTAAAGTAGTATTCACATATGTTGTGAGTTTCCCTAGGAAGAATGTTTGCAACAACAGATATAACACCCTTACCGCCAAGCGAAAGTGTAGGAACAATCATATCGTCGTTACCCGAATAAATGTATAAATCAGGTACTTCTGCGGCAACCTTAGCCATATAACTGATGTTTCCGCTTGCCTCTTTGATAGCAACTATGTTTTCAACCTTTGCAAGTTCCTTTAGAGTGTCGATAGCAAAACTCATACCTGTTCTTGACGGAACGTTGTAAAGGATAACAGGGATTTTTTGATTGCATTGGCAATAGCCGTAAAGTGAGCAATAAGTCCCTTTTGAGTAGTCTTGTTGTAATACGGAGTAACAGAAAGAATTCCGTCAACGCCGTATTCTTCGGCTTTCTTTGAAAGCTCGATTGCGTGAGCAGTATCATTTGAACCTGTACCGGCAATGACAGTAATTCTGCCTGCCGCTTTTTCAACAGTGTACTTGATAGCTGCAAGATGTTCTTCGTCAGGCATAGTAGATGCCTCACCTGTTGTACCGCAAATTATAATTGCGTCTGTATTGTTTTCAATATGATATTCAATTAATTTTCCAAGTTCATCATAATTTGTCTTTAAGCCGTCAAACGGCGTAATAATGGCAACGCCGGAACCTGTAAGGTAATGTCTTAGACATATTAAATCAATTCCTTTCAATAAAATTTAAAAATTAATCCATATAACCCTTAGCTGTAAGTAGTTCAGCAAGAAGAACCGCACCGCCTGCAGCACCTCTTAGAGTATTGTGGCTCATAGAAACCATCTTATAATCGTATTGTGTTGATTCTCTCAAACGTCCGCATGAAATAGCCATACCCGCCGTCGATTTCACGGGCAGTCTTGATTTGAGGCTGATCGGGAGCGTCCTTTTCAGTGTAAACGTGAATAAACTGCTTTGGAGCGTGAGGTGGGGTTAAGTTCTGAGGAACACCTTTGTATTCTGCCCACATTTTTCGATTTCTTCTACAGAGACGGCTTGTTTGCACTGTCTTTTGAATAGAGAAGAATATAGCGGCTGTGTGACCGTTTGATACAGGAACTCTGTATGTTTGGCATTCGATTTGCAATTCGGTTGAAGGAACGATTTCTTTACCTTCAATTTTACCAAGTACCTTGTTAGGCTCAACTTCTGACTTCATTTCTTCTCCGCCGATGTATGGGATTAGGTTGTCAGCCATTTCCGCCATGTTTCAAAAGTCTTACCTGCACCTGAAATAGCTTGATAAGTTGTTACAAGAGCGTGGTCGATTGGGTACTTCATATTAACAACAGCCATTGCAGGCAAAATATGATTGTAGAGAGCAATTTGACTTAACTGCGATAAAACCTCTCTTTGTACCAAGTCTTTTCACGCTGAGCAGGAATAATTTCAATGTGCTGAGGGTTGATTTCCGGAATAATCATCGGAACGTCAGGAGTATGACGGTGAGCAGAGTTGTTTGAAACAACAGGGCATTCAGCCTTAGCATATCTTTCTTCAAGAGCTTTGATTTCGTCTTTTTCATATCGACTGCGCAAAAAACGAAATCAACGCTCTCTGCAATTTTTTCAACGTCGTTTGTAGCGTCCATAACAACCATATCTGCTACTGATGCAGGAATTTCTTCGTCCATAGCCCATTTAGCGCCTACGGCGTCTTTTATAAGTTTTGCCGGCACTTCTCGGAGATGCTGCAAGCACTTCGATTGTATACCATGGGTGGTCGTTAAGAAGTGTAATAAAACGCTGTCCAACCATACCTGTTGCACCTATAATACCTACTTTGTAATTGTCTTTCATTTTTGACTCTCCTTTGTTTTTATAAAATAAAAAGCAGTAGTCAGAAAAACTACTGCTATGTTTGCATATAACAAAAACAGCGATAGCTCCCCCCACCTTACGATGACAGTCAATACCGCTGTTAACGATATGCCCAGAATGAATATCCGCAATAATATTCAAACTTCGGCACTGTGTCCTTTTCCATGTATACATCAAAGATAATTGCATATCTCCGTATACATACTGATACACAAGCGCACCTCTACCTTGCTTTATATATTATTATATACTACCACTATTAATTGTATGTGTCAATAGAAAAAATATTATTTTTTATTACATTATTTAAACGTTGCAAATTCCTGTGCCCAATAAATACCGTACGATTCCTCTCGTGTAAGTCCTACGCCTATATATTCAAAATCGGGATTTAATATATTTTTGCGGTGTCCCGGTGAATTCATCCAGAATCCATAACATTTTTGTGGTGAAGATTGACCTGCGGCTATATTCTCCCCTGCCGAAAGAATATGTTATTCCTGCGGCTTTCATTCTGTCAAACGGAGTTTGTCCGTCGGGAGTATTAGTGTGCAAAGAAGTTTCTGTCTATCATATCTTCACAGTGACTTTCGGCAAGAGCGGCAAGCGAATCGTCCCATTTTAACGGTGCAACATTATATTTTGCACGTTCTTCGTTTACGAATTTAGAACTTCATATCCCCAATCATCAAAATCACTTTCATTATCGGTTTCAATATAAACTGTATGCGTGTCACCGTCCCGAAATGCCTCTGCACTGGCCGATTCCGATACAGCCCTTTAACGGTACAAGGGGGGTAATCATTGTAGATTATAGGGGGCGTATTAAGCTCGACAGACGTATCATTGACATACATCGTATTCGTTTATAAACAAAGTTATGGTTAAGTCGTCTTTTGAGCCGTTACGCTGTTCGTCACCAAACCACTGTACAACCATATCAAGATTTTTCAAATATCGCTCTGAACGGTACAAGAGTTGAATCGTTTTGTATTATTGGTGACTGCTCAAATATTAATTCATCTTCGTTTAGATATACCGTTATATCATCATCGGCAAAAACCGTCGGTGACATAATCATCAGTGATAAAAAAGTGCTGTTAGTTTTTTTCATATCATATCCCTCCTTACCGCTAATTATATAGTATAAACAGAAATATAACAAGTGGAAATTTAAAGAAATGTGCTTGTAATTTTATTGTATTGTGTTATTATTAAAATATAAAAGGAGGTGTCGGCTATGACAACGGAAGAAATGTTAGTTTCATTAGTTGAAAATGTTAAAAATATTAATTCAACTCTAAATAAATGGATGAATAAACAATTTGACGATATTAATAATCAAATTGCAGAAATGAAAACAGATATTCAAAATTTAAAAAGTGAAACAAGAGAAATCAGTCTTACACTTGAAAATGAAACAAACCGTAATATCAAAAATTATTGCAGAGGGACATCTTGATTTGTCAAGAAAACTTGATAAAGCCTAACTGTTGAAAATGGAAATGGCACTTATCCGAATTAATATGATGGAAAGTGAAATAAGAAGAATAAAAGAAAAAACTTGCATAATAAAAAACGATGTATTACCTGTTACGGAATACATCGTTTTTATTATCCGATTATTTTACAATAAGACTCTCACCTGTCATTTGTTCAGGTTTTTTTCAAGTCCCATAAGGTCAAGCATAGTCGGGCAAAGGTCACAAAGTCTGCCGTTCTTAACTTTAACATCGCCTGCACCTACAAGAATCATAGGAACAGGGTTAGTTGTATGAGCTGTAAACGGAGCTTTTGTAACAGGGTCGATTAAGCAGTCAGCGTTACCGTGATCGGCAGTGATAATAGCTTGTCCGCCCTTTGCAAGAATAGCGTCAAATTCTTCCTACACACTCGTCAACTGCTTCAACTGCCTTAACAGCCGCTTCCATAATACCTGTGTGACCGACCATATCACAGTTAGCATAGTTAAGAATGATAACATCATCAAACTTGTCCGAATTGATTGCGTCAACAACTGCGTCCAACTTCGTAAGCACTCATTTCAGGCTGGAGGTCATATGTTGCAACAGCAGGTGACTTAACAAGGATTCTGTCCTCGCCGGGATACTGCTTTTCCACGCCGCCGTTGAAGAAGAATGTTACATGAGCATACTTTTCTGTTTCTGCAATTCTGAGCTGTGTCATGCCCCTTGTCGGATACATACTCGCCGAGTGTGTTCTTGAGAACCTGCGGCTTGAATGCAACTTCAACATTAGGCATTGTTGCATCATACTGAGTCATGCAAACAAAGTTTACGGGGAAGAAACCGTTCTTTCTCTCAAAGCCCTTAAAATTAGGGTCAACAAATGTTCTTGTAATCTCTTGCTCTGTCAGGACGGAAGTTGAAGAAGATGATGCTGTCGTTAGGCTTAACCTGAGCACCGCCCTCAATAACACAAGGAACAACAAATTCGTCTGTTACGCCGTCATTGTAAGAGTTCTTAATTGCGCAAACAGGGCAGTCTGCCTTGTTGCCCTCGCCATATACCATAGCGGCATATGCCTTTTCAACTCTGTCCCAGTTGTTATCTCTGTCCATTGCGTAGTATCTGCCCTCAACTGTGGCAACCTTGCCTATGCCGATTTCTTTGAGCTTGTCAAGAAGCTTGTCAGCATATTCAGCGGCACTTGAAGGCGGAACATCACGACCGTCGAGGAATGCGTGAATGTAAACATCCTTAAGGCCCTTTTTCTTAGCAAGTTCAAGAATACCGTAGAGATGCTCAATGTGGCTGTGAACACCGCCGTCTGAGAGAAGTCCCATAAGGTGAAGTGCCGTGCCGTTCTTGAGAGCCTTGTCCATTGCATCAACAATAGCCTCGTTATCTTTGAGCTTGTCCTCGTTGATAGTCTTTGTAATTCTTGTGAGTTCCTGATAAACGATTCTGCCGGCACCCATATTTGTGTGACCGACCTCAGAGTTACCCATCTGACCGTCAGGAAGAGACCTACATCCATACCCGACGCACCAATCTGTGTGAGCGGATTAGATGCAAAAAGCTTGTCAATGTTTGGCTTTTTAGCAGCCTTGATAGCGTTGCCTTTTTCGGGAGCAATACCAAAGCCGTCAAGAATCATTAAAATTACCGGTTTTTTCATTTTGCGTGTCCTTTCCATAAAGCATACACAATCTTGTTATGCAAAAAACAAAATCCAAAAGCCGATTACAGACTTTTGTGCCGTGCCCAAAAGGACACGGCATTGTGTTTGAATATACTGTTTAAATTACTTGCTTGCAGCCTTTACGATTGCGGCAAACTTCTCGGCAACGAGTGATGCACCGCCGATAAGGCCACCGTCAACATTTGTCTTTGAGAGAAGCTCGTCAGCATTGCCGTCATTCATTGAACCGCCGTACTGAATTGTAACAGCGTCAGCAGCAGCCTGATTGTAAAGCTTAGCGATTGTAGCACGGATGAAAGAGCAAACCTCTTCAGCCTGATCAGCTGTAGCAGTTTTGCCTGTGCCGATAGCCCATACAGGCTCATAAGCGATAACAACATTCTTGAGTTCTTCTTCTGTTACATTGAAGAGGTCAAGCTTAATCTGTCTTGCGATAACTTCTTCTGTGATGTCGCACTCACGCTCCCAGAGGAGTTCGCCGACGCAAACGATTGGCTTAAGACCTGCGGCAAGAGCAGCCTTTGTTCTCTTGTTTACAGTTTCGTCTGTTTCACCGAAATACTGTCTTCTCTCGCTGTGACCGAGAACTACATATTCAACGCCCATTTCCTTGAGCATACCTGTTGAGATTTCGCCAGTGAAAGCACCGCTTTCAGCCCAGTGACAGTTTTCTGCACCGATTTTAACATTTGTGCCTTCTGTAGCCTCAAGTGCTGTTGCAAGGTCAACATAAGGAACACAAGCGATTACTTCACAACCGGCATCTTTTACGAGGGGAGTAATAGCGTTGAGGAGCTCTTTTTAGCTTCCTTTGGAGTTTTGTTCATTTTCCAGTTGCCGGCTATAATGGCCTTTCTCTTTGACTTATCCATGATAATTTTCCTTTCAGAATATGTTTTTATTATAATAAAGTAACAGGGTTAAATCAGTAAGGGCGGAAAAATCCGCCCTTTTTTATTTGATTAAATTATTTGTCAGCGATTGCTGCGATACCCGGAAGAACCTTGCCCTCAAGGTATTCAAGAGATGCGCCGCCGCCTGTTGAGATGTGGCTCATCTTATCAGCAAAACCAAGCTGAATAACAGCAGCTGCGCTGTCGCCGCCGCCGATGATTGTTGTTGCGTCTGTGTCGGCAAGAGCCTTAGCAACAGCAATTGTACCCTTTGCAAGAGTCGGGTTCTCAAATACGCCCATAGGACCGTTCCAAACAACAGTCTTTGCGCTCTTTACAGCGTCGGCAAAAGAGTTCCTGTGTCTTTGTGCCGATGTCAAGACCTTCCATGTCAGCAGGAATCTTGTCTGAATCAACAACCTTAACTTCGATTTCAGCGTCGATAGGATCAGGGAAGCCTGCAGCGATTGTTGTGTCGATTGGGAGAAGGAGCTTCTTGCCGAGCTTTTCAGCCTTAGCCATCATTTCCTTACAGTAGTCAATCTTTGTATCATCAACGAGTGAAAGACCGACTTCCTTGCCCTGAGCCTTGAGGAATGTGTAAGCCATACCGCCGCCGATGATGAGTGTGTCGCACTTTTCGAGGAGGTTTGAAATAACATTGAGCTTGTCAGCAACCTTAGCACCGCCGAGGATTGCAACGAACGGACGAACAGGAGTTTCAACGGCATTGCCGAGGTAGTCAATTTCCTTCTGCATGAGGTAACCTACTGCTGTGTCCTTGATGTGGTCTGTAACACCTACTGTTGAGCAGTGTGCACGGTGAGCCGAACCGAATGCATCCATTACGAATACATCAGCAAGTGAAGCAAGTTCTGATGAGAACGGCTCAAGATTCTTTGTTTCTTCTTTTCTGAAACGAGTGTTCTGGAGAAGAACAACATCGCCGTCTTTCATTTCTGCAACAGCCTTTTTAGCATTTTCGCCTACTACGTTATCGTCAGCGGCAAAAACAACTTCTTTGCCAAGCTTTTTCTGAAAGACTCTTTGCAACAGGTGCAAGAGAAAGTGATGGAACAGGCTCACCCTTTGGCTTACCCATATGTGAGCAAAGAATAACTCTTGCTCCGTTATCTATAAGATACTTAATTGTAGGAAGTGCACCTACAATACGGTTTTCGTCTGTGATATTACCGTCAGCGTCAAGCGGCACGTTAAAGTCACAACGTACTAAAAACCTTTTTTGCCTTTTACGTCAACATCTTCAACTGTTAATTTGTTGTACATAGTCAATTTCTCCTTTTTTATGCGGACAAAATTATCCGATTTTTCTTGATTATATTATATATAAAAATTATCTGTTTTTCAAGTATATAATTAAAATTCGTTAAAATTTTACCAACTTAATCAAAATAGCCGCCGTCAATATGCCAACTATGTCACCGACAGCCGCAAAAGGAACAGCTTTCAAGTTATGTTTTACCCTTGTTTTTCGCAAAATATACGCAAAGACAGTAGAAAGTTGTTTCAGTCGAGCCCATTATAACGGAGGCAACTCGACCGACTTCGCTGTCGGCACCGTAATTGTTTAAAATTTCGGTAGTATGCCCGTTGCACCGCTGCCCGATATTGGACGGATAAGTGCCAAAGGCATAACTTCGGCAGGAATTAAATTTGTGATAGGTGAAAGAAGTGATACTATAAGGTCAAGCGTGCCTGACGCACGGAGCATATATGCGTGGCGGTAAGCACCGCTACAAGTGGCGGAAATATGCCTGATACTATTTTTCATTCCATCCTCTGCCCCATCTATAAAAAAAGTTCATTATGACAGAAGTTTTTTTTTTATCATTTGCGGTTATAAGAACAAGTGCAATTATGAGCGGTATTACATAAATCATATTTTACTCCCTATATAGTAATTTTGTCAGTGTTAAAGCAATAAATGCGGCGGTGAATGAAGAAATCCAAATCGGCAGAATAACCGAAAACGGATTTGCAGAGCCTGCCGCGACACGCAGAGCGATTATTGTTGTGGGTATAAGCTGTACGGACGTGGTGTTCAAAACGACAAGCATACACATATTTTTGATGTGTAAAGCGGATTGTTGTTTTCCTTGTCAAGACATTGCATAGCCTTTATGCCCATAGGTGTTGCGGCATTGCCCATTCCGAGTATGTTGGCACTCATATTCACGGCAATATTTTTTTTGCGTTTTGTCCTGCATTGGGAAAAAGGAAGTTTATTATAGGTTTTAATAATTTCTCTAATTTCTGTGACAATCCGCATTTTCGGCAATTTTCATAATACCCGTCCAAAAGCACATAACTCCCGCAAATGACAATACCGTAAAAACGGCACTTTTCGCACCCTCAAACGCACTGTTTATAGTTTGGTCGACAGTGCCGTTAAAAATTGACACAACTATCGACACAATAATCATCAAGCACCAAATATAATTCATATACTTTCCTCCGTTTCTTGTGAATTTGATATTTATTTATATGAAAAATTGTGCTATAATAGAAGAATGTATATAAATATAATTTGAACGGAGGATTAGTATGCTCAAAGGAAAAAACAGTCGTGCTTGGAGTTACGGGAAGTATTGCGGCGTACAAAATCGCAAATCTTGCAAGAATGCTTGTAAAACAACATTGTGAAGTACACGTGCTTATGACGCAGAACGCAACTAATTTTTATAAATCCCATAACTTTTGAAACATTGACAAAGCATAAATGCCTTTATAGACATTTGACCGTAATTTTGAATTCAGCGTTGAACACGTTTGCACTTGCAAAAGCGGACGGACGTAGTTATGATTGCACCGGCGAGTGCAAATGTGATCGGCAAGATTGCAAACGGCATCGCCGACGATATGCTTCAACAACCACTGTTATGGCTTGTCCGCACGAAAGATTGTGTCCCCTGCCATGAAACATAATATGTATCCACAACCCCATCGTGCAGGATAATATTAAAAAGCTTAAGCATTACGGCTATGAAATAGTTGAACCGGCGCACGGTATGCTTGCAAACGGCGATATGGGTGACAGGCAGAATGCCTGATGAAGAGCTTTTTGTTTGAATACATTGTTAAAGAGATTGCATTTGAAAAGATATGACAGGTAAAAAGTGTCTTGTAACGGCAGGTGCAACTGTGGGAGGCTATTGACCCTGTGAGATTCATAACAAACCATTCGAGCGGAAAATGGGTTTTGCACTTGCAAAGAACGCAATGCTAAGAGGTGCGGACGTGACGCTTGTTATGGAAATGCGACAGTGAGCCTCCTATGTTTGTGAATACAGTTAAGGTGCAGAGTGCAAAAAGATATGTATGACGCGGTAATTGAGAGAGCCGACAGTATGGATATAATCGTTAAAGCGGCGGCAGTGGCTGATTATCGACCTAAGAAATGTAAGCAGTGAAAAAGGTTAAAAACAGGACGGCAATATGTCGATAGAGCTTGAACGCACAGACGATATATTGAAAACTCTTGGTGAAAGAAAGAAAGACGGTCAATTTATCTGCGGTTTTTCTATGGAAACAGAAAATATGATTGAAAATTCAAGAAAGAAACTTGAAAAAGAAAAAATTGTGATATGATTGTCGCAAATAATCTTAAACAAGACGGTGCAGGCTTTGGCGGTAATACAAATATCGTGACGCTTATAACAAAAGATGATGAAGTTCAGCTTGAAAAAGATGACAAAAGATGAAGTTGCGGAAAAGATATTTGATTTCATTTTGAGTAGATAGGAAGCAGATTATGTACGGATATGAAACATTCCACGAGGATTTGATGAAAAAATTTAATAGAATCGGTGCATAACGGCGCAAGCTCACGCGTATATATTTGAGGGTGAAAAGGGCTTGGGTGTACTCAATTCCGCCAGACTTTTGCGGCGGCATTGACGTGCAAAAATACAGGTGTCGCACCTTGCGGAAGTTGTCAGAATTGCGTAGAATCAAAAGCGGACACAAACCCCGATATAATTTATGTTCGACCGAAGGCCGACAAAAAAGTATCGGTGCAAAAGATATGCGTAAACTTGAGGAGGATGTGGCTGTAAAGCCGTTTAATTCAAAGCATAAGGTTTATATATTTGAGGACGCGTCTTTTTGCTTACCGAGGAGGCACAAAACACGTTTTTAAAAACGTTTGAAGAACCTGCCGGAATACGCAGTATTCATCTTGATAACAGAAAAACTCCGCTTCACTATTGCAGACAATTTTATCACGTTTTACGCTTGTGCATTTTCCGTCTGTGTCTGACGTGATTATGGAGAAGTATATAAGTGAAAAATATCCCGAAGAAAAGGAACGCTTGCCGTTTTTGATTAAGTATTGTGCAGGTGTGCCGGGAGTGGCTGACAATATTATAAATGATGAAAACTTTGAATCAGTGAGAACATCCTCACTTGAAAATTTATTTTCGGTATTGTCAACAGACAGAAGTTCGGCATTCGTTGTGAAGAAGTATCTTGATGAAAATAAAGATAAGGCTGATAATATATTCGTTTTTTGGCTTGCATATCTGCGTGATATAATTCTTATGCAATCGCAAGCACCGAATATGATTATTAATATTGATAAAAAGATACATTAAGACAACTTGCGGCTAAGTATGATACCGATTATTTGATGAATATGTCAAAGCGTGTAATAAAAGCAAAAAATATGTTGGCACGATATGTGAGTTTAAAAGCCATTTCGCTGTGGTTGTCGCTAAAATCTGCATAAAACGCGGTATTTCTATAAAAATTATTTTTGTTAGTATTTTTTCTGTTTTTGTTGACAATTTATTACATATGTGGTATAATAAATTTACCGTTTAAAAGAATATTAGATAAGGAGGAAAAATTTTAATGAAATCTGTAGGAATCGTTAGAAAGGTTGATGAACTTGGCCGTATTGTCATTCCGGTAGAACTAAGGAGAAAGTTTGGAATCGACATTAAGGATTCAATGGAAATTTATACAGAAGATAACTGTATAATCCTAAAGAAGTATGAACCTTCATGCATATTCTGTGGCGATGCAAAGAATATATTCCAATTCAACGGTAAGAATATTTGCCCTGAGTGTGCTAAAAAAGATTAACGGCTATGTAGCTGAATAATCATATCAGAAATAAGAACCGCTTAGTCTGATGCGGTTCTTTTTTTTGTGTTGATAATAACTTTAAATTGTGGATAAAGTATTTTTTAGTACGATTTAATGTTGATAAAACGTTAAAAAACATACAAGGCTCCCCTTGAGGGGAGCTGTCACATTGCGATTGAGGGGGCTTTATATTGTGATATACAAAGCGGGCGACCAATGGTCGCCCCTACACACGTTACCTCGGCATACAAGGCTCCCCTTGAGGGGAGCCTGTCACATCGGTGACTGAGGGGTGGCTATATTTATTAAAAACTTCTCAAATCCTATGAGTCTGTAAAACAGATATTCTCCCCTATCTTGACATAAAAATAAAGAACACAAAAAAAAGATGTTACCGAAGTAACATCTTTTTGAATAACAAATCAGTAAAGCTTACGCTTCTTCGATTTCAGAAACGACACCTGAACCACTGTTCTACCCAACCTTCACGGATAGCGAAACGTAGACCCTTTTCGATAGCGCGATTGGAGGATAAGTTCAACTTCCATCTTTACGTTATCGCCAGGCATACACATTTCGTACCTTCTGGAAGTGTGATAACGCCAGTAACGTCAGTTGTTCTGAAATAGAACTGCGGACGATAGTGGTTGAAGAATGGAGTATGACGGCCACCTTCGTCCTTAGTAAGAACATAAACCTGGCCACGGAACTTGGTGTGTGGGTGAATTGTACCTGGCTTAGCAAGTACCTGACCTCTCTGGATTTCAGTTCTCTGAACACCACGGAGAAGAACACCTACGTTTGTCGCCTGCTTCAGCGAAGTCAAGAGTCTTTCTGAACATTTCAAGACCTGTAACAACAACTTTTCTCTTTTTCGTCTGTAAGACCAACGATTTCAACTTCTTCACCAGTCTTAATCTGACCTCTTTCAACTCTACCAGTTGCAACAGTACCACGACCTGTGATTGTGAATACGTCCTCAACAGGCATAAGGAATGGCTGGTCAGCCTTACGGTCAGGAGTTGGAATATACTCGTCAACAGCGTCCATCAGCTCGTGGATGCACTTGTACTCCGGAGCGTTCGGATCCTTAGATGTGCTTGTAAGAGCAAGATAAGCTGAACCCTTGATGATTGGTGTATCATCGCCCGGGAACTCATACTCGTTGAGGAGGTCACGGATCTCCATCTCTACGAGCTCGAGCAGCTCGGGATCGTCAACCTGGTCAGTCTTGTTCATGAATACTACGATGTAAGGTACACCTACCTGACGAGAAAGAAGGATGTGCTCTCTTGTCTGTGTGCATAGGACCGTCAGCAGCTGATACAACGAGGATAGCGCCGTCCATTTGAGCCGCACCAGTGATCATGTTTTTAACATAGTCAGCATGGCCTGGGCAGTCAACGTGAGCATAGTGACGTTTTTCTGTTTCATACTCAACATGAGCTGTAGAGATTGTGATACCACGTTCTCTTTCTTCTGGAGCTTTATCGATGTTAGCGTAATCAACGAAATCAGCATCGCCTTCGAGGTTGAGAACCTTTGTGATAGCAGCAGTAAGTGTTGTTTTTACCATGGTCAACGTGACCAATGGTACCAATGTTAACATGGGGCTTTGTTCTTTCAAATTTTTCTCTTGCCATTGGAAATTTCCTCCTTATTGTTGTAAAAAAAGAATTTACAATAGATTTAATCATATTGTATCAATTTTTTCTAAAAAAATCAATACATTTTTAAAGAAAAAAGTGCTTTAAAAGGTATGATTAGTCCTTTTTAGCTCTTTCACTCATAATCTTTTCAGGCAATGTTCTTCGGAACCTCTGCATATGTGTCAGGCTCCATAACATACTGACCACGACCCTGAGTCTTGGAACGCATGTCTGTTGCGTAACCAAACATCTCTGAAAGCGGAACATGAGCGATAACTCTCTGAACGCCGTTGTCAGCTTCCATGCTCTGGATCATACCACGACGAGTTAAGGTCGCCGATTACATCGCCGAGGTATTCCTCAGGAGTGATAACAGTAACCTTCATGATCGGTTCGAGAAGTACAGGATCTGCCTTCTTCATAGCGTTCTTGAATGCCATTGAACCGGCAATCTTAAATGCCATTTCTGATGAGTCGACTTCATGATAAGAACCATCATAAAGCTCAACCTTAACATCAACTACATTGTAGCCTGCAACAACACCGCTGAGCATTGCGCCCTGAATACCCTGGTCAACAGCCGGAATATATTCCTTTGGAATAGCACCGCCGACAATGTTGTTAACGAACTCATAGCCCTTGTCCTTGTGTTAGGATAGATATTGATCTTAACGTGACCGTACTGACCCTTACCACCTGACTGACGAGCATACTTTTCGTCAACAGAAGCTTCCTTTGCGGATAGTTTCCTTGTATGCAACCTGTGGAGCACCGATGTTTGCTTCTACCTTAAATTCACGGAGAAGACGGTCAACAATGATTTCGAGGTGGAGTTCACCCATACCTGCGATGATTGTCTGGCCTGTTTCTTCGTCTGTATAAGCCTTGAAAGTAGGATCTTCTTCTGCAAGCTTTGCAAGAGCGATACCCATCTTTTCCTGACCTGCTTTTGTCTTCGGCTCAATAGCAACACGAATTACAGGATCAGGGAATTCCATAGACTCAAGGATAACAGGAGCCTTCTCATCACAGAGAGTATCACCTGTTGTTGTATTTTTTTAAGACCAACGGCAGCAGCGATGTCACCTGCATATACGCAGTCGATATCTTTTCTGTCGTTAGCGTGCATCTGCAAGATACGACCAAGACGCTCGTTGGTGTCCTTAACTGAGTTGTAAACAGTTGTGCCGGCAGAAACTGTACCGGAGTAAACTCTGAAGAAGCAGAGCTTACCAACAAACGGGTCAGTAGCAATCTTAAATGCGAGAGCTGCGAATGGCTCTTTATCTGATGACGGTCTTTCAACCTCATCGCCTGTTTCAGGGTCAACACCCTTGATAGCAGGTACATCTGTCGGAGCAGGCATATAATCAACGATAGCATCAAGGACATCTGAACACCCTTGTTACGGTAAGAAGAACCGCAGGTTACAGGTACCATTGTGTTGTCAATAGTAGCCTTTCTGATTGTGCTCTTGATTTCGTCGATTGTAAGCTCTTCGCCGCCGAAGTATTTCTCCATAAGATCCTCATCGAGTTCAGCAACTGATTCGATAAGTTTCTCATGATACTCGTTAGCGGATCCTGCATCTCTTCCGGAATTTCCTCTTCACTGTAGTCTGTGCCGTCTTCGTTGTGATAGATTTCGGCCCTTCATAGTAACGAGGTCAACGATGCCTCTGAAATCACTCTCAGCACCGATCGGAAGCTGAATCGGAACAGCATTACATTTAAGTCTGTCCTTCATCATCTGAACAACATGGTAGAAGTTAGCGCCCATGATGTCCATCTTGTTTACATACACCATTCTCGGAACGCGGTAGTTGTCTGCCTGTCTCCAGACAGTTTCGGACTGAGGCTCAACGCCGCCTTTTGCGCAGAGGACTGTTACAGAACCGTCAAGAACACGAAGTGAACGCTCAACTTCAACAGTGAAGTCAACGTGACCAGGGGTGTCGATGATGTTGATTCTGTGCTTGTCATACTGATGCTTGCTGCCGAACCAGAATGCAGTTGTAGCAGCAGAGGTGATTGTGATACCACGCTCTTTTTCCTGAACCATCCAGTCCATTGTGGAAGCACCGTCGTGTGTCTCACCGATTTTATGGTTTACGCCGGTATAATACAGGATACGCTCAGTTGTTGTGGTTTTTTTTACCGGCATCAATGTGAGCCATGATACCGATGTTTCTTGTTTTTTCAAGTGAAACCTGTCTTGGCATAAAATCCTCCTAATAAACGCTGATGATAAAATTACCATCTGTAATGAGCGAAAGCCTTGTTAGCTTCAGCCATCTTATGAGTGTCTTCACGCTTCTTGAAAGCACCGCCGGCACTGTTTGTGGCATCAAGGATTTCTCCTGCAAGTCTTTCCTTCATTGTCTTTTTCGTTACGTTCTCTTGAGTAACGAGTAAGCCATCTTAGACCCAATGTTTGGCGTCTTTCCGGACGAACTTCCATAGGAACTTGGTATGTTGCACCACCCACACGTCTTGCTTTTTTTACTTCAAGAACCGGCATGATGTTATCCATAGCTTCCTGGAATGCTTCAAGTGCGTCCTTACCTGTCTTTTCTGCTACGATATTGAATGCATCATAAACTATTTTCTGAGCAACACCCTTTTTTACCGTCAAGCATAATGTTGTTTATAAGCTTTGTTACAACAACGTTATTGTATATCGGATCAGGTAGCACTTCTCTTTTTTGCTATAAAACCTTTTTCTTGGCACTTTGCTTCCCTCCTTCATAAATTAGCGTTTCCCTCTGTCAAATCGCACTGCAAATACTTGATGCTATTTGCAAATATCGGCGTTACAAATACTCGGAATACACAAAAAGTATTCCTGCGTTTTGTGCTTTGATATTTATCAAATTTCATCTGCGTCTTTTCAGCGATATTTTCCGACGGGAAACTACTGTGACAGAAAACAAATATAATATCTGTTTTCCCCTTAATGACATCACAGGTACTCGGGAGTTTATTCTTTCAAAACCCCGTGGTGCTATTCGAATATATAATAATATAACTCGATATGCACTTGTGATATGCGCGTATTAGTTAATTACGCGACATTATTTCTTTTCCTTTGGCTTCTTGGCACCATACTTACTTCTTGACTGAAGACGTCCGTTAACACCCTGAGCATCAAGAGTACCTCTGATAATGTGGTATCTTGTACCAGGAAGGTCACGTACTCTTCCACCTCTGATAAGCACAACGCTATGTTCTTGTAGGTTGTGACTATACCCGGGATGTAAGCTGTTACTTCGATACCGTTTTGTCAGAAGCTTAACTCTGGCGATCTTTTCTTAGAGCTGAGTTAGGCTTCTTGGTGTAGCAGTTCTTACAGCTGTACATACGCCTCTTTTTTGAGGTGAACTCTTGTCAGTAGTCTTCTTCTTTAGAGTTTAGACTCTTTTTGAAGAGCTGGAGCAGTAGATTTCTTCTTTGATGTCTTTCTACCTGTTCTAACCAATTGATTAAATGTAGGCATATCGTGTTACACTTCCCTTTCATAAATTTTTATATATTATCGCATATCATTAAGATATGTAATAAACTATTTTAATACGACGGCACAACTTGCACCGACTTCAATTTTGCACATATTCCCCCAATTCCTTCATTGTAGAAATGAAAGAACACAGGAGTATTGCTTTCTTCGGCAATTTTGCTTACTCCGTCTTTGATGTGGTCGTCACAGTCTTCGGCAACATATACTTTAGAAGCTTTGTTTTCGTTCAAAGCTCGTACAGCTTGTTTATAACCAACCTGCAACTTTGACCTTTCGGCATCACCAATCATGGTTTTGTCACACTCCGTATCTGAAAATTGTACTTTGTCAAGCATATTATTTATAAACACTCAACTTATCAGATTATATAAAAAAAAAATACATTTGTCAATAGTTTTTTTGAAGAAAATCGTTGATTTTACAAAGTGTTTTAAATGAGTCTGTAACATTTGTAACTTTATTACAAAATATGACAAGAAAAACTGTAAAAAAATGTCGTTTTTATTTTGATAATATTAAAAAAAAGATAACAAATAGATTTTAGTATTATTATTGTAAACCTGTCGAAATTAATTTTGAGTAGAAAATGTTACATATGTTTAAAGAATGTTTCAGAACCGTTACTTGCTTGTAATATACTTGTAATCTTTGGTTAACTTGCACAATACAATATTTGGTACAAAGAAGGGTAAAACAATCAAAATATTGAGCAAAAAAAGACGAAAAAACTATGATTTTTGACATAATTATAAGCGGATTGAAACAATTTTGAAAAAAACTATTGACTATTTTGTCATAATAGCATTTTGAGTAATTTTACCATAAAGGCAAATTCTATTATGAAAAATTGCATAAAAAATAAGTTAGGAGAAAATAATGAGACAAAAAAACAAGCAGAGCTATATCAATAGCATTGCTGGCAGCAATGGCATCGACATCATTACCACAAGTAGATGTACTTGCTGCGGTGAAAAACGGAATGTTCTTATCCGTATCATATACAGATAAGGATGGCAACAATAATAAAGAAGGGACTGAAAATACCGTCCCGAATGAATCAGAACAATCAGAAGGCGCAGAACCTGTTCAAAATGAAGAGACAGGGGCTGCGTCTAATAGTGGTGTTCAGGAAAATTCTGAAGAACAAACATCAAATAACACAAGTGGTTCATCACAAAAATAATACTGCCAACTCAAATTCTTCCCGAAAAACTTCATATAATAATGGTTATTCTTCATACAATAGCGATTATGACAGTTCAGAAACTTCTATAACTGAAAATCCACTTACTGCCGGAAACAGAGTTAGTAATTTTATAACATTGGATAAGCAAGCGATAGGATTTTACTAAAGTGGGTGATGTTGTATCTGTAACAGCGTCACTTGCAGAAGATAAGGATGACGAGATAGTTTGAGAGTTGCAGATCCTACAATATTGCTTATAAAATCAACATCTGTTGACGGAAAAACAGTACAGCTCAAATTGAATGGATTGGCGGTAAAGAAACAAACAAAATTCTTCGCAGGATTAAAATCGGATCCCGACGAATACACAGAAGGTACAGCTATGCTGTTTGATAATAATTCAAGCAGTGAGCAAAGCGATACAAAAATGAAAACAAAAGAATTAAAAGAAAGAGTTTGAATCGCCGGAAGTAGAAGAATTCCTAAGAGAAATGCAAAAAAAGAAGGTCTTTCACAAGAAAATTCGGATTACGACCTTTCAAAACTAAGTGATGTAAATAAAGAAAAAATAACAGTGAAGAAACAGAACAAAAAAGATAGTACATCATTGGAATTATTTTGATTCAGAAAAGATTTCACAAAAGTTAGAAGAAAATCAATTATCGGAAGAAAACAACACAGAAAATAATGAAGTAAAAATGATGAATCAAATTCAGAAGAAAAAAACAACAGAAAATGTAGAAAATACAACAACTTCTGATGATGAAAAATCAGAAAATCAAAGCGAAAATGACAGAGTTTTCTTCCTATTATAATAGCACTTCTGATAGTGAAGAAAAAACAGACTAAAACAGAAACATCAGTTGAAACAAAAAAACAGTAACAGAAACTGTTCAAGAAAAAGAGCACACAAAATGTTAATCCCTTGAAACTGTTGTTAAGCAAACTGTATCAACAGAAATACTTAGCACAGAGCAAACAGGCGGTACGGTTACAAAGACTGTTGAAAAAAACAAGTTCCTAAACAAAGTAACTAAGAACGTTGAGGAAACTGTTGAGCGTGAGGTCGAGCGTGAAATAGTTAACGAAAACGGAGAAACAGAAAACTGTTACAGAAACAATCGAAGATACAATCACAACTCCTGTTGTTGAAACTGTTTATGAAACAGTAGAAGAAACGGTTGAAGAAGAAACACCAATCGAAACTCAATATACCGTAAGAGAAACAACAACAACAGAAACAACAACAACAGAAACTGTTACAGATGAAAAAGGCAATGTAATTTCATCAAAGGTAGTTGATAATTCAACATCAACATCTTCAAGAGATTATACAACAACAGAAATGCCGAGCACAGAAACAAAGACATCAACATCAACTTCTTCATCATCAGATACTGTTGAAAATGTTACAGAAAAAGAAGTTGAAAAAACAGTAACAAATGTTGTCGAAAAGAAGTTGCAGTTGACTCAGCAAATAATGAATCAGTCAATAAGAATGAAACAATTTCAGAAAACACCGAAAACGTAAATTCAAATGACAAGATTAATGTTGATGAAATTATTGAATTTGCATCAGACGATAATGCAAATGATAATTCACAAACAACAGAAACAATTACACCGGCTGAATCAACAACAGAAGTTACATCAACAAGTAATTCATCAACAACAATGTATGCAATCGAACCGAAACAGACATCTGAAACTTCGGAGTCGTTAGCAAAAAGTTGATATAACAGAAATAAATGAAAACTTGTTGCAAATTATAACATTTCAGTTTTGAGTGACAGCGGTGGAACTTCGGCGGTGAGCGATCCAAATGAAATAATCAATGGTTCAGCGGTAAGCGATCTTGAAGGAATAGATACGATTGAAATTCGTGTCGGAGAAAAAGAGAACCTTTGGGTGACATTTTACCGGACAAAGGATTGCAGTCATCACTTACAGCAACAAATACGACAATTTTTGATTCAAGATTGGCAACAGTTCTTCAAGAAGGTTCATACGCATCGGGTGTTACAATCACCGGCGTACAAGAGGGACGTACAAGAATTACTGCTCAAATCGGTGGCAAGTTCAGAATATTCAATCTTGAAGTTTATGGAAACAGAAATAACGTCGTACTTCCTACTGCAGTTCCGATGGTTGTGGCAAACGGAAGTTTCACTTTGGCATTAAAGAGTGACGGTACAGTTTGGGGTTGGGGTCTTGCAGGTGACCATCAACTTGGTAATTTGAAAGTTACAGGCGATGCTCAAAATACTCCGTACAAAATTGAAATCAAGGAAAACGGAAAATTGTCACCGTTGACAAATATCAAACATATTGCTGTCGGTGATGCACATGCACTTGCAGTAAATGGTGACGGACGAGTTTATGCTTGGGGTCTTAACCGTAACGGTCAGTTAGGTAGCGGTTATAAAAATTACAGGTTCAAACCGTCGTATGTTTTGACTGCTGCAAATACTCCGCTTGAAAATATCAAATATGTAGCAGCTGGAAATTTTAGTTCATATGCTATCAGCGCAGACGGTAAAATTTATTCATGGGGTTCAAATATTTACGGACAACTTGGTAACGGTCAATACGGCGGAAATGAAATAGAAAAATAATGGATATGACAGTGACGTTGTATATGCAACAGAAATTTCGGTTGACGCTGACGGAAATGATTTTTTCAAACATCAATAAAAATATGCGGCAGGCATTTCTCATGTAACTTGCATTGAAAAAATGATGGTAATTTATATGTATGGGGAACAAACAGTGACTCATTACTTGTAAGCACTTCAACAGAAGATGTGTTACCATTACCTTCCAAAATGGAACTTAGTGTTGACGGACAAGTTCTTGATGTAGCAGCCGGCGGTGGTACTAATTCATCAGGTTCATCAGGTGACGAAGGTAAACAACAATTAAGATTCCATTCAATGATTTTGACAAAATACAGGAAGTGTATATGTTTGGGTCATAATGAAGAAAATACATTAGGTAAAGATGACAATAACAATTCAAGTGAAATAGAAAAACTTGAATCTATAAAAAATGTTATCAGCATCAATGCCGCAAGATATAATTCATCTGCAATAACATCAGATGGTAAAGTTTATACTTGGGGGTAGAAATGACGAAGGTCAGATTGGTAATGTAAATGTTGCATCGAGAACTAACGAGCCGATGAATGTAATGGCTGGAGCAACAAATTCTGAAGATGAAGAAAGCTCACTTGAAAATATAGTTGCTATTGCAATCGGCGCAAAACCATATGACTGCATTGAGATTAGACGGTAAAAGTTTATTCATGGGGTACTGATATGTTAGGTCAGTTGGGTGACGGACGTAACGGTTACGAATATGAAAAAAGTAGATTTGCCGGTTCTTACAGGTACAGCTGCAAGCAACTCACTAATAATGGATCATGTAAAAGTAGTGTCTGCTTATACAAATGAAATTGCCGGTGAGTATGAGAGCAGTGAATCAATGCCTGAAATCATAACAATCACTGATGCTCAAAAAGTAAAAAAATTGAAATTCCTGAAATTAAAAAATATTATAAGTCAGATTTAACCTAATAGAAAAACGATCAAAAAATTTGATATTACTTCAGCTATAATTTTTTCATCTTCAAATGAAAAAATTGCCGGATATCTGCTGATACAGTTGAGATTAATTGGGAAACTGTTTCACCGGTATCTTTGGAAAATGGTGGAGAAAGAGGAATAGTAGAAATCAAAGCTGAAAATGAAGGTTTCTATGGAATATTAAAAAAAGTTCATGTTAAAGCACCTAATGAATTTACAACTCCTATGATTGCGTCAGGTGAAAATTTCACAATTGCATTGAAATCAGATGGTAGTGTTTTGGGCTTGGGGTGATAATACATATGGTCAACTTGGTAACGGTAACTTTGAAAGTTCACAAGGACCTATTCCGGTTTTGGCAGTAGACGCAACTAAAAAACTTAGTGGTGTATTTAAGATTGCAGCAGGAAAATATCATGCACTTGCTATGACAAGTGATGGTGCAGTTTTGGCTTGGGGCTTGAACGATAACGGTCAACTTGGTAATAACAGTACAACAAACCAAAATGTACCTGTTAAAGTTTTGGTGGTGAACATAGTAGTGTTAACGGTTTTATAACTTTGCAAATGATATAGCTGCCGGCAGTAAGCACTCATTGGTAGCTTTGTCAACAGGTGCGGTTTATGCTTGGGGTGCTAACAATCATGCTCAGCTTGGTAATACAAAGAGATGAAAAAAATGATATTACAAGTACGTCTAAGGAATTAACACCTGTAAGAGTTATCCAGGGTGCGTCGGCAGAAGATGGCTCAAGTGCATATATAGACAGTGCAGTAGCAGTAGCTGCCGGTGAAAATCATTCATTGGCTTTACTTGGAGCAAATACAGAAGTACCTGATATGGATCGTGTTGTTTTTGACATGGGGTGCAAAAACAATTATGGTCAAATGGGTAGTGACATTATAGTTGGCGATGGTGAAGTTTCAAGCGAACCTTCTGATGAGGCTTGGAATCAACTTGTTCCGACTGAATTGTCAGCCGATGGTACAATCATAACAAATATCGGAGCAATAGCTGCCGGTAAAAACCATTCTGTACTATTGGAATATTCTGTTGACGGTACAGGTGGCAAAAGTTTATACAGTTGGTTCAAATGAATACGGTCAACTTGGACGTAACAGCACAAGTAAATTTTTGTCGACGTTACTCCTTTAGCATCAAGTGATGTAACAGACAACGTTGTTGACGAGAAAAAGGATATTATTACAACTGTAACAGGAATTGCTGCCGGTGGTAATAATACAATAATTATAGATGCAGAAGGCAATGTTTATAATTTTGGTGATAATCGTCACGGACAACTTGGTATGGGTAGCGTAGGCGGAAGTAAAAATGTTGCCGTATCAAATAACAATTTCTCAGAGAATGGTCAGGCAATAGCCGCAGGTTCACAAAGTGGATTTGTAATGAAAAAAAGATGGTTATGTTTGGGCGTTCGGATATAATAGTGACGGTCAGTTGGGTGACTTATCTCGTGAAGATAGCAGTGTACCTGTTTTGGTTGGATCGGGCGCAGAAGATGTTCTTCAATTATCTGTAACAGTTCCGACTTCTGATGGTGGCACTAAAGATATAGTAAATCAAACACTGTAACTGTAAATAAAAACCAGACAATTAAAGCTAATGGCGGAAACATTATTTCACTTAGAGGCTTTAATCTTATTGTCAATGACGATGAAGTTAAGAAAGCAACATCAATAACATATTCATCATCAGATGATAGTGTAGTTTCTGTAAACGGAACTACAATTACAGCAGTTTCAAAGGGGATTGCTGTAATTAAAGCGGTTTCTTCTACAGGTGTAGTAGGAATGTTTGTTGTACATGTAAATGACCTTTCAGAAGATGCTTTCTATACAGAACCAATGGTTTCTGCCGGAGAAAACTTCTCAGTTGCATTAAAATCAGACGGTACTGTTTGGACATGGGGTGAAAATAAGAACGGTCAACGGTAATGGTACAAAGGCGACGGAACAAGCCAATATTCACCTGTTCAGGTAGTAGGTGTAAGCGGAACAAGCGACAGTGTACTTAAAAATATTGTTGCAGTAGCTGCCGGAGATACTCACGCAGTTGCACTTAGTGTAAATGGTGAAGTGTATACATGGGGCGGCAATATGTATGGTCAACTTGGTAATGGTACAAGCGGTATCGAATCAGCAATCGAAGGTGACGAAGAAGAAGTTCATGATGCTGTTGAATTTGATGAAAATACAGGTTACTATACAATTTATGCGGCAGAAGGGTTAGAAAAAAGTACGCGAAGTTCTTGATGGAAAATTTATTCTTGGTAAAGATATAACACTATCAAGCGCTTTCGCTCCTATAGGTGACGCTGACAAACCATTTACAGGTATATTTTCGATGGTAACGGATATAGAATAAACAATCTAAATGTATCTTCATCAGCTACAGGAACAAATATTGGTGATAATAAAACATCAGTATCAGCAATGTTTGCTGTAAATAACGGTACAATTCAAAATGTAATTCTTAATAGTATTTCAGTAAGCAATACCACTTTAGAGGTGGAAGATAATGACATGTCAGTGCCGGCATATTCAATTTCAGCAGGTCTTGTTGGATTTAATGACGGAACTGTTTCAAATTCGGGTATAGTTTCAGGTCAAATATCTTCTATGCTTGAGTGGTGGTTTAGTTGCTTATAATGGTGAACACGGCACGATTTCAAATGTATATAACAGAGCTGATGTTAGAGTTGTAAACAGTGAAACAAGTGTAAGCATAAAATATGCCGGTGGTATTACAGCCGTAAACCCAGCAATATTTTCCGTGCTTATAATTCAGGAAGTGTAAGCGGAACATCGCATATCAGGTGTTGCAGGTATTTCTGCGTCTAATATGGGAGTCATCATCGGCAGATGCTCAGGCAGGTGTGGAATATGGTATTGCTAACATATACAAATAATGGAACAGTAGTAGGCGTTGGTAATGATGCTGCCGCATCTTTAGCAAAAATGCTGATTTGACAGATTCTTCAATATATACAGGTTGGAATTTTGAAGATGGCAGTGGTGTATGGTCATTTACAAATAAGTATGATGAAAATGACAAATTGCCAATATTGCAAATTGAACAAGATTCACCGGCAGCACCGGCAGAAACAGATTACACAACTAAGGATAGTGGTGTACCTGTTACAATCGTGTCAGAAGACGGAAAAAGAAATCGGAAAATTTCTGCAATCGCGGCAGGTGGCAATCATACATTAGTTTTGACAGAAGACGGTTATGTTTACTCATTTGGTAGTAACGGTAACGGTCAACTTGGCGTGGGTAGCAATGGATATGATTCAACTACATCTCTTGCTAAGTATAAAACAAAAAGCTACAAAAGTTTTTAGGCGGTCGTAGTGCAAGCAGTGACATATATTTGTCAAATATTATAAGAATTTCAGCCGGAAAAGAATTCAGCTCGGCATTAAAGTCGAACGGTATGGTTGTTACATGGGGTAATAATGATAATGGTCAACTTGGTATTAATGTAAATGGATTAAGAAATCAACCGGTCAAAGTTATAACAAACAATAGTAATCCTCTTGAAAATATAACAGATATTTCATTGGGTGCAAATCATGTTCTTGCACTTTTTGCATTTGACAACTCATTATATGCGTGGGGTGCAAATGATCGTAGACAACTTGCTTCAAGCACAAAGGATATAGTTCCTGTTCCTGAAAAAATAACAATTTCGGGAAAAATCAAAACTATAGCTGCCGGCGGACAACATTCTGCAATTATGACAACTCTTGACGGAAGTGAAGACACTGCCGTTTTGACATGGGGTGATAATGAATACGGTCAACTTGGTATCAAAGATGCTAATAACGATATATCAAGAAAATGCGACACCGACTCGTGTAAATAAAGGTATAACTGTTGATAGTACAGACGATTATTTGATTAACGTAATCGGTTTAAGTACAGGCGGTTCACATACTGTTGTAATCAAAAGGACGATGGATATGTATATTCGTGGGGTTTGAATGAAAGCGGACAAATCGGTGATATTTCAAATGAAACAAGACGTACTCCTGTTTTAACCGGTGACAGAGAAGCACGTGTGCTTATGATGCAAAAAATTACTGCGAAGAAAGCAGACGGTTCAGTTGCAAAAAGAGTACACCGGAAATGACGTGCCGGTAGAAATTACAATAGAAAACAATGGTTCTTTGGAAATTGACGCCGCAGAAACGATTGAAAAAATACCTAAGCGGTTTCAATATAAAGAGCGTTACAGAATCAAAGACAGCTGATTCTTAACAAAGATTGAATTTGCAACTTCTGATGATACAAGTTGCATTATTAATCAATTGGGAGTTGTATCAGCAACTAATAAAAATAGGTAAAGCTACAATTATATTAAGAAAATACTGATACAAATTATATCGGTTCAATAATTGTAAAACGTAACAGAAAGTATTGCACTTCCTAAAGTTGACTCAGGTGTGACTTTGCCGTTGCACTTTCTGCAAAGCGGACTTGTATATACTTTGGGGTAAAAATTCAATCGGTCAACTTGGTATAGATACTGCAACAACATACAGACCAATTCCACAAGCTTTTTTAGTTGGTATTCCTCAAATGACAACTATTGGGCGGCAGGTGATGACTTTGTAGTTGCACTTCTGATGTAGACGGAAAATATGGACACATGGGGTAATAACGAAAATGGACAGCTTGGCAGAGGCGACATCGGCGAGGCTTATTCGGCAACCCCTCAAATGCTTAGTGTACAGGCAAATTCACAAGATGTTAAATTTATAAATGTGGCTGCCGGAAAAGATTTTGCATTTGCATTGACAACTTCGGGTAGCGTATATTCTTGGGGTACAAGTAGCAGAGGTCAATTAGGTAACGGTGCTACTTCAAATTCAAAATGTACCAAAATCAGTTGTTATGGGTGCAAGTGCAAGTAGTTCAGCTGTACTTGAAGATGTTATCAAAGTTACTGCCGGTGATAATTTTGCGGCAGTATTGAAGAGAAACGGCGACATATTTGTATGGGTGACAACACTGTTGGTCAGCTTGGTAATGTGTCAGACGGAACTCAGAAAAATGTACCTGTACAGGTATGGAACGGTGAATATGTATCCGGAAAATGATACATTTATTCATAATGCAGTTGACGTTGCTATTGGCGGTAACAGTGCGGCTGCAATTATACAAGAAAATAAGACAACAAGTGATGAAAGCGGAGCTGTTTCAAATGAACTTGCAAATGTAGTATATACTTGGGGTTCAAATAATAGTGGACAACTTGGTGCATCAAAAAGAAGACAATTTTGTAAATTCACCTGTAAAGGTTGATTTGGACGATGTACGCAGTGTTGCTGTAATAATGAACATATGCTTGCACTTACAAAAGATGATGAAGTGTATGCTTGGGGTTCAAACAGTAACGGACAACTTGGTGTAGGTAATATAACAACAACATCATCTCCGATTCCTGTTGAAGTTAAAAACGAGAAACTTTGGCACACGAACAATTTGGTGAAGTGTACCTTCTTTGGTGCCGGTAAAGATTTTTTCAAATGGCTGTCAAGTCAAGCGGTAAAAGTGTACGCTTGGGGTTCAAATAACAACGGACATATCGGTGATTATTCAAAGGAAATAAAAGTATATCCTACACAAGTAGGTGAAAAGGAATCTAACAGTCTTGTTGTTAAAGAAACAATTTTGAAAAAATATGACGGTACTGTTGATACTACATCTTATAAAAATGTACTTCCGTCAGAATTAAGTATGATTTATAGGAATAGTAAAGTGGCAGAGCAATACGTAACCGGAAACGAAGTACGCCTG
>VOFJ01003722.1_pt1 | contig 46898 bp, 51 predicted proteins | sample 5384081 | NCBI WGS metagenome assembly VOFJ01 (sample SAMN12384729, study PRJNA508395) | human gut metagenome | isolation source: healthy gut I | host: Homo sapiens
GAAACCCAGTTTGTTTACTCATGGAAGTTAGTACCTACCGACAAAGTACTGCCGGGGACGGCCCTGTCTTTCCTGCGCGAGAAAATCAAGCAGATACAGAAAGACCTTGACGACGGGATAGACACCATCGGCAAGAAAAATGACCGTATGCCAGCTTTATGAAAAGTACACCCGGCAGCGCGGGAATGTGCGGAAAGGAACCCAAAAGAGCCGCCAGCAGTTGATGAAACTTCTGTCCGAAGATAAGCTGGGCGCGGCCAGCATTGACAGCGTGAAGCTGTCCGAAAAAGAATGGGCCTTGCGTATGCAGGAAAAAGGGCGTTGCCTACAACACCATCTGCAACAGCAAGCGTTCCTTAAAAGCCATCTTTTATATGGCCGTACAGGACGACTGTCTCCGCAAGAATCCCTTTGACTTCCCGATCAATGAGGTTATCAACGACGATACCGTACCAAAGGTGCCGCTTACCCCTACACAGGAAAACGAGCTTTTGGATTTCATGCAGAACGATTCCGTCTATGCCAAGTATTATGACGAGGTGGTGATCCTGCTGGAAACCGGGCTTCGTATTTCCGAACTCTGCGGGCCTGACGCCCGCCGACCTGAATTTTGAGAAGCGCTTTGTGAATGTAGACCACCAGCTTTTTGAGAAGCACCGAGGACGGCTACTATATCGAAGCGCCAAAAACAGAAAGCGGATTCCGTCAAGTGCCTATGAGCGCAGCCGCCTATGAAGCGTTTGAACGCGTGTTGAAGAAGCGCAGGGACGGCAGGTGCATTGAGGTTGACGGTTATAAGGACTTCCTGTTCCTGAACCGGGACGGCCTGCCCAAAACCGCCGTCAACTATGACGCCATGTTCAAGTGCCTTGCCAAGAAGTACAACAAGTGCCACAAGGAGCCGCTGCCCGATGTGATGACGCCGCACACCATGCGGCATACATTCTGTACCAGAATGGCAAACGCGGGCATGAACCCCAAGGCATTGCAGTACATCATGGGACACGCCAACATCGTAATGACGCTGAACTATTACGCCCACGCTACTTTCCATTCCGCACAGGAGGAAATGGAACGGCTGCAAGCCAAGGCAAAAACCACCACAGAGGCCAAGCCGGAGCCTGCGGCGGAAAGCGCCGAGGAAACCAAGGCGGTATAAGTAGTACGCAGAATTTACTACTGCTTTTACTACTTTTGAGAGCGAAAACATGAGGGGTAATAAAAAGATTTGTGAGGTTCTTCCTATATGAAAAGTGCCGGAAAAGCCCGAAGTAACGGGCTATACCGGCATATAAGAACATCTAAAGAGATAATTAGAAATCTATTAAATGATTACTATGAAAAATAAAAACGCCAGACGCAGTGCGATCCGATCAGGCCGGTTTGCGCTGCGTCTGTTGTTTTCGGGCCGGAAGCGATTGCAGAAAGGTCTTGCCGCGCGTGCTGGCTGGGAAATCAGGTGCAGGGACCATGCAGATACGAAAAATATGTCTGACTGCAGCAGTGACTGCGATCATTCTGTCCGCTGCTGCGGCGATCTGCCGCAGCTCCGCGTAACGCTCCCGGTCATATTGGTCCTTCCCATATTGCAGCCCGGCCTGCGCGATATCGTCCGTGTGGGAAAAGGCGGTGATGAGCGGCTGCATAACGCCGAAGGACAGCACAATGACCGACAGGAACGTCTCAGCAGACAGCGCGCCGCGCATGGAGAGCAGGCATCCGACCGGCAGAATGCCGAGCAGCGTCGACGGCAGGATCGCCATGCCCGCGCCGGTGCGTGATGTCAGGGCTATTGTGAATCTATGGGCGAGGATCTGGATGATTTCGAGTCCGATGTGGGCGCGAATTACAAGCTGCGCTATGAGGTGCAGGAAATCGATACGGCTTCCGAGCGCAAAATGAGCACCCTGACTCTGCTGCAGAGCGGCTGCTTTTTGACAGACTGACAAAAAATCGATGCAGAAAGGCGGATTTTTGGGGCGAATCTGCCATTGACATTTTCTGAACCGCCATATATAATGACCCCAGAAATCAGGAAAGGAGCCGACACGAGATGAAAAAGCTGTTTACGACTGCTATGATGATGCCCATGTGCATGCGCTGCATGTGCATGTTTTCGCGTACTCAAAAATCGGCTCGCTTTGTTTCATAAATTTCCATATTGGCAGTCAAACCGCCAATGCCGGAGCTGAGAAACGATGTGAGTTTCCCGGCTCTTTTTATTTGTCTCAGAAAACCTATTAAAACACTGTGGAAGGGGATTTCCCATGATCGAGCTGAAACACCTCGGCAAAATCTATTCCTCGGCCTCCGGCAGCGTGGAAGCGCTGAAGGATGTGAACCTGACCATCGCGGACGGCGAGATCTTCGGTATCATCGGCCTGTCCGGCGCGGGCAAATCGACGCTGGTGCGCTGCATCAACCTGCTCGAACGTCCGACCTCCGGCGAGGTCTGGGTCGACGGGCAGAACCTGACGGCGCTCAGCGAGAAGGCGCTTGCAGGTACGCCGGCAGATCGGCATGATCTTCCAGAGCTTCAACCTGCTTGAGCAGCGGTCGGTCCTGCGCAACGTCTGCTTCCCGCTTGAAATTTCCGGCACGCCGAAGGCGGAGGCAAAGAAGCGCGCGGAGGAGCTGCTGAAGGTCGTGGGCCTTGCCGACAAGGCCGCAAGCTTCCCCTCGCAGCTGTCCGGCGGACAGAAGCAGCGCGTGGCCATCGCCCGTGCGCTGGCGACCAATCCCCGGTACCTGCTGTGCGACGAGGCGACCAGCGCACTCGACCCCAACACGACGCGCTCCATTCTGGAGCTGCTGCGCGAGATCAACAAGACGCTCGGCGTGACGATCATTGTCATCACGCACGAGATGAAGGTCATCGACCAGATCTGCGACCGCGTGGCCGTCATCGATAAAAGCTGCATCGCCGAGGAGGGCCGCGTGGCGGATGTGTTCACGAACCCGAAGTCCGATATTGCGCGCGAGCTTGTGCTCCCACAGGAGCGGCCGGTGCTCGATCCCACGACCGGCGGGCGGAAGCTCCGCCTGATCTTCAACGGCGAGGATACGCAGAAGCCTGTCATTTCCGAAATGATCCTGGCCTGCCGCGTGCCGGTGAACGTGCTGTTCGCCGATACGAAATCCGTCGAGGGCGCGGCCTACGGCCATATGATCCTCGAGCTGCCGAACGACGAGCACGACGCGGAAAAGGTCGTCAGCTGGCTGAAAAACAGCGGACTGACGTGGAAGGAGGAGCGGTAAATGGCTACCGAATATTTCGTAAAGCTCTGGGATAACAACATTATCCAGCTGGGCATCTGGCAGACGGTCTACATGACCGCGCTCACCACGATCTTCGCGTATCTCATCGGCCTGCCGCTGGGCGTCATTCTCTGGGCGACGGACAAGGACGGGCTGCACCCCAACAAGGGCGTCAACACCGTGCTCGGCTTTATCGTGAATTTCTTCCGCTCCATCCCGGCAGTCATTCTCATGGTTGCCATGATCCCGGCGGCGAAGCTGCTGCTCGGCACCTCGACCGGCAACGGCGCGGTCATCGTCACATTGATCATCGCCGCCGCGCCGTATGTGGCGCGCATGGTCGAGTCCTCTTTGAAGGAGGTTCCCGCAGGCGTGATCGAGGCCGCACAGGCCATGGGCTGCACGAATTTTCAGATCATCTGGCACGTGCTGCTGCCCGAAGCAAAGCCGTCGCTCATCTCCGGATGCGTCATTTCGACTGTCACCATTCTCAGCTACACGGCGCTGGCCGCGACGCTGGGCGGCACGGGCCTTGGGCAGATTGCCATCATCCACGGCCACCAGAGAAGCCAGAAGCTCGTCGTCTGGGTCTGCGTGCTGCTGATCGTCGTGATCGTCCAGCTCATCCAGATCGTGGGCACCACTGTCGTTCGGAAGACCGATAAGCGCGCCCGCTGAAAGGAGCGTCCCATGAGACTGATTTTTGAGCGGCTGCTCCGCATCAACTGGCGATGCGGTGACCGAAGCCGTCCGCACGTCAGAAACAAACCGATTTTAAATTTTATAAAGGAGATTTTATCATGAAAAAGGTACTTGCAATCGTTCTTTCTGCTCTGCTGCTCGTCGCCGCGCTTGTCGGCTGCGCTTCCAAGAGCGAACCCGCTTCCAACGACAACAATGCTTCCGCCGATACCGCCGCTTCCACCGACGGCAAGCTCGAAACGCTGAAGGTCGGCGCTTCCTCCACCCCGCACGCCGAGATCCTCGAGCAGGTCAAGGACACGCTGGCTGCCGAGGGCTATGACCTCCAGATCGTGATCTATGACGACTATGTGCTGCCGAACCAGTCTCTGGCTGACGGCTCGCTCGACGCAAACTACTTCCAGCATACCCCGTATCTGAACAGCTTCAACGCCTCCAACGGTACCGATCTCGTCTCCGCAGCCAAGATCCACTATGAGCCGTTCGGCCTGTACGGCAACGGTGTTGCCTCTGTTGCGGACATTGCCGCCGACGCAACCATCCTGATCCCCGCCGACGACTCCAACGAGACGCGTGCTCTGCTCCTGCTGGCGCAGGAAGGCCTCATTGAGCTGCCCGCCGATGCTTCCGCCGAAAAGGGCGTGACCACGCTGGATATCGTCGACGCGAAGGGCCATGACGTGCAGCCGCTGCAGGCCGATACCGTCCCCGCACAGCTGGCGAACTCCAACCCCGGCACCGTGGCCGTCATCAACGGCAACTACGCCCTGCAGGCGGGTCTCCACGCCGCTGACGCGCTCGCGATCGAAGATGCCTCCGGCGACGCGGCCCAGACCTACGCCAACATCATTGCCTGCCGCGCAGGCGAAGAAAACAGCGCCAAGATCCAGGCACTTGTCAAGGCGCTCCAGTCCGACGCTGTGAAGGAATACATCGAAAAGACCTACAACGGCGCTGTTGTTGCGATCTTCTGATCCTAACGCATTTCCGCCCGGCTCCGATTTGGAGCCGGGCGGTTTCTCATTTTGGGGCAGCGGTATCAACGGCCCTTGGAACAGGCGCGGCAAAGGTTGGCTCTATTCCAGCGCCTCGTACAGCGGGCGCAGCTCTTCGAGCTTGGTGAGACTGCAGGAGGCGTTCCATGCCATGAAGCCGCCGGTAAGCCCTCTTCCCGCAGCGCGCGGATCTCGTCGCCGATCTCCTGCACGCCGTATTCGTTATAGGGCGGCTGGATGGCGTTATAGGCCTGAATCCAGGTGCGGTCGACTGCGGGCGTAGGCGTTTCGGCCTGCCGCTTGGCGGCGGACTCTGCCCAGTCGAGCAGCGTCTCATATGGATGCTCCCACGGGCGGTAGGTCCCGTTGCGGGCAAAATGGTCGGGGTACGGCATGCCGGAAATCACGTCAACAACATTGCTGATCGCGGGCCAATACTGGCCGTAGGCCGTGACATAGTTGCGCTCGTCTCACCAAAGACATCCGCGCCGACGTAGACACCGTATTCGTGCAGAATATCCGTGGCATACATCAAAAAGCGCTGGATGGCCTGCGCCTTTGTCTCGCCGTACTCGTTGCGGAAGTCGATATCGCCCGAGGCTTCGTATTGGTCCGTATTGTCCGGGAAGCGGACATAGTCGAACTGGATCTCGTTAAAACCCATGGTCTGCACTGCGTCGATAGCCAGCGCGACCTTATACTCCCAGACGTAGCGGCAGAAGGCACTCGGCCAGTAGCTGGCTGCGACATACAGCGACTCGCCGGAGCCGTCGGCGATGGCGTACTCGGGATGATCCTGGCAGAAGAAGGAGTCGTTGAAGGTTGTCAGACGGCCGATCACGTAGAAGCCCGCGTCCTTGATCTTCTGAATGACTGCCTGATAATCTGCGACGGAGTTTTGCGCGTACTGATACGCCGTGGGGGAATACTCCTCGTATACCGGCGAATTGTAGCCGATGGACGTGCCGTCCATGATGTTGACAACGAAGGCGTTGATCTTCGTGGCCTTCGCATATTCAATGTACTTGTCGATGTCCTTTAAAATCGCGGGGTCGCAGGTGAGGTAGATCGCGTAGCAGGGGTTCGGCATTTTGTTATCCGCAAAACTGGCCTTCGTGCGCGGGAAATATCAAGGCTTTCCGCGTCGCCGCCGCCCCATTTGTCGCCGCGTCCGGCGTGGATGGCGTAGACGCCGAAGCGGTCATAGACGTCGTTGGCCTCCTCCTGCACCGTCGAGACGTACTGGCCGCTGATGTAGCCCGTCTGACCCTGATAGGCTACCTGATATAAATCAACGATGCCGTCCGTCGTACCCTCGTAGCTCAGAACCTGCAGCTCCGTTCCCTTTTCGACCAGCGTGCCGAGCTCGAGCGTGTTTTTGTCCAGACGGAGGTTCTGCGGCGTGCGGACATAGACGACCTTCTCTGCGATCACGGCGGAGGGGTCCTGTGTCAGGTTTTCCTCGGAGACATAGCCGCAGTCCAGCGTGGAGAAATAGGTCAGATAGTACCGGACGCCGTCGCGCTCGACAGAGCGGTCGGTCGAATACGTGATCTGCATCCCGCGCGCGACCGTTCCGGCCTCGGAAAGCTCCTCGGTATAATACGGGACCTGCGTCGTGATGGCGCAGATAAAGCCCGACTCATAGCGCGGCGTCTCGTCCTGCGTCGTCTCCGGCGCAGGCGCTTCCTTGGGCGCGGCCCCGGCGATCACGCAGACGAACAGGATCAGCGCGATCATAATCAGGACCGTGATCATCACGCCCCAGGTGTGCTCGCGCAAAAACCGCTTCAGCTGCGCCAGCCTCTTTGCGCGCAGCTTCTGCTTTGCCGTGGCGGGCATTCGCTTTGTTCTGCGTAGTTTCATATACACTCCCAAGCGTCCGCGCAGCGGCGGGCGCTGTTTATCAAGATAAGGGCATTATACTACATTTTGATCAGGATTTCTACCTTTTTTGGAAGATCGTCCCTGATCCAGCCTGAATTTTCCCGCTTATTTTGCGTTTTTCCTCCACTTTGCGAAAAATCTCTTTTTTCTTCGACACGCATATGATAGGATAAGAGGCAAGATATCCTGTTCAAAGTGAGGCCATATTTATGCTTGGAGTTCTTGTCAACGCGCTTGCCATTCTCGCCGGAGGCTCGGTCGGGCTGCTGGCAAAGAAGGGCATCCCGGAAAAAATCACAAACGCGATCATGACCGCGATCGCGCTCTGCGTGATCTATATCGGCGTCAGCGGGATGCTGAAGGGCGAAAATACGCTCGTGCTGATCGTGTCAATGGTGCTCGGCACCGCCGTGGGGACGCTTCTGGATCTCGACGGGCGCATTGAGCGCCTCGGCGGCAGGATCGAGCGCCGCTTCCAGCGCGGCGGGAAGCGGACCCCCATCGCCGAGGGCTTTGTGACGGCGTCGCTCCTGTTCTGCGTGGGCGCGATGGCGATCCTCGGCAGCTTCAACGCCGGTCTGAAGCAGGACTATGAGCTGCTGTTCACAAAATCCCTGCTCGACGGCATTTCGTCTTGTATGCTGTCCGTCTCGCTGGGGCTGGGCGTGCTGTTTTCCTCCGTGCCCGTGTTCGTGTATCAGGGGTTGCTTGCCCTTCTGGCACACGTGATCGCGCCGCTGCTGTCCGACGCGGCCATCGCGGAGATCACGTGCTGCGGCTCGGTGATGATCCTTGCCATCGGCCTTAATATGCTGCACCTCACGAAGATCAAGACCGCCGACCTCCTGCCCGCCGTGCTGTTCGCGCCGGTACTCACATGGGCGTTCTCCTTCCTGCCGCTGTGACTCCGCAGCGGTCTGGTTCAGAAGCAACTGGCAGCAAAAACCGCACGTACCCAAGCCGGACGCTCCTGGCTGCTGCTTCTCTTAAATGAGCTCCCGGCCATACCGGCGGTTCCCACGGTTTCCCTTGCAAACACTGGATTTTGTGGTATGATAAGAAAAAATAACATTGATGAGGTTTTTCTATGATCACCATTTCCAACCTTGCCATGCAGTTTGGCGGCTCTGTGCTGTTCAAGCAGGTCGATCTGCAGTTTACGCCCGGCAGCTGCTACGGCATCATCGGCGCCAACGGCGCGGGCAAATCGACGTTTTTGAAGCTCCTGTCCGGCGAACTGGAGCCGACGTCCGGCGAAATTTTCATCAAGCCCGGCGCGCGGATGTCCGTTCTGAAGCAGGATCAGAACCAGTACGACGCGTATACCATTCTCGACACCGTCATCATGGGAAACCAGCACCTGTACGACGTGATGAAGGAGAAGGACGCGCTTTATGAAAAGCCGGATTTCTCCGAGGAGGACGGGATGCGTGCGAGCGAGCTTGAGGCGGAGTTTGCCGACATGGACGGCTGGGAGGCCGAGTCCGACGCGTCAAAGCTTTGCAGGGCCTCGGCATCCCGGTGGAGCTGCACGATGATCTCATGGCCAACACCGACCCGCGTCTGAAGGTCAAGGTGCTGCTTGCGCAGGCGCTGTTCGGCAAGCCCGATATCGTCATGCTCGACGAGCCGACGAACAACCTTGATATCGAGGCCATCAACTGGCTCGAGGATTTTATTCTGGATTACGAGGACACCGGCCTTGTCATCGTCGTCAGCCACGACCGTCATTTCCTCAATACCGTCTGCACGCACATCGTCGATATCGACTACGGCAAGATCAAGATGTATGTCGGCAACTATGACTTCTGGTACGAATCCTCCCAGCTCATCCAGCAGCTCATCCGCAACAAGAATAAGCGTGCCGAGGAAAAAATCGCAGAGCTGCAGACCTTCATCGCCCGCTTCGCGGCCAACAAGGCCAAGAGCAAGCAGGCGACCTCCCGCCGCAGGCTGCTCGACAAGATGACCGTCGAGGAAATGCCCGCGTCCTCGCGCCGGTACCCGTTCGTGGGCTTTGAGCGCGAACGCGAGGTCGGCAAGGACATCCTGTTCGTGACGGATGTGTCCAAGACCATCGACGGCGTGAAGCTTCTGGATAAGGTCTCGTTCATTGTCAATAAGAATGATAAGATCGCCTTTGTCGGCGAAAACGAGCTGGCGCAGACGACGCTCTTTAAAATTCTCATGGGCGAGCTGGAGCCGGACGAGGGCAGCGTCAAATGGGGCCAGACCGTCACGACCAGCTATCTGCCGAAGGACAACACCGCCTATTTTGAGGGCTGCTCCGACTCGCTTGTCGACTGGATCCGGCAGTATTCGGCGAAAAAGGACGACGTGTACCTGCGCGGCTTCCTGGGCCGGATGCTGTTTTCCGGCGAAGAGGTCTTCAAGCCCGTGAATGTGCTGTCCGGCGGCGAAAAGGTCCGGTGTATGCTCTCGCGCATGATGCTCTCGGGCGCGAACGTGCTGCTGCTTGACCAGCCGACGAACCATCTGGACATGGAGGCCATTCAGGCCGTCAACAAGGGCCTGTGCGCCTTCCCCGGCAACATTCTCCTTGCCTCGCACGACCATGAGCTTTTGCAGACCACCTGCAACCGCGTCATCGAGTTCCAGCCCGACGGCACCATCATCGACCGCCTCTGCTCCTACGACGACTATGTCGCGTGGAAGCTGGCGAAGGAAGCATTAAAAGAGGTTTTTATGGACATTCCGTATCAGGAGATCAACAGCAAAACCATCGACCGCTGGGTCGAGGAAGGCTGGGAATGGGGGAAGCCTGTTTCCCACGAGGAATATGAAAAGGCAAAGGCCGGTACGTGGGACGTCAAGCTGACTCCGGTCAAATTCGTCCCGCACAGCTGGCTCGGCGAGCTGAAAGGCAAGCGCGTGCTGGGGCTGGCCTCCGGCGGCGGGCAGCAGATGCCCATTTTCGCCGCGCTGGGGGCGCAGTGCACGGTACTGGACTATTCGCAGCGGCAGCTGGATTCCGAGAAACTGGTCGCGGAGCGGGAGGGCTATGACATTACCATCGTCCGCGCCGACATGACCAGGCGCCTGCCGTTTGACGAAAACAGCTTCGATCTGATCTTCCATCCCGTCTCCAACTGCTACGTCTACGCAGTGCTGCCCATCTGGCGCGAATGCGCACGGGTCTTAAAGCCCGGCGGACGGCTGCTGGCCGGGCTTGACAACGGCCTGAACTTCGCCTTCGACGAGGACGAAACGCGGATCATCAACACGCTCCCGTTCAACCCGCTCGAGGATGAGGAGCAGATGCGGCAGCTGGAAAAGGACAAAAGCGGCGTGCAGTTTTCCCACACCGCGCACGAGCAGCTCACGGGCCAGCTCAAGGCGGGATTGCAGCTGCTGGACCTCTACGAGGACACCAACGGCTACGGCAATCTGCACGCGCACAACATCCCCACCTACTGGGCGACGCTTGCAAGAAAGGCATAAGGCAGCACCGCACAATTGCGTCGGCGCGCTTCGGCGCAGCTTTTCCGCCAATTTCGCGGTTTGAAGCGTTTGAAATACATACAGTATTCCCGCGCTTTTCAGACCTTGACTTGACGAAAAACTCTCACCGGATCAGCTTGCCGAATGGTGCGGTGCTGCCATAACATCATACAGGGGGAGGACGGCTTCGTCCTCCCTCCCTTGGTCATGTGCAGCTATGGCGGCTGAAAAAGCCTATACGGAGCGCCTCAGCATCTGCTGCGCGCAGGCAAGCATCCAGAATACGCTGCCCGCGTAGATCAGAAGTTCCGGCAGCTGCGCGCCCGCAAGGCTGATTGCGCCGAACAGAACGCCCAGCAGCGAATAAAACGCCAGCCGGCGCCGTGCGCCCCGCTCAAAGCTGAACGCGCCCGCGTGATAGCTTGCCAGCATGAACGCGATCATGGCGAACAGCGAGAAGCAGTAGTCCAGAATCGCGGGATTGATCTCCCAGTGGCGGAAATCGCGGAAGAGCTTCGCAACATAGAACAGCACAACGAAGACGGAAAACGCCGCCGACGGCTTTTTTTCCTTCCACCGCAGCACGGCCCCCGCGCCGAGCGAAAGTCCGGCCAGCAGGCCGAGCAGGCTCACGAGCATCTGCGCAATAGAGCCCCGGAAGCTGAGCACGCAGCCCGCGATCAGCCCCAGCGCACCGAGCAGCGAAAACGTCAGATCCTGCCCGCTGGGCCGGTAGACGGCTTCATAGGCGGACTTCTTTTCCAGACTGACCGCAGCGAGCGCAAAGACGAAGACCATCAGGATGCTGAACGCGATCAGCGGGACGCTGCTGCCGCCGGACAGCTGCGTCATGCGAAAAAAGTAACCGGCGATGGCGGAAAGGATCGCGGCGTAGACGACGCCGATCATGCCGGATTTCTGCTTCATATCTCAAATACCCCCAAGCGAGCTTCATTTCATATAGTATAGCACACACGCGGGGGAAATGACACCCCGCAGACAGGAATTTGCGTTTTTTTCGCGCACAGTGCGCTTTTGCGCAGATCAGGGCGAAAAAAGAAGGAAAAAAACAAGAAATTCCGGGACAAATACAGAAATACTCCTTGCAATTTCCGCCCGCGGATGCTATAATAAGGCCATCTTGATAGTATTTTACTTGAGAGTGGGGAATTGCTCCCCACTCTTTCTTGCTGGTAAGGGGGATTTTTCATGAAGGTAACGGAGCAGGTGGCGCAGTTTGCAGAACCTGTCGTGCAGGCGCACGGCTGTACGCTCTGGGATGTGGAATATGTCCGCGAGGGCGGAGAATGGTTCCTGCGCCTGTACATCGACAAGGACGGCGGCGTGGATATCTCCGACTGCGAGGCCATTTCCCGCGCGCTCGATCCGATCCTCGATGAAAAGGACCCCGTGCCGGACAGCTACAATTTTGAGGTCTGCTCGGCAGGACTCGAACGGCAGCTGAAGCGCCCGTCCGATTTTGCACAGTTTATGGGCAGCTCCGTCTCGGTGAAGCTCTTCAAGCCCATAGGCGGCGCGAAGGAATTCATCGGGAAGCTCGCGGGCTATGCGGACGGCGCCGTGACCATCGACACCGCAGGAACCACATATACATTCCAGAAAAACGAGGTCGCGCAGGTGCGGCTTCACGTCGAGTTTTAAAGGGAGGAATTTAGAAAACTATGAATGCCGAAATTTTTGCAGCGCTTGCGCAGCTTGAAAAAGAACGCGGGATTCCGCAGAGCTACATGGTCGAGAAGATCACGCAGGCTCTCGTCGCTGCATACAAAAAGGACAAGGACGGCTACACCGACAACGTCTTCGTCGAGGTCAAGGACGACGATATGCACATGTACGTGCAGAAGGAAGTCGTCGACGACGTCATCACCCCCGCCACGGAAATTACGCTCGACGCGGCCCGCAGAATCAGCAAGACCGCGCAGCTGGGCGACCTTGTAAACGTCGACGTGCAGACAAAGGACTTCGGCCGTATCGCCGCGCAGACGGCCAAGCAGGTCATCATCCAGGGCATCCGCGAAGCAGAGCGCGGCATGGTCTTCGACACCTTCTCGTCCAAGGAGCATGAGATCCTCACCGGCACGGTGCTGCGCATCGAGCCTGCGACCAACGACATGACCATCCGCATCGGCGGCGGCAACGACAAGACCGACGCCATGCTCTCCGCATCCGAGCAGGTCCGCACGGAGTATTACCACGAGGGCGACCTCATCCGCGTCTATGTCGTGGAGGTCCGCCGCTCGACAAAAGGCCCGCAGGTCATCGTCTCCCGGACGCACCCCGGCCTTGTCAAGCGCCTGTTTGAGCTTGAGGTTCCGGAGATCGCCTCCGGCCTCGTCGAGATCAAGTCCATCGCCCGCGAGGCAGGCTCCCGCACGAAGCTGGCCGTCTACGCCTCGCAGGACGGCATCGATCCGGTCGGCGCCTGCGTCGGCACGCGCGGCGCAAGAGTCGGCGCGGTCGTGAACGAGCTGCACGGCGAAAAGATGGACATCATCGTCTGGTCGGAGGACCCGGCGAAGTTCGTCGCCGCGGCGCTTTCCCCGGCGGATGTCAAATCCGTGACGCTTCTGCCCGGCAGCGCGAAGGCCTGCCGTGTGATCGTCCCGGACGATCAGCTGTCGCTCGCCATCGGCAAGGAGGGCCAGAACGCCCGTCTCGCCGCCCGCCTGACCGGCTACAAGATCGACATCAAGCCCGCCTCGCAGGAGCAGGAGCTCGAAGCGATCGACGCGCAGCCGGACGAAGCGCCGGAAGATGCCGAGCCGCAGGCGTAAGCCTGCTTCTGAAGGGAGGCGCGCATATGCAGAAAAAAATTCCCATGCGCCAATGCGTTGGCTGCCGGGAAATGAAGGCGAAAAAAGAACTGGTCCGCGTGGTCAGAAGCCCGGAGGGGGAAATTTCCCTCGATTTCCGGGGCAAGGCTCCCGGCCGCGGCGCATATGTCTGCCCGCAGGCCGAATGCCTCAGGCGGGCGATCAAGTCCAGGGCGCTCGAGCGGGGGCTTGACTGCCAGATCCCGCAGGAGATCTACGATCAGCTCCTTTTGAGAATGGAGGCGGGCGATCATGACTGACCAGCAGCAAAAGGCGCTGCGCCTGCTGGGCCTTGCCCGCCGCGCACGGCTTCTGGAGATCGGCGAGGAGCCGGTCGGCATCGTCTGCCGCAGCGGCAAGGCGAAGCTTCTATTGGTAGCAAAGGACGCCGGCGACCATACCTTCCGCCGGGCACGCTCCTTTGTTTCGGGCAGCAAATGCCCGTATATCTGCGCGCCGTACACCAAAGACGAGCTGGGGAACGGACTGGGCTGCAATGCCTGCGCGCTGTGCGCGTTTACCGATCCCGCGTTTGCAAAATCGTTTCTTGAGGCACTGGGCGATCCGGGACATGATGAGATCCTGACCCAGCTGACCGTGCAGACGCAGCGCGTCCTGAAGCGCCGGCAGGAGGCGCAGGCGCACAGAAAGAATGTCAAAACAGGGAAGAAATAACTGGAGGTGGCTGTATTGAGTATTGAAGTGAAACAGAAGATCAAGGATGTCGCGGACGATTTTGCGATGCCGGCCAAGAAGCTGATCGAGATCGTCGGGAGTTCTATGAAAAGCCGAAAAGCAGCTCCCAGAATTTGACGGAAGACCAGCTGAACGTGATTTTTGACTATATCACGCAGCAGAACCAGATCGATTCGATCGAGCAGGTCTTTGCCGCAGCTGCGCAGAAGAAGGAAGCGCCCGCTCCCGCGCCCGCACAGCAGGCAAAGCCCGCCGCACCCGCGCAGACCGCGCAGGCCGGGAACCAGCCGCGTCCGCAGGGCGGTCAGAGCCAGCCGCGCCCGCAGCAGCAGGGGAATGCGCCGCGTCCGCAGCAGAACGGCCAGCGCCCGGCGCAGCCGCAGGGCGGCCAGAACCAGCCGCGCCCGCAGCAGACTGCTGCCCAGCCTGCCGCCAAGCAGCCGCAGCCCGAGCGCAAGCGCGAGCGCCGCGTCATCGACACCAGCGCCGTCACGGTCAATGCCGACCGCTATGACGACCGCGTCGATTCGCTCGTCTCCGACCGCGTGCAGAATTATTCCAGCGGCAAGCAGAAGATCGGCAGCAAGAACAAAAAGCAGCAGCAGGCCAAGCGCTTCGGCACAAAGTCCCGCTCCGAGGAGCAGGAGAAAATGCGCCGCCTCCAGCTTGAAATTGCCAAGAAGGCGCAGCTGGTCGTCAAGATCCCCGACGAGATCACCGTCGGCGAGCTGGCCTCCCGCATGAAAAAGACGGTGGCCGAGGTCATCAAGTGCCTGCTGAAAAACGGCGTCATGGCCACGGTCAACCAGACCATCGATTTGACACGGCGGAGTTCGTCGCCACCGAGCTTGGCTGCAAGGTCGAGCACGAGGTCATCGTCACCATCGAAGAGCGTCTGTTCGACGACCATCAGGACACCGCAGACGAGCTTGTCACCCGTCCGCCGGTCGTGGTCGTCATGGGCCACGTCGACCACGGCAAGACGAGCCTGCTCGACTATATCCGCCACGCGAAGGTCGCGGCCGGAGAGGCTGGCGGCATCACGCAGCACATCGGCGCGTATACCGTTGAAATCAATGGCCAGCCTATCACCTTCCTCGACACTCCGGGCCATGCGGCCTTTACCGAGATGCGCGCGCGCGGCGCCATGTGCACCGATATCGCCATTCTCGTTGTCGCCGCTGACGACGGCATCATGCCGCAGACCATCGAGGCCATCAACCACGCCAAGGCCGCTCAGATCCCCATCATCGTGGCCGTCAACAAGATGGATAAGCACGGTGCAAACCCCGACCGCATCCTGACCCAGCTGACCGAGCACGGTCTGACCCCGGCAGAATGGGGCGGCGAGACGGAGGTCTGCAAGATCTCTGCCAAGACGGGCGCAGGCATCGACGAACTGCTTGAGACGGTCATTCTGACCGCTGAGATGGAAGAACTCAAGGCCAACCCGAACCGTGCGGGCAAGGGCTGCGTTCTTGAAGCGCGTCTGGACAAGAACCGCGGCCCGATCGCAACGCTGCTTGTCCAGAACGGCACGCTGCGTCAGTCCGACCTTATCATTGCGGGCACGGCTGTGGGCCGCGTGCGTGTCATGACGAACGACAAGGGCGCGCAGGTCAAGGAGGCAGGCCCGTCCGTTCCGGTCGAGATCACCGGCCTTGCTGAGGTCCCGTCTCCCGGCGACGAGTTCAGCGTCGTCTCCGACGAGCGCATGGCACGTCAGCTTGTCGAGCAGCGCAAGCAGAAGATCAAGGACGACGCCAACAAGCTCAACCAGAAGGTCACGCTCGAAAGCCTCTTCTCCAAGCTGCAGGAGGGCGAAATGAAGGAGCTGAACCTCATTGTCAAGGCAGACGTGCAGGGTTCTGCCGAGGCGGTAAAGGCCTCGCTCGAAAAGCTGTCGAACGACGAGGTGCGCGTGCGCGTCATCCACGCGGGCGTCGGCGCGATCAACGAGTCCGATATTCTGCTGGCCTCCACGTCCAACGCCATCGTCATCGGCTTCAACGTCCGCCCGAACGAGCTGGCACAGGCCGCCGCGAAGCGTGACAAGGTCGATATGCGGATGTACCGCGTCATTTATGATGCCATCAACGAGATCACCGACGCCATGAAGGGTATGCTTGCGCCCAAGTTCCGCGAGGCCATCATCGGCCACGCCGAGGTCCGTCAGACCTATAAGGTCTCCGCCATCGGCACCATCGCGGGCTGCTACGTCAAGGACGGCAAGATCACGCGCGACGCGTCTGTCCGCGTTCTGCGCGACAATATCGTCATCCATGAAGGAAAGCTTGGCTCCCTGCAGCGCTTCAAGGACGCGGTCAAGGAGGTCGCGGCCGGTTACGAATGCGGTATGTCGATCGAGAAGTTCAACGACATTAAGGAAGGCGACATTTTTGAATGCTTCGTTATGGAGCAGATCAAGGAGTAAGGACGGTATGGTCAGCGCCGGAAAATCGGCGCTGGCCAACCTGATTGTTTACAAGGAGGTACTATGGCTTCCAACCGAATTGGCCGGATCAACGAGGAGATCCAGCGGGAGCTGGCGGAGCTGATCCGCTCGCTGAAGGACCCGCGGGTGCAGACCATGATCTCCATCACGCGCGTGGACACCACGCCCGATCTGCGCTACAGTAAAATTTATGTGAGCGTGCTGGAAGAGGCCCGGTCGCAGGACGCGCTGCGCGGCCTGAAGTCCGCGGGCGGCTGGCTGCGGCGCGAACTTGGCAGCCGGTCTGCAGCTGCGCTATACGCCGGAGCTTGTCTTCACGCTCGACGATTCGCTCAAATACGGCGCGCATATGTTCGATCTTCTCGAGAAGCTCGAACGGCAGGAGGCTGCGCGGGAGGCGGAGAAGGCCAATGACGAGGGCTGAATTCTGCGCGTTTGCGCGCGCACATGACAACTTTGTCATTCTGACCCACCGCCGCCCGGACGGCGACACCATCGGCAGCGCAGGCGCGCTGTGCCTCGGCCTGCGGCAGCTGGGCAAGACGGCGTTTGTCCTGACGAACGAGCAGTTCACGCCCCGCTTCGATCCGTTTCTGGACGGGCTTGCGAGGCGCTGCCCGCAGGCGCGACCGTCATTTCGGCGGATATCGCGTCCGAGGGCCTTTTGTCCTTCGACGCGGTGCGTATGGGCCTCACGCCCGTCTGCGCGGTCGACCATCACGGCAGCAATTCCCTTGCCTGCCCGAAGCTCGTCGAGGCGGACAAGGCCGCCTGCGGCGAGATCATCCACGCGATCCTGCTGGAGCTTGGCGTGACCGTTACAAAACGGATCGCGGAGTGCCTGTATGTGGCGATCTCGACGGACACGGGCTGCTTCAAATTTTCCAACACTACGTCCAATACCCACCGCACGGCCGCTGCGCTGATCGAGGCGGGCGCGGACGTGTATCCCATCAACAAGCTCTTTTTCGATACCAAGAGCTTTTCCCGCCTCCGGATGGAGGCAAAGCTGACGGAGACGATGGAGTTTTACGCAGACGGAACGGTCGGCGTGTGCGTCATGCCCAAGCGTCTGCTTGCGGAATTCTCCGCCACGGAGGACGATCTGGACTCGATCTCCGGCTTTGCCCGCAGCATTGAGGGCGTGCGGATCGGCGTCATGATCCGCGAGGTCGAGGACGGCCTCGGCAAGATCAGCCTGCGCACCGAAGCGCCGTATGACGCGGCGCAGATCTGCGGTCTGCTCGGCGGCGGCGGCCATGCCGCTGCGGCGGGAGCCAGCGTCCCCGGCGGCGTCGAGGGCGCGAAAGCAGCCATTTTGCAGGCGCTGCGCGACAGCGGCGTGAAGCTTTGAGGAGAACCTATGGCAAACGGAATCCTTGTGATCGACAAGAGCGCCGGTTGGACGAGTCAGGATGTGGCGGCCAAGCTGCGCGGCGTATTTCATGAACGCCGCGTCGGCCACGGCGGCACGCTCGACCCGATGGCAACCGGCGTTCTGCCCATTTTTATCGGCCGCGCGACAAGGGCGGCGGAATTTCTGGAATCAGCGGAAAAGGAATACATCGCGGGCCTGCGCCTCGGCACTGTGACCGACACGCAGGACACGAGCGGGACTGTCCTCGAAACGCATCTTGTGACCGTCACGCGGGCGGATGTGCAGGCCGCGCTCCAGCGCTTCCTCGGCCCCATCGAGCAGATCCCGCCCATGTATTCCGCCATTAAAATCGGCGGCCAGAAGCTCTATGAGCTGGCCCGCAGGGGCAAAGAGGTCGAGCGGAAGCCCCGCAGCATCACCATCCACGAGCTGGAGCTGCTGGAAGGGGAGGGGACGGAGTATGTTCTTCGCGTCCGCTGCTCCAAGGGGACGTATGTGCGCACGCTCTGCCACGATCTGGGCCGCGCGCTCGGCTGCGGCGGCTGTATGTCGTCCCTGCGCCGGACACGGGCCGGAAGCTTTACGCTTTCGCAGGCCGTCACGATGCAGCAGGTGCTGGATTTTGCGGCAGAACACGATCCGCAGGAACTTCTCATGCCCGTCGACGCGGTTTTTTCGGTACATCCGCCGCTCATCGTCACACTGGGACAGGCTGCAAAGCTCAAAAACGGCGCACAGGTCAGGGACTGGCAGTTCCGGTCCGGAACCTATCGCGTCTACGCCGAGGACGGCGAGTTTCTGCTGCTTGGCCGCGTGGAAAACGGGCTGCTTACCACCATCAAGAGCTTTTTCGAGGTGAACACACTTGCAACATGACCGCGTTCTGGCGCTCGGCTTTTTCGACGGCATCCACCTGGGCCATGCCGCGCTTCTGAATGAAACGCGCGAGCGTGCGCGGGAGCTTAGCCTTACCCCGGCGGCCATGAGCTTTGACACGCATCCGGATACGCTCGTGTTTGGAACGGCCGTGCCGCTTCTCAATACCATGGCCGAGCGTGAGCTTCTCATGCGCAGGCTCTGCGGCATTGAAGAGGTCTTTTCGCGCACTTTGACGAGGCGATGATGCATATGCCGTGGGAGGTCTTCATCGAGGACTATCTCGTCCGGCAGCTGCGCGCCCGCCATGTGGTCTGCGGGCACGATTTCCATTTCGGCGACCGGGGACAGGGGAATCCCGACCGGCTGCGCGAAAAATGCCGCGCGCTCGGCGTCGGCTGCGACGTGATCCCGGAAATTCAGCTGGACGGGCAGTGCGTCAGCTCAACGGCCATCCGCGCGCTTCTGCGTTCCGGCGATTGCAAGGCTGCCGCGCGTCTGCTCGGCCACGGCCAGCTTGTGACCGGCACCGTGCAGAAGGGCGCGGGCAGGGGAGCCGGGCTTGGCTTCCCAACGGCGAATCTGCCGTTTTCCCCGGACGTGCTCGTCCCCGCCTTCGGCGTCTACCGCGCGGAGGCGGAGCTTGACGGCAGGCGCTATCCCGCCTGCGTCAACATCGGCGTCCATCCGACGCTCGGCGCACTGCCTGCGCCGGTGCTGGAGGCCAATCTGATCGGCTTCTCCGGCAATCTATATGGAAAGGAGCTTGCAATCTGGCTGGAGGAGCATCTGCGCGGCGAAATGCGCTTTGAGAGCATCGAAGCGCTCCGCGCCCGCGTGCTGTACGACCGGCAGCTGGTCGCAGACTTTTATCAGATATGAACTTTGAACGCATCGGCGCTTCCCATCCGCTGTTTGAAGCGTCGTTTACCCTTTACGAAGCCAGCTTCCCGCCCAACGAGCGGCGCACGCGGGAAGACCACCTGCGCGCCTTGCAGGACGCGGACTTTTTCCCGCTTGGCGCAGTCGAGGACGGAAAGCTGCTGGCGGATGTGTTTTTGTGGGAGACAGAGGACTTCTGCTATCTTGAGCATTTTGCTGTTCAGCCGTCTCTGCGCGGCCACGGGACTGGCAGCACGATTCTCCGGCAGCTTTTGCAGCGGGAAAAGCCCCTGATTCTGGAGATCGAACCGCCGGAGGACGAGATTACCTGCCGCCGCAAGCATTTTTACGAGCGAAACGGCCTGTGTGCGCAGCCGTATGGCCATGTGCAGCTTCCGTTTCAGGGCGGCGGTCCCATTGTTCCGCTTGTCATCATGTCAAACCGGAATCTAAGCGCGCAGCAGTGCCGCGCATTCCAGCGATATCTGCTGAACCGTGTCGTCCGGTACACGCAGTACCGGAAAACGCTTGACATGGCTGATATAATTGACATATAATACACATCGTATGATTGCCGGAGGGAGGTGCGTTCCATGGCGGAGGGCGTGAAGATCGCCGCGCGGAACCAGAAAGCGTTCCATGAATATTTCATCGATGAAAAATTCGAGGCCGGCATCGAACTCACCGGAACCGAGGTCAAATCCATCCGCCTCGGCACGCTCAGCCTGAAGGAAGCTGGTGCCAGATCAAGGACGGGCAGCTTTTCATCCGGCAGATGCACATCGCGCCCTACGAGCAGGGCAATATCTTCAACAAGGATCCGCTTCGCCCGCGCAGGCTGCTCATGCACAAGCGTGAGATCATGCGGCTGTACGGCAAGGTGAAGCAGGACGGATATGCGCTGATCCCGCTGAGCGTTTATTTCCGCGGCAGTCTCGTCAAGGTCGAGGTTGCGCTTGCAAGGGGCAAAAAGCTCTACGACAAGCGTGACGACGCTGCAAAGAAGGACGCCAAGCGCCAGATCGACCGCGCAATGAAAGGACGGTAATCCCATGGAAAATCCCATTATGACCCTCACAATGGCAGACGGCGGCAAGATCGTCTGCGAGCTCTACCCCGACAAAGCGCCGCAGAGCGTCCGCAACATGATCTCCCTTGCCAACAAGGGCTTTTACGACGGCCTGATCTTCCACCGCGTTATTTCCGGCTTCATGATCCAGGGCGGCTGCCCCAAGGGCACCGGCACCGGCGGCCCCGGCTACTGCATCAAGGGCGAGTTCAAGCTCAACGGCGTGAAGAACAATCTCAGCCACAAGCGCGGCGTTCTGTCCATGGCCCGCGCGCAGGCAGCCAACTCCGCGGGCAGCCAGTTCTTCATCATGCACGAGGACGGCGAATTTCTGGACGGCCAGTATGCCGCGTTCGGCAAGGTGCTCGAGGGCATGGATGTCGTCGACAAGATCGCCGCTGTGAAGACCGACGGGAACGACCGCCCGCTCACCGAGCAGAAGATCGCCTCTATCCGCGTCGACACCAGGGGCGAGGAATACCCCGAGCCCGACAAACTCCGCGACCCCTACGGACGCGGATGACCGCAGCCGTCATTACCGGCGCGTCCGCCGGACTCGGCGCGGAGTTCACGCGTCAGCTTGTGCGGGAATTCCCGGAGATCGAGGAATTCTGGCTCATCGCCCGCCGCGTGGGCAAGCTCGAAGAGCTGGCCCAGCAGTTCCCGGAAAAGAAGTTCGTCTGCATGGGCCTGAACCTGCTCGACCCCAAAAGCTTCCGCTATCTCGGCGAAAAGCTGGCCGAGCAGAAGGCCGATGTGCGCGTGCTCGTCAATAACGCGGGCTGCGGTACGACGGGCAATATCGGCTCAAGCGCGTCGCCGGCAGACGTCATGCGCGTGGTCGACCTCAATGTCCGCGCGCTGACCATGGTCACGCAGACTGTCGTGCCGTTTATGACGCGCGGCGCGAAGATCATCAACGTCTCGTCCATCGCGGCCTTCTGCCCCACGCCCCGCATGACGGTCTACAGCGCCTCCAAGGCGTATGTCTCCGCCTTTACCGGCGGCATCGCCGACGAGCTGCGCCCCAAGGGCATTTCCGTTACGGCTGTCTGCCCCGGCCCGATGAAGACTGAATTCTTCGACGCTGCGGGCGACCATGACCTGTTCGGCAATATCCCGTGGTGTGACCCGGTAAAGGTCGTCGCCGGGACGATCCGGGCAGCAAAAAAGGGCCGGACGTTCTACACGCCGACGGCATTTAATAAATTCTATCGCTTCGTGGCAAAACTCCTGCCCATGAAGTGGATGATAAAAGCAACGAGAGTCTAATTTAGAGTTTTCCAGCGATCCGCAGCGGTTTTCCGCTGCCATATGGGGCTGCACTGGTTTCGACGGGGGCAGTGAGGCTGGATAAGCGGGCGGAGGCGCCTGGCCTCCATAAAACGGGCAATTTTTCTAAATTAACTGACAACACTTACGTTGCTCAGGCTGCCTAATTAGGCAGCCCGTCCTCCCCGGAAGGGCCACGAGCCGGGCTTGGGCGTGATCTAGTGGCGTCCGTGAACGCAGTAAGCTTTGCCTGCGTCATGCATCATGAAGCTACCAAGGCGCGGAGAGTGTCTGCTCCCGCCGCGCCGAGGGAATGTAAATAACAGACTGCGCCCGGAGAAAGTCCAGTCAAGTTGCTTTCGGACAGGGGTTCGATTCCCCTCAGCTCCACCAAAACAATATAATCCGAACCCTTTTGCCGATTGGTCATGGGTTCGGATTTGTTGTTTCTGCTGAGGAAATTGAAGACTGGTAGCTTTGTCTCGATTCTTGACACAATGCTTGCTGAACAGCCGTCTGCTCAAGGTGTTCTTAGGGTGTATCTGAAAACTCCCAACGCACCCGGACAGCGGGCCTTTTTGCGGTGCGCCGCGTCATTTTTCCTTGAAATACGTCAGTATTCCTGCGAAAAAATGTCTTGCGCAACGCAAAAATCCCTCGCTGCCGGTCACATCATGAGTTTTCAGATACACCCTAGCATAAGACGATATGTGCTGCCCTTACTGACCTCATGGAAACAGAAAAAATCGCCTGGATCCATTGCGCTGCAATGGATCCGGGCGGTTCGTTTCCATGATTCATCCCCTTCTCGGATACCTACGGTCATCGCTCCCGCTTTCGTCATTATGTACTAACTCCACCCATTCCGTTTCGCCAAATCGTCCATCGCGAAGCAGAACCTCTCCCACCGTGTCAATGCTGTCTGCAACGGGTCGCCCTCGCGGATTCGCAGGGTGCGGCGGATTTCCTTGGGGATCACGACGCGGCCGAGGTCGTCGATGCGCCGGACAATGCCTGTTGCTTTCATAAATTGCTCCTCCAATGCCTTTCGTTTTGTGCTGGTTTCAAAGCTATTGTTTGCATACGCAGGAGAAATATGCAGGTAAGAAACACGACCGGTCACGCGAACCGGTCGTGTTTCGTTTATCGAAATTTTGTCGAAATATGGCGGGCGGCGTGGGCTATTTCGCGCCCTTCATCGTCAGGCTGATGCGGCCGCGCTTCTGGTCGACATCCAGAACAGCGACCTTGACGACATCGCCGACTGAGACGACCTCGGACGGGTGCTTGATGAATTTATTGCTGACCTGCGAGATATGCACAAGCCCGTCCTGATGGACGCCGATGTCGACGAACACGCCGAAATCGATGACGTTGCGCACCGTTCCGCTGAGCACCATGCCGGGCTTCAGATCCTTCAGCTCCAGCACATCCGTGCGCAAAATCGGCGCGGGCAGCTCGTCGCGCGGGTCGCGGCCGGGCTTGACAAGCTCTTTTACGATATCCTGCAGCGTCGGCACGCCGACGCCGCATTCTGCCGCAGCCTTTTCCGCACCGTAGGCGTGGAGCTTGTCGGGAAGATTGGCCATTTCCGGCTTTCCGGCATTTTTGAGATCGATGTCCAGCAGCTCCGCCAGCTTCTTCGCTGCGTCGTAGCTCTCTGGATGCACGCCCGTGCGGTCGAGCACCTGCTTGCTTTCCGGCACACGCAAAAAGCCTGCGCACTGCTCAAACGCCTTCGGCCCCAGCTTCGGCACCTTTTTGATCTGTGCACGCGAGGTGAACGCGCCGTTCTCCTCGCGGTAGGCGACAATATTTTTCGCCGTCGTCGCGTTGAGGCCCGCGACCTGCTTTAAAAGCGGCGCGGAGGCTGTGTTCAGATCGACGCCGACGGCGTTGACGCAGGCCTCGACCACGCCGCCCAGCGCGGCGTCCAGCTCCTTTTCCGGCATATCGTGCTGGTACTGCCCGACGCCGATGGCCTTCGGGTCGATCTTTACCAGCTCTGCCAGCGGGTCCTGCAATCTGCGTGCGATGGATACTGCTGAACGCAGGTTCACGTCATACTGCGGGAATTCCTCCGCCGCCAGCTTCGACGCGGAATAGACGGACGCGCCCGCCTCGTTGACGATCATATAGGAAACGCCGCCGCCAAGCTTATGGATCATCTCGACGGCCATGGCCTCCGTTTCGCGCGAGGCCGTGCCGTTGCCGATAGCAAGATGGCGCACGTTATCCTTCTTGATGAGCTGAGAAAGCTTCGCGATCGCGTCCTGCTTCTGTTTTTCGCCGAACGTCGGATAGACGACCGTGGTGTCGAGCACCTTGCCCGTCTCGTCCACGACGGCGACCTTGCAGCCGTGGCTGTAGCCGGGGTCGAGGCCCATCGTGACCGCGCCTTTTACCGGCGGCTGCATGAGAAGCGGGCGCAGGTTGAGGGCGAAATTATGAATGGCCTGCTCGTTTGCCATGTCCGTCAGCGCCGTGCGCAGTTCGCGTTCCATGCTGGGCTCCAGCAGCCGGTCATAGCTGTCGTCGCAGACGGACTTGATAAATTCCATCGCCGGGCTGCCGGGCTTTACGACGCCGCGCCGGATGCATTGCAGCGCCTCGTCGCGGTCAACGGACAGGCTGACCTTCAAGGCCACCCTCGCGTTCGCCGCGGTTGAGTGCCAGAACCTGATGGCTTTGTAAACGGGAAATGGGCTGGGAAAACTCGAAATACTGCCGGTAGACGGCGGTTTTGTCGTCCTCCTCGTCCTTTGCCGCTGCCGAACGCGCCGTGCCGCGCCGGTTCATAAGCGTGCGCAGGCTCTTGCGCACCTCCGCGTCGTCCGAAATGCGCTCGGCAAGAATATCCGACGCGCCCGCCAGCGCGTCTTCAATCGTCTCCACGCCCTTTTCAGGGTCAATGTATGCCTGCGCCAGCACCTCCGGCGCGTCCATTTTCAGCGTCTGCGCGAAAATTGCGTCCGCCAGCGGCTCGAGGCCCTTTCCTTCGCGATGGTCGCGCGGGTGCGGCGCTTGGGCTTGTAGGGCCGGTAGAGGTCCTCGACCTCAGCCAGCGTCGCCGCCTCGTCGATGGCCTTCGCCAGCTCGTCCGTCAGCTTTTCCTGCGCTTCAATAGAAGCCTTGACCTCCTCGCGCCGCTGGGCAAGATTGCGCAGATATTGGAGCCGTGTTTCGAGCGTCCGAAGCGCTGTGTCGTCCATTGCGCCGTGCTGCTCCTTGCGGTAGCGGGCGATGAACGGAATGGTGTTGCCTTCGTCCAGAAGGGCAATGACGTTTTCAATATATTCCTGCTTGCAGTTTAATTCCTGCGCCAGAATTTCCGATATAGACTGCATGGGTTACTCCTTACTGAAAAAATCTTTTTGTATTGTATCACAAATCATGCTACAATCAAACAAAAAACTGTGGGAGGCTCCCGATATGCCGATTCGCGCACTGCTCATGGACATTGACGATACGCTGTTTGACTTTCAGACCAGCTCCCGGAACGCGCTTTCCATCGCGTTCCGCGCCTTCGGCCTGCCGTTCACGCCGGAGATGTGGGAGCGCTACCGCGCGCTCGACGCGGAGCTCTGGCAGCGCTTTGAGCGGGGCGAGATCACAAAGGAGGCACTCTATGTCGAACGCTTCCGCGTCTTTTTTTCGCGGAATACGGTCTGGAGGCCGACCCGGCGGCGTTTAACGCCGCATACTTCCGCGAATTGGGCGATCAGTGCAATTTCATGCCGCACTGCGAACAGGCGCTGCGGCAGCTGCACGCGCAGTACAAAATTTTTATCGTGACAAACGGCAACACGGAGATTCAGACGCGCCGCATCGCCGCCAGCGGCATGGCGCAGTATTTTGACCGCGTGTTCATCTCCGAGCAGATGGGCTGCAAGAAGCCTGACAAGCTGTTTTATGACAAGGTTTTCGCCGAGATCGGCGAGGACTACCGCGCGCAGTCCATCATGATCGGCGACAGCCTCTCAAGCGATATGCAGGGCGGCCGCAATGCCGGGATCCCGACCTGCCTCTATGGGCGGACGGAGCCGATCTCGCCGCTGTGCGACTATGCTGTGGCGGACCTGCTGGAGCTTCCGGCACTGCTTGCGCCGCTGTGACGAACCGGTGCGCGCAATCCGTATAAAATATTCCCATTTCCCAGATTTCCGCTTGCAAAACGCGGCGGAAGCCGGTAAAATAAATAGATATGAAAATTGTGAAATATTTGCGCTGAGCGCGTGCGGCGGAGGGCTTTTCTTATGCCGGCAGATATTCTGACCCGTATTCAAAACGAAATTCACGCCTTTTCCAAAGGCCAGAAAAAGATCGCGTCCTATATCCTGACCAACTATGACAAGGCGGCGTTTATGACGGCCAGCCGTCTCGGCAAGACCGTCGAGGTTTCGGAGTCGACTGTTGTGCGCTTCGCCGTGGAGCTGGGCTACGCGGGCTATCCGGAGATGCAGAAGACGCTGCAGGAGCTTGTCCGGAACAAGCTCACCAGCGTCCAGCGCATCGAGGTCGCCAGCGACCAGTTCGGCAATCAGGACGTCGTGTCCAGCGTTTTGCAGCGCGACGCCAACGCCATCCGCATGACGGCGGAGGCGCTGGACCGCGCGCAGATGACCCGTGCGGTCGGCGCGATTCTGCGTGCGCGGTGTATTTATATTGTAGGCGTGCGCTCGTCCGCGGCGCTGGCCAACTATCTGAATTTCTATTTCCGCAATATTTTTGAAAACGTGCGCCTTGTTTCCTCCACGGCCACCAGCGAAATGTTCGAGCAGCTTCTGCGCGTGGGACACGAAGACGTCGTCATCGGCATCAGCCTGCCGCGCTATTCCAGCCGGACAGTGAAGCTGCTGCAGTACGCACACGACTCCGGCGCGACCGTCGTGACCATCACGGACAAGCCGGAGGCCCCGGCGGGGAAGGTCGCCGACTATGTTCTGTGCGCCAAGAGCAACATGGTCTCGTTTGTCGACTCGCTCGTCGCGCCGATGAGCGTGGTCAACGCGCTGATCGTCTCCGTCGGCTTGCAGCAGGAGGACAGCGTGGCAAAAACCTATGAGGATCTGGAGCGGATTTGGGATGAATATGACGCCTTTGAGCGGGTCGAATAAAATTGTCGTTGTCGGCGGCGGCGCGGCGGGCATGATGGCCGCCGGTATGGCCGCGCAGGCGGGCGCGCAGGTGACGCTGCTGGAGCAGAACGGCCGGCTCGGCAAAAAGCTTCTCATCACCGGCAAGGGCCGCTGCAACGTCACGAACGACTGCCCGTGGCAGGATGTGCTGCAAAGCGTCCCGACGAACCCGCGCTTTCTCTACAGCGCCCTCGCGGGCTTTTCGCCCGCAGACGCAAAGAAATTCTTTGAAGACTACGGCTGTGCGCTCAAGACCGAGCGCGGCAACCGCGGTTTTTCCTGTCTCTGACCGGTCGCAGTCCGTTCTGGATGCGCTCGAACGGTTCCTGCGTGCATACCATGTGCGTATCCTGCCGCGCAAAGCGGCGGAGATCGCCGTTTCCGATGGCCGCGTGACCGGCGTAAAAACGGCGGAGGGTCCCTTGCCCGCAGACTGTGTCGTTCTTGCGACCGGCGGCCTGTCCTACCCCGCGACCGGCTCGACCGGCAGCGGCTACGCCATGGCGCAGGCGATCGGGCATACGATCATAGAGCCGACCGGTTCGCTCGTCCCGCTGGTCGAGAAGGGGCACGACTGCGCGAAAATGCAGGGGCTGGCCCTGAAAAACATTGCGGTCAAACTTGTAAACACGAAGGGAAAGACCGTCTATGAGGACTTTGGGGAATTGCTGTTTACCCATTTCGGCCTCTCCGGTCCTGTGATCCTCTCTGCCAGCGCGCATATGGCGCGCGGGAGGCAGGCTATACGGTCAGGATCGACCTCAAGCCCGCATTGGACGAAAAAACGCTGGACGCGCGCATTCTGCGCGATTTTTCCGCCGCGCAGAACCGCGATTTTGAAAACAGCCTTTCGGCGCTTCTGCCGAGATCCATGATCCCGGTCGTCATTGCCCGCAGCGGCATTGATCCCATGCAGAAGGTCAACTCCATCACGAAGCAGCAGCGAAGAGCACTGCTTGAGACGATCAAATGCTTTTCCGTGCCCATTGCCTGCAAAGCGCCCGTCGAGGACGCCATTGTGACCTCCGGCGGCGTGAAGGTCTCCGAGGTCAACGCGAAGACGATGGAATCGAAGCTGGTGCAGGGACTGTATTTTGCGGGCGAGCTTCTGGACGTCGACGCCTATACGGGCGGCTTCAATCTCCAGATCGCCTGGGCGACGGGCCGTCTCGCGGGGCTGTCTGCCGCCGCGAAGGAATTCCAGAAACCGGAGGACGCGACATGAGCAAATTTGTTTCCATCGCCATCGACGGCCCGGCAGGAGCCGGGAAAAGCACCATGGCCAGAGCCTGCGCGCAGGCGCTGGGCTATCTGTATGTCGACACCGGCGCGATCTACCGCACCGTCGGCTATTATATGCGCCTCATGGGCGTCGGCCCGAAGGATAAGGACGGCATTGCCCGCCTCATCGACGAGGTCAACATCGATATCCGCTATGAGGACGGCGTGCAGCATATGATCCTCAACGGCGCGGACGTGACAGGGGAGATCCGCACGCCCGAAATGTCCATGTACGCCTCCGGCGTGTCCGCGCAGCCGTGCGTGCGCGCGTTTCTGCTCGATATGCAGCGGCAGCTTGCCCGGACGCACAGCGTCGTCATGGATGGCCGCGATATCGGGACGGTCGTGCTGCCGAAGGCCGACGTGAAAATTTTCCTGACCGCCAGCGCCGAGGTGCGCGCGAAGCGCCGCTTTGACGAGCTGCAGCAGAAGGGCGACAAAACGCCCTACGCGCAGATCCTCGCTGAGACGAAGCAGCGCGACAAACAGGATTCCGAGCGCGCCATCGCGCCGTTAAAGCAGGCGGCGGACGCCGTGCTGCTCGATACCTCCGGCGATACGGTCGAGCAGTCGGTCAATGCCATTTTGGATATCGTCAGGAGGAAGCTCGGGTGAACTTCTGGTACCATCTGTGCTGGTGGCTGTGCCGCATCGGGCTGTTTTTCTGGCACCCGGTCTTTCATGTGACGGGCCGGGAGCAGATCCCGGCGGGCAGCTGCATTTTCTGCGCCAACCACTCCGGCATGGCAGACCCCATCTGGATTCTGCTTGCCCTGCCTGAAAAGAAAATGATCCGCATCATGGCCAAGCAGGAGCTGCGGCGCGTGCCGTTTATCGGCTGGGTCATGGAAAAATTCCGCGTGATCTTCGTCAACCGCGGCGCGCATGACATAGCGGCGTTCAGTCAGTGCGTCGACGCGCTGGCGCGTGAACAGGAGAAACTGCTCGTCTTTGTCGAGGGGACGCGCTGCAACCGGGAAAAGCACGTGCGCGCGAAAACGGGAGCCGTGCGCATGGCGGCGCAGGCCGGGGTACCGGTCGTGCCGGTATTCGTCACGCGCAACAAAACGCCGTTCTGTCCGGTCAGCGTCGTGTTCGGCACGCCATACCGCGTCGGCGCGCTCGACCCGAACGACCACGACGCCTGCCAGCAGGCGTCCGACCGACTCCTGAAAACGATCTATGAACTGGGCGGTGACAGCTATGCAGATCAGATTGGCTGAAACGGCGGGCTTCTGCTTCGGCGTGGAGCGCGCCGTCGCCCTTGCCGAGCAGACGGCGCGCAGCTGCAAAAACGCGGTCACGCTTGGCCCCATTATCCACAACCGCCACGTCGTCGCGCGGTTTGAGCTGCTTGGCCTGCGCGAAATTTCAGCGGCAGACGAGGCGCAGCCCGGCCAGACCGTCGTCATCCGCGCGCACGGCATCCCCGTCGGGGAGCAGCGGACGCTGTCGGCCCGCGGCGCGGTGACGGTCGACGCGACCTGCCCGTTCGTAAAGAAGATCCACGTGATCGCGCAGAAGGCGGAGCGGGACGGGCGGAGCCTTCTGATCATCGGCACGCCCACCCACCCGGAGATCATTGCGATCGCAAGCTATTCCTCTGACGCGCACGTCTTCCAGAGCGCCGAAGCGCTCGAAACCTGGCTCACGGAGCGCCCGGAGCGGCGCGATTTGCCGTTTTGTCTGGTTTCACAGACGACAGGGACGCAAAAATTGTGGGAATCATGCCGGGAAATTGCAAAAAAAGTGTGTACAAATTGCGAAATATTTGATACAATATGCAGAGCTACGGAAATGCGGCAGGAAGAAGCAGCTTTTCTTTCAAAGAGTTGTGATGCGATGGTCGTTGTCGGGGACGCAAGAAGCTCCAATACGGGGCGGCTTGCCATGATCTGCAAGGAGAATTGCCCGAAGGTGGTGCTCGTCGATCATGCCGATGAATTAGATATGACCTTTTTTCATGGCGCAGCTACTGTGGGTATAACGGCGGGCGCATCGACGCCGCCGTGGATAATTAAGGAGGTAAACAACAAAATGAGCGAAGAACTGAAAGTTGAAACTGCACAGGAGGAGAATTTTGCCGAGCTTCTCGAGCAGTCCCTCAAAACTTTGAATAATGGAGATAAGGTAACTGGCACCGTCATGGCCATCGGTTCCACCGAGATCGAAGTCGACCTTGGCACGAAGCACACCGCCTACATCCCGCTGGAAGACTTCTCCGGCGATCCGTCCGTCAAGCCCGAGGATGTCGTCCATGTCGGCGACCAGATCGAAGCGATCGTCGTCCATGTCAACGACGGCGAAGGCGTCGTCCGCCTGTCCCGCAAGCGTCTCGAGGCCGGCAAGGCCTGGGAAGAGATCGAAGCGGCCGTTGAGGACAAGACCGTCGTCGAAGGCAACGTCACCGAGGAAAACAAGGGCGGCATCGTCGTCAATGTCAAGGGCATCCGCGTGTTCGTTCCGGCTTCCCAGTCCGGCGTTCCCAAGGGCGGCGATCTGAGCGAGATGGTCGGCAAGACCGTCCAGCTGCGCATCACCGAGGTCAACCGTGCCCGCCGCCGCGTCGTCGGCTCCATCCGCTCCGTCGCCGCTGAGCAGCGCAAGGCCGCGCAGGAGAAGATCTGGAGCGAGATCGAGGTCGGCAAGCAGTACCACGGCACTGTCAAGTCCCTCACCAGCTACGGCGCGTTCGTCGATATCGGCGGCGTCGACGGCATGGTCCATGTCTCCGAGCTGAGCTGGAACCGCATCAAGAATCCGTCCGAGGTCGTCAAGGTCGGCGACGAGATCGATGTTTTCGTCATCGCGCTCGATCCCGAAAAGCGCAAGATCTCCCTCGGCTACAAGACCGAAGCGAACAACCCCTGGACGCTGTTCACCAACCAGTTCCAGGTCGGCGACGTCGTCAAGGTCAAGATCGTCAAGCTCATGACCTTCGGCGCATTCGCTGAGATCATTCCGGGCGTTGACGGCCTCATCCACATTTCCCAGATCGCGGATCGCCGCATCGGCAAGCCGGAGGACGTTCTGTCCGAGGGTCAGGAAGTCGACGCGAAGATCATCGACATCGATCAGGAGCACAAGCGTATTTCCCTGTCCATCCGCGCCCTGCTGGCTCCCGCCGCAGAGGACGAAGAGGACGCCGAGTAATTCTCACCGATTCAAGCAGGCTGCCTTTCCCGGCAGTCTGCTTTTTGTCGTATAAAACTTCATGCGTGAGCACTGCACCACGAAAATGCGCAAATGCCGGTGCATGAAGTTTTTGTGCATCATTTCCGGTTGCCCCGCAGGGGCGAGGAAATGGCACATTTCTTATTTTTGCTATGCTTTTGCATAGGGTGTATCTGAAAACTCCCAACGCACCCGGACAGCGGGCCTTTTTGCGGTGCGCCGCGTCATTTTTCCTTGAAATACGTCAGTATTCCTGCGAAAAAATGTCTTGCGCAACGCAAAAATCCCTCGCTGCCGGTCACATCATGAGTTTTCAGATACACCCTAGCAAAAACCGGCAGAAAGCACTTGCGGCTTTCTGCCGGTTGACGTGAACCCTGCCTTGCACACACAGCTCACAGCTCATACATACGGATGATCGTTTCCGCGATCTCGCGTTTTTTGACGCAGCGATCCATTGCGGCCTTTTCGATCCAGCGGTGCGCGTCCTGCTCCGTCATGCCGAGCTGACGCATGAGCAGGCCCTTTGCCTTCTGGATGCGCTTGAGATCCTGCAGCTGTGAGCGCAGCTGGTCGGTCTGGGCCTGCATGGTCTGCATACTTTTTTTCAGCAGCAGCAGATTGCGCAGCGTCTGGGTCAGAACCGCCTGCTCCATCGGCCACGTCATGACGCACACGCCATGCTTCTGCAGCGTGCGCCAGGCCGCGCCGTATGCCTCCTGCCGCACCAGCAGCAGGAAGACGGCCTCCGCCGTTTCCGCCAGCTCGGCGCAGCGGTGCAGTGCCTGCGCATCCGGCGCGTCGGACTGCAGGACGATCAGCGTCGGGCGCAGACGTTCCAATGCGGCGCCTGCCTCGTTCAGCCCGGATATTGTCTGGAGCTGCACGTCCGGCTGCGCGGCTGTGAACGCTGACAGGGCCGCCGGCTCCGCCGCTGTGCCGCGCACCAGGAGGATCGTATTTTTTGCCTGCTCCACGTTCTCAGCCCCCTTCTGCTGCATATGATATTCTATTTTATGCAGCCGCCCTGTTTCTGTCAATCCATTTCTCTGGCTGAACGCTGCAATAAGAAAAACAGATACCGGTTTTTTCCGCATGGGGCTTGACATTTGCCCGCTGCGCGCGTATAATTCGCTCAAACAAACGGCTCGGAGGATTTCTTCCGGCTCACATGGAAACGGTAAACGGCAAAGGCGTCGTACAGCTTCGGTTCTGTGCGTGCCTTTGCCGCTTTTTTGAGAAAAGTGAGGGATTTTTTTATGCAGACGGTATCGGATTTCTTTGGTTGTCACGTATTCAGCGAATCGGTTATGAAGCAGAAGCTGCCGAAGGAGGTATTCAAGGACGTCTACGCTGCCATTCACGAGGGCAAGCGGCTCGATCTGGCTGCGGCCAACGTTGTGGCCAATTCCATGAAGGACTGGGCCATTGAGCTCGGCGCGACGCATTTTACCCACTGGTTCCAACCCATGACCGGCATCACGGCGGAGAAGCACGACTCGTTCATCTCGCCCACCGCAGGCGGCGGCGTTATCATGGAGTTTTCCGGCAAGGAGCTGATTCAGGGCGAGCCGGATGCGTCCAGCTTCCCCTCCGGCGGTCTGCGCGCCACGTTTGAGGCCAGAGGCTACACCGCATGGGACCCGACGTCCTTCGCGTTCATCAAGGATCATGTGCTCTATATCCCGACCGCGTTCTGTTCCTACGGCGGCGAGGCGCTCGACAAGAAAACCCCGCTGCTGCGCTCCATGCAGGCCATCAACAAGCAGGGCCTGCGCATTCTGAAGCTCTTCGGCCACACCTCCGTCAGGGCTGTGCGCACGACGGTCGGCCCGGAGCAGGAATATTTCCTCATCGACGAGGAGCTTTACAATAAGCGCAAGGACCTGCTCTACACGGGCCGCACGCTCTTCGGCGCGAAGCCGCCGAAGGGGCAGGAGCTGGACGACCATTATTTCGGCACCATCAAGCCGCGCGTGGCCGCGTTCATGCAGGATCTGGACAAGGAACTCTGGGAGCTCGGCGTTCTGGCCAAGACCGAGCACAATGAGGTCGCCCCCGCGCAGCATGAGCTTGCGCCGGTTTTCACGACCACCAATATTTCCGCCGACCACAACCAGCTGACCATGGAGCTGCTGCAGAAGATCGCCCGCAAGCACGGCATGGTCTGTCTGCTGCACGAAAAGCCCTTTGCGGGCGTCAACGGCTCCGGCAAGCACAACAACTGGTCGATCTCGACCGACACAGGCGTCAACCTGCTCGAACCCGGCGAAACGCCGAGTGAGAACGCGCAGTTCCTGCTGTTCCTGTGCGCCGTTATTCAGGCCGTTGACGATTATCAGGACCTGCTGCGCATTTCCGTGGCCTCTGCGGGCAACGACCACCGGCTGGGCGCGAACGAAGCGCCGCCCGCCGTCGTGTCCATGTTCCTCGGCACGGAGCTGACGGAGATTCTGGACGCGATCGAATCCGACACGGCCTATGACGCGAAGGAGAAGGAGCTTCTGAAGATCGGCGTCCACGTCCTGCCGAAATTCCCGAAGGACACGACCGACCGCAACCGCACCTCGCCATTTGCCTTTACCGGCAACAAGTTTGAGTTCCGTATGCTCGGCTCCGCCGCGTCCATTTCCGACGCGAACGTCGTTCTGAACACCGCTGTTGCAGAGTCTCTGCGGCAGTACGCCGACAAGCTTGAGGGCGCGGAGGACTTCGAAACTGCCCTGCACGATCTCATCCGCGACACCATCCGCGCGCACAAGCGCATCATCTTCAACGGCAACGGCTACGATGCAAGCTGGCTGGAGGAGGCCGAGAAGCGCGGCCTGCTGAATCTCAAGACCACGCCCGCCTGCGCGCCGTATCTGATGAAGGAAAAGAATGTGCGCCTGTTTGCAGACCATAAGATCTACAGCGAGACGGAGCTGCACGCGAGATATGAAATTCTGCTGGAAAACTACAGCAAGGTGCTGCGCATTGAGGCGCTGACCATGCTCGACATGGTGCAGACCGACATCCTGCCCGCCGTTTCGGACTACACGGCAAAGCTCGTCCGGACGGCAGCGGAGAAAAAGAGCCTGCTCGGCGACGCGGCAGGCGGCTATGAATATAAGACGGCCGCACGTCTGTCGGCACTGACCGAGACGGCCAGCGAGGACGCCGCGAAGCTCTCCGACGCGCTCCTGCAGGCAGGCGAGCTGCCCAGCGCACAGGAGGCTGCCGATTTCTATCAGGCAGAGGTCTTCAAGGACATGGCTGAGCTGCGCCTGGCTGTGGACGAGATGGAGACGCTTACCTCCCGCGCCTGCTGGCCGTACCCGACCTACGGTGAGCTGCTGTTCAGCGTCCGCTGAACGCCTCCGTGCGATCCGCGCACATCTAGGGTGTATCTGAAAACTCCCAACGCACCCGGACAGCGGACCTTTTCACGCTGCGCTGCACCATTTTTTCTTGAAATACGTCAGTATTCCTGCGAAAAAATGTCTTGCTCAGCGCAAAAATTTCTCGCTGCCGGTCACATTGGGAGTTTTAGATACACCCTAAAACCTATGCCCGTTTCATGATTCCTCTTTTCATTTGTGTTGACGGCGGCCCGCAGGAAATCCTGCGGGCCGCCGCCTGTTCCGGAAAAGTTCCTATTTCCGGGAAGCATCGGCGCGGCAGTCTTCAGCTGATGATGCGCCCCAGCGGCTGCGCCTTTATATGCACGAAGGCCGGAACCCGATGGTTCCGGCCTTTTGATGCGCCTGTATCGTCTTCAATGAACTCAGGATTCCGTTTCCGGTTCTACATACTTGGGGTTGTAATTGATGAGAATGCCGATGTCCTGCAGCTGCTTGACCTCGTCGGCGTTCACAGGATTGTCCCAGAGGTTCATCCGCACGAGCATGATGCACGATTCCAGCTTCGAGATCGATTTGATCCGGTTATAATCAGCGTCGATGAAGTTGACGGCGAGGTTCCCCTCCAATCCGGCCAGACTTTCGATCTGGTTGTGGCTGATGTCGACGTGCCAGAGCGGCGTATCCGCGTCGAACTGCGGAAGCTCCGTGATCTGGTTGCTGCTCACATTGAGGTCGACCAGCTGCTTGAAGCCGGACACGACGGAGATATCGGAAATGCTGTTGCCGCTGAGATCGAGCGTTTCGAGCGCCGTGCAGCCGGCCAGCGCGGAAATGTCCGTGATCTGGTTGCCGGGCAGAACGAGCGTTTTGAGCTTCGTATGATCGGCAAGGCCCGCAATACGTGTGATCGCGCACTGCCCGGCGTAGAGCGTTTCCAGCTCCGTGCAGTTTTTGAGATTGTTGAGTGAGGTGACGGGATTGTTGGTCAGATTCAGCTCCCTGAGCGCCAGCAGCCCGGAAAGCGCCGTCAGATCGGAGACGGTGTTGTTGGACAGATCGAGCGTTTCCAGCTTTTGCAGGCCGATCAGCGCGTCGATCTCCGCCACGGCGCAGCCGGACAGATTCAGGCTCGTCAGCTCCGGCAGCGTCACGATGGTGTTCATGGCGGCAGTCGAGAGCGTGCAGCCGGACAGATCGAGCGTCCGCAGCGTCGGCAGCTGGGACAGGACGGACAGATCGAGCGACGCGCCGTGGTGCAGGGACAAGGAGCGCAGGCCGGTGAAGTAGGAGAGATCCTCCAGCGAGGCGACCGTATCGGGAAGGTCCAGCGCCTCGACGGCCCATAGCTCGTCGGACATGATGGCGCTGCCCGCCGTCTTGCCCAGCAGCTCACGCACATAGGCGTCAAGACCTGCGTCGGCGAGCTTGACTTCTTCCACAACGTTGCCGACGGTATAGCCCGCGTAGACTGCATCGCTTACAAGGCCGTTTTCCGCCACGCTCAGCGCGACGATCTTGCTTTCACCGGCTTCCAGAGAAATGGGGCCGGTATAGATGTCCTGCGCCGAGGCGGGGAAATCGCTGTTGCACACGGCGTAGACCGTGCCCGACGAGCCGGTGACGGTCACATCGATGTATTCGGAGTAATTGCCGCTTTCCGGCTCGATGACGGGCGCGGCGGGGCGCAGCGCGTCGATCTGTGTGCGGACGGCGTCGTTTGTAATGCGGCTGAGCATTGTCTCCGCGTCAAGCAGCTTGTCCTGCTCCACATACGTCCCGGACAGCGCGACATAGAGGGAAACGGAATCCGGGATCTGCGTAATGGCGCTGACAAGGGTGTATTCCGCCTTGGTATAGTTGCCGCTCTTTTTATAGGCGTCGGCCAGCCGGATGGCAAGCTCCGCGTCCTTCGGCGCGAAGCGCATGGCCGCTTTGTAGAACGCGACCGCGCGGGAATAGCGCCCGGCCTCATAGAAATGCTCACCCCAGTAGACGAAGATGCTTTCGGTCACATCGCGGCGTGCAATCAGGAAAAACCAGCACGCGCCGATGACGATGGCAAGGATCAGGATGATCGGGAGAATGATTTTCAAAGTGTGCTTCATATATAAGCTCCAATCCGTATGCAGCAGAAATTTCGAATGTTTTTATACATTATACGTCCCATCGGAATTCGTGTCAAGATTTGCGATTATGTCAATCAGAATACCGCCCATTCACGCGGCATAGACTTGTCCGAAAGGACGGTGCTTGAAATGTCGGTGATCACAAAGGCGGGGCTGCTGGCGCTGGCAGCGGTACTGCTGCTGCCGTCGGCGCAGACAACGCAGGCTGCGCAGCCGGAGCCATTGATCGTAATCGTGCAGAAGCGGCAGGACGCGCAGGAGCGGACGCTCCGCGTCCTGCGGGACGGAAGCGTGGAGGAGGCTGCACTGGATACCTATCTGGCGCAGGTCGTGCTGTCGGAAATGCCCGCCTCGTTCGCGCCGGAGGCACTCAAGGCGCAGGCGGTGGCAGCGCGCACGTTCGCCTGCCGGCAGACGGCGGGCGGCAAGCACGAAAACGCGGACGTGTGCGCGCAGAGCGCCTGCTGCCAGGCGTGCTGACGGTCGAGGACCTGCGCGCGCGGTATGGAGACGGCTTTGAGGCTGCGTGGGACAAGGCGCTTGCCGCCGTGCGGGAAACGCAGAACGAGGTGCTGACATACGAGGGAGCGCTGATCGACGCGGTCTATTTTTCCTGCTCCGGCGGCTCGACGGAGGACGCGGCTGCTGTCTGGGGAACGGACGTGCCGTATCTGCGGGCGGTCGAAAGCCCCGGCGAGCAGGACGCGGCCAAATATGAAAGCCGGGTCTGTGTGACGGCGGAGACATTTGCCGAGACGCTCCGCGCGCTCGACGCGTCGGCGCAGCTTTCCGGCGACCCCAGCGGCTGGGTGCAGTCCGTCACGCGCACGCCGGGCGGCGGCGTCGACACGCTCACAGCGGGAGGCCGGTCATTCTCCGGCGTTCAGCTGCGAAAGGCCTTCGGGCTGAACTCCACGCGCTTTACGCTTCTGTACGAGGACGGCGCGTTCAGCTTCGACGTCCTCGGCTACGGCCACCGTGTCGGCATGAGCCAATACGGCGCAGACGCCATCGCCCGCCTCGGCTTCGACTATCGGACGATCCTGCGCTTTTATTACCGGGGTGCGGAACTCACAACGCTTGATTTTTGACAGAACGCCGGGAGTGGGCTGATGTGGGCATCGGCCCCTACAATCAAGCAGGCACAAGTGCTTACGAATTCGCCGAGGATTTTCGATGATTCGGTGCATCCTGCCGGGCAAGTTTGAATTTTAACGAATTTTGCATAAGATTGACAGCCTTGAACTGACAACATTGCCGGTTGGGAAAGTTTATGCTACCCCTTACCCGGATACGGAAAATGCAGTAAAATAAAAGAGCTATTACGACCTGCTCAATTCCGTCCGCATCGAAAAGGCCAAGGAGCTGCTGGCAGACCCCAGCCTCAAGATCGGCGATATCGTCGACCTCGTCGGCTATTCCGACAGCGGTCATTTTTCCCGCACCTTCAAAAAGCTCACTGGCCTCAGCGCCAACGAATACCGCAGCCGGCTGAACTGACCGCAGCGGACTGCAGCTACCTATCCAACAGGCGTCCCGTACAGCATCGGCTGAACCTGTTCGCCGCGCAGCGCGGATTCGACGGTCTGCGGCAGCCTTGTGAAATCCGCGACGAGGGAGCGCGGCTTTTTGAACGCGCTGTCCTGTCCGAAGGGGACAAAATAATATCCGCGTCGGTTCAAAAGCGTGCCGAGATTTGCCGCGTTTCCGGCCAGAGCGTCGTTGGTCGACACGGCGACGATCACGGGACGCTCGTTCCGCAAATGTGCCTTTGCCGCCAGCGTGACCGGACCGTCGGCGATGCCTGCGGCCAGCTTTGCAAGCGTGTTGCCGGTGCACGGCATGATGACGAGCGCGTCCAGAAGCTTTTCGGGCCGAACGGCTCTGCCTCTTTTTATTGTATGGACGATCTCGCGTCCGCACAGCGTTTCCAGCCGCTCCCGGAACTGCGCCGCAGGCCCGAAGCGGCTGTCGGTTTCAAAGCTGGCCTGCGACATGATGGGTACCAGCTCATAAAGCTCCTGGTCCAGCGTCTCAAACGCGTCCAGAACGCGGGAAAACGTGCAGAATGAGCCGCACATGGCAAGCCCGAGCGTGCGTTTTTTCATGTTGCTTCCTCCAAATTCAGGTTACGGAATATGGCGCTTCGGATGATGGCGGCGGCAGCCTCCGGCGCGTATTTGCCCGGAAGACCACGCGCGGCGCAATACCCCGGAAGCGCCTGCGCCTCGGCGCAGAACCCGCCGGGCAGGCTGGCAAGCTCCAGCAGCACGCAGTCCCGGCGGATGCATGGCAGCTGCGCCGGGCCGATGATCGGTGCGGGAACGGTGTTGACGATCCCGTCGTACTGCGCGGGCGCGTCTGCCCAGCTTCCGGCCGTGACGCGGCGATAGCCGAGAATGCGCGCAAGCTCCAGAGCCTGCGCCTTCCGCGCCGAGACGGTCACGTCCGCGCCAAGCGCTTTCAGCTTGCGCGCCAGCAGCTTTCCGATGCGCCCAAAGCCGCAGAGCAGGATCCGGCTTCCGGCGAGCGGGCCGGGAAGCCGTTCCAGCAGCAGCGCAAGCGCTGCTTCGGCGGTCAGCTCCGCGTTTTGCAGCAGCAGCGCCTCGTCCTTCGCATAGTCATAAAATGAGATCCCGCGCGCCTGCAGGAGCGCCTCCGCCGGGTCAAGCATCCCGCCGCAGATGAGCGCGCCCGGCTCCGCCGCGTCCAGAATGTCCGCCAGCGGCACACCGCCTCCGGCAGGCATGGGCAAAATCAGAACGTTCGCACCCCGTAAGCAGCCGGATAAGTCCGGCGCGCTGTCCTCCGCATCCGGCACGCGGTACGCGGAAGCCGGGAAGCCCAGCCCGCGCAGCTGCCGCAGCAGACACCGCTGCCGCAGATCGCCGCCAATGACGGCAAATGATCGCTTCAAATGCATCCCTTCTTTCCTGATATCCTATGCAGCACGCAGAAAAAAGGCCCCTGCCTTCGCGGCAGGGGCAAGCGTATGGACACGGCTTTTTCTATCTATAATAAGTATGTCTGGTCAGCCGATGAACCACTGGGTCCAGTACCCGCCGTCTTCGACGTAGCCGACACCGAGCGTTGTATAGTTCGCGGACAGGATGTTCGCGCGGTGGCCCTCGGAGTTCATCCAGGCGGCCACAACGGCTTCCGGCGTCGAATAGCCCATGGCGATGTTTTCACCCGCCGAGCGGTACGACACGCCGAACGAGCGCATCATGTCAAACGGGGAGCCATAGGTCGGGCTGGTGTGGGAGAAGTAGCCCTGATCGTGCATATCCTGCGATTTGACGCGGGCATAGCCGCAGAGCGTCTCGTCCAGCGTCAGGGCCGCGAGGCCGTATTTTGCGCGCTCTGCATTGACGAGCGCAGCGACCTGCTGCTCATAGCTGGATACGGATGCACCGCCGGACGGCTCAGAGGGCTGTTCCGGTTCAGACGGCTCCTCCGGCTCGGACGGCTGTTCCGGCTCCGACGGAGCGCCGGGCGTCTGATTGCCGCAGCCGATGCCGAAGCGGTCACAGAAGAACTGTTTCCAGCAGTCGGGCGGCCACGACCGGACCGCGCAGCGGTAAGTCGCCGCGCCTGCGGGGAGCGCTGCTGAAAAAACAAGGAGCAGCGCAAGGAGTAATGCGGGGATTTTTCTTTTCATGGTAATACCTCCTTCTTCTTCGTTTTACGCCCATTTTCGCAGGAAAACAAGCGGTAAATCCTTCCTCGCGGTTGGAAAAGCGCGCGAAGGGCTTGTGTTTTCAGGACTTTTTTGCTATACTGGATGCATCGCAGAAATGTTTACCAACGAGGTGACAAGCATGGAACAGCACGGTTTTATTCAGGATATGCTCGACGTCAAGGTCCTCATTTTGTTCGTCATGGCCAAGCTCTCCTATCCGGTGACGCTGCAGACGATCTACGAGCTGTGCTATCAGGACGATAAGCTCAGCTACTTCGACGTCAGCGTTGCCGTCCCCCAGATGGTACAGAGCGGCCATCTGCAGCAGCTGCCGGACGATACCTACGTCATCACCGACAAGGGCCGTGAGCACGAGGAGATCACCTGCGACGCCATTGCCTACCCGGTCATGCAGCGCGCGCTGATGGCGGTGCAGCGCTATAATACCCGCATCCAGCGCAAGGGACTGATCGAGACGAAGATCGAGCAGGAGGAAACGGGCGACTATCTCGCGCAGCTGTGCCTGCGCGACGATGCGGGCGTTCTCATGAAGCTGGAGCTTGCCGCGCCGACGCTTTCGCAGGCCCGCACGCTCGTGCGCGCGTATGAAAAACAGGCGGACGCGGTCTATCAGCAGCTTCTGTGCCAGCTGCTCGACGAAAAGGAGAGCGGCCATGCGGAGCTTTAAGGCTGCGCCGGAGGTGCTCAGCGCGTGGATGGACGAGCGGAAGCTGACGGCGGCGGAGCTGTCCCGGCAGACCGGCATCGACGCCGGGATCCTCCGCAAGATCATGACCGGCCGTGAAACGGCCGTCAGCACCCGGAACCTCATGACGCTTGCACGCTACTTCGGCCTGAGTATGCAGGAGCTGATCGATGCATTTTCCGGACAATAACGACAGGAGCGGCCACATCTGCGGCCGCTCCTGTCTGTTCACACAATGTTTACTGCGTCCGACCCGCGTCAAACTTGCAATTTGACGGAATCTGTGGTATACTATGATCACAGGGAGAGATCCCTGGGAAGTATGGCATCACGAAAGGAGCGGTAACTATGAGATTTCAGTACACCGAAGAAGGTAACCCTGCCTGAGAACGTTCACAAGTACGCAGAAAAGAAAGTCATGAAACTGGAACGTTTCTTCGGCACCGACGCCGACGCTCTTGTCACCTTCAGCGTTGAGAAGAACCGCAACAACGTCGAAATTACGGTTCACGCAGCGAACACCTACTTCCGCGCCAGTGAGAGCACGTCCGATATGTTCGCGTCGATCGACGCGGCCGTGGCGACCATCGAACGCCAGATCCGCAAGAATAAGACCCGTCTGGCCCGGCGCCTGCGTCAGGACGCGTTTGTCCGCACTCCGGACGAAACCTCGTTTGCACCCGAGGAACCCGAAGAGGGCACCTTCGAGCTTGTGAGAACCAAGAAGTTCAACATGAAGCCGATGACCCGCGAGGAGGCCATCCTCCAGATGAACCTGCTGGAGCATACGTTCTTCGCGTTCCGCGACGAGGACAACGACGGCGCGTTTGCAGTCGTGTACAAGAGAACCGACGGCGGCTACGGCCTGATTGAGGACGAGGCTTAAAGTACCGTGAAATACAGATGGACGCCCTCCGGGGCGTCCATTTTGCGTACTCCGGGCATAAGAAAAACAGAAGACGGCCTTCTATGGTACTTATGGCTAAAACGACCAAAAACGCAGGGCACGTTTTTGTGCAGGATTTAATATAAGTTTTTGTTGACTTTTGCATCAGTTTTTGGTATCATAGCCGAGCGTTCTGAGGGGCGCGGCAAATCGGACGGAAGTCAAGAAAAAAGATTGAAAAGATCGAAAAAAGTTCTTGACAAACGGATGAAGATGTGCTAAACTAAATGAGTTCGCTGCTGAGCGAGAAATTGCGAAGCGACGAGCGGATCACAAAAAGTTCGAAAGAATTTGAAAAAGTTCTTGACAAATGAAACTTGATGTGATACAATAAAAGCCCGCGAAACTGCGGAGTGCACCTTGTAAATTAAACAACGAGAAACATGAACAAACACCTTGGACAATTAAGGTTCTGAAAAAGAACCAAAAGAGTTGTTCAGTGAATGTCAGAAATGAGATTCTTTGAATAGCCAACGAAAATTCTTGAGTTAAGCTAAGAGCGAACGAAGAATGAAATTGATTTTAGAGCTTCGGCTTTAAGATACCATTTTATTGAGAGTTTGATCCTGGCTCAGGACGAACGCTGGCGGCGTGCCTAACACATGCAAGTCGAACGAAGCTCTGCGATACAAGACTTCGGTCAAGTTGAACGGATGACTTAGTGGCGGACGGGTGAGTAACGCGTGAGGAACCTGCCTTTCAGTGGGGGACAACAGTTGGAAACGACTGCTAATACCGCATAATGTATTCTGACCGCATGATCGGAATACCAAAGATTTATTGCTGAAAGATGGCCTCGCGTCTGATTAGATAGTTGGTGAGGTAACGGCCCACCAAGTCGACGATCAGTAGCCGGACTGAGAGGTTGAACGGCCACATTGGGACTGAGATACGGCCCAGACTCCTACGGGAGGCAGCAGTGGGGAATATTGGGCAATGGGGGAAACCCTGACCCAGCAACGCCGCGTGAAGGAAGAAGGCTTTCGGGTTGTAAACTTCTTTTACCAGGGACGAAGGACGTGACGGTACCTGGAGAAAAAGCCACGGCTAACTACGTGCCAGCAGCCGCGGTAATACGTAGGTGGCAAGCGTTGTCCGGATTTACTGGGTGTAAAGGGCGTGTAGGCGGAGAAGCAAGTCAGAAGTGAAATCCATGGGCTTAACCCATGAACTGCTTTTTGAAACTGTTTCCCTTGAGTATCGGAGAGGCAGGCGGAATTCCTAGTGTAGCGGTGAAATGCGTAGATATTAGGAGGAACACCAGTGGCGAAGGCGGCCTGCTGGACGACAACTGACGCTGAGGCGCGAAAGCGTGGGGAGCAAACAGGATTAGATACCCTGGTAGTCCACGCTGTAAACGATGAATACTAGGTGTGGGAGGACTGACCCCTTCCGTGCCGCAGTTAACACAATAAGTATTCCACCTGGGGAGTACGATCGCAAGATTGAAACTCAAAGGAATTGACGGGGGCCCGCACAAGCAGTGGATTATGTGGTTTAATTCGACGCAACGCGAAGAACCTTACCGGGATTTGACATCCTACTAACGAAGTAGAGATACATTAGGTGCCCTTCGGGGAAAGTAGAGACAGGTGGTGCATGGTTGTCGTCAGCTCGTGTCGTGAGATGTTGGGTTAAGTCCCGCAACGAGCGCAACCCCTATTGTTAGTTGCTACGCAAGAGCACTCTAGCGAGACTGCCGTTGACAAAACGGAGGAAGGCGGGGACGACGTCAAATCATCATGCCCCTTATGTCCCGGGCTACACACGTAATACAATGGCGGTCAACAGAGGGAAGCAAAGCCGCGAGGCAGAGCAAACCCCAAAAGCCGTCTCAGTTCGGATTGCAGGCTGCAACTCGCCTGCATGAAGTTGGAATTGCTAGTAATCGTGGATCAGCATGCCACGGTGAATACGTTCCCGGGCCTTGTACACACCGCCCGTCACACCATGAGAGTCGGGAACACCCGAAGTCCGTAGTCTAACCGCAAGGAGGGCGCGGCCGAAGGTGGGTCTGATAATTGGGGTGAAGTCGTAACAAGGTAGCCGTATCGGAAGGTGCGGCTGGATCACCTCCTTTCTAAGGAGAACTCCTGAGCTGAATGAAGCACAGGTAGTGTCCTAAGGTCAGTCACGTGTTAGGGACTGTAACTCGTTGTTTAATTTAGAGGGCGCACTTCGGTGCGGAGATGGGGGTTTAGCTCAGCTGGGAGAGCGCCTGCCTTGCAAGCAGGAGGTCAGCGGTTCGATCCCGCTAATCTCCACCAAACGGGCCAATAGCTCAGCTGGCTAGAGCACACGACTGATAATCGTGAGGTCGGTGGTTCGAGTCCACTTTGGCCCACCACTCTCCGGCAGAGAGTATTAAGGTTGATTGAAGTCTCCTGGAGGGGATTTCAATGAGTCTTAAGACTCAGGGATGCACCTTGAAAACTGAACACCATGAAAAATGATGCAAATTATGAGAAGGCAACAGTAAGGAACAATTATTTTTTAGGGTAAGATACAATTTCTAAAAGGTAAAGAACTTAATGAGCCTGCATAATTCTACTCAATTATAATTTGAGAACCAGAAATCTCAAATCGAAACGCAGGTTTCGATTTGAAGAGGAGCAGCAACGGAATGGACGAGACCTGTCGGCGACGACAGGGCGAGGGATATGAAGTTTGCTGCGACGAGGTCAAGCTAATAAGAGCGCAAGGGGAATGCCTTGGCATCAGGAGCCGATGAAGGACGTGACAAGCTGCGAAAAGCTTCGGGGAGCTGCAAATGAGCATTGATCCGGAGATATCCGAATGGGGAAACCCGGTACGGCAATACCGTATCAACGTGCTGTGAATCAAATAGCAGTACGTAGGGAACCGCCTGAACTGAAACATCTAAGTAGGGCGAGGAAAAGACATCAACCGAGATTCCGCTAGTAGTGGCGAGCGAACGCGGAAGAGGCCAAACCGAAGGTAGCAATATCTTCGGGGTTACGGACAGACATCATGATCAGAGGTATCTAGACGAACGGCATGGGAAGGCCGGCGAGACAGCGTGAGAGCCACGTAGTCGAAAGAGAAGACTGACAGTCTGGATCCAGAGTACCGCAGGACACGAGGAACCCTGTGGGAAGTCGGGGGGACCACCCTCCAAGCCTAAATACTACCTGATGACCGATAGAGGAGAAGTACCGTGAGGGAAAGGTGAAAAGAACCCCGGGAGGGGAGTGAAATAGTACCTGAAACCTTGTGCTTACAAGCAGTTACAGCCCGTTAAAGGGTGGTAGCGTACTTTTTGTAGAACGGTCCGGCGAGTTATAGTCACTAGCGAGCTTAAGACATTCAGTGTTGGAGGCGTAGGGAAACCGAGTCTGAACAGGGCGAATGAAGTTAGTGGCCATAGACCCGAAACCATGTGACCTAGCCATGAGCAGGATGAAGTGGAGGTAAAGCTCCATGGAGGTCCGAACGCACGTTCGTTGCAATGACCGGCGATGACTTGTGGCTAGCGGTGAAATTCCAATCGAACTTGGAGATAGCTGGTTCTCCCCGAAATAGCTTTAGGGCTAGCGTTGGTAATGAGTTTCGCGGAGGTAAAGCACTGAATGAGCTAGGGGGCGACAAGCTTACTGAACTCTATCAAACTAAGAATGCCGCATAAATGCTTCCCAGCAGTCAGACTGCGAGTAATAAAATCCGTGGTCAAAAGGGAAACAGCCCAGACCCACAGCTAAGGTCCCCAATATATGCTAAGTGGAAAACGATGTGAGATTGCATAAACAACCAGGATGTTGGCTTAGAGGCAGCCACTCGTTCAAAGAGTGCGTAATAGCTCACTGGTCGAGTGATCTTGCGCGGAAAATTTAACGGGGCTAAGCATGTAACCGAAGCTTGGGATTGCGCAAAGCGCAGTGGTAGGGGAGCGTCGTGTACGGGGTGAAGTACGATCGAGAGGACGTGTGGACTGTACACGAGTGAGAATGCCGGAATGAGTAGCGAGAATTATGTGGGAATCATAATGGCCGAAAATCTAAGGTTTCTTGGGGAAGGTTCGTCCGCCCAAGGTAAGCCGGGAGCTAAGGCGAGGCCGAAAGGCGTAGTCGATGCACATACGGTTGAAATTCCGTAGCCACCTTATCGATCAAAGCTGACACATGGAGATAGCCGAACCCGGGCGTTGGTTGACCCGGGCGAAAGGGACCGAACTTACAGTAGGGAAGTCGGCGATGCTCTGTGGCGAGAAAAGGCGAAGATAGGGTGCCCGTACCGCAAACCGACACAGGTAGATGAGGAGAGAATCCTAAGGCCAACGGGAGAAAGGTTGTTAAGGAACTCGGCAAAATTGCCCCGTAACTTCGGGAGAAGGGGCGCCCTCGAAAGAGGGCCGCAGTGAAAAGGCCCAAGCGACTGTTTACCAAAAACACAGGTCTCTGCTAAATCGAAAGATGACGTATAGGGGCTGACGCCTGCCCGGTGCTGGAAGGTTAAGAGGAGGGCTTAGCGCAAGCGAAGGTCTGAATTTAAGCCCCAGTAAACGGCGGCCGTAACTATAACGGTCCTAAGGTAGCGAAATTCCTTGTCAGGTAAGTTCTGACCCGCACGAATGGCGTAACGATTTGGGCACTGTCTCAACAGCCTACCCGGCGAAATTGTAGTACCGGTGAAGATGCCGGTTACCCGCAACTAGACGGAAAGACCCCATGGAGCTTTACTGCAGCTTAATACTGAGATTCGGTAATTCTGCAAATTT